>ENA-OPSI01000274-OPSI01000274.1-human-gut-metagenome-genome-assembly--contig:-NODE-274-length-21203-cov-3.723756_pt1 | contig 21203 bp, 19 predicted proteins | sample MGYA00241806_ERZ501903 | MGnify/ENA primary metagenome ERZ501903 (study PRJEB25962, sample SAMEA2042439) | human gut metagenome | biome: human gut; feature: human-associated habitat; material: faeces...
AAAAATAATACAGCAAATAAAAAACGAAAATAATAGCAAGGAAACGAAAGAAAAATACAAAAAAGGATAAATATTAAAGAAAAAGAAACGCAAATGAAACATAAACGCAATGCAAAGCCATTAAAAGCAAAGCTAAACGCAACAAGAGAGACGTCTAATAAAAGTTAAAAGTCACAATTTCAAAGAGTATTTATCTGCCCTATCTTCCACAAATTATTATATTTGCGGTATATAAATCATCAACAATCGAAATGATATGAAAACAAAAGAAACATTATTTTTACTATTATGCTTCATTTTATCTACTGAAGCTTTCTCGCAGAAAGGTCCCGAATGGCTAAAAGACGCAGTCATATACCATATATATCCCAGCAGCTTTCAAGACAGTGACGGAAATGGCATCGGAGATCTGAAAGGAATTCACTCCAGACTGGATTATATCCGTTCAATCGGAGTAAACACCATTTGGCTCAGCCCTATTTTCTCTTCCGAATTCAAGGACGGCGGATACGACATCACTGACTTTTACCGTATTGATCCCCGGTTTGGTCAAAACGAAACATTGACAGCACTTATTCAGACAGCACACTCCAAAGGTATCCGAGTCTGTTTGGACCTTGTGGCTGGACATACCTCGGATAAGCATCCATGGTTTTTACAGTCCAAGCAGACTGATACCAGCCTGCAACATAGTGATTACTACATTTGGACAACCGACAAAAAACAAAAACCCCAAAAGTACGTAGACGCACCAGACGCAGCACGCAACGGATACTATATGAAAAACTTCTTTGACTGCCAACCTGCACTGAATTACGGATTTGCCCAACCCGATCCCAACCATCCCTGGGAACAGTCCGTCAATGCTCCCGGACCACAAGCTGTCCGCCGCGAACTGAAAAATATCATTGCTTTCTGGATGGACAAAGGAGTAGACGGATTCCGCGTAGACATGGCACAAAGCCTCATCAAACGCGATGACCGCAACCACACAGCCACCATGCAATTGTGGGACGAGATCCTAAGCTGGTTCAACAAGAAATATCCGGAAGGAATCATGATGTCGGAATGGAGTATGCCGCATGAAGCTATCAAAGCTGGATTCAACATCGATCTTATTATTCACAACGGAGTGAAAATATACCGAAACCTTGTCTGCAACACAGACGACAAAGGAAAACCAAACAACTGCTACTTCGACAAATCCGGCAATGGACAAATCAAAGAGTTTGTAACTAATTATGGCAAAGAATATCAAGCAACCAGAAACCTGGGATATGCCACCATGCCTACGTGCAGCCATGACATATGGCGACTGAACCGCCTGCAACGCAACACACCGGAAGAACTCAAAGTAGCATTAACCCTCTTTCTCACTATGCCTTGGCCACCTATCATATACTATGGTGAGGAAATAGGTATGAGAAACCTGGAAGAAGCCCCTTACAAAGAAGGGAGTAAGAGCGCACGCAACAGAAGCAGTTGTCGCACTCCCATGCAATGGGAAACAGGATTGAACGCCGGATTTTCATCCGCACCATCCAACCAAATCTATTTGCCGATAGACCCTGCCGACAATTACCCCAATGTAGCCTCGCAAGAAAACGACCGTACTTCCATCTTGAATTATGTACGCACTCTACTGGAAATCAGAAAGAACATACCAGCGATTGGCACAAGAGGCGACTGGAAAGCTATTAGCGACATAGAACAGCCATACCCTTTTGCATACATGAGATGGATAGGCGATGAACAGTATTTCATCGCGTTAAACCCCAGCGGGCAAAAAGCGGAGACAGCCGTCAACCTGCCGGACAACTCAAAGATTGAATGGTTAGCAGGAACGACTTCCAACTATCGGATTAAAACAAAAAAAGGAGAAACACGCCTTCAAATGCCCGCTACTTCAGCTATCTTATGTAAAATAAGGACCAAATAACACTAATGGAGAAAAAGATCTTACACAGGATTATATCAAAATAGAATTCGGCTATCATTCTAAACAACAGAATGATAGCCGAATTCTATTTTAACACACCTCCATGTTTTTTCAATTCATATTGCAAGGATTTTCCGAATGTAGTCCAGAAACGCGAAAAGAGAGCATCACAGCTTTATGATCTGTGGGCCACCCTCTCTTAGGGCGAATAAAACAATCCGAACTCCTCTCCTTTTTCATTTTTCCTTTCACAACAGAATGTACAGGCCCTACAATCCAAGCTTCTTCCGGAACCAAAAACGGGGAAGGGTAATAATAAATAAAATCAATTCGTTCTCGTTCATCAGCCTCAGGCGCCCACGTCAGTTTAGCCACAGGTGCACATTTGTTTCCGGCAGGATACGTAAAGCCCGGATGAGTGACGGGATTAGGATAAACCGAACGATAAGCATCCCTGAAACCTGCCTTATAGAGCATACGGGAACAGTCCCAATTCACTATTGCTCCATTATGTCCCCACAACTTTTTCGTATCTTCTTTCCAATCCAAATGAGACGGTTCATTGAAGTCACCTGCCAGTAGAATGGTGTGTTTCTGTTCAATGTCCAACCGTACTCGCTGCAAAAAAACTTCAACCGCTTTCTTCCGGTCACTCTTTCCATTCATTGCAAGGATATCCTCCTCATTCAACACAGGCTTAGCTATCTTTTTCCAATCACTCCCGCTATATCCTCTGGGTAGATAACAGGCATAATGCCGATAATCCAGATGAGCGGCATATACCGCTACTTTTCTACCGGCAACAGTAAGCAATACACGCGAAATTGCACCTTTTTCTCCTTTTACACGCGGATAGACTGTTTCCTGCTCATCAATCGGAAAGCGCGACAGCACTCCTACTGACAAAGAACTGTTCTTCCCATAAAAAGTATAACCACGCCGGTTCAGTTCCTTTACCATATAAGAAATAAAATTCTCTCCCCGATAATCCCGCAGTTCATTAAGAAAGATGATGTCCGCATCCGAATGAATGATTTCATCGACAATCATACCAACCGCCCCATCCACCTTAGAGCCACCCATCCAGATATTCATCTGCAAGGCCTTAAATAAAAAAGTTACAGGCGGTTGAGCCGCCTGTAACAAACCGTATTTACCTGTTATCGAGAAAAATAATACGTAAAAAAAAACTTTTACCTTCATATATTAAAACGTACTATGTGCTAATAAAATCATTTCCTGAAATTCCGCCAAATCGCGCATAATCAAATCCGGGTTAGGCTGAAGAGCCACAGCTTCCTTATGCGTTGTCTCTCCTGAAAGAACCAACACCGACAGAGCGTTTGCCCGCTGTGCCATAAGAATATCCGTATAAATCCGATCACCAACCATAGCTATTTGTTCAGCTTGCAGATTATGACGTTCCATGATACCGTTCAACATTCGAGGATCAGGCTTGCCGATAACCATATCCGGCTTTCGCCCGGTGGCATGCTCCAAACTTGAACAAATAGACCCACAATCAACCAGCACCAAGGATTTATCAGTCGGGCATATCCGGTCCGGGTTAGTCGCAAGATAAAGCTTCTTCTGATTAATCCACCACGCAGCACGACACAAGCGCGAATATACCAAGGACATATCAAATCCTACAACAACAGCATCCGGCTCATCATTTGCATCGTCCATTGTAGACTCAAACCCAGCCTCCTCAAACTCTTTTATCATGCTTGGAGTCCCCAAAATGAAAAGCCGCTTACAATCAGGACGATACAACCGGAGATAATCGATTGTAGCCTGAGCTGACGTATAGAACTCATCTTTTGAAGCCTTAATTCCCATATCATTCAAATGCTTCAAATAATCGTTAGTACTTCTCGAAGGATTATTAGTCAAAAACGAATAGCCAATACCCAGCTCTTTCATTTTATCCAAAAAACCAATCGTAAAAGGGAAAAGCGTCCCTCCATTATAAATAGTCCCATCCATATCTAAAGCTACATGCTTCACTCGGCGAACCTTTTCCAATATTATTTCATTTATATCCATTTTTCAATTCCTTCAATTACCTTCATCATATCCATTCGCTTTAGCCGTCCATGCAGCCATAAAAATAAGAGTACCAACAACTGCTATTAAGATCAACGCGCCGACCGCTACATCCCAACCATAATGTTGAGCCAGAAGTCCTAATCCCCAACCTGAAACCAACGTACTGGCATAACCAAACAACCCTGTAAAGCCAACGGCCGTAGCCGCCGCCTTTTTGGTAGCTATATTGGCTGCAGCAATACCGACGAGTGCCTGAGGGCCATAAATGCAGAATCCGGCAGCTCCGAGCAAACATGTAGCCAACCACATCGAAGGTTCTTGTAATCCCCAAAATAAAGCTATAAACACCGTAGCCAAAGCCATACAAAGCACGCAAACTCGTGGTCCGCGCCCGCCAAAGAAGCGGTCTGTCGCCCAACCTGCCGTCAACATCCCCAAAATACCAGAGATTTCAAAGGCAGCGACCATCCAGCCGGCATGTTGAATGGAGATGCCTTTCCATTCTCCTAAAAGGGTAGGTCCCCAATCAAGCACAGCGTAACGGACAATATACACAAAGAAATTAGCAAAGGCTAATACCCAAATAGTGGGGTTTCCAAAAACATGTTTCCGTACAAAAGCCTTAAACTCCTTGGAAGATTCTTCCTTAGCTTCGCCTGCTCCCTTTTGATTAAGTTCCGGCAAGCCCACAGAACGAGGAGTGTCGCGCAAAGCAAACCAAAGTCCCACCGCACCTACCAAAGCAATAATGGAAGGAAACCAAAAGCACCAACGCCACCCAAGGCTAACAATATATCCGCATACTATCACCACCAAGCCGGCACCAATAGAATGTGAAGTATTCCATATGGACATTTTGGTTGCAAGTTGCGTAGGAGGAATCCAGTGAGTCAGCAAACGAGCACAAGGCGGAAAACCCATCCCTTGAAACCAGCCGTTCAGCATCCAAACAATACCAAATACAAGCACTGCGGAACTAAATCCAAACAAAATATTACAAACGGCGGAAAGTACCAATCCTGTCACCATAAAATAGCGTGCATTCACACGATCGCCAATAAAACCGTTAGCGAACTTTGAAACCCCATACAGCAACCCATGTAGTGTCAGGAATAATCCCAAATCTCCTTTTGTAATGCCTAAATCTTCCTGCATGGCAGGCATTGCTATACTTAGATTCTTACGAACAAAATAAAACAAAGCATAGCCTATCATGCTTGCTATAATAGTTCGTGTTTGCCAGTACTTAAACTTCTTTGCCACCTCAGGCGTCATTCCCTCCTGTTTCATGTTCTTTCGTATTTTATTCCGTTATCTCCCAAATCTTTCCTTTGCCGAACAAACCGTCCAACCATTGCTTCATATAACCGCTACGCACAGCAAGATCAAGCACAGTAAAACGGCGACGGATAAATTGCGCACGAATAAACGTATCGCGCAAACGCTTTCTCGTAATACCAATTTGTTCCGGTTCCGTAGGAGCCCCAACCAACTCCAAGCGCCGTTTTACTTCTTTATAAGGAAGCAACTGTGCAAGTAAACGTTCCCGAATTTTCGGCCAATATTCTTTCAACTGCTGCAACTGAACGGCCAATTCTTCACGTGTCACGTACTTAGCTTTCGTTTCCTGTACTCCGATATTCGGAAAATCAGTTCCCACAAACATTTCGAGCGCAGTTTTCTCCAATTCCTCCGGAGTCGGCCATGCTGCACAACAGGCTTCGACATCCAAGTTTTCCAAAGGGGTCCTCAGAACCTGTTCATAGAATGCCGTAACAGCCAACATTCCTATACTGACTTGAAATCCATGAGATATATGTTCGCCATTATTCAAATGGTGTTCCATATTCCAAAGATGGCTAAACTGGTGCTCTGCACCGGAAGCAGGCCGACTTGATTTAGACCACTGCATAGCAAAACCTCCCAGCATAAGCCCCTCAATCAGTTGCGATATAGCCTCATCATCACCTGCAGCAGCGCCCTCCGGATTTGCCAAAGCATCATGCAGACCATCCTGAACAATACTCCAAGCAGTCTCATCTATTTTCTCAACACCCATCCAATCAGCCAGTATCCAGTCAGCTCCTGCTGTAACTTTTGCAAATAAATCCGCATACCCGGAAGCAGTCATAACGCCGGGAGCTTTTCTAATGATGTTCGTATCGGCCAAAACAGCCAAAGGAGCCGGACAACTAAACGTTTGTTTGGCACCCTCCGCCGTAATCGACGCTCCAAATGCCGTATAACCATCCATAGAAGCCGCAGTGGCTACACACATATATCTCCTGCCTGTCAGATGAGAGGAAAGTTTTGTCAAATCATTGATTGTTCCAGAACCTATCGCTACCGGTATTGCGTCATGCTCTTTCAACGATTCGACCAAAAGATCGATATAAGAATATTCAGCATACAGGTCCGGCTGTGTAAAGATGAATGCCGGTTGCAACCTCACCCCTGCCTTTTTCAATTCTTCTTCCACTTTTTTACCAGCAACATCCCAAGTTGTTTCATCAGCAACGACTACCGCCCTTTTCCCGGGAAACTGCTCTTTAAACATAACAGCGACCTCATTTAACACTTCACTACCTATACGAAGAGCACAAGTCTCATTCGCAGCCTTCAAGGCATCTTCAATTCTTGACATATTTATAATTTCCTTATTATTAAATTATCCATTAGGTTATTTTTATCACAAACTCCGGGATATTCATTTCCGGAAGACAAATCAATTACCGAGAGTGCAAGACCTTCCACACTTCCGTCGGTATATCCGATTCTATAATATCCGGCCTCTTGTCAATCTCCTCCTTATATTTTGCCGCACGTTCTTCAACAGTAGGCAGTTTGTCATGCGTAGGTGCTACACTAATCATACAACGCACTCCATGCGCATGAAGCATTTCGCATATTTTACTATTCTCCGGAGTTAAAGTGCGGCCAACATAAGCAATCATGTTTTCCCAAGGTACACCCGAAATTGATATATCTTCAAACTCTTTCATGTTGCGAGCAAAGACAGACATCATAATATCAGGAAAACGGTCGTAATAGTACCTCGCCTGTGCACCTGTATGCACTGTCAGCATTACATGTTTTTCTGCTCTATGCTTTTTTATCAAAGCTGCGATCATAGACATCGGAACATCCTTTTTATCTAAATTGATAATTGTTTTACCTTTACTCCAAACAATAACTTCTTCTAAAGTCGGAATACGGCAATCTGTCACTTTGCCGGAATGATCTTTCAAACGAAGCGACTGAAGTTCCTCCCATGTATAGTCTTTTACCTTACCTTTCCCTGTGGTAGTACGATCCAAAGTTGCATCGTGCATTAGTACAATCACACTGTCTTTAGTCAGGCGAGGATCTATTTCAAAGAAAGCGGGCATTTGGGTAAGAACATTCTCCAGCCCTTCTATACAGTTCTCCGCATAACCCACCTCGTATCCTCCACGATGACCGCTAACCAGTATCGTTCCGTCTCCTTTATAGCTAAAAAAGTCTCTCAGCTGAGATGTTTTATCAAATTTCAGTGTGTTCAGTTTATTCTGTGCAGACAAATCCGGTGCCACCAACAGGCCTCCCAGCATAAGGAGAGCCATTGACGTTTTAAATAGCTTTGCATAGTTTTTCATGGTACTATTTTTTTTAAAATTCCACATTAAACAAATCACTCATTATTCAAATCTTACTCACCACACAGGTAACGTAATAAAATGCTTAATGATAAATATCACATCCAGCTTTCCTATTTCTCTGTTTTAGCATACTTTCATGGACAAGCAGATTATTTCGTTTTCTTTTGTTTAATATTCACTTTTCGAAAACACGAAACGAATAGAAAGAAATAACACTGCAAAAATACATAAAAAGAAATACACCGCAACAAAAAAAGCAAATATTTTTTCGTTTTTAGAAATAAAAAAAGAGATAAGTAGAAACTTACATTATATAATGAAACTTTTACAACTTTCATTTGTTATTTATTAAGATTTAGTTTACCTTTGTAAAAAATAGAATTTCAAATGACAAGTATAGCAGAAAGACATAAGTATATCCTTGAATGTTTAAACAGGAATGGCTTTATCAAAGTAAATGATATCGCTAAAGACCTGGAGGTCACTCGAAAAGATCTAAAATATTTAGAAGAGAAGAAACTGCTTTACCGCACTCATGGAAGTGCAAGCCCCATTAATCCCGTGACTCCGGAGATCAATGTTCAGGAGAAAGAAAAGCTGCAAACAAACGAAAAGAAAAGAATCGCAATAGCTGCGGCTAAACTAATAGAGAAAAACGACTCTATTATTATAGCTTCAGGATCAACCGTCCACATGCTTGCAGAGCAACTGACTCCGATAGAACATTTAATCGTAGTGACTGCCTCTTTAAAAACAGCCATATTGCTGAATGCAGTCAATAACATAGAAGTTATCCAATTAGGAGGTACAGTCAGAAAAAATTCTTGTTCTGTAATTGGCGATTATACTTCACAACTTTTTGAACAAATCACCTGCTCCAAACTTTTTTTGGGAGTAGACGGAATTGACTTGGAACATGGAATCACCAACTCAAATATCGCAGAAGCCAATCTAAACAAGAAAATGATAGAAGCTTCCCTGCGTACAATCATATTGGCTGATTCCTCAAAATTCGGACGGAGAGGCTTCGGCAAGATTTGTGACCTCAACCGGGTAGACGTCATCATCACAGATTCTGGAATATCCAAAGCAATGGCACAGTCTATCGAAGAAATCGGGATAGAGCTTATCATTGTTTAATATAGCATATATTACATCTAATATCATGATCCATTCAATAAATCAACAGGGTAAGGCCTTATGCTTTACCCTGTTTTATATCTGGCTATCACTTAATCTATCGGCACAAGAGATAACTGAAGCTTGGATAACCGAGAACTACCATAAAAAAGAAGTTATGATTCCCATGCGAGACGGCATATGCTTATACACCGCAATATACGAACCACTCCAGCAAACCCAAAAAGCACCTATATTAATGACCCGGACGCCCTACAAGGCATCACCCTACGGAAAGAAGTTTAACAACAAGCTATGGGGCATATGGAAAAAGTATGCCCACGAAAAATATATTTTTGTAATACAGGACGTGCGAGGACGTTGGAAGAGCGAAGGTGAGTTCATCAATGTACGCCCGTTCATCCGCAATAAAACCAAACAGGATGACACAGATGAAGCCAGTGATGTATATGATACAGCCGAATGGTTGTTATCCCATACACACAACAACGGAAATATAGGTATTATCGGCTCCTCGTATTCAGGATTTTATGCACTCATGGGGGCACTGAGTAAGCATCCGGCAATCAAAGCCGTAGTCCCCCAAGCCCCTGTCACCGACTGGTTCATGGGGGATGACTATCACCACAACGGCGCATTTATGCTTTGCGACGGTTTCAGATTTGCCACTTCAGTCAATCGCCCGCGCCCCACCCCGACCGACAACCTGCCACCAGCCAAGCCCTACTACCTAACAGATGAATACTCTTTTTTTCTGAATGTCGGCAGTCTGAAAGACTTAACCCGCATTGCAGGTGACAGCATCACCTATTGGAAAGAATTGATGGAACATCCAAATTATGACCAATGGTGGCAAGAACGGGACAGCCGTCGTTCCTGTTACGATATTGATCCCGCTGTATTAATAGTGGGAGGTCTATTCGACGCAGAAGATTGCTATGGAGCCTGGGAGTTATACAAGGCTATTCGCAAGCAAAGCCCTCAAACCGATTTGGAAATTATTATGGGACCATGGCATCATGGCGCTTGGAATGGTAAAGGCCAGAGCAACCTCGGCAATATAGATTTCGGTTCTCAAACAGTTCTATATTACCGTAATAATATAGAATATCCTTTCCTACAATACCACTTGAACAATACAGGAAACTCCACTCCCACATCACAAAAGGCAACCGTTTTCTTCTCCGGAAAAAACGAGTGGAAGCAATTCCATGCATGGCCACCAACAGGCACACCCCCCCTTTCATTCTATTTGGGCGAAAACGGAACATTAAACATGTGTCCTCCAGAAAAAAAGGAATCTTATTCAGAGTATATATCAGACCCTGATAAGCCCGTACCATATACAGACAAGACTACATATACCCGCCCTAAAGAATATATGACAGACGACCAGCGTTTTTCCGAACGCCGCCCAGATGTATTATCTTTTAAGACCGAACCGCTAAAAGAAAACATTACCCTAGGCGGCGCCATTAAAGCCGAGCTAGAAGTTGCCATAACTACAACAGATGCAGATTTCGTGGTTAAGATTATAGATGAATATCCTGATGATTATCAAAATCCGTCTCAAAAGCACACCTATCTAATGAACGGATATCAAATGCTAATACGGGGAGAAGTAATGAGAGGAAGATACAGGAATAGCTTCGAACATCCTGAAGCCTTTACTCCCAATCACCCCACTCGTATCTGCTTTTCCATGAACGACATAGCACATACATTTAAGAAGGGACACAAAATTGTTGTTCAGATACAAAGCAGTTGGTTTCCCTTAGTAGACCGGAATCCGCAGCAATTTGTTGACATATATCAATGCAGCAATAACGATTTTATCAAATCAACAATCAAAGTGCTTCATCAAAAAGAGCATCCATCAAGGATAACGTTCAATAGGCTGAACTGAAACATCAGATAAACAAAGAATATAAGAGCAGCCATCACCTTGCTTGAAGATTATAGCAAAGGTGATGGCTGCTCTTTATTCAGAAAGGGCCCGGCCCTTTTTGTTATTTATTCAAGATAGCCATTGTATCCGAAGCAATCATCAGTTCTTCATCGGTCGGAATAACCACTACTTTAACCTTAGAGTCATCAGCAGAGATTACGGCTTCTTCACCACGTACTTCGTTCTTTTTCAGGTCTACTTTGATGCCCATGAATTCCAACCCTTCGCATACTTCGCTACGGCAGTTGCATTGGTTCTCGCCGACACCACCTGTAAATACGATAATATCCACACCGCCCAAAGCAGCAGCATAAGCACCCACGTATTTCTTTATACGATAGAAATACATCTTTTCCGCCAAAATAGCTTTCGGATTACCGGCAGCAACAGCCGCTTCCAATTCGCGCATATCGCTGGATACACCCGAAACGCCCAATACACCACTCTTTTTATTCAGAAGGTTGGACACTCCGTTTGCATCCAAATGTTCTTTCTCCATGATGAAAGTGACAGCGCCGGCGTCGATGTCACCGCTACGAGTACCCATCATCAATCCTTCCAACGGTGTCAGCCCCATGCTGGTGTCCACACACTTGCCATCTTTGATAGCAGAGATAGAACCACCATTACCAATGTGACAAGTAATGATTTTCTTTCCTTCCGGTTGCACGCCCAAAAACTCACAAACACGTTTTGACACATAACGGTGAGAAGTTCCATGGAAACCATAACGACGGACTCCATATTTTTCATACAATTCGTAAGGAACGGCATACAAGTATGCATAATCAGGCATTGTCTGGTGGAAAGCAGTATCAAATACACCTATTTGCGGAACATCAGGCAGAATAGCCGAAACCGCGTTTACACCTTTCAAATTGGCAGGATTATGAAGCGGAGCCAAATCATTGCAAGCAGTAAACGCATCCAGCACTTCCTGCGTCAGCAATACCGATTCACTGAACTTCTCACCACCATGTACCATGCGGTGACCAACTGCATTGATTTCATCCAAAGATTTGATTGCACCATATTCAGGACTAATCAATGTATTCAGGATGAACTCTACACCTACAGTATGCTCCGGTATATCTTTTTCCAGAATTTTTTTTTCACCATTAGGCAAAGTCAGCTTCAGGAAAGAGCCTTTCAAACCTATTTTTTCAATACCACCTTGAGCGATAACCTCTTTATGGTCCATATCAAACAATTTATATTTGATAGACGAGCTACCGCAGTTCAATACTAAAACTTTCATGATATTAATTTTGAATTATTTATTATGTTTAGCTGCAATAGCTTGGTTTGCAGTAATTGCAATCATACGATAAACATCTTCGATGGAGCAACCGCGTGACAAATCGTTTACCGGGCGAGCAATACCTTGCAAGATCGGACCAACCGCATCGGCATGTCCCAAACGCTGTACCAACTTGTAAGAGATATTACCTACCTCAAGACTCGGAACAACCAACACATTTGCATTGCCTGCAATGGCAGAACCCGGAGCTTTGCTGGCGCCTACCTCAGGAACCAGCGCTGCATCAGCCTGCAATTCACCGTCAATAGCAATGTCAGGAGCCAGTTCTTTAGCAATTTTCAAGGCTTCCACCACTTTGTCCACCACTTCGTGTTTTGCAGAGCCCTTCGTAGAAAAACTCAACAATGCCACCTTGGGATCAAGGCCTGCAACAGCCTTAGCCGTACGTGCTGTACAAACAGCGATCTGTGCCAGCTGAGAAGCATCAGGAACCGGAGTTACAGCAACATCTCCCATTACCAGAACACCGTTCTTTCCATACTCAGGAGCATGTGTCAACAGCAACATCGCACCAGAGACACAAGTAATGCCCGGAGCTGTCTTGATTATCTGCAAAGCCGGACGAAGCACATCACCGGTAGTATTGCGGGCGCCTGCCAACTGACCGTCCGCATCGCCGTTCTTGATAATCAAACAACCCAAGTAAAGCGGATTGGTAACCAATTTGCGGGCTTCTTCAATAGTCATGCCTTTTTTCTTACGCAACTCGAACAGCAGTTGTGCATACTCTTCCTGCTTGGGATTGTTTTCCGGGTCGATAATGGTTGCCTTGGAAATGTTACCAAGTCCCCACTCCGTTGCACAAGCGTTGATTTCAGCAGGATTGCCCAAAAGAATGAGGTCTGCAATACCGTCTGTCAAAATTTGATTGGCAGCTTTCAATGTGCGTTCTTCCGTACCTTCAGGAAGAACAATGCGTTGGCGATCGGCTTTCGCACGCTCTAAAATTTCATTAATTAATCTTTGCATGATATTTTAATTGTGTATAAGAATCGGTAGTTCGTGTTATTCACTGCGCAAAAGTACACAATTTTGCAATATCCACATTGCAATTCTAAGCCTTTTTCCATACCAAACGAGAATTATTATAATATTTAACACTAACAGATGATTTACGGTATAGTTCCTCATTTCAAATAGCTAACTTTGCAGCGTTTTCCTAGTTTTCAATTAGGTAGGTATTATTTAATAATCAGGTATTATGATCCGTCAATGCGCTATTCTTTTCGGATGTCTGGCCTTAGGTGAATTGATTGTATTCTTAACGGATATCAAACTCCCCTCCAGCATCATCGGCATGCTGCTGCTCACCCTTTTCTTAAAATTAGGTTGGATAAAACTGCACTGGGTGCAGGGGATGTCCGATTTTTTAGTAGCCAACCTGGGCTTTTTCTTCATTCCGCCCGGTGTGGCCCTTATGCTTTATTTTGATATTATTGCCGCCGAATTCTGGCCCATTGTCACCGCATCGTTAATCAGCACTCTATTGGTGCTTGTTGTTACCGGGTGGGTTCACCAACTAACGCGTAAAATCAAATGAACTTTCTGGAAAACGAATTCTTCCTGCTGGCTATCACTTTCGGGATATTCTTCTTAGCCAAGCTGCTTCAAAAGAAGACAGGAATCATGTTGCTGAATCCCATTCTGCTGACCATCGCCATACTCATTATTTTCCTGAAGATGGCGAATATCAGTTACGACACATATAATAAAGGAGGATATCTGATTGAATTTTGGCTCAAACCGGCGGTAGTCGCATTAGGTGTACCTTTGTATCTGCAACTGGAAACTATCAGGAAACAGTTGTTGCCTATTCTGCTTTCACAACTGGCGGGATGCATTGTAGGAGTTATTTCCGTAGTTCTGATAGCCAAGTTGATGGGAGCGTCCGACGAGATTATTTATTCATTAGCCCCCAAATCCGTAACCACCCCGATAGCCATGGAAGTTACGAAGTCGATAGGAGGCATCCCTGCACTGACTGCCGCCGTAGTGGTTTGCGTTGGTCTGCTGGGTGGAATATTAGGGTTTAAAACCATGAAAATCACCCACATCGGAAGTCCCATGGCACAGGGTCTCTCCTTGGGAGCTGCCGCACATGCGGTCGGTACATCGGCAGCAATGGACATCAGTAGTAAATACGGTGCATTTGCCAGCCTCGGACTTACACTTAACGGGATTCTCACAGCTTTATTAACGCCAACAATTTTGCGATTGTTAGGGCTGCTCTAACAAAATCATCCTATTTTTGTTATTATATTCTTAAACCAATAGAGATAACGTATGATTCAATTTAAAGATATTGAACTAGAAGACAAAGAACTTATAACTTCCTTTACCCTGAATAGCCCACGACAGAACTGTGATCTGTCATTTTCCAACTTATGCAGTTGGCGTTTTTTATATAATACGAAATTCGCTGTTATGGACGGTTTCCTGTTATTGAAATTTTGGGCCGAAGGAGAGCTTGTATATATGATGCCTATCGGCAACGGCGATTTAAACAAGGTACTGAACGCACTGATAGAAGATGCCAACCGGGAAGGCGAACCCTTTTGCCTGTTGGGTATCTGCGCCGGAATGTGCGCCGAATTAGAAACTTTTATGCCCGGCAAATTCCAGTTCACAGCAGACAGAGATTACGCCGACTATATATACCTGCGCTCTGACCTTGCCACCCTATCCGGCAAAAAATTCCAGGCAAAGCGGAATCATGTCAACAAATTCAGGAAAACATATAATTATAAATACACCCCGATAACTGCCGACCGTATTCAAGAGTGCCTTGATTTGGAAGCAGAATGGTGTAAAGCCAATAACTGTGACCAGCATGAGGGAACCGGCAACGAGCGTCGTGCACTGATATACGCTCTTCATAATTTTGATGCATTGGGACTGACCGGCGGCATCCTTCATGTAGAAGACAAAATCGCAGCCTTTACCTTCGGCATGCCTATCAACCAAAACACATTTGGAGTGCATGTAGAGAAAGCTGATACCAATATAGACGGTGCTTATGCCATGATTAATTATGAGTTTGCCAACCATATTCCGGAACAATATATCTACATCAACCGGGAAGAGGATTTGGGGATTGAAGGATTACGAAAAGCAAAACTATCTTACCAACCCGCCATAATCCTTGAAAAGTATATGGCTTGCTTAAAGGAACGGCCGGTAGGGGCTTTCAAGTGGTAATACGATAGGATAAGCGCTAAGTTATAGTGAAGTATACAATGTGATGACAGAGGAATGAAAAGATGCGGGAACAGGTAAAGAAGTTATGGAAACTTTGTTTTAACGACAGCGACGAATTTACAGAGATGTACTTCCGCCTGCGCTACAACAATGAAGTTAACATCGCCATTCAAAGTGGTGAGGAGGTGATTGCCGCCCTGCAAATACTGCCCTATCCCATGACTTTCGGAGGGAAAGAGATCAGTACAGGCTATGTGTCGGGAGCTTGTACACATCCCGACTACCGGAATCGTGGAGCTATGCGCGAACTTCTATCACAGGCATTTGCCCGCATGCAACAGAACGGAGTCGCCGTTTCCACTCTGATTCCGGCAGAGCCCTGGCTATTCGACTATTATGCCGGTACCGGCTATGCACCTGTATTTAAATATGCCTCCACCACCTTTACCGCTTCGGACAAGACCAACTCCAACGAAACGGTTGTTTTGGAAAAAGCCAACGACTATCAGGAAGACATATACAGTTACTTAAACCGGAAAATGAGAGAACGGCCTTATTGCATCCAACATACCGAAACAGACTTTCGAGTTATTCTTTCTGATTTGCAACTAAGCAAAGGGCATGTTTACACACTAAATCAAAGTGGCAGAATCTTGGCATTAGCCATTGCATATCCGGCAGGAAGCGTTTGGCACGTAGGGGAAATCATTGCGGAGACACCCGATATGCGTACATTATTACTACAACGTATTTGCAAACTGTTGCACATCCCGTCCATTCAAGTATCCGCCCCGCCGGCAGAAGAACAAGAAGGCCTGCAACCACTGGGCATGGCACGCATCATCAATGCCAAAGAAATACTGCAACAATATGCCGCCGGACATCCGGAACTGGAAATGAGCATTGCCCTTACCGACCAGCAACTCAGTACCAACAGCGGCTACTATTACCTGAACAACGGTAAATGTATGAGTAGTGCCAAACGTCTGCCGGGCAGGCATTTGGCACTCACTATCGGCGAGCTTGCCGAGAAAATATTATCGCCATTACACCCCTATATGAGTCTAATGCTAAATTAGCAGGTTACAATCCGCTGAAGTCTACTCCTTCGAACACCAAGGAAGGAATACGCCAGGATGAAGACATACGAGCGTCATTGCCCACAGCCGCCAAGGAAGCCCAAAGCGTTATCATATTACCCGTTACATTCATCTCACTGATTGGCTGGGTCAGCTTGCCGTTTTCAATCAAGAATCCCTCAATGCCATACGAGAAATCTCCCGAACTGCTGTTGCAGTTACCTCCGTTAAAGCCTGTGACCAAAATACCTTTCTGTACATCGGCAACCAAACCGTTCAGGTCTTTGCTCCCCGGCTTAAGCACCAACAGAGAAGGAGAATTAACGGTAGGCTCCACTCCCATTTTCTTGGAATTATAGGTATCGATAAAGTAAGTCTTCAGCACCCCGTTTTCAAACACAGAACGCGGTTCTGTTGCCACTCCTTCACTGTCGAAATAGCGTGCTCCCCTTGCACCGATCAAGTGAGGTTCATCCATAAGGTTCAACAACTCCGCACCTATTTTCGTATTCAGTTTATCCAATAGGAAAGAGTTCTTTTGCTGCAACGCAGAACCATACAATGCGCTCAATACCGGGCTAAGCAGATTACTGGAATTCATGGGGTCCACAACCATCGTATATTTACCGGAAGCCACTTTCCTTTGTCCGAGTTTTTGCAAGACGCGTTCCAAAGCTCTCACACCGACACCCGATTTCACCAGTTTGTCATAAAACAGGGCCGACTCATACCAATAAGATGACGGACGCATCTCTCCTTCTCCCCTCATCGCCACATCTGCAGACACAGAAAACCAGGTAGAACCGGACTCTCCTTCAAAACCGTTACTTGTCAAACGATAAGAGGCATTTTCACCATCGCTATACGAAGTGCCTACGGATATGATACGATTGTCCTTACCTAAAACCTCTTCGGCAGCGGCTCGTGCAACCGCAACCTTATCATCCGGATTGATGATGTTGAACTGTTTGTCGAACAACTGCAAATCAGGCTTACCTCCTTTATAATAGCGGGAAGCGTCAGGCAACACACGTGCCTCGTCCACAGCCAGATAACGTGTAGACTCAATACCATTCTTAATGAACGTTTCCAGCTCCTTCTTATCCAAACGGTTGGTTGAATAAGAACCGTATTTACCATCAACATACAAACTGATGCTAAACCCGCTTTCCGAGGCTTGCTGCAGTTTATCCATTTTGGCGTCACGCAATTCAAATGAGGCGTTGGAGTTGGAGTACAGCACCAACTTGGCTGCCCGGCATCCGTTTTTCAGGGCATAATCCATTGCCCACTGTGCCAGTTTCTTATTATTGTCTGTAATCATGATTTCTATGTTTAACGTTAACTTTCTCCACCTACCGTCAGTTTGCTGACCAATGCCGACGGCATGCCGCAGGTCACCGGGCAGGACTGCCCGTCCTTGCCGCAAGTCCACGTTCCGTTGTCAATCTTGTCATTATCGGCCACCATTGTTATGTCTGCCAGTGCTTTCGGACCATTACCTATGATATTGATATCCTTGATGGGTTGTGTCAGTTTACCATCCTCAATCAAATAACCGGACTTCACGAAGAAAGTAAAGTCACCGGCGCCAATCTGCACCTGACCATTCGTAAACGTATCTACGAAAATACCGTTCTTTACAGTCGAAATAATATCCGCTTCCTTCATATTTCCGGCTTCCATATACGTGGCGCGCATGCGGGGGATAGGCAGATTGCGGAATGTATCGCGACGGCCGTTTCCCGTAGGATTCACACCATAATGCTTGGCGCTGATACGATCGTGCAGATAGCTGGTAAGTACACCTTCCCGGACAATATAAGTTTTCTGTCCCTCCACACCTTCATCGTCAAAGTTCACAGAACCGCGATTGAAAGGAATCGTGCCGTCATCTACCACATTGATATGTTCGTTGCATACTTTCTTGTTCAGCTGGCTGGAGAATATGGATATGTCCTTACGGTTGAAGTCAGCTTCAAAAGCATGTCCGATAGCCTCGTGCAACAAAATGCCCGAACCGCCCGATCCCATTACAACAGGCATTTCACCACCTTTAGGCTTGATAGCCTTGAATAAGATAGCCGTCCGGTCCACCACCTCGCGGGCAATTACGTCCACAACATCGTCTGTCATAAATTCAAAGCCCTTGCGATAGGATCTTCCGGCATAGCCGTTTTCCATTTTACCGTTCTCTTCCATAATACAAACAGCCATAAAAGATACCATCGGACGATAATCATAATAGCTGACGCCTTCCGAATTGCAGAACAACACATGCGAAGTGCTATCTTGCAAATATGCCTGCACTTTCCGGACACGATTATCCAAAGCAAAGATTTTCTCATTCAGCTTTTCCAGATAAGGGATCTTATCTTTCACGCTCACATCTTCCCAGGGAGCCGTAACGGCATAGCGATTCCGAGCTATTGTCTTCGCTGTCAAGCCTACGGGCTTGCCGGCCTTACCCGAAGATGCAATACGGGCGGCAGTACGGGCGGCACGCAACATTTCCTCTAACGTAACGCCTTCTACATAGGCGTAGCCGCTTTGGTCTCCCGCAAGGACACGCACTCCCATACCAAAATCAATATTGGAACCGCAATTGTTTACCTTGCCATCCATTAAGCTCACATCATTATTAAAAGTATGCTCGAAATAAAGGTCAGCATAATCGCCTCCCTTTTCCAGGGCAACAGCCATTACCTTTTTCAAATCGGCTTCCGTCACACCAAAATGATTGATAGCAGCAGCAACAGCCGACTTGTGGTCTGTTCCTCCCAATGCTCCGCGTACAGACTCCGGCATAGCCAACGACGGCATGGCCAATGAGCCTAAAACAGCCATTCCGCCGGTTCGTAAAAAGTTTCGTCTATCCATTCTATTCAATTTATAGATTATAAATCATTTTTCTTTACTGTTAGAAAGAAATTGGAAATCTGCCCTATATCGAACCCTATTCAGTCGTATACTTAAATAGGTTCAGTCGTATACTGAATGGCATTCAGTATACGACTGAATACACCCATATTTATTACATATGATAATCAGGCGATTACAAAGCGCTCCGATTTCTTTATTTCATTTAAATTTCTTTTGTCAAAAGACGCTCCAGCTCCTCGGCGCTCAAACGCAAATAGAACTGTCCTTTATAGGCTACGGAAATGGATCCCGTCTCCTCCGACACAATGACAGCGTGAGCATCCGAGACCTGAGATATACCCATAGCCGCGCGATGACGCAGACCCAGCTCCTTCGGAATATCCAAATTATGCGACACAGGCAAGATACATCCTGCTGCCTTGATACGTTTCTTGCTGATGACCATTGCCCCGTCATGCAGCGGACTGTTCTTGAAGAAAATATTCTCTATCAGACGCTGGTTTATATCGGCATTGATCACCTCTCCCGTACGCACAACGTCGTCCAACGGCATATTATGTTCAATGACAATCAGCGCACCGACTTTCTGTTTGCCCATACTGATGCATGCCATGACAACCGGCATAATTTCATCATGCTCCATACTCTCTTTCTTATTCCCCGTAAAGAAACGCACCAGAGCGCTGGCATGCTGATGCGAACCGAGTGTAAGCAGGAAGCGGCGTATCTCGTCTTGAAACAGAATAATAAGCGCCAGCACCCCCACGCTGACCAGTTTGTCGAAAATAGACCCCAAAAGCTTCATCTCCAGCACTTGAGAAACCACCAGCCAAATCAAAATGAACACCAAGATGCCCGTAAACACGTTGATAGAACCGGACGCTTTCATCAGTTTGTACGTATAATAAAGCAGGAAAGCTACCAGCAGAATGTCTATAAAATCTTTTATGCCAAATTCAAAAAACACAGTCGTCAGTGATTAATGGTTAATGATTAGTGATTAACGCAGAGCACCCGGCTTTCATTGCTTCCACAATTTTCACCGTTTCCACTGCTTCGCGCACATCGTGTACGCGAAGTATATCAGCCCCCTTCAACAGGCAGATGGTATCCAGTACGGTTGTACCGTTCAACGCCTCTTGAGCGGTGGTGCCCAATAAGCGGTAAATCATTGATTTACGGGAAACGCCTACTAGCAAAGGAAGTTCAAAAATACGGAACTCCTCCAAATGAGCCAGCAACTCATAGTTATGCTCCACCGTCTTGCCAAAGCCAAAACCCGGATCCAGAATAATATCTTTCACGCCTAAATCGCGCAACTGCTGCACTTTATGGGAAAAATACATGAACACCTCTTTCAGCAGATTATCATAATGAGGGTGTTGCTGCATATCCTGCGGTGTACCCTGCATATGCATCATTATATAAGGAACATTCAACGCAGCAACCGTACGGAACATATTCTCATCCATTTCTCCCGCGGCAATATCGTTGATGATTGCCACACCATACTCCTCGACACACATTTTCGCCACATCCGCCCTGAAAGTATCTACTGAAACAACCGCATCAGGCTGCACTTTCCTCAGGATGCCCAACCCCATGCGTAAACGTTCCATTTCCTCCCCGGGAGATACATTCTCAGCGTTTGGGCGCGAAGAGTAGGCACCGACATCAATAATACGCGCTCCTTCGGCAACAATCTGTTCCACACGATGCGCTATGTCGACTTCCGTCTGCATACGGCTACCGGCATAAAAAGAATCGGGAGTAACATTGAGAATCCCCATGACGCAGGGGGAAGAAAGGTCTAACAAGGAACCGTTGACATTTATATATTCAGACTGCAAAGTTTTCATAGACAGTTTTTTTTTACTATATAGCTGCAAATGTAAACAAAAAAGCCTTTGTTGGTGCATCAAGTCTCAAAAATAAAGTATCTTTGCACGACGAAGTTACGAAAAGAGTGTAATTTATTGGAAATGAGCGTAGGTTAATTGCTCTT
>ENA-OPSI01000277-OPSI01000277.1-human-gut-metagenome-genome-assembly--contig:-NODE-277-length-21104-cov-1.735189_pt1 | contig 21104 bp, 20 predicted proteins | sample MGYA00241806_ERZ501903 | MGnify/ENA primary metagenome ERZ501903 (study PRJEB25962, sample SAMEA2042439) | human gut metagenome | biome: human gut; feature: human-associated habitat; material: faeces...
GCGGTCTTCGCGCCCCCGCCGGCATCGGCGAGCAGCCGCTCGAAGAAGCGGTGCCGCCCGGGCGTCGCCGACGCGGCGCGCTCGCCCTCCTCGGTGAGGAGCACGTCGCGCCCGCGCATCCGGACGAGGCCGGCGGCGGCGAGGTTCGGGAGCGCCTTCGTCACGCTCGGCTTGGAGCGCCCGAGGCGCCCGGCGATGTCCACGTTTCTGCACGACCCGCGCAGGCGGCGGATCACCAGGATGGCCTCGAGGTAGTCTTCTCCCGACTCATGAAGCATCGGTCAGCTCCTCATGGAGATCGCCGGCAGGCGCCCCGCCTATGCGCCAGCCCTCCGCGCGGCTGCGAATCTCGACGAACCGGCGATACGTCCCTTCCTGACCGAGTAGCTCCTCGTGCGTGCCGCGCTGCACGATCCTGCCGCCCTCGACGACGAGGATCTGGTCGGCGCTCTCTATGGTTGCGAGGCGGTGGGCAATGACGACCACTGTCTTCCCCCGCGCGAGCTCGGAAAGCGCTCCCTGTATGAGGGACTCGTTCTCCGGGTCGATGCTCGCCGTCGCCTCGTCGAGGATCACGATCGGGGCGTCCTTGAGCAGCGCCCTGGCGATGGAGATGCGCTGCTTTTGGCCACCGGAGAGGGCGCCTCCGGCCTCGCCCACCAAGGTTTCGTAGCCATCCGGAAGCTCGCGGACGAACTCGTCGACCCGCGCCCTGCGCGCCGCCTCGACGACCTCTTCGCGCGTGGCGCCCGGGCGCCCGAAGCGAATGTTGTTCTCGATGGTGTCGTTGAACAGGTAGACATTCTGGAACACCGCCGAGAAGTTCCTCAGAAGGCTGTCGCACGTCAGCTCGCGCACGTCATGCCCCCCGACAAGGACCGAGCCCTCGTCAACATCCCAGAAGCGCATCATGAGGTTGGCGATCGTCGTCTTGCCCGATCCGCTCGGGCCCACGATGGCGCACGTCGTCTTCTCCGGAATGTCGCACGACACGTCCGACAGCACCTTCGCGCCCGATTCGCGACCGTACGAGAACGAGACGCCTCGCAGCTCGATACCGTGCTCAGTAAGGGGGACGTCTCGGCCGTCGGAATCGATGTAGGGGGCGTTCTCTATGGCGTCGATACGGTTCATGATGTCATCGAGATCGCCAAGCATGTGGGCGGAATCGTTCACGCGCTCGACGCCGGAGAACACGGTGAACGAGAATGCGCAGAGGGCAAGGAGCATCCAGAGCTCGATGCCGCCGTTCGCATATCCCCACACGGCAGACGCCACGACGCCGACGCTCGCCAACTTGAACGCAACGAGGTGGATGAGATTGCGAGGCGTGAAGCCAAACTCGATCGCGATGCGTGCCTCCTTCAGCCTCCCTATCGTTGCCAGGATGGGTCGCATCGCGGCCCCTCCATGGCCGTACGACTTCGCCGTTCCGAGCCCCCGGACGTACTCGACGATATCCCCAGCGAGTTGTTCGGTCTCCGTATGCGCCCTCGGCGTCAGGCGCTTCGAGACCCTATTCACCGCCGTGAGCGCGAGGCAGGATACAACGGTGCCGGCGAGGGCGGCAAATCCGGCCATCGGCTCGAGGATGAAGAGGAACGCCACAACTGCGGCAAGGTTTACGTAGCCGTTAATCACTGCGTCGACCATCTTCATGCCCTGAAGCTCCAAGATGCCCAGTTCCGTGGTCGCCGTCGCCAGTATGTCGCCCGTCTTGACCTCGTCGAAATAGCCGAGTGGGACGCGCTTCAAGACGTTGCCAATCTTGATGCGATCCTCAGGCGCCACCTCGTATCCGATTGACTCCTGCAACCGGTTCTTCCCGTATGTCAGGATGAAGCGCAAGCCTATGCAGGCGATGAGCGCCAGAAGCGACCACCAGACCCACGACGGGTCGAGCTCCTGGGTGCCGCGCGCATCCTCCGCGACGCAGGCGAGCAGCCAGGCCGCGAGCATCACGGGCGCGGCCGTTGCCCACGTCATGAAGAACGAGCAGACGCAGCCAAGGATGAGTCTTTTCTTGTGAGGGCCGGTCCAGCGGACGATTCTCATGAGAGCCTTGATCATCGGGAGCCCCCTTTCTGGTCATTCGATCCAGCCGCCCAGTCCCTCGCTCCGATGTGCGCCCTCCACATGCGCTCGTAGAGCGGGCATTTTGCGAGAAGGTCGTCATGGGTCCCTTGGTCGACGATCGAGCCCTTGTCGATAACGATGATGTTGTCCGCAGCCGTGATCGTCGAGAGCCGATGGGCTATGACCACAAGCGTCTTTCCGGCCGAGAGCTTCGCGATAGAGCGCTGGATCTTGTCCTCGTTCTCCGGATCGGTGAACGCGGTGGCCTCGTCGAGGAGGACGATCGGCGCGTCTTTGAGGATCGCGCGGGCTATCGAGATGCGCTGGCGCTCCCCGCCGGAAAGGGCGCCGCCGGCCGCACCGGCTTGTGTGTCATAGCCTTGCGGGAGCTTCGACACGAACTCGTCGCAGCAAGCGGCCCTGGCGGCCTCGGCGATCTCCTCGTCCGTCGCCTGCGGCCGGCCGAGACGGATGTTCTCCCGGATCGTGGCATCGAAGAGGTAGTTGTCCTGGGCGACGAAGCTCACGAGTTCGGACAGCTGGTCGAGGGGCATCTCGCGGACGTCCACGCCCCCCACGGAGACCGATCCGCCGCACACGTCCCAATGGCGCGCGACAAGACGGGCGATGGTCGACTTGCCCGAGCCAGAAGGGCCCACCAGAGCGGTGAACGAGCCCTGCGGAATCGCGAGGGACACCCCATGGAGAACATCGTCGCCCTCGTCGTAGGCAAACCTCACATCTTTCATCTCGATCGACGCGTCGAGCGGCAGCGCCCGCTCGGCGGGATCGGAGAGCTCGGGCAGGTCGAGGAACTCTCTCGTGTCCGCGACGGCATACTCCATGGACTTCATCTCGTTGACGAACGAGGTGAACCTCATGATCGGGTCAACGACGGCAAGCGCCAAAATCACGCACATCGCGAATTGCGACGGGCCGAGCGCTCCCGCGAAGTACATCCAAAGACCGACGGGCAGCACGCCCAGGAGCGTCGTCGGCATGATGCTTGCCATGAGGTTCATGCCGACCCACGTCGAGCGGAACCATTCCATCGTGTAGTCCTTGAAGCTTCGCACCGCATCCGCGTACTTCCGATACGAGTCGCTCGCCTGGTTGAACGCCTTGACTACCTGGATGCCCTCGATGTACTCGACGATCACGCTGTTCACGTGGTTGCTCTCGGCCATGTACGCCGCGTACCTGGCGTTGAACTCCTTCAGGCTCGACGCGAATATGCCAAGCCCTATGGGCACGGACACGAGGCAGGCAGCCGCCATGCGCCAGTCGATGGCCACGAGCCACGCCGCGAGCCCCAGGGCGAGGAGCGTCGACCCGGAAAGCTCGGGAATCATATGGGCGAGCGGGACCTCGATCCCCTCGATCCTGTCGAGGAAGACGTTCTTTATCTGACCGATGCTTTTTTCCTGCACGGTGCCGAGCGACGCCCTCATCAGCTTTTCGATGAAGTCCCGGCGTAGCGTCTCAAGGATGGTGTAGGCGGAGACGTGGGACAGGAGCGTCGAAATGCCGAAGAGCGCCTTGCTTGCGACATACGATCCCGCGGCCAGGCAGAGCCAGGGGGCTGTGATCTCGAACGTGAGCCGCCCCTCCATGGCCGCCTCTACGATGCGGAACACCGCATAGAAGGGAACGAATCCCGTCCCGACGCTCGCTATCGACGCGGCGAGCGATAGCGCCATCTTTCCTTTGCATCTCCCGGAGTACGAGAGGAGCGTCCCCAGCCAGGAACGCCCCCCTTCGCCCCTGTGCCTGCCAGTTCCAGCCATAGCATCACATCCCCGTCCTGCCCGTATGACCAGGCAATAGAAGTTAACTAAGGCTTATTATTAGGCAGAGCGGGAGGGGGTTCAGCTCCATCTGGGCGACGCTCGCCCAGATGGTCGGAAACGGCGGCGCCTACCGCAATGAGCGGCGATAGCCGGCGGGAGAGACGCCCCACGCTGACTTGAAGGCGGCGGAGAACTTGGACGGGCTGTCGTAGCCTACCGCGGCCCCGATGTCTGCCACCTTCATCTCGGACTCCCTGAGGAGCTGGGCCGCGAGATCCATCTTGAGGCGCCGAAAGTACGCGGCGGGAGAGGACCCGTACACACCCTTGAAGCACGCCTTGAACGTCGTGAGCGGCATGTGCGCGAGGCTTGCCGCCTCCTCGACGGTCACCGTCGAGGAGAGGTCGCGCGCGATGCTGTCCCTCACTTGCTTGACCCGAGCAACCTGCGATTTCGGGAAGTACGCCATGCCGTTTGCCGGGAGCGGGTCGAGCACGCGGAGCAGCAGCAGGAGCTCGAGCGCCTTGATCTGGCAGTAGCTTTTCCGGATTCTTTCCGGGGCCGCGCCGAGCTCCGAGAATATGTGCGCGGCTCCTTCGCAGCGGTGGAGCAGGAACGGGGTCCCGTCGAGGCAGTATCTGTGACGAAGCCCGCGCAGGTCGACGGGAAACCCCTCGAACGCCCGGAGGATCGACCTCTGGGCGCGCTCGACCTCGTAGGTGACCGTGACGCCTCGGTATCTTCCCGTGGGAAGCAGGAACTCCCCGGAATGGTTCGACCTGTCGTCGACCTTGATGTCCCCGGCTGCGACGTAGGCGCACGACCCGCCCGCCATGGGCTGCTCGAGGCGCCCCTCCTCGCACCAGTCGACGCAAAGGACCTCTGCCGAGGTGGAGAACCCTGAGACGCAGCGCTCCATATGGAAGTCGTTGAACGAGATCATTATCCCGGGAAGCGGCTCGACGAGCGACATCGAGCCGGCACCCGACTCGGTCTCGATCTCGAGCAGGCCCGAGTCCCCGTTGATGTCGATCCGAACCTCGCCCTCGATGGCGCGCTCCGGCGCATCCCCGAGCACCCTCGCAGGCAGCAGCCCCCTGCTAGAAAAAATGTCCGACGGAATGTCCACGATCCACCTCCTCACACCATCCTACCCGGCGCGCGCGAGCACGAGCGCGCTGTCGCAGCAGCGGGTCAGGAATTCTCGGTCGTGGGTGACGAGGACTACGGTCGCCCCCTTGGCCGACAGGTCGCGGACCAGCTTCGCTACCTGTTTCATGTGGTCGAGGTCGAGCCCGCTCGTTGGCTCGTCCAAAAGAATCAGCCTTCTCTCAGAAAGGAGCGCACACGCCACGGCGAGGCGCTGCTTCTGCCCGCCGGACAGGGCCATGGGGTGCACGTCCCGCACACCGAGAAGGTCGAGCGAGGCGAGCACCGCCTCTGCCCTCTCCTTGGCGCCCTTCTCCTCCCTGCCGCCCAGCGAGAGCATGCACTCGTTCCAGACGCTGTCGCTGAAGAGCTGGTTGTTGACGTCCTGCATCACGAGCGAGACGAGACGCCTCCGGGCGCGGCGCACAGCCTCCTTCCCTCCGATGAGGACGCGGCCCGCGTCCCTGCGCTCGAGGCCGGCGATCCCCCGGAGCAGCGTGCTCTTCCCCGTGCCGTTCTCGCCCAGGACGCCCAGCACGCCGCCGGCAGGAACCGTTACGCTCAGCGGGGCGAACACCGCCCCGTCCCCCCGAACCACGGTGTAGTCGTCCAGCGCGAGGCCAACCTCCGTCCGGTTGCCCGCCGCCGCGCGCGGCACGCACACGTCGAGAGCATCACCCGCGCCGACGGCGCGGAGCCCCATTCCTTCCCGCTCCTCCGAGGAGAGCCCGAGGAGCTCTTCCGGCGAGAACTCGCGGACTATGCGGCCGCCCTCGACGAGAATGGCGCGGTCGATGAGGTCCGAGGCGAAATAGAGCCGGTGCTCGGCGATGATGACGGTCCCGCCCTCCGCGACGACGGAGCGCACCTCGTCATGCAGCCTCTGCACGGCGGTCGTGTCGAGGTTCGCGGTGGGCTCGTCGAGCACATACACGTCGGGCCTCGCCACGTCGACGGAGGCGAAGACGAGGCTCTGGCGCTCTCCGCCGCTCATCTCGGTGACGTTGCGCCCCAGCAGCCTGCGGGCGTCCAGGGCTTCCACGGTGGTTCTTATCCGTGCCTCGATCTCCGATACGGGGACCCCGCGCGACTCGAGCCCGAAAGCGAGCTCGTCGTTGGACGTGAGGTTGAAGAACTGGCTCTTCGGGTTCTGGAACACGCTCCCGACGCGTTCGGCGAGCTCGTACATCTCGCAGCGACCGGGATCGAGCCCGCAGACGGAGACCGAGCCGGTCATCTCGATGCCCGGCTCGAACGACGGGATCAGGCCGTTGATGCATTTCGTGATGGTCGTCTTGCCCGATCCCGAGCGTCCGACGAGCATCAGACATTCGCCCCTTCGGACCTCGAGGTCGATTCCGTCCAGAATCTTCTTGCCCCCTGCCGCCTCGCAGGAGACGTTCTCGAGCCTCACGACGGGCTCGCCGAGCGGTCTTCGGGGCGCATGCGAAACCCTCTCCATCAGACAGCACCTCCCCACAAGGCAACCGCGGCCACCGCCGCCGCTGCCGCCGAGAGGATCGCCCAGTCCGACGCGCGCATGGAAAGCCTCTCCGTGTCCGTGGACGGGGCGGGGTTCTCGATCCCCCGGCACGTCGCGGCGCGAGAGAGCTCCTCGGCCGTGGAGGTCGCTGACATGACGAGGGGCACCGCGAAGCATTCGAGGCGACTTGCCGCCGGGATGTCGCGGAGCGCCATGGCGTCCCGGATGTGCGCCGCCTCCTCCTTAAGCGTTGGGAAGTAGCGCATCGTGACGGTCAGGGGGATGAGGACCGCCTGGGGCACGCGCAGCTTCGCGAGGGCCGAGGCGATGCGGTGGACGGTGTTGTCCCTCACGAGCAGGGTGCCCACCATGAGGCAGAGGTAGATCTTGCGCGCGAACGTGAGGCTGATGGTGAACATCGTCGCCGCCACCCCGCCGACGCCGGGAAGCACGACGTTGAGCACCGCCCACAGCGCGGCATACAGGACCGCGAAGCCTGCCGCCATGCGAACATGGCCGCAGAGCGCCTGCAGGACGGAGGCCGTGAGGACGAGCAGGAGCTCGGATTCGATGGATTTGCCCATGAAGGCCGTTGCCGACACGGCGACGAGCACCCCCATGAGCGTGCGCGGGTCTGGATCTATGAGACCCTTCCCCTTGCGAACACCAAGGATGCGACGGGCATCAGTTTCGGACGTCCGCATTACGCCAGGCCAGCTTTCACGAAGTGCTTCCTGAACATCCCGCGGGCGATGTAGGCGCCGATGAGCCCCGCGACGAAAGTCGCTGCGAACATGGCAACGAGCATGCCCGGGTTTGCCGCCGTCTCGAGCGTCGCGAGGTAGTCGGCCCCCATGCCCTGCCCGGCGATCTGCGCGACGAACGAGTCGTGGAAGGCCCACAGGGGCAGCGGGCTTCCGCACATGCCGAAACCGAACACGGCGTAGGCGACGGCGTTGCCCGCGAAGCTCTCATAGCGCGTCGCGGCACGGATGATCTCGGCGACAACGCACGAAGCGAGCATGAGGCCGAGAATGAGGGGCGTGAACATCCCGGTGATGAAGTAGATGAGCGAGGGAACCATTCCGATGATGAGGACCGTCCCGAACTTCGGCACCTTCGCGCAGGCGAGCATGAACGGGATTCCGGCGAACAGGGCATCGATGGCGGGCATGAACACCCAAAGGTAGGGATGCAGGCCGCTGAGCAGCATGAAAAGGAAGTTGATGACGAAGTAGAGCGCGGTGAAGATGCCGACGGTGATGAGGTCGCGGCCTTTGAGGCCGCGGGAGGCGGAAGAGGTTTCTGACATGGTTCGCTCCTTAGTTAGAGTTGGTTTACTCTTTGCGAGTATGATGCGCTTCTCGGCTACTCTCTAGCCCATTTGGTCTGAAATAGCCCGTTTGGTCAAAAAGATAGCTGCAGTTAACTGCGAACAGCTCGCTAAGGGACGGCTCGAACTTCATTTCGAGAAACTTGTGACACGCCAATAGCCTGTGCCCATCTGATGGGTGCGGGCTTCTTCCTTGCCCGCCCGAGGGGAAAGGCGGGCTTTTCTATGGGTGACGGGAACGATGGCGCGGCCGCGCAGGCGCAGGTCGCGGGTGAGCCGCAGGCGCAGGCCGCCCAGACGGCGCAGGCGGCGGTGACGGCGGGGCTCCAGGGCGCAATCGGCGCCGACGGCGACGCGGCCGCCCGGGCGCGCGAGAACTGATCTGTTTCAATATATCGGACAGGCAAGCGGCGGGCAGCTTTGGTGGCCGCCTCGTCCGGCATGCCCGGACCCGAGGCGAGGCCCACCGCGCTGTAGGTCATGATCGCGGCGAGCTCATCGGCGTCGGGCGCCGTCGCGCCGCGCGAGGCGGCATCGGCCTCAAACGCGGCGCGCAGGTGCGGCTGCACCGCCTCGCACATGGCAAGCGAAAGCCGGTCGGGTAGGGCACCGTGCCCTTCGGTATGGAAAAATGCAGCGTAAGGGTAGTCGTCGCTCGCACCGAGCTCAAGAGCTTGCTCGAGCTTCTCGTCCAACGAGAGATTATTGTCGTCCAGCAACTCGCAGATGCTTTCGGCGCAGCAGCGTGCGTAATCCTCGATGGCCTCGGCGAACATCTTCTCCTTGGAGTCGAAGTAGTGGTAGGCGAGCCCCGGAGCCACACCAGCTGCACGCGCTACAGCGCGCACGGACACGTTGTCGTAACCTTCTTCGGCAAAGAGTTTCATGGCGCACGCGAGGAGCTCGCGCCGGCGTTCCTCGGGATTCATCACGGTTCTGGTCACCACCGCCACCTCCTTGGGAGGAATCGTACACCGTGATTGAACATTGGTCAATATCAGTCACCACCAACACTAACGATGACTTACCGTCGCATGCGCGCGAAGAGTCAATGGACTCGGGGCTATTGACCTCTCGGCATCTTTGTAATACAAAAGAGTTAACCATGGTTATCTTTTGAGAATCACGTGGCAATCGTTCGCCAACTCGAGATCTTCCCCGCCAAAATCGACGACATCGTGAACCGAAGCAAGGTAAAGCAACATGAACATGAAGAGACATATGAGAATGTCCGGCACCATGGCAGGCGTTGCCGGCATCGGGGCAATCGCCTGCGGTGCTTTTGCTAATGCATGCCTCACAGTGAGCGCCGAAACCATTCTCATCTTCGGCGGATTCGCCTTCATTGCGCTCGGTTTCAAATTGATTCGTCTTGGATCAAATTGGCGCGGCGACACGTGCTGCCCCGCCAACATACGACCTCGATAGGAGAATCATGCCGTTCACCCTTGCGCTCACCACCCTCGGCCTCTTCGGCTCAATTCTCATGTTCGCCGGCGACATGCTGCTCTACTTCACGCCTGGTGTCTACGACATGGACGGTACGCTCAAGCCGTACCTGCACATCATGCGCGATATTCCCGCTGCGCGCGTGCGCGTGGGAGGGGCGCTGGGGCCCGTCGCAGCCTTCCTCTACGTGCTCGGTTTTCTGGCGCTTCCCCTTATGGCGCGCGGCGACCTCGCCTGGCTTGTCTGGCTTGCAGCGGCACTCCTTGCCTTCGCACTCATCTGCGGCGGCGCCTACCACGCGCAGTACGCCTATCTCTCCATCATCGCTAAAGCGGGGCATGAGGACCTCTACGAGGAGGTTTCCGCCAACATCATGCTTCTCATGCGCCTGGCAACGACCCCCATGTACGCCGGGTTCATCCTGTTCGCCATCGCCATCGTGCTCGGGCAGACCGTCTTCCCCGTCTGGTTTGTCGTCTTCACGCCCATCGTGACGAGCTTTTTAGGTCTCGTGTGGATGCGCATGCCGCAGCCAGCGCGGTGCATTCTCTTCGGCGGGTGGAGCAACCTCGTGTTCACGATCATGTTCACTGCTATGCTCATCTGCCTGCTCGCCTAATCACCACCGGACCTATACTATATGTAGACCGTCACGATCGTCTGTTGATCGCTTATCGGGGATGGATGCGACCAGCCGCCGCATTCTTTCGAATTCTTGGCGGCAAGTTCTTCCCAATTCGCAAATCACAACACTCCTCTCCTCAAAGTGATCTACAGTTAACTTGTAATTGTTTACTAAGGCGTACTGTTGTGCGCAGAGAGGAGTTTCGCATGAGTACTCTGGGCTTTCTCAAGGGGACGCACGGCCTGCTTTTGGGCGCGGGCGTACTGATCGGGTCTGTTGGCGCCAAGGTGCTTACGAGCGACGGGGCGAAACGCGTCTACGTCGAAGCCGTCGCGGCTGGGCTGCGCGCGAAGCAGGCCTGTGAAGACACCGTCGAACGCGCACGCGCCGAGATGGACGACATCGTCGCCGAAGCCGCGTATCTCAATGAAACCGTCTACAGCGTCGAGGACGAGGAAGACAGCGCGTCGGATACCGCCGCAGAGACCGTCCCCGCTAAGGCGTAGGCGCGCCCGTGCGATACGTCATCGAACACGAGGTGCCGGGGCGGCTGCGCCTTACGTTTGCCGATCACCTTGGCGCGTCCGACGCCCTCGCCCTCGAGGCCTCGCTCTCTTCGTGGACAGGCGTCGAGCGCGTGCGCTCCTACCCGCGCATTCGCTCGGTCGCCATCTGGTACCGCGACGCCCTTGCAAGAACCGCCCTGCTCGATCGGCTGAACGAGCTCAGCCGCGTCCAGCTCGATGCGGTGCGCGCCCAGGCGCCCACGGCGCTCGCGCCCGCGGTCCCGTCCGCCGCGCGCAGCATCATCCGCCTAGTGGGCAACCATCTCATCCGCCGCTGGCTCCTCCCGCCCGCACTGAGGGCGGTATGGGCCGGCCTTCACTACCTCGGGTTTCTGCGCGCCGGCCTCACCTCGCTCATGCGGCACCGCCTCGATGTGCCGGTACTCGACGCCACGGCCATCGGCATATCGTTTGTCAAGCGCGACCCCAAAACCGCGGCGAACACCATGTTCCTCCTCGACTTGGGAGAGGTCCTCGAGGACGCCACCCGTGAACGCTCAGAGCACGAACTCGTTCGCTCCCTCATGGCCATTCCCCAAAACGCCCGGCGCCTCGAGGACGGCGAGGAGGTCACCGTGCCTGCCCAGAGTCTCCGCGTGGGCGACCTCGTCGTGGCGCGCACCGGCATGCCCGTGTGCGTCGACGGCGTGGTGGTACGCGGTGCGGCCATGGTCAACCAGGCGGCACTCACCGGCGAGCCGCTTGCCGTCGAGCGCATGGCCGGCGACGACGTCTTCGCCGGCACCGCGGTTGAAGAGGGCGAGATCGTCATCCGCGTGGGCGCCGAGCCCGCATCGACCAAGCTCCGCTCCATCGTGAATCTCGTTGAAGCCTCCGAGCAGCTCAAAAGCGAGATCCAGACGCGCCGCGAGCACCTCGCGGACCGCTTCGTGCCGTGGAACTTCCTGCTTGCAGGGCTTGTGGCGGCGACCACGAAAAGCCTTGCCAAGACATCGGCCGCCCTCATGGTCGACTACTCCTGCGCCCTCAGGCTCACGTCGTCCATCAGCGTGCTCGCCGCCATGAGCCAGAGCGCGCACGAGGGCATGGCCGTCAAGGGTGCCAAGCATTTCGAGGCCATCGCCGCCGCCGACACCATCGTGTTCGATAAGACGGGAACGCTCACCGAGGCGACGCCCCGGGTCGCGCGCGTGCTCGCCCTCGTGCCCGATTGGACCGAGGACGAGGTGCTGCGCACCTCGGCCTGCCTGGAGGAGCATTTCCCGCATCCCGTGGCGCGCGCCGTGGTGGCGGCCGCCGCCGCGCGCGGCCTCGAGCATCGCGAACGCCATGCCGAGGTCGCCTATATCGTGGCGCACGGCATCGCATCGGCGCTCGATGGCAAGCGCATCGTCATCGGTAGTCGCCACTTCGTGATGGAGGACGAGCACGTCGAAGTCGCCCCCGAGGCAGAGGCGCGCATCAACGGCGACCTCGAAGGCCTCTCACCGCTCTACCTCGCCCAAGACGGAAAGCTGGTGGGCGTGCTCGGCATCGAAGATCCCTTAAAGGCAGGAGTGCCCGAGGCAATTGCGGCACTTCGCTCGCAGGGCATCGGCCACATCATCATGCTCACCGGCGATAACGAGCGCACCGCCGCACGCATCGCCGCCGAGGCGGGCATCACCGAGTACCGGGCTGACCTGCTCCCCGAGGACAAGCATGCCTACGTGGAGGCGCTCGTGGCTCGCGGGCGACGCGTCGTCATGGTGGGTGACGGCGTTAACGACGCGCCGGCGCTCTCCGCCGCCGATGTGGGCATCGCCATGGGCACGGGCACCGCCATCGCGCAGGAGGTCGCCGACGTCACGCTCGCCGCGGGCGGGCTCGACGCCATCGTGCGCCTGCACGCGCTCAGCCGCTCCCTCATGGGGCGCCTCGACCGCTCGTTCACCGCGGTTATGGGCATCAACTCGGCGCTTCTCGCTGCGGGAATCGTCGGCATCATCCGACCCCAGACCTCGGCGCTCCTGCACAACGGCACCACCATCGCGCTGGCCGCAGAAAGCGCTCGACGTCTCTAGGAAGCATCAATCGGTCCGCTGTGGGGCCTGTCGTTGGGAAGTGGAGGCATGGAACGGTTCACCGTCGAGCAAGACGGCTTCTTCGGATTCCTCCACTTGCCGGAGCGGCACGTCGAAGCGTACTCCGGCAAGGCTCTCATCGTGCTCGGCGGCAGCGAGGGCAACGAGAACATCCCGCGCAACCTCGGTGCGCGTTTCGCACGGGAGGGCATCGCGGCGCTCGGCCTGTGCTACTGGAACGTGTCGGGACTCCCCGATGAGCTCATCGAGGTGCCGATCGAGCCAATCGAACGTGCCGTCGCCTATCTCCGGCAGCGTGGCTTTGACCGCGTGGGGATCTACGGCATCTCCAAGGGCGGCGAGCTGGCGCTTCTCGCCGCCTCGCTCATGCCTCAGATCACCTGCGTCGTCGCCATCTCCCCGCTCGCCTGCGCCATGCCGGGCATCACCGGCAACAAAAGCCTTGCCGGCAAGGGTCTGAGCGACCGCTCGAGCTGGACCTGGCGCGGCGAGCCCGTGCCCTGCGCGCGGGGCGGCGGGAGGCTCCCCTACCTCGGCATCATCCGCCGTATCGTCACCGAGCGCCAGCTCGACATGCGCTTCGTCTACGAGCGGATCGTCGAGCGCGCGCCCAAGGAGGCCTGGATTGCCGTGGAGCGCATCAACGGGCCCGTCCTTCTCGCCAGCCCCTCGCATGACGCCATGTGGCCGAGCGACGAGGCCTGTCGGATCGTCGAGCAGTGCCTCGCCAAGCACGCCCATCCCTTCGAGATCACGCGACGCTCCTACGAGTACGCGAGCCACATCCTCGTGCCCATGGAGACACCCTCGCTCAAGCTCTTCCGCGTCGAGCGCGCCCACCCCGAAGCATGCCGGCAAAGCCGCGAGGACGCCTTCACCCAGACGCTCGCGTTTCTCGCCCGGTGGTAACGGATGCTTCTACAGCGACGCCTCGTAGGCGTCAATCATCAAGCTCGCCGCTAGGCCGAATACCGCCCCTAGCAGCCTTACCGAACGCGCGGCTTCCATCCCAGTAGAAGCGCGGAGTTGACGATAACGAGCACCGAGCCCGCGTTGTGCACGAGGGCGCCCACCACAGGGTTCAGGACGCCCGAGATGGCGAGCGCGATCGCGATGAAGTTGAGCGTCATCGAGAACGTGAGGTTGATCTTGATGGTCGTCATCATACGGCGGGAGAGGCGCAGGAGGTGCGGCAGCTCGGCGATGTCATCGTTCACGAGCGCGATGTCCGCCGCGTCGACGGCGATATCGCTGCCGACGCCTCCCATGGCGATGCCCACAAGCGCGCGCTTGAGCGCAGGCGCGTCGTTGACGCCGTCGCCGACCATACAAACGCCCTTGCCCGCGCGCTCCGAGTCATCGATGAAGGAGAGCTTGTCCTCGGGCAGGCAGGCGGCCTTGTAGGTGGTGATGCCGAGTTCGGCAGCCACGTGGGCGGCCGCCGCCTCGTGGTCCCCCGTGAGGAGCACCGGCTCCACGCCCGTCTCCCACACTGCCGAAAGCGTAGCGGTGGCGTTCTCGCGCACGCGGTCGGCGAGCGCGATGAACCCCGCTGCCGTGTCGCCCCAGCCGAGATAGGTGATCGTTGCCCCCTCGGCGCGCGTAGCGTCCACGCGCCTGACCTGCGCCAGGCGCTCGAGCGCGTCCCCCTCACGCACCAGAAAGCCGTGCCTGGTAGCGTTGCCGATCGCCGCCATGATGGCCGTGGGTGTGGCGAGCACGAGCGCACACGGGCAAAAGACGACAAGGATGAATGGCGGTGCAGTTCAGATATGCGCGATGAGGCAGGCTTCCAACAACTCAAACTGTGTTGGTCGGCGCGGTTCAGGGCGCCGGCGTATCTCCGCACTCAGCAGAATCCTGGGACTCCTTCGTCCGGAACCGTCGGCAACCCTGGACGCCGGCGGAGCAATCGCACATATCCAAACTGCGCCCCCATTATGTCCGTAGTGGCATATTGTGGCTTATATTCGGCCGCTCAAAAATGTCCGGAAAGGCATTGGCGGCGTAGAGCGGCACGTTTACCAGCCAGTCCTGTTTCTTCAGCCCGCGCAGCGAGAAGCGCGCAGCACGACCGAGCCCATAGTCCCGCACGAATGCGGCGAGGCTTCCCCCGGCGATGTTCTCGTCTGCCTTGACCTCAACAGGGACGGGGCACCCCGCAACCTCGAGCAGGAAGTCGACCTCGCCCTTCTTCTGCTTGCCGTCCGCCGACCAGTAGTACGGCACCGCACCGCCCGCCACGAGCTGCTGGCACACGAACTGCTCGGCATAAACGCCCTTGTACTCAGTGAAGAGCCGGTTCCCCTCCACGAGCACGCGAGGCTCGAGCCCCGTCGCCGCGCCCAGAAGTCCGATGTCAAGCAGGTAGAGCTTGAAGTACATCTCGTCGGCATACCCTTTGAGCGGGATCCCCGGTTTGGTCACACGCGGAATCTTAGTAACCAGGCCAGCATCGACAAGCCATGCGACAGCATCTCGATAGTCCCGCCCGCGTCCGCCTTCTCGGACGGATGCATAGCTGAACCGACGAAGGTCGCTCTCCCGCGCAAGCTGAACGGGCACCGAATGCCAGGTCTGACGGATGCGTTCCACCTCGAGAGCACTCTCGACGTGCTGCGAGAAGTCATGCTCGTAATCCGCAAGCAGCGTCTGCTGCACCGCCCGTGCCGCCGCAAAATCCCCGGTCTCGCTGTAGCGGCACACCGCCTCGGGCATTCCTCCCACGTAGTAGTAGATGCGCAAAAGATCAGTCAGACGCTCGGAGAAGACGCTGATGAGATCGGCGTCACCCTGGGAAACCGCGTCTGCAAGTGCAGAGTTGCCGATTTCGCGCACGAACTCGTCGAACGAGAGCGGATGCAGATCGAGGTAATCGACCTTCCCGACGGGCCACGACGTGCCGTCCCCATCCTTCTCACGTTCCCGGTTGAGAGCCACGCCGAGGAGGGATCCCGCTGCGACAACAGGCACGTCTGGCCGCTGCTCGCAGAACATCTTCAAAGCGGTGATGGCACGCGGGCACTCCTGAATCTCGTCGAGAAACACGAGCGTTCTACCGTCACGGGGATTGGTTCCCGTCGCCGCGCCGATGATGGTAAGCAAGCGATCCGCATCGAGGCTTCCCGCGAAAGCCCGTTTCATATCCTCGTTCTCCAAGAACACGACGTGGGCAACGGAATCGTAGCGATTCGCCCCAAAAGTAAGGACGAGCCATGTCTTTCCCACCTGACGGGCACCGTTGACAATGAGCGGCTTGCGATGGGGGCTGTCGCTCCAAGCGAGGAGCTTTATCATGGCGTTGCGATACATCCTCGACCTCGATTCTGGCGGATACCGAAATCGGCATTCACCTTATTATGGCGGATACCGAAATCGGTAACAACCAATTTATGGCAGAAGCCGAAATCGGCATTCGCTATCATGACAGAAGCTCAGAGCGAGCCCGTCCGCAGCATCTGCTTCGTCTCGAGGTACCCGATTGGCGAGATGCCGGCGTGGGTGTTTCTTGAACTTTCGTCCTTCGGCGCCTTCGCCGACTTTTACCTCTTCTGCGCAAATCGGTGGGACGATTCCGGGATGAGGGACGAACACTACATGCTCAGGCGCGCGAACTCGCTGCGAAACGCCGCGGCGCATTCGAGCGCCATCGTGAACGGGCTTGGCTCTCCGTTGGGCGCACCGCAGCTGAGGTACCCGGCACCATTGGCCTCGGCTCTCGGCGAAATCGACGCCTTCCGCATAGGGTGATGCCGAGACGTAAGAGGACCAGATGCCCCGCATCATATCGGATCTTCTGACCTCGCCGAGCACGGCCTCGTAGTCGCCCATCTTGACGAGTGAACCGCGCCTGGAGGCGGTAGCGACAGCGGCTTCGTGCAGGGAATCCCGCCAGCCACAATAACCCGTCGCCCGCGAAAGACGTCGAGCTAGAGAAAAGGACCTATTTCCCGTCATGGATTGGGTTTACCAGCATGACTAGAGCCCTGGTGTAATTGGCTGGATCACCGTTCCGGGAACCGGTATCGACCTACCCGTCCGCCAAGCTCCTTCTTCAGCTCCAGCCTAGTATCTGACTCGCGCCGCTATAAGCGAAAGCCGAAGAGATGCGTCTTAGCCAAGAAAATAAGGTTGGCCTTATCCTACTGCATAATTCGTGTGTTATAGTTAGATGTCTCTAACTTTTTGGGGGCGATAGCCATGCACGAACGCAAGGACTTCTGGGACAAGAACGCCGGTCGGTACGACCGTTTCATGCGAAACGACCGGGCGGCGTATGAGAAGATGTATGGGCTGATCCGGCCGGTGGTGAAAGCAAAAACCGTGCTGGAGGTTGCCACCGGCACGGGGCTTATCGCAAAGAGCATCGTGGATGCGGCGGCGCGCATCGAGGCTACGGACGCTTCTGCAAAGATGATCCTTGAAGCAAAACGGGACAATCAATCTGCAAAGCGGCACTTTTCCGTACAAGATATGTTCCGCCTGCCCTATGCACAGAAGCCCTTCGAAGTGGTGATCGCGTCCAACGCGCTTCACATAGTGCCGCATCCGGAAAAGGCCCTGCAAGAAATCAGGCGGGTACTGAAGGACGACGGCGTGCTCATCGCGCCAACCTTCACCCACGCGGGGAACTCGGTTTCCGGCAAGGCAAAAGCCTTTTTCATGAGCATGCGGGATTTCCCCTCCACAGCAGGTGGACAAGCGAGGAATACCTGCGTTTCCTGCGTCAAAACGGCTGGGCGGTGCAGAAAAGCGCGGTGCTGAAGGCCTCGTTCCCGTTGACCTATGCGGAATGCACGAAATCGGAGGTGCCAGATGTCGTTCTTTGAAAACACCCGCAAGCCCGTGGGCCTCGGCGGAAAACTTATGGTTGCCATGATGAATCTGGGCCACAGCCCTGTGGCGCGGTGGGGACTTCGGTTTCTACGACTTGCACCAAATGCCAAGGTGCTGGATTGCGGCTGCGGCGGCGGGGCGAACATAAAACGGCTGCTGAAAAAATGCCTTCATGGCATCGTCAAGGGCATCGACTATTCGCCCGTCAGCGTGGAGAAGGCTAGAAAGCTCAACCGAATTGCAATTCGGGAGGGGCGTTGCGCCGTTCTGCAAGGCAGCGTGGCGGATATGGCGTTTGAGGATAGCTACTTCGATGCCGTCACGGCCTTTGAGACCGTCTATTTCTGGCCTGATTTGCCCCGATGCTTCCGTGAGGTCTGGCGGACGCTGAAGCCAGGCGGGACAATTCTTATCTGCAACGAGAGCAATGGCGATACGGACAAGGACGAGAGGTGGACGCAGATCATCGGCGGCATGACCATCTACAAGGACATTGAATTAAAGGCGTGCCTGGAGCAGGCGGGCTTTCACGAGGTGCAGATACGCAAAAAGAAAAACTGGCTCTGCGTCACGGCGCGGAAGTAAGGGCATCGAGCACGGGCATTTTCGCATCCATCCTGCACATGGCGATAGGCATGACGGCCATAGCGGCTGTGTTGGCGGCAATCATGACATTTTTTATTCACTGAGGAAGAAACCTATGAAATGCAAAATTGAGAAAAACACCGTGCAGGAAACGCTGATCCTCCCGCTGTATTCCCGGAAGCTGTGTACGGAGCTGTACCCGAACCTTTACAAGGATGAAACAGCGGCTCGTCTGCTCGACCAGATCGACTACGACTTTTCAGAGACAGAGAAAAACTCCCGCAGCCTGATGCAGCGCTTTGGTGCGCTGGAGGTGGCCATGCGGCAGGGTGATCTTGCTTTCGAGGTGCGGGATTACCTGAAAGGCCACCCCGATGCGGCGGTGGTCAATCTGGGCTGCGGGCTGGACAACACCGGCAGAACCTGCGACAACGGTAGATGCAAGATCTACAATCTGGACTTCCCGGATGTGATTGCCTTGCGGCAGCAGCTACTGCCCGCCGGGAATCGAGAACAAAATATCCCCTGTGACCTGAAAGACACCGCATGGTTTAGCAAAATCGATGCCTCCGGCGGGGTGGTGTTCTTTGCCTCCGGGGTGTTCTATTACTTTCTGACCCAGCAGGTCCGGGAACTGGTGCGGGGGATGGCGGACGCTTTCCCCGGCGGTGTGCTGGTCTTTGATGCTGCCAATCGGACGGCAGTAAAGATGATCGCAAAAACATGGCTTAAGACTGCAAAAATCAAGGATGTGGGGGCATATTTTGCGGTTTCGGATGCCGCCAAGGAAATCGGCACGTGGAACAGCCGTCTGCAGGTCACAAGTCGCGGCTATATGCTGGGTTACAACGATTTGAGAGACCCTTCTGTTAGCGGCTTTTTCCGGTTTCTCGCAAGGGTCGGTGACAACGGGATGAAAATGCAAATCGTGAAAATAAGATTTTGAGAGTCAAAAAAGAAGCGCATTCACTTTAACGTTGAAGAAGACGGCTTTCACGGCGCGTATTGGGCGTGCAAGGACGCACATACAGCAGCGGGCACGGATTCGATTGAAACCGTGCTCGCTATCTGATACTATATTATTTTATCGAACGTCTGTTCTATTCCCACTCAGTAATCAAGCCGTGCATTCCCATAGCCTCTCGTCTACGTGGTGTACCGCCGTCTCCTCGTTAACCGAAATCAGCCGATTCCTCGACGCTCAGATGAACTCATAATTGAACTCAGCATAGCCGCTTCTTCTCCTATATCCCGGCGAGGCTGTTCTCGTCGAGCAGGAAGTCAAACACGCTCATCGTGACCACGCCGCGCTCGTCGCGCAAGGGCTTCACCACGTCGCGCACGAGCACGACCTTCTTGAAGCTGTCATTGATGCCAAACAGGGAGGCCTTCTCCTGGGCGGCCTTCTCGGGAGTCCTCATCTCCAGTGCCGATTGGATGTAGACTCGGTCGGAGCCCCTGTTGGCGACGAAGTCGACCTCGAGCTGCCTGCGAACGTCCCTGCCCTCCTCGCGGACGCGCTTCTCGACCACGCCGACGTCCACCGAGTACCCGCGCGCCCTGAGCTCGTTGTAGACCACGTTCTCCATGATGTGGCTCTCCTCGACCTGCCGAAAGCCGAGCCGGGCGTTCCGGAGCCCCACGTCCTCGAAGTAGTATTTCAGGGGGCTGCCGATGTAGCCCCTTCCCTTCACATCGTAGCGCCGCGCCTCCTCGATGACGAAGGCGTCCTCGAGGTAGCCTATATAGCTGGAGATCGTGTTCGTTGAGATCCTTGAGTGGAGCACGCTCCGAAACGTGTTCTCGAGCTTGCTCGGGTTCGTGAGCGTCCCGATGCCGGAGGCGAGCACGTTCACGAGGTCATTAAGCTCGCCCAATTTCCTGATCTCATTCCTCTCCACAACATCCTTCAGATACGTCTCCTCGAAGAGCCGCTCGAGGTAGCGCGCCTTCTGCTCGTCCGTGCGCATCGAGAGCGTGAGCGGCATGCCGCCGTACACCGTGTACTCGGCCCAGCCCTGGTAGCGGTCGCCATCGAAGCCCTGCATGAACTCGGAGAAGGACAGCGGCCGCACGCGCACCTCGTCCCCACGGCCCCGGAACCCCGTCATGACGTCATGCGAGAGGAGCTTCGAGTTGCTCCCCGTCACGTACACGTCGACGTTGCGCATGCGCAGAAGCCCGTTGAGCACGCCATAGAGCCGGGGCGGGACGTCCGGGCTCTTGAGCTCCTCGCGCGAGATGGCATACTGGACCTCGTCGAGAAAGACGTAGTACTGCCCATGCCTGTTCGCGATCCTCGAGCGCAGGTAGGCGGACAGCGCGGCAGGATCGCGGAGCGCAACGCTCTCCTCGACATCGAGCGCGACCTCGATGATGTGACCGTCGTCGACGCCCTCCGAGCGCAGGTAGTCGCCGAAGAGGCTGAAGAGCAGGTACGTCTTCCCGCAGCGACGGATGCCCGTGACCACCTTGACCATGCCGTTGTGCATGCGGTCGATAAGCCTGTTGAGGTAGCGGTCCCGCCTGATTTCCATGTGCGCCTCGCTTTGATTCCCGTCTGCCTTCTATTGAGCAATTTTGCCGTATACGGCTAAATTGCTCAATAGATGAGTGAGAGCTTTAGGATTGGAAATATTCAGGACAATTTCTGGACATGTCCGCATCGTTGTCCAAATTGATGTCCAGAATCGAACCGTCGCCCTACGGTAGCTCAGCATCAACCCCATCAAAAAAAGCAAATGTGGCCCCTAACGAGAAGCATAGTCCCTGAATATCTGTCCGGTCCCCGGGGTACGCTCGACCCGTGAGCGAGCCCGAGGGGAGGATGCGATGTCGAGCATGACGAGGCGCGAGGCGCTGGAGGCCAACGGCGGGGACGGGACCCTGCTCGACTGGACGGCGCGCTTCGGCACGGAGGAGGCCTGCGAGGCCGAGCTGAATCTGAATCTGAATCTGCCCCGAATCCGTTGACAGGTCGATTCCCGTTTCGGCACCATTGCCGTTGCGGGGGAACGGAGGCGGACCATGGGAAAACCGTGCCCGAAGCACACGGCGGAGTTCAAGCGGCGCGCCGCGCAGCCGTACAACGAGAGGGGAACCACCTACGCGGAGGTCGCGCGCGAGATCGGCGTCGACCCGTCGGGCCTCGCCGACCGGGCCAGAAG
>ENA-OPSI01000333-OPSI01000333.1-human-gut-metagenome-genome-assembly--contig:-NODE-333-length-18684-cov-2.680176_pt1 | contig 18684 bp, 18 predicted proteins | sample MGYA00241806_ERZ501903 | MGnify/ENA primary metagenome ERZ501903 (study PRJEB25962, sample SAMEA2042439) | human gut metagenome | biome: human gut; feature: human-associated habitat; material: faeces...
GTGTACGAGATGGGCTATAAAGATTGCCTGTACATCACACAGGGCACAAAAGAGGTGCTGTTCGCCAGCGCCGACGCAGCAGCCCCTGCGAAATTCTACATGGTGTCCGCCCCGGCACACTGCGCCTACGAGACGAAGCTGATCAAGATCGAGGACGCGGCCAAAAAGCCCTTGGGCGCGATGGAGACCAGCAACAAGCGCGTCATCAACCAGTTCATCCACCCCGATGTGCTGAAGACCTGCCAGCTGTCCATGGGCATGACCGTGCTCGAGCCGGGCAGCGTGTGGAACACCATGCCCGCCCACACCCACGAGCGCCGCATGGAAGTGTATATGTACTTCGAAGTGCCCGAGAACAACGTGGTCTTCCACATGATGGGCGAGGGCAGCGAGACACGCCACATCGTGATGCAGAACGAGCAGGCCGTCATCAGCCCCAGCTGGAGCATCCACGCCGGCGCGGGCACGAGCAACTACACCTTCATTTGGGCCATGGGCGGTGAGAACCAGGCCTTTGATGACATGGATACCATTCCCACAACGGAATTGCGTTAAAAAGGAGGAAAACAACATGGAAATGACAGCTTTTTCTTTGGAAAGTAAAGTGGCGCTGGTAACGGGCGCCAGCTACGGCATCGGCTTCGCCATCGCGTCCGGCTTGGCAAAAGCAGGCGCGAAGATCGTGTTCAACGACATCAACCAGGACCTCGTGGACAAAGGTATGGCCGCTTATAAAGAAGCAGGCATCGACGCCAAAGGCTACGTGTGCGACGTGACCGACGAGGACGCGGTACAGGCATTGGTGAAAACCATCGCCGAGGAAGTGGGCGTCATCGACATTCTGGTGAACAACGCGGGCATCATCAAACGCATCCCCATGTGCGACATGACGGCCGCACAGTTCCGTCAGGTGATCGACGTAGACCTGAACGCGCCCTTCATCGTGAGCAAAGCGGTGATCCCCGGCATGATCGAGAAAGGCCACGGCAAGATCATCAACATCTGCTCCATGATGAGCGAGCTGGGCCGCGAGACTGTGAGCGCCTATGCGGCAGCCAAAGGCGGCCTGAAAATGCTGACGAAGAACATCGCCAGCGAGTACGGCGAGTTCAACATCCAGTGCAATGGCATCGGGCCGGGGTACATCGAAACGCCCCAAACCGCACCTTTGCGCGAGCGTCAGCCGGACGGCAGCCGCCATCCCTTCGACCAGTTCATCATCGCAAAGACCCCGGCCGCCCGTTGGGGCACCACCGAGGACTTGGTGGGACCGGCCATTTTCTTGGCGAGCGACGCGTCCAACTTCGTCAACGGCCATGTGCTGTACGTAGACGGCGGCATTCTGGCCTACATCGGCAAACAGCCCCAATAATCGAACGTCCCACTGTAATTGAGGAAGAGTTGAACGATGACCTTTGAAAAATACAGAAAAGCATATGAAAAGTATCTCCTTGGCACCGCGTTCAATCCGGATTCACCGGACGGAAGAACCGTGCGGGCGTCCTTGCGCATTGTGCTGGAAGAAAGCCGGAAACCGGCGCCGCGCTGGGTTCCGATGGATACACCTGCCATCCATCTGCGTGCATTGGCCGCTGCATATCGCACCCCGGGCATGAATCAGTATCATCAGCCGCAAGTATTGGAAGAGGTGCTACATACATTCGAGACTCTTAAAAAAGTATACCATCAGGACACCTTCGGCGAAAACTCTAATATTGATAACTGGTGGCAGGTGCAGGTGGGCAATCCGCTTCGCATTTTAGATACGTTGGTGATGTTGTACGATGTACTTCCCCAACGGGAAGAACAGATTTTGTTTTGGACAGACCTGATCCTGCATTATCAGAACGCCTACTCTGTCAGCAACCGCAACCGTTCGGAAACAGGCGCAAATTTGATGTGGAAATGCCATGTGTGCCTAATCACCGGCATTTTACGGCACGACGAAAAGCTGATTGAATGGGCCAAAGAGCAAATGCCTGTTATGCTTCAATATAGTCACAAGATACACCATCCCCAAGCCGGCAGCTTTTACGACGACGGTTTTTACCCCGACGGTTCGTTTATACAGCACTATTTTACAGCCTACACCGGCGGCTACGGCAAGCATTTGCTGAATATTTTGGCCGGACTTGTGTATGCGTTTCAGGATACCGACCTAAACCTGCTGGGCGAAAAGGAAACAGACTTTTTGTGCAAGGCACTAATCGACTGCTATGCCCCATGCATGGTCGATGGCCGCTTCTTGGATATTGTGCGTGGGCGCGAGGTGTCGCGCTGGTTTTATCAAGACTACATCTGCGGTCGTCATATCATGCGCTCCCTGTGTTATTTGGTGTGTGCGCTGCCTCAAGACAAGACACGCCCGTTGCGTGCTTTGCTAAAACTTTGGCTTTCTAAGGCAGACAACCGTGCAAAGCTGTGTATGGATGAAACCGCCTTTGCGGAGTACTATGTCTACCCCTCCTTGCCTGAAGTCGTAGCGCAGATCGATGACGAGCAACCCGCATCGGAACAGTGGGGGCACTACCATTTCGGCCCCATGTGCAAAGTGGTACACCGCCACGGCTCGTGGAGCGCCGCCATTTCCATGTTCAGCAAAACCACGGCCTGCTACGAGTATCTGGCAGGCGAAAGCGCCACATGCTGGCACATAAGCGACGGCGTTACCTATCTATATACAACAGACATCGACCAATACAACCACAACTACTACGCCACCGTGGATATGCAGCGTTTGCCGGGTACAACGGTGGATCGCAGCCTTACCCGTGCTCAGGACCCGCCCTACAGCTGGTTTATGCCGGAGAGCAAAAACCCCTGCGCCTTTGCTGGCGGTGTGCAGATCGGCTATTTCGGCATTGTAGGCATGGAGTATTTGGGGCAGGGCAAGCATAATGAGCGGAATCTCGCCGTGAAAAAGTCGTGGTTTTTCTTGGGCGATGAAATTGTCTGCTTAGGTAGCGGTATCACATCTTCCACGGGCGATACGATTGAAACAACGGTATTGAACCACCGGCTTATACCCGGCGGGGAAAATCTGCTGACTACACAAAGCTATACCGGGCCTTGCCGAGAGCTGCCCGCCGGCGTTCTGACGGGGAACACACTACATCTGGCGGGAAACAACGGCCCGGGATCGGACATCGGCGTAGTACTGGGGGATACGCAGCAAGTAGAGCTGCTGTTTTCGCACCGGTTGGGAAGCTGGAACAGCGCTGTTCCACAGCCGGGCTTTGTAGATGAAAACGACTTTTTTACCATGTGGTATGCCCATGGTTCATACCCGGAAAACGCATCGTATCACTATACGCTGCTGCCCGGTGTCAGCGCAGCGCAGACCGCTGCCTATGCCGCCGATCCCAAAGCAGAGGTGCTTGCCCATACCACCGGCATTCATGCCGTGCGTCATAAAAATACCGGTTGTATGGGGTTTTTATTTTGGGACGAGAAAGGCGGCAGCTTTGCCGACATCGCTGTGAACGCCCAAGCCTGCATTATGACCCGGCAGATGGGAACCGAATGGATCCTCGCCGTATCCGACCCCACGAAGGAAGACGCCTTGCTGGAGGTTACGGTTCAGTGCAGTGCGCAGGGTGTTGTTCGGGCAGATGACGGCATTGAAGTGGTGGCGCTCTCGCCTTTGACGATTCGAGTGGATACCACCGGTCAAAATGGAAACACGCTTGCATTGGTCGTGCAAAAATAACGAAAAGGATGAAAGACAATGTGTAATGAAATCAGGACACCCAGTCGTATTTGGGCACAAAACGCTTGGGAAAAATTGGAGCCAAAGCTGCGCGCCGAATGTGAGCGCACAGGCAGCGATCTTCCCTTTATCCCCATTCAGGGAAAATATCGCGATTGCATGATGCCTCACGGGCTGTGGTGGTGGACAAACGGATTCTGGCCGGGTCTATTGTGGCAGGCGTATCACGCCACCGGCGACGAAGCCTATCGCACCGCTGCCGAAGGAGCAAGCGCCCGTTTGCGGGATACACTGAACGCCCCGGAGAAGCTGGATCATGACATCGGTTTTTTGTTCCAGCTTTCCTCTGTGCTTCAAACACAGCTCACCGGAGACGAAGCAGCGCGTCGGGCCGCTTTGCAAGCCGCCGACATGTTGGCAGGTCGTATGAATGAAAAAGGCGGCTTTTTGCGCGCATGGAACACCAGCCCTTGGGCTGATGACGCCTCCGGATTGATGATCATCGACTGCATGATGAACCTTTCGCTGTTGTTTTGGGCGGCAAAAGAAAGTGGTGAAGCACATTACACCGCCGTAGCAGAACGTCATGCGGAAACTGCCGCCAAATGTCTGCTGCGACCGGACGGAAGTTGCGCTCATATCGCCCAGTTCGACCCGCAGACAGGTGACTTTCTGAAAGCGCTGGGGGGACAAGGATATGGTGAAGGCTCTGCATGGAGCAGAGGGCAAGGCTGGGCACTGTACGGCTTTGCTCTGGCGTATCGCCACACAGGGCGAGAGCATTTTTTAACTGCCGCCAAACGCAGCGCCCACTATTGCATAGCCGCTTTGCAGCACAGCTATTGGCTGCCTTTGCGGGATTTCCGTGCTCCGGCGCAGCCTGTTAAAATCGACAGCGGCGCAGGCGCTGTGATCGCCTGCGGTTTGCTGGAGCTGTCCGAGCATGTGCCGGAACTGGAAAAGGCCTTGTACACCGATTCGGCGCTGAAGCTTTTGCAAAAATGTGAAGCTGAATTTGCGGACTACTGCCCCGAAACAGATGGCATTTTAGGATGTGGGGCAACCATGTATCACGATGAACGCCTTGCCAATGCAGCCATTATTTACAACGACTATTATTATACTGAAGCGGTGCTGCGCCTTTTAGGCAAAGATGTTTTTGCGTGGTGATACCACGCGGGAGGCATGATGAATATGGAATATACATTTGCCCATATGGGCATACATTGCAACAGCGAAGAAGACTGTAAAGCCGGTGTGGCCGCTTTTCAAACGGCGTTTGGATTTCCCATCTTTGATATAGGCAACTCGGTGATCGTAGCCGGACCGATGGAGCTGACAAAGACGCCTTTGCGATCAGCGGCGGGACACATTGGCATTGCCTGCACGGACGTTGCGCTTGCCATTGAGGACTTGAAGGAAAAAGGCTTTGCCATCGATGAAAGCACATTGCAGTATGGGCCTGACGGCAAACTCCGCTCGGTCTATCTACAGGATACATTCTGCGGTTTTGCCTGCCATTTGCTGCAAAAGCGGCGTTGAAAACCGATGGGCCGCCTGTTCACGAATATTACAAAAAGGACGTGAGGCTGTGATTTTTAATACCCATATGAAAATGCAGCATCTGCTAGAGCATAAGGAGGCGCTGGCTGTTTTTCAACACCATCTGCCCAATATGGTCAGCGTTGCGAGGCAAAATCAACAGGCCGCAGAGCTTTCGGTGGAGCAGCTGGTGCGTTACGCACATGTACCCAAGCCGAACAGGTGCTTGCCGCTGTGGAAGAAGCACTCGGAACCTTAAACACGCCCGAAAATGCGGTTTCTCCTGTTGAGCGAAAGCAGATCGATCGCTTTCGGAAAATCGCACAAGACGAATGTGAACACACATCTTCATCCTTGGTCCATCGGCAGGATGCTTTTTACCCCGGTAGGCTTTGGCTTGACACAAAAGGCGAACCCATTCAGGCGCACGGCGGCGCCGTGTATTACGAAGACGGCGTATATTATTGGTACGGCGAAAACAAGGAACACACCGATGGAAAGAATGAGGTGTGGACATGGGGCATTAAGGTGTATTCATCAACCGATTTGTATAACTGGCAGGACAGAGGCTTTTTGATCCAGCCGGTACTGGACGACCCCAACGCATCCATGTTCCCCACAAAGCGTATCGACCGCCCGCACATTTTGAAATGCCCCTCGACAGGTAAATATGTGTGCTGGATCAAACTCTCCGGCCCGGAGGCGGCGTTTACCATTTGGCAGGCCGGCAGGCCGACGCTTTGTTAGGCCCCTATTCTATGGTAGAAAATCTATATAACCCCGGCGGGCACAAGGCCGGTGATTTTGATCTTGTCGCAGACGAGGCCACTGGCAAAGGCTACCTCTATTTTGACGCGGATCACACCTGTATGCTTTGCATGGAATTGAGCGCCGACTATCTTCATGCCGAAAAGAAGTCATGAAGAATTATCCTGCACTCAACCCGCCCTTTACACGGGAAGGCCCTGCACTTTTTTACGGCAAACGGCATACAATACATGCTCACCAGCGGAATGACGGGATATGTTCCCAATAAAAGCGACAGCGCCGCCGCTTTTTCGTGGGACGCACTTTTTCAGAGTATCGGCGATCCTCATGTGAACGATGAAACAAACGCGTCGTTCGACAGCCAAATCTCCAAAGTCTTTCAGGTGCGCGGCGCAAACGGTCTATGGATCGCCATGGCCGACCGCTGGCTGCCGCATATTCCTGTGGACGCACGACTTGCAGACGTATTCACCCGTGTGATTGGAAGCACGTACGAACCGGAAAAATACACGGCAACTAAAGAAGAGCGCCGAGAAATGTATCGCGCCAACGAATTGGAAAATGCTAAATAGTGTCTACACAAGATCAGGTCAAAACAGTACACCAAATAGCAATGCAACGAATTTGCACAGCAGCCAGAAAAGATGTTGTAGTTTTTGCATATCGAGTAGCAATGCCTCGCCAACGTTTCAGGTGCAAAAAAGCATTTTCCACCAGATGACGAAGCCGATACAAGTAACGGTCATACTCCCGCTGCTGCTTGCGATTTCGTTTAGCCGGAATGACGATATTCATTCCAGCATCAGCGGCATAAGCAATGATTTGATTGGTGTCATACCCACGATCGGCCAGTAATGTTTCCGCCGATATTCCATCAATCAAGTGAATAGCTTCTTTGCAATCAGCTCGGGTACCCTCTGTGATAAGTACTCGGACCGGCATACCATTTGCATCCACGGCAAGGTGAATCTTGGTATTGAGCCCCCTTTTGTACGGCTCATGTCCTGATTACCGCCACGGGCTCCTGCCGCATGTGGATGCACCTTACAGTGGCTGGCATCAATCATCAACCATTCAAAATCGGGCTCATCAACCAGAATTTCCAGCAGTTTTTCCCAGATCCCCTTGTCACGCCATCTGCGGAACCGCTGATACACGGTACCCCATTTCCCGTAGAACGGCGGTAAATCCCGCCACGGTGCTCCTGTGCGTAAAATCCAAAACACGCCATTGATAAAGCGCCGGTTATCCTGGGCTATTCCACCCCACTGCCCTCGTTGTCCTGGCAGATGCGGTTCCAGCAGGCTCCATACCGCATCGCTGATGTCGTGGCGTTGTTGTTCATTCTTCATGGGAACACCTCTTTCGGATCTCTTGCTCCCATTATACCATATCGCTCGTGTAAACACTATTTAATACATCTCATTCCCAATATGTATGGCTTCCGATTCACATAACACCGCCCTCGGAAACACATTCGATGGGAAGAAATTCGATTATCTGGTATGACAGCTGGAAATGGGAAGATTTTGTATAGCATACCCATAAAACAATACATCTTTCCCCAACGAAAAGCACCCGACCCTGCGCACACTGCACGCAGGATCGGGTGCTTTTTGTAAAAGTGAAAGGGAGAATTTCGCAGCGTCTTATTGCCTCTGATACTTTTTTCTGTACTCATTGGGGGACATATTGACAATACTGTTGAAGCAATAGGTAAAATAATTCCGCGTGCAAAAAAACAAGTCGTCGCTGATTTTCTCTATGCTGTCGGAGGTACAGCGCAGCAGAACCTTGGCTCGCTCCACCTTGGCCGCTCGGATATAGTAGGAAATGCTCACGCCCATTTCCTTGCTGAATTTCCGGCTCAGATAATATTCCGAATATCCCAGCCGATCTGCCAGCGAGCGGATACTCAAATCCGTATCCACATATTCCCGAATATAGTTGCAGCAAGCCTGTATGGTGGGGCTTACTTGCTTATTCACGTGCAACTCATGTACACAGAGGAGCAAGTCTTCATACATGGTGTGCGACACGTCTACCAAATCGCCGTATGTTTTGGCGCGCAGTACTTCCTGCGTATACATATCTCCGCGACTGTAGGCCACATCCGGTAGTACACCGCCTTGGATAGCTGCCTGCATACACAGAGAAATAAAGGACACAACGCTCAGCTTCCCGCGCTCGATGGCGTTTTCTGTCTCCACCTTTGTGCCCGTGCCAATATGTACCAGACGGTTGTAATCCTCATGATAATTCAAATTGCCGTCACGAATGTTTTGCAGCACTGCGTCCTGTGCCATGTAATTGACCATTCTGTCCTTTGACCGGCCTTTTGCCACTGTTTCGCAATGACTGGGCTGCAGCGGCTCTTTGCTAGAGCGCAAAGGAAAAGCAATTTGATCTTGCTGAACGGTTTCCCCTGTAACGGCACGATGCAGCATGAGACAGATCCGGATCACGCCCGAAAGACTCATGGGCGGAAAACCCTCATAGAGCTTTTCAATCTCGGATTTCATGGAGAGAGGCACTTGCAGGTAACGATTTTTCCGCATTGTGTAATCGTTTTCCACACTGTTCATCGGACCCAATATGTACATCTTTTGCAATTGGTCTTTTTCCCAGTCGAAAGCGGCAACCCATAAAAAACCCGCGTTCGTCCAGATAATACAGGGTTCACGGTTCGTCCGTCCATGCTCAAAGATACTCGACTGCGCTTTTTCGTAAATCATCAGCTCTTCCAGCATTTCATGGGGGCATGTGGTGGATACAAGCTGTCCGTCAGGCAGATATTGCCAAACATAAAATTCACCGATGGCACTTAAAATATCCAGCATCACTATCAAATTGTTCTGTCGGTGCGGATCATGTCGAGACATATTCTGCCTCCTTTTGTGATTACTTTCCCGTAATTTCAATGCGTATTGTATGTGACGCCGCCTCGTTTCGGCTGTGAAGTCGCAGAAACCAGACCGGACAATTCCGATTGTCTATATCGATGTAGCTGTCCTGTATAATCTCGGCTTTGAGCAGCTCCTCATCGTAGCACAGCCGAACCTGTTGCCCCTTGCGGGAAAAGACGGCCTCACCCGGCTTCAGAACGATCTCCTCGCGGCCACAGAAGTTTTCGCAGCAAAAACCGGCTGCATTCAGCATAACGGTATCTTCCAGAGTGATCGAATCGTTTCCGGTATTGTGTACAATACGCCGCACGAAGCGCCGTACATTTGCCTGTGGCGGATAGCAAGCAGAAAGCTCCGCAGAAAAAGCACGGACAGGCGTGTCCGTTTCAACTTCCAACTCCCGTGCACAAAATGTGGGGCCAAAGGTTTGAAAAGTGTCGTTGATGATTGGCACGTTATGGCCACGTGCTCCGGTCGTCAAAAATTCATATCGTTTCGGGCTGAAATAAGCAGCGGTGTACTGTCCGGCGCCGGGGTCACAAATGCAGCTTTCCCCATTGGCAAATACAATCAGAGAGCCGCAATCGTTGTGGCCGTGGCTTTGTCCGTTGCAGCCACCTTTCGCAGCCAGCGCCAGCGAATCATGGCGAGATAAAAACCACTGTGCCTGCTCCAACCACACGGCCTCGCTTGTTTGGGAAGCGGGGCTTTCGTGATGTGTCCACGCCAAATCTCGCACAGCCAAACAGAACCGATAGCAAGTATCGTCCAATACATCTTCTGCCACCGAGGGAATCGGCGCGCCTGTTTTGTCAAGCAGATGTTGTGATATACCCATACGGCATTTTACATCCTCGCGCGTGTCGGCAAAGTTGACAGCTGTTCGTCCCGAGATGTAGAACCAATGCTGAGACATAGCCACAACTTTTGCTTTTTCCTGAAGCACAAACAAGTCGATCTGCCCGTGGGAGCGTTTGTTCAGCAGGTCGGCAAAACATGTAAAAAAGCCGAAACCATAAGAGAAATATCCTGCTCCCTCCAAGCAAACGCCGTCTGCCCCGAAAGACGAGAAATATACATCAATGCAAGCCATGCAGCGGTGAAGGATCCGATGCAGCTCCTGTCCATCCGGCAAAAGATACAGGGCTGCGCCCCCTATGCTGCCGGCACACACAGAAGCCCAGTTATTCGGGTATTTTTCAAAGAAAAAGCGGCGCTTATCGTTCAGCCACGTATCAAATACACGCCGCTGTACCGACAGCCGGATCTGCCGGCGGATCATTTCCGGTAGCCGTTCCGCCAACAGTGCGTCAGCTTCCGCCAGCGCAAACGCTGTTTCGCAGGAAAAGAGGTCGAGATGGTTAGCATAAAGGCCAAAATCCAGTGGCGCTCGCTTTTCGTCGTAAAAATGAGCCGGGATACACCAGAATGGCTCGGCACATATATCCCATACAATGTCGCAAAATGCGCTCAGCCATGTTTCATTTTCCGGTTCCAGCCACGCCATTAAGGCAAAGACCATCAGCCGCCCCCGGCGGTCATAATAATGCGCGTCGTAGTCTGCGCGTTTGCCGTTTTTTCCGTAGGCCGTAAAATCCTCAAAGGTAAGACGCGGCACCGACTGCGCCAGATACTGCTTGGCACGTTCGCTTAAAAGTGTACGCTGCCGATCGACATAAGAAACTGTTCCTTGCATCGGAACTGAAAATTCCGATGCAAGAGGGTGCGCAGCGAGCATGTTTTGAAAATTGATTTCAGCAAGCATAGAGAGCCCTCACTTTCTTTCGGAAGCGTCGTTTTGCGACACCTTGTCCCGTAGGAACAGCATGGGAATGTTTACGCAAAAAGAACCCCTTCTGCTTTTATCATACCAATCAGCAGAAGGGATAAGATAGAATAAATTTGTCGTTAATAGAGATATTGTGCCCTATTTTTTGCAGCTATCTATGATTCCGATAGGCGGTAGGTGTGACGCCGTAATAGCTGCGAAACACCTTGACAAAATAATTGTTGTCGAGATACCCCACATGGGCACTAATGTCTTGTATCGGCAAATCGGTTGTACGCAGCAATGCGGCAGCTTTTTCACATCGAGTGCGCGAAATGAAGTGCGACACGGTTTCCCCTGTTTCCGCAGTGAATAAGCGGCTTAAATAGGAACGGCTTACTTTCGAAGCCTTTGCCAAAGCGGGCAGTGTAATGTTTTGGCTGATATGCAGTTCCAGATAACTGATTGCGCGGCGAACAGGCGGTGAATATTGATGCTGATGACACGCCGCCACCACGTCGCATAATTCGCGAATCATTTCCTGAATGAGCGTATACAGAGATTTCACATCGGTACAAGCATACATTTTTTGTGCATACGTGACCGAAATCGAATCGATCACCGCCGGATGTGCTCCGCCGCGCTCCGCTGCTTTCCGTGCCATTGTGCGAACGATCGTGGCATTGGCAATCATCGCCTGCATATTGCGTGGTGAAAAGGTTCGGCTGATACTGGTATACCGCATTCGCTTATAATGCTCCAACGCGCCTGTTGCATCGCCAGCTTCGATCCGTGCCAGAAAACGGTTTTCCCGCTCGTAGCGACGGATGGCCTGCTCAAAGTCGGGCGGGTCCTCTTGGAATAAATCAGTTCTGTGTTTGGATCCTCTTAATTCGCTCAGCGAGCGGTACACATAGGGCGGTGCATCCGGTTGTAACGCGGCAATCGCGCCTGTGACCATTCGTTTGATGGTGTCCTTTGCCAACAGAGAATAACTGCCATAGTATAGCTTGTAGGGAATTAAATAACTGGACGGCAGACCAAGACTTGCCAAAGTGTGTTCGCCCTCTTTGTCGTTCCACGCCTGTGTTGTATAAGGGCCTATGACAAAGGGACAGTCCTCGTACCGAAATAGCAGCAATTCCATCCCCAACGGATCTTTGACGCCATAGAGAATATTAGGATGTAAATTTTCCAGAAGCGTTTGTAAGGCAGTTGCCTCCAACAGCGGCTGCGCCTGCCGCAAAAAGAGGTGCTGTTTCTCGTAATCCTCCAAAGAAGAAAGCTGTCCGTCCCATGTCAGCACAGGCAAATCTGTCATATTTTGTAAAATACGCAGCAACAGCTTTACTTGTTCCATAGTATACATCACCTCTTTTATAATTATAGCACATATTTTCTATAATGAACACCAAGTTTCTGATACAATGCAAAAAGAACAAGTTTATATCCGCACATAAAATGGAAAAACTGTGTGCGATATGCCGTTCTAAGACATTTTATATGCCATTTCTGAATTGCAGATACTCGGTCAATAATAACAAACATAAAAACCTGCCAACAAAAAAAAGGCGAGTTGGTGGGGCAATCTGCTATGTTTATCTCTCTGATCCGCCTTTTAGGATCGGAGAGTTTTTTTATGCGCTGGAATATCCAGGCATTGCTACTGATCAGCGTCAGCGCATTTGAGAGGGATGAAATAGTAGGGATTTTTTCTGGTGACCAGCCAAAAAAATCCAATGCGCCGCAACGAAAGCTCTCACCCCTAACAAAGAACTGACAGACCATGATTTACAAGAACTAATATGCAATGCACCTGTTGTTCGGGATGTTCTCCTATGCAACAGGTGCATTTATTTATGCCGTAGAAAAGCTTTACGTTGTCGTGGTCCTCCGCTCGGTTTGAATTTGCAAAATTCAAACTGAACGGAGGAAAGCAGCGTGACCGCTGATAAAAAAAGAATTTGGATTTGTGGCCAATATATTGAAGTCACAGACGAAGTATATAAAGCCCATATACAAAGCGACAGAAAGATGCGTTACTTTGAGAACGATTTGAAAACCGAACGGTTCGTTCTTGGAAATGAGAACCAGGTGGTGCGAGTGATCCCCAGCCGCGAAGATTCTTTAGACCGGCTGATGGATGAAAATGCCCAGCAGTTCCCTGGTGGTGAGGAGAGTGTAGAGAACACTGTGCTTCATAAGCTGGAGGTGGACAAACTCCATACCGCCCTATCAATGCTAGCCCCAGAGGAGCAGGCTTTGATCCGGGCATTGTTTTTTGAAGAAAAAACGGAGCGGCAGTATGCGGAAGAACTCGGTGTATATCGAAATGCCGTCCATGTTCGCAAAACAAGGATTCTAAAAAAACTGAAAAAACTTTTGGAATAGTATTGTGCAAACCTCTCACTCAACGGAAAAAAGGGTGAGAGGTTTTTCTTGCCTCCCGTTGCACCTTGAAAATCGAATACTCAAGCATCAAGCACATTCCCGCTGCTTTGGCGAAAGCCAAAGCCCAGATAGCGGCTGCGCAATGATCTGCCGGGAGAAAACAACGAGACATCACCGAAAAAAATTTAGGTCTTTGGTTGGTTCTTCTTGGCAAAGAGCGAGAAACAGCAAGCTACTAGTACCGGGCGGCTCCCGGTACGGCCATGACCGGCAGCGGAGCGATACTCCCGTCCAGCCTAATGTCCGAGCGTTGAAGCGGCCTTATGCCGTGATCCGTCGCAGGCAATGGGGGCGGTTGCGTGAGAACCACGCGAGGGGCGAGATTCCCCGTGGAGCTGGTGAGCTGCCAGCCGTTTGATGACTTCCCACAGCGTTTCGGGGTGTCGAGGACAAATAGAAGCGCTTTATCATACAGAACCGCACAGAGAGACGGGGCTATGAAAACCGTAAATATGTTTTGCCGACCTTCATTCTGTTTCTCTGGCGGTTCCCTACATAGGCAGCACAGCGCAGCCTGTATTGTAAAGGGAGGTCAAAATGAACAGAACATATAAGCGCGGCGATTTGTACTACGCCGATTTGGGGCGTGGGCTTGGCTCTGAGCAACAAGGGTACCGGCCTGTCCTTATCATTCAAAATAATATTGGCAACAAACACAGCCCTACGGTGATCGTCGCCGCAATCTCCAGCAAGGTGGATGCAAAAGCAAAACTGCCGACCCATTATCTGCTCAAAGCGGAAAACGGTTTGGAGTTGCCTTCACTTGTTCTCATGGAACAACTTCGTACCATTGACAAACGACGTTTGGGAAACTACATTGGTAGGCTGGACGAATATCACATCCGACGAATCAATCGCGCTCTGGCAGTCAGTGTGGGACTGATCGAAGATGTACCTAAGAATTTAATCATGTGCCTCTGCCCTGCCTGTGCCAACAATTTTTACGGTACAGGCTCTTATTATTTACGGCGCGTCAATCCGAAGCAAGTGCAAAGGGACATCTGTACCTATTGTGGACAGAATATTGGTTACGACTATGAGGTGGTCAAGAAACCAGCGAGGAGGTGAAGATTGAATATGGAAAAACTAATTACCCGTAAGGAGGCAGCAAAACTTTTAGGAATCAGCCTTGCCACATTGGACGAAGCCCGAAACAGCGGCTTGATTTCCTATATTCAATATGTACCGAATGGCTGCGTCTACTTTACATCTGCCGGACTCCAGGAATATATCGCAAAATGTACCCATCGGGCAAAACCCGTAGAAAAGAAGGAAACCTATCGCAATGTGCGAGGGCGCAAATCGCACCTTTGAGGAAATAGAGCAGTTCTGATAAAACCAAGATGCAGCACTGATACTATTTTTCGGAGGTTGAGAAAATGGCTACAAAAAGAAAGCGGATTCCCAGATATAGCAAGGTTCAAGTAAACGGCTATGAATATTACAAAACAGATATTGAGAATGCAGACGGCAAGCGCATTATTCTTTATGGAAAGACCCGTGAGGAACTTTACGACAAGGAAATGGCATCTCTTGAACAGATCGACAACGCCACGTTTCGGCGTAAGTCTCCTACGGTTGCCGAGTATTGCGAAAAGTGGCTGCTGATGCAGTCCGTCCATGTGCGTGCCACTACCCTGAAGGATTATACATCCAAAGTGCGGCGGCATATTATTGGAGAATTGGGAGAAAAGAGAATGGCTGAGGTAACGCTGGATGATATTCAGCTTGCCCTTGTTCCTGTTTCCAAGAAATCTGCTTCGGTTTACAAGTCTGTGGTAATCCTTTACAAATCTATCTTTCGGGCAGCAAAGGAAAGCCATGTCATTGATACGAACCCTACCATTTACCTCAAAGCAAAGGGCGGCGGTGTTCCGCAGGAGGAACGGCAGGCGTTGACAGATGAACAGGTCGAACGACTTTTGGATGCCATTCGCGGGTTGCCGCCTTATGTGTTCGTGATGCTTGGCCTGTATGCGGGATTGCGGCGTGAGGAAATTCTGGCGCTGCAATGGGATTCTGTGTATTTGGACACGGAAACTCCATATTTGACGGTGCGACGGGCATGGCATACAGAACATAACAGGCCGGTTATTCTTACCGATCTAAAGACAAAGGCTGCGGAGAGAAATATCCCTCTCCCGGATCGTTTGGCTGAATGCTTGAAAGAGGCAAAGAAAAAATCGACCTCAGACTATGTGGTTGCCAATCGGGATGGAGAGCCGTTGTCCTATACACAATTCAAGCAGTTTTGGAAGTACATTGCGACGCGAACTGTAAAACCAAGAATCGCTCGCAAGCCTGTGAATGGAAAATATGAAAAGTATATGCTTTACCCGGAACTTGGGGAAAAAGCACGGAACAATAGCCATGTGGTTTACAGCTTGGATTTTAAGGTTACGCCCCATATGCTCAGGCATACCTACATCACCAATCTGATTCACTCGTCGGTAGATCCGAAAACAGTTCAATATTTGGCAGGCCATAAGAGCAGCAAGATAACCATGGATATCTATGCAAAGGTAAAATACAACAAGCCGGATCAACTGGCAGGGCTTCTGAACAGCGCATTTGTTCAATGGGATGCAGATAGCTGTGGTGCAGCACAATAGAATAGAAAGCACACAAAGGGCGAGGAGTTTTCCTCGCCCTTTGCGTTTTCAGGGATCGCACCTTTGAGAAGAACGAGAAGTTTTGATAAAAGAAATATGAGTATTGAGCTACATAAACTAAGGAAAGGAAATGATGTTATGGCAAAGAAAAAAGAGTGCGTCCCGGAATATGGGTCTGTTGTGCGGAAGGGAATCCGGTATTTCAGAACACGAATTACAGATGCAGATGGGAAAAGAGTTGATTTGTACGCGGATACTTGTGAGGAGCTGTACCAAAAGGAACAGGAAGCGCGCCGCCAGGTGGAGGAAGCTATTTTCCGCAAAGAAAATCCCACGGTTGCGGAATATTGCGAGAAGTGGCTGCTGATGCAGTCGGCAAAGATTTCATCAGCTACATTAAGAAGCTACACGATTAACATGAACAAGTACATAGTCGAGCCGTTGGGCGCTATGTATCTGTCGGACGTAACAGCAGATGATATTCGGCTGGCACTGATCCCGTTGACCACAAAATCGGCGGGATTGTATAGTACGGTGAATATGCTTCTCAAGTGCGTTTTTTATTCGGCAGAGCGCAGCCAGCTACTTGACTATAATCCCTGTGAAGGCATCTCAGCAAAAGGAGGAAAGCAAGCGAAGAAGAAGGACGCCTTGACGGACGAACAGACAAAGCTGCTACTGGATACTGTCAAAGAGCTACCACCATATACGTTTATTATGATTGCCCTGTATTCCGGCCTGCGCCGGGAGGAAATTCTGGGGCTTCAATGGGATTGCGTGTTTCTGGATGCACCTGCACCGTATATCTCTGTCAGGAGGGCATGGCGAACCGAGCATAACAGGCCGGTGGTTTCTACAACACTAAAAACCAAAGCGGCCCGCAGGGACGTACCCATTCCCAAATGTTTGGTAGACCGGCTGCGGGAAGTTAAGGAGAAATCCATATCCGAATATGTGATAGCAGACAGCAAGGGACAACCACTTTCATATTCGCAGTTTCAGAGGGTTTGGAAGTATGTGACTGTCCGGACTGCCAAACCCCGCAACTATTATAAGTATGTCAACGGCCAAAGTATTAAGTACACTGTTACCCCAACCCTCGGTGGTCATCAAAAGAACAACCCTAAACTGATATACTCCATCGACTTCGATGTGACGCCACATCAGCTTCGGCATACCTATATTACCAACCTTCTGTATGCTGGCGTTGATCCTAAGACAGTCCAATATCTTGCCGGACATGAAAACAGCAAGACAACGATGGACATTTACGCGCAGGTGAAGTATAATAAACCCGAAGAACTTGTGAGTGTGGTAAACGCCGCACTTCGACAGTAAAATTGAGCATCCGTTGTCCCCATTTTATGATTAAATAGTGGGGCAACTTTTAAGGGGAAGGCCCAAAAAGCCCGAAATCTCAAGGAAAAATGGACGTAAGAGCGTTTTAATACGGTCTCAAGGCCGCACGCCGCGCGCCGCAGTTCAGCAAGCGCTGAATTTCCGTTTGCCAGCTTTCCGCGCGAAGGCTGCGAGCCATGCAACACAACCCGTGCCGCAATGCCTTTCTGGCAATGCGGCACGGGTTTTCTTATTTTCCGTCTCCGATCATGGGCCGGAAAACGTCCACGGCCCGTTTCATCCGAGGAAGGAGCTTTATGCAGACAGAACAACTCGATCTGGGCGGAATCCCCGCCCTTGTGTGGGGACCGCCGGGCGATGGGGCGGTCGTTGCCGTCCACGGCAATTTGTCCCACAAAGCCGATACGCCCATTCAGCTGCTTGCCGAAGCCGCGTCCGCCCGGGCGCTGCAGGTGCTCAGCTTCGATCTGCCCGGACACGGCGGCCGCAAAGACGAGCCTGCGCCGTGCAGGATACAAGTCTGCGTACCCGAGCTTAAGGCCGTGATGGGGTACGCCAAAAAGCGCTGGGCGCACGTGGGCCTGTTCGCCTGCAGCCTGGGAGCCTGCTTCAGCCTGGCAGCCTACGCGGACGAGCCGCTGGAACAGGCGCTGTTCCTTTCCCCTGTCTTGGATATGCGGCGGCTCATTGAAAACATGATGGGCTGGTTCGGCGTAACACAGGAGCGCCTGTGCCGGGAACGGGCCATAGAAACACCCACCGGAGAAACGCTGTACTGGGATTACTACTGCTATGTGAAAGAACATCCCGTGCGCCGCTGGGACACGCCCACATCCATTCTGTGCGGCGGACGGGACGAGCTGTGTGAGCCGGATGTCACCGCCCGTTTTGCCCGGCAATACGGCTGCAGGCTGCTGACACGCCCCGAAGCGGGCCACTATTTCCACACGCCAAAGGAGCTGGAGGCTCTGCGGCAATGGCTGACGGCAAGCCTTTGAGCAGAAGGCATATTCAAACAGAACAGGAGGAAAGAGCATGGCAATGGAAAAAATCACAGAAAACGGAGTCGCCATCGCCCTTGTAACAGGCACGTGCGCACTGACGGACGAGCAGACGGCGCTGGACTTGATCATGGAAGCGCGCTACACACTGGGCGCAGAGCGCATCGCCATTGAAAAGGCCGCTGTTTCGCCGGATTTTTTCATTTTGAGCACGGGCCTTGCCGGGGCCGTACTGCAAAAATTCATCAATTACGGCGCAAAGCTGGCGGTGTACGGCGATTATTCCGGATATACCAGCAAGCCCCTGCGGGATTTTATCCGCGAGAGCAACCGGGGCCGGGATGTCTTTTTCCCCGCCACCCGGCAGGAAGCCATCCTCCGTCTGGCCGGGGTGTGACCGCGTGCGGCGCGGCAGCCGCGGACGCTTTCCGCCACGCCGTGCCCGCACCGAGGCCGCAGCCATACCGCTTGGCAAAGCCTGGGCTTGAACAAGTTCAAAAAGGTAAAGCAAAACCCGCCGCGTTCCAAAAGAGTGCGGCGGGCTGCAGCTTGTCGAAAAAGCTTCGCT
>ENA-OPSI01000339-OPSI01000339.1-human-gut-metagenome-genome-assembly--contig:-NODE-339-length-18453-cov-2.057887_pt1 | contig 18453 bp, 37 predicted proteins | sample MGYA00241806_ERZ501903 | MGnify/ENA primary metagenome ERZ501903 (study PRJEB25962, sample SAMEA2042439) | human gut metagenome | biome: human gut; feature: human-associated habitat; material: faeces...
CGGCGGAGTTCGCGCGGGGGGCGGCGGAATACCCCTACTGCCATTTCCTGAAAATGGCTTACAGGACCGGCGGGGAGTTCGCGGAGATGTTCTCCGACGAGGACATGGCGCGGGCCTACGGAGCGATCCGCCCGCGGGAGGACGGAGGCTGTTCGGTATGCTATGCCGACTACGACTTCCTGCACGACAAGTACAGCCATGTCAAGAACCGCTATTATGCCGCCGAACGGGAGTGGAGGCTGGTCTTCGACGACCGGCCCGACCTGCCCAAACAGTTCCGCGAACGGAACGGGCTGATCCTCCCCTACTACGAAATCGAGTTGCCGCTGAAGGTCATCCGGCACTTCGTCATCGGCCCGTGCACGAACCAGGCACTTTCCCGGAGCGCGCTCGAGTCCATGCTGTACCACAAGGCCCGGGAGTTCCGCAAGAACGAAAGGAAGGTCCTCCTTTCCGAGGTCCCCTACGTGCTGCGATAGCCGCCTCGGAAAGCAATTGCGCGAACCGGATTCTCCGCCGCCGGCCCCGGCGGAATCCGCAGACGAAAAGTCCGCAGACCGAAACCGCGTCCCGAAAAGCGGAAAATCGGACGATTAAGTTTGCAGAAGCCCCGAAATTTCGTACTTTTGCACCTGCATCGCGCCGCGACGACGATGCGAGCGTCGGTTCCGTAGCTCAGTTGGATAGAGCAACAGCCTTCTAAGCTGTGGGTCTTGGGTTCGAATCCCAACGGAATCACTAACAAAAGAGTGTTACTTGCTAACAATAAGCAAATAACACTCTTTTTAGCAACCAAAATCGGCGAGACATTGGCGAGATAATTGCAAAACGGGGATTATATCCCTGCTTCCTTTGCAACTTCCTTTCGCAAAAATAGTATTTTATTCCCATTATATTCGGGATGCAGACGCCCTTTCTTTACCCAAGCATAAAGCGTCTGCCGACTTTTTCCTGTGATTGCGCAGGCCTCCTCCATCGAACAATACTCAACTCGATTCCCCATCGCCGATGCGACCCGTCGATGAAGCTCTTCCGCTACACTATCGCGTGTTTCTTCTACAACCCGATAGGCGAACTCCTTTAACTGCTCTTCTGTCATCTGATAGACAATAATCGCCCCCTGAGGATTGAATAACGGTTCGTTTCCCATAATTCCATTAAAATAAAGGCAGCTCCTGCTGCCATCCGTCAATATGCGTCCTGATTATTTTCTTGATTTTCCGCCACAAGAGCGGTAAAGACTTTTGCCCCTTGAACCGGTAAACAAAATCATGCGGATAAATCACGCCCATCTTCGCTTCCCGGCAGACAATCATTCTGAGCAACCGATCTCGGGTGTAGCTGATATATATTTCGGAATCATCCCGTGCTCCTCCCCGACGCTTTTCCTTTTGTTCCCGCCCCATTTGCAAATCCCGAATAAATCATTACCTTTGTTCTTGGTGTCAGGGGTGATTCTTCGGGATTGCCTCTTTTTTATTCTTCATCGGAATCATCCGACACTTCTCCGGAATGTTCTCGACAAAAACCGATTGGTCGGATTTCGGGGACACCACAATCTTCAAAAACAATAATCGCTGTATCGCCGTCCGATTTGCATCCAATTAATCGACATCCCTCCGGGACATCAATTTTTACTTCAAATCGTCGATTCATTCTTATTCTTTCAGTCTTTCAATCATAAGCCTGCATAGCTTATCGAAATAGAGGCAACATCCTTTGTGTTAGCCCCGTTAGTGTCAATCGTAAATCGAACGCCACCCGATAACTTCACCTGAAGGGCCGGCCCAGCAGGGATGTGCCCATATCCACCATATCTTATTGTAGTATTTCATGATTGCGAAAGGTTGTTTCGGATCAGACGTTTTTCCCAACACGGTTGCCCCATCTTCCGGTTGCTCCTCTTTTGGGTCGCGCCAGCGGGTCAATTCTTTCTGTTCGGATTGTGCGCCAGCGATGAAATCCAATTCAGTTGCTTTCTTGTGGCTGACAAAATCTCTGACCCCACCGTGCCATACTTTTCGCGCGTATTGTTTTGCCCGTTCTTCAATAGTTTTCATGTCTTATCTTCTTTATCGCTGTTACAAAGTCTTCCAAGGAATAGCAGGGGATTAGACAATGTTTTTCCATAAATTCTGTTGCATCGTCGTAATCTACGAGCCAATACTCATGGTAGTTCGCTATTATCGCTTTGTTTCGCAGTCCTAATAACATGGGATTGCCTCTCCTTAATCCTGCTTCGACCATAGTTAAATGGAAATCAGGATCGCCCGAAAGGTAGAGATACGACATATTAAACAATACTGCTCCTATCATAAATATTTCGAGGTTTTGCGAGAATCTCGCTATTTTTCTTTGTATTCCTGTTTTTCGTGCTTTACAACGACCATCCAAGCCAATGTTGCGCAGAACCAAGCCATACCACTATGCCAATCTTCGTATATAAAACTGGTAACCATAGATAAAGAACACATTACAATACAGCCGACTGTCCATCTAATGATCCAGCGAGCGCGCCTGCATCGCATATTCGCCACGCGGTAAAGAATGTAATCGCGCAGTTGTTCGTTGTAAAATTTATCAATACTGAAATAATAAATATCCAATATCCAATTGAACATATCACACGGAATCCTTACCTCACTTTCGGCCTGCCGCCGCAGGCGCTTCAATAATTTCGTTTTCATGAATCTTGCTATTTCTTAAAATGGCAGTTCGCATCCTCTGCACTTTCTGATATGTTTGAACAGTTCGAACCAGTGGCCGAACAGGCATACATCCAAATATCGCCTCCTTGCTATAATGTGTCGCCCATCCGAACATGCGCACTTAGCTATACGTACTCTGAATATCACCATAACTAACTATTTTACCAATTCAAACTCGTATGCCACGACCCATGGATTCGATGCCCACGTTCCTCGGCCGGATACCTTGTCGATAAGCGCGGCGAAGGCTTCGCGGGGAGTGTTATACCATCCTCGGGCAAACCATCCTTCGGTTTCATTGAAAAAGCCATCGAACCCGTAATGATGGCATTTTTTGCCATTGCCGAAATACTCGTTAACGAAAATCCCCTCCTTCAGGCAATCAGCGTCCGAAATATCTTGCAACTTCTCGCATCTGATTCCGGTGATTCGTATTTGGTGGGGCATCAAATCTGCTCTGACAAACATTTTATTGTCCCATCCAGCACCTTCTGGAATTGGCCTCGTATTGTCTAAAATATTGTAAAATGAACTGTAATTCTGCGCCACAGCCACGATCTCGCCGACCTTGTAGTAGGCGGACTTCAGATATTCTTCTTGTTCACTTCCGTGAGGTTCATCGTGTATTACCGCCAAAGCACGACGCAACCTCGTCTTAGTAGGGACTATCCGTCTCGTCATGGTCTTTCGACCCTCAATCACCGCCTGCGTCAAGTCGTAGCGGTCGTTGAACATTATCTTTTTCATTCCTCGTTCAGTTTTTGGCTAAATTCGTCGGCTATATTTGGGGGCATATTGCCTTGAAAAACGCCTTCCATCATTTCCTTGATAATCTTATGTGCTTTCTCACGCATCCGCTCCTCAGCCTCCTGCTCGGCTAATTCGACAGCCCGTTTAGCTTCTCTCAGTTTCAGATCGCATTCTTCCGGACAATCGGGATACATCATCGCTATCGGCGCGACGACTTTCAACAAATACTGTTTTGCTCTTTCGCTTTTCATTGCTCACCTCCTTTCAGCAGTTCCGGGTTATCGTGTATGTTACCAATCACTTCGCAACATTGAGAAATCCATGCCTCATTTTGGCTCTCAGCCAAGGGCGAATATGGATATACGGGGGCCCTATGGTCATAACCGAACGCCACAGGATTCTCCTCAAAAGCAAGGCCGCCGGGAACTCGGAAGACAGTCCGCAAAACTCCGCTACTATCTTTGAATATATCCCCTTCGTATATCTCCTTGCCGTTTTTGTCTTTCATCCCCGTGTACTCGCCGACGGTGGCAGGATCGACATCTTCCCATACATAGTCGGGATCGTATGGGAAGTAGGTTATAATTAAAGCCTTCTCCTCATCATACGTGTTTGGGGCATATGATCCGTACACCCATTCCCCAGTGCATATTCGTTTCCCTCTGAATTTAATTGTTCTCATATATCTATCGTTATCTGCTCTGTTGATTTATTGACGGACAACTGATCCTCTCCGGGCAGATTATACCCGAATCCATATTCACCCATCCAATCTATTCTTATATCGTAATCCTCAGCCCCATTCTCTACGGCCCATTCATAAAATTCTTTCGGTGTCATATCTCTTGTTTTTCTGTTTTATATGTTCAGCTTATAATTGTTCGCCAATAGCCACTCGATCATATCACACGCAGGACATATCAGTGTGCTATCTCCGAAAGATACGATGGCCCCTTTTGAAGCACCTACCCGTTTGTAGAAAACTCGCCAATCTTTTCCTCTCGAATAAGAACTGCGCGTAATATGCAAGCGTCCATACGTGATCCCCTCAGAATTATATTCAGCAAGTCCGCGACCGTGAAGGCAGGTACATGGCCAACACGATCTACCTGCCAACGTTTCGTATCCGTACTTGTGTCCCATTCCCTCAATATTGGATGTGACGCAAGGGATATAGTATCCCATACCATGCTGGCCATCTCCGCCGGCACGCCCAGTTCGATCAATCGCTTCGACTGCTCGATGCTCGTAACTTGCTCTTTCATCCTTTATAGTTTTTAAATTCGCAACTGTAAAAAACTGATTTCTTATTACACCAATTTGCCAATCGCCGCTGCTCTTTTGTCGGTTCGATCTTGTTCTCAAAATCCCGATAGGGCTGAGCAAACGGATTGATCTGCATTGCTCGAAATACGTTTATCCTATCCAGCGCATCATTCACGTCTTTTACAAGGCAGTAAATGAAGAACCGATACCTACCTATTCCCCGCCGTTCGAGTTCCCGAATACATTTCAGCACCGATTCCATCTGCTTTTTGGTATCGCAAGCGAACCGGATATGCCGAATCCATTTCACCCGCGCCAGCAGGTCGAGGATGTAGGAATCATCGCACGCCATCCGGGCATCGAGCCCTTGGTTGAAATCAACCGAAATGTCCATCCGAACAATATCTTCGATCTGTTCCAGTCCAAAGTCCGAAGCCAGCACATTGTTGTCGAGCAAAACAGCTCGGCGTTTATTGCCGATGAACTCCCGTATCGGGGATGCCGGACGGATGCTTCCTTCTTTGTGCGGAACTATGCACCACGGACAGCGGTTTGGGCAGCCTCGGGTAAGAAACCCGTATGCTTCCTCTACTCCGTAGAGCGAATAGTCAGGGCAAATATGCTCTACCTCCTCGGGTAGTGTCGTTGTATAATCCCGGAATCCCGTACCTCCCCGAATCACCTCGCAATGATATATATCCGAACAGTCCGGCGTGAATGTGAAGACTTTCGACATGTACACACGATCGTAGCAGCCAAACATCGGATTGGCGAACTCTACCGAATCACCTTGTGATTTATGCCATGCCGACAGTTTCATCAGCGCAAGGTTCGGAAAATGATGCCCGTCTATGTCTACCAAGCCTATTCTCATTGTTTCTCGTATTCTTCGATCGTCTTGAATATCTGCAACGCCACCTACGGGGCTATGGCGTTTCCGCAGGCGAAGCCGCCGATGCCGCTAAAAAGGGATGCGTGGGTCATCGTCAAAACAAATTAGGTTGGATTCGGGAAAGGACATACTTCTTCGCATCGTTATAGAAATCTTTTTTGATCTCGAACCCGTAAGCCCGACGTCCGCATTGTGCCGCAGCCCGCAATGTCGTTCCGCTTCCGGCGCACGGGTCGATAACGACATCTCCCTTGTCGCTGAACAGTTCGATCAGCCGTTCGAGCAACGGTACGGGCTTTTGCGTCGGATGTATCTTCGGTGTATCAGTATCTCTCACCCAATCGAAGCAGTTGAATATCATCCTCCCGCCATTGTTGAACTTCGGAAGACGGTCTCGGTAGAGGATCAATCCGTATTCGCAGTTGCCGACGACTTTCATGTTGGCCTTCAGAACCTGCGCGGAGAAATCCTTGCGGAACACGAGCGGGATGTAGCGTTTCAGCCCGTAGCGCTGCCCCAGTTCGATGTAATAGTGCATCTGTTCGAACGGGCAGAAAAGGATCATGCACGCCGCACCGCCTTTCCGCTTGCCCTCGCCCTCGGATTTTTCATCTTTGACGGGTTTATCCTTGCGCAGCATCTGAGAACAGAAGTGCATGAACTCCGCGGGCCGGAAATCCTTGTCCGTATCGAAAAACTGTTTCCCGGCCAGCGCGCTTTCGCCGTTGCGGTTATCCCCGTCGATATACCAGGCCGGATTGCTCGCGTAGGCATTCGATCCGAGGTTATACGGGACATCGGCGATGATGAGCTGCGCCTTGGGGATGCCGTAAGACTTGAAATTCTGAAAGTGGTCGTTAAATAATTCGATGTGGTTCATGATCGTTTGTCTCTTAAAATTCGATCTTCGGATTACGACGTTCGGAAAGGATCCGGTTCACTCGTTCGATTTCGGCGTCTATTTCCCGCTCCAACCGTTTGCTCTCAATCAAAGCCCGCCCCGAACGGGTACGGAAATACTCCTTCTGTGCCTTGCGCATCCGTTCCACTCTGCCGAAAAACTCTTTTGCATCCATACGTCCATTGCTGAAATCACCGTCCGAAAACAAGACACGCGGCATCACGGCCGTGTTCAGTTGTCCGGCCCTGCCAGCCTGTGAGCGTCCTGAACTGCGCAGCGGTCAATTTCGTGGTATTGTACCGAGGAGCGATCATTTGATACACAAACCCTTGCTCCTCGCACCAGTCCTGCCAGATCGTGCTGTCCCGGCAGATACTCCCGGCGCCTTTCAGCACCTCTCGGCCTTTGGTCCCGAACCACGTCCGTTTCCGGGCATCCTCGATGAACAGGCGGATATTGTCCTTGCCCAAGACGGCCGCCATCATCCTAATCCGCTCCATAGCCTGCGTGATGGACATCGTATCCACTTCCGCGAGGTATTTGGCATCCCGTTGCCACACGGCGAATCCCGTGCGCTTGCCCGGGTCTATTCCGATGTAGGTCATTTCCTCAAACTTTTGCCGTTGAACGCCACCCGCTGGCATAAGTACTTTATGCGGTCGAGTATCCGGTCGCCGTATCGGTCCCGGATCGCGTCTCCGGAAAGATTCGACGACATGACGAGCATCACGCCCGGATCGTCCTGCGCTTTGTTGATCGCCTCGACGACGACGTTGCGCAGGGTCCCGTAGTCTTTTCGATCGACCTCCGTGCCGATGTCGTCGAGCGCAATGAATTTATGCCGCAAGATTTCGTCGATGTTGTGCTGGTTGGTCCCGCAGTCCACAACGGTAACGATCCGCTGGCAGAAGCCGCGAAACAGCATCGGGATCGCATATCTGACGAGCAGCGACTTTCCGCGTCCGCAGTTGCCGTACAGAAACAGCCCTTTGCCCTTGTTGCCGGCCAGCCATTCGGCCACCTCGTCGTATTCGGGAAGCCATTGCAGACGCTCGCCCATAGAGGACAGTACGACCGTCATGGCCTTGTGCAGTTCCTCGCGGGCATCGGGTATCGCTACCTGGAACCGGGACGACGGCACGGGGTTCCCGACGCTGCGCAACTGCTTCAATACCTCTTCGTAGTTCATGGTCAGAATTTCTCGTAGTGTTGGTTGTTGTCGAATGTGGCCGACGGATGCCGGGAGCCTCCCGTGGTGCACCGGGATCGTACCACGACGTCCGGCGCCGGTTGGCGGATCTTCCGCAGCCAGTTGTTGAAATGACGCATACAATCGCGCTTCTCCTTGGCCGTCTCTCCGTTGTCGGCGCAATGCGCCGCGAACTCGTCGATCTTACGCGTCACGAACTCGGGATCGAGGTGGTTGTTCATGCACAACGCCTCGATCCATTGCGTCTGCGCCTTCATCCACGCCGCTACCTCTGCGATCGGGACGTATTCGACCGTACCGTCGGGCAGCGGCGCCGGGGGTGCTTTTTCCGCGCAACCTTTTTCGGGGGTTGGCGAAATGTCCTTTACCGAATCCTCGGAATTATCCGAATCTTCGCGCGCGGTTGTAGTAGTAGATATATTTCTTTCTTTTTTTCTTTTACCGCAAACTTCCGGAATAATCTGCGATTGTTCCGGAATAATGTCGGATTGTTCCGGAACAATGCGGCAAATCTCGGGGATATGGATTATCCTGCGTTTTGCCCGACTACACATTTCGAGGTATCGCCGTTGGATGGATGCCGACGTGATGATCCCACGAGAGAGCAGTTCTTTGTCAAAAAGCCCCACCGCACCGCAGTATCTCACAATCTCCGAAACATTCGATTCCTTCAGCCCGAGGTATTCGGCTACGTTGAAGGCAGTACTTTCGTCCCACACAGCAAAACAGCCTTGTACCCGGTACACCTCGCAAAGCAGATAGTCGTAAACAGCAAGCCCCCTGCATCCGTGATTCTTTACAAGCCGCCGGATACGAATATCCATATACCGATCCGTATCGACGTTGTAGTAATTCAGTCCGGTCTTATTGTTCGCCATATCATAACCATGCCTTTTTATGTTGCATTTCCCGTTCGATGTATTCTATCCATTGCAGGTCGTCGGGCGCAGGGAGGTCGATGCCGGCCTCTGCGGCCGCCCAGTTGCGGAACCGCTCGATCGCCGTGGTCATCTCCCCGGTATCGAGGTCCCGGCTCGACCGCAACCGCTCCACATCCCGCTTCGCCAGCTTGTCGTATGCAGTCCGCACGAACAGTTCCGGATTGCACGACCGTTTGAAATACTCCCTTTTGACGTATTCCATCGTATTCCCGGTCTGCATGGCAAATTCGCCCAATATGGCGTGCAGATAGCGGTTTTGTCTCCCCGAGCGCTGCGGTTTACGTTCCGAACACTCGACAAGCGCCCGACGTTCGTACAAAGCCGACACGCGTCGCTTGAACCGTTCGCGGTCGATGTCCGTATTCAGATCGTAAACCATACGCACGAATCATCAGAAGGGCAGATCGTCCACGTCGGCAGCCGCCGGCAGATCGTTCACCTCGGCAGGCGTCGGAGCCTTATCGAAAACTACCGCCTTGCCTTTTCCGATATACGTCTTCGGGTCCTTGCGCTCGCGTTCTTCCTTGTCCTGACGTATGAACACGCAGTGCGTATTTTCGTAGGCGTCCGGGTGTTGAAGCTCCGACACCATAACCGAAAGATACTTTTTGCCGTTCTTGCCTACCTTGATTTTGTCCTTCGGAATATCCGTGAGACACAACGATACGTTGATTAAATCTGCCATAGCTATTGTTTTTTGAAAGTTGTTTTAATGATCGTCCTGCTGCTGCGGGCGGGCGGATAAACCATCTCTCCCGTCTCCGGATCAGCCATGCCGGACACCGGCAGCGATTTGAGCATCGCCTCCCGCTCCCTGATGTCGGCCTTGACCGCCTCCAGCGTCTTGTACATTTCCGCCAGCCGGCTGTCGCCGCACGTCGAATAATCGTATTTCACGCCCGATTCGACCTCCTCCAGACGACAATCGCCGAATACGTGCGATTTTCCGTACTCCGAAAGCTCCCGCAGCGTGATGTCGCGGACCTGCGGGTTACTCTTAAACTGCGCGATAGCAGCTTCCACGCGGCTCATATTGATATGCGCCGTAATGGGATCGACCTCTCCGTTCACTACGGCGGAAATAGCCATATCCGCTATCTCCGATACAGGTCTGATCTCCCGAAGCAATATTGCCTGTGTCTCCATGTCATTTGATATTCAATCGTGCCTGTCTGTATGATTCGAAAAGCTCGGAGAACCGATCTACGACTTCGGCATCCGCATCGTAGGATTTGAGGAGCCGGGCGCCTGCATCCCACTCCGGCGGGTATCCGTCGTTGATGTAGAATCCATAGATACGTTCGAGGAGCTTGTTGCATTTGGTCTTGTCCTCGATCATATCCATAGTAATGCGGTTCTTGGCCTTCGCGGGCGCCTGCTGAGGCATCGACTTAGGCTCGGACCGGGGCGCATCCGTTGTGTCTGCCTTTCCTTTGAATACTTCGGCGCCGATTCCGAGCCACGAGGCGACCTTCGTGATAGCGTCGGTCGTGGCCCCTTTGTAGGCATCCCCCAGGTCGGAGTTGTCGTTGCCTCCGTAACACTCGTAGTATATTTCATATTCGGGGATGGAAAATTTCAGCTTCACGACGACCATCTTGCCGTCTTTATCGACGACCTCTGTCTCTGTCCTCCATTTGCCCGTTCCGAACACTTCATTGAGCCGCTCGGTAACGTATATCGACTTGATGGACGAAAGATACTTCTTTGTCGGATGCGGAGACACAGCCTCTGCGGGCAGAGGGCGCGAAAGGGCGGCCCGCTGCTGCTCCGTCATGTTCTTGATCTCACACATAGCTATTCGAATGTTACGTTGTAATTCACGCCTATGCCGATCTCCCGGCGGGCCCGGCGGATATACTTCTCGATTTCCGCAGGGGTCAATACCCGGTTTACCATATCGGCCCCGGCAAACTTGCCGTTGATGGCGTACTCGATTCGTGTCATAGTCAATAGAGTTTTTTCCGTTCGTAAAACTTATTCAGAATGCCCGGCAGCGTCGGGCGGTTGCAGCCATACACCGTATCCCACACCTCGACGATTTCTATCGAATCCCGGACAACCTCGGCATAGGTCTCGCAGAAACCCATATAGCTGTCTCCGCCCCTTTTTTCGCTGGCCTCGTAATGGTGTACGGCCGTAATGTGATAACTGCCCCATTCGAGCTCGTACCGCTCACCGTCCATATCGCCCCGAGAATCCGCCCCGATCATCTTACGGAAGCTGTCGAAAATCAACCGTTTCGCATAATCGGAGAGCGAAAACTCATTGAGCGAGGGGTGTGTTTTCCGTTCCTCGCATCCCGTGATATATTCGCTCGGGACGTCGTAGAGCTCCTCCTCCGTATCAAGTGCCATAGGAGCCATCCTACCCGTCGGATGGTATTGTGTCGTGTTCATGGCTAACGACAGTCGGTTACGTACAACACGGGGCGGTGCGCGGTCTTATGAATACGGCGCCGCAGTTTCTTGAAAGGCCGGGCAAGGGCGCGCCGCAGCGTGTACTGCCAACGCCAGATGCGACCGCCCATTTTCACCCATACGGATTTTACCGTGATCTCCGAAAATGCTCCGTTCATAGATTCTCGAATTTGTCGTTCAACCATTGTTCGGTCCGCCGTTTCCGCTCCGGAGAAGAGTACACGGCACCGAATACCGCCGCTATCACCGACAGCAGCAGCACGTAAGTTACAAGGCTGGCCATACTATTTGAGGACTTTCTGTTTGTAGTTGATGAAGTCGATGGTACACCCGATGTAATCGTCGCTGAATTCCACGACAGCACGGCCTACGGCCATCAGAGGATGCAGCTCGTCGTAGATGCGCGACACCTCGACCTTCTTGCCGTCGTGGCGCGTGCCCCGGATGCTGATAATGTAGGTTTCGGGGCTCTGTGTGAAGCGAGCCCGCATTAGTTGGGTTTTACCCAGGTACTTGTAGGTGACGATCGTCTGTGTCGTAGACGGTACGGTGGTCTGAGGGACACTATGTACCCGGTTGCCACTTGTGTTGTGGTTTGGCATTTGGTTGAACACAAGTTAAACAATATGCAAAAAGAAGGACGTGCCCTCCAGTTAGTCGCCAAACCACCACAACTGCGGAGCAGAAGTGAACCGAGAACACGCCCTATAAAGGTGCGGTTTATATTTCTGTATTACCCACAATCGGGTGGTTTGGCTTTACAAATATAGCGATTCATTTCGAATCTGCAAAAATTAAAACGAAAAAAGGCGCCGAATTTTCGACGCCCTACAACAATTATAATTAAGCCTTATTCTTCTTTCGCAAACATGCCCTTTAGGACAACAAGTGCAAGACCTATGACATTCGCAGTAGTAGTTACAAGCAACGTTGTCTTGACGGTATCAGAAACCCGGCAAGGAGATGTAAATGCCGTAATTAATAAAACAGCAATTAACCATATCGGTATAATCCACATCACCCAACATATTAAATGCTTTCGGTGAATCGTATCATGCTCATATCGTTTTGCCTTTTGGCGCTTCATGTCCCCATCATCCGGATTGAACTGAGCATGTTCACCTCCTGAGATGGATGTGATCTCATCGAAATCCAAGAAATCCGCCATCTTACCGCATAATAGTTTTAAAGTAGGACTTGATGGATTCGTCTGTAATGCCTACTCCATATTCCTGCCCATTCGTGAAAAAGGCAACGGCCCACGGAGAGCCTTCCTTATGAGACCATTCGGACAATGCTTGAGCCGACCATTGGCCGAATGTACGAAGTAATCCGTCAATAAGAGACGAAACCAGCGAATCATCCCGAATCTCCTTATAGGCATCCGAATCTATATCGGCATACCCCACATTATTCATTCCCGCAAAATGCTTGCGGCAACGAGGGAATACCGGCCCATAAGGCCACGCTTGGGGCGTCTCATTGAGTAACCTTTGATCTGTATTTACAAGATACCCTCCATACAAAATATACAACAGCTTCTGTAATTTCGTTTGGTTCATAAAATAGCCCCTACGTGTTGCATAAGCCGCAAGATATTCGCCCATTTTCACGCTGTCGTACATAGCAATTGCCATTACTTTCTAATGCAAATATACACTTTTTGTGCTAAAGACACAAGAATAGCCTATCCACTCGATCATTTTTCGTATGTTCATATATCTGCAAAACAAAAAACCGAGGCGGAACCTCGGTTTTGCCCATCATTCTTTAATCTGCTATTTGCTTTGCTTCGATTTGAAAAATATAAATACTCCGGCAACAGCGGCAATAGACCCTACGGCAATAGAGGCTGCAACCGTATCGAACCCTTTATACAATGCGTAAATCACAGAGCCTGAAAGAATCAACACGGATATAAACGCAAAAGTGATTCCCAAATACGTAGCGCGAATAGCGTTTTTATTCAATTGGTCATCTGTGCTGTGCCGATGTTCCATCTCTTTTTCTGCCATCCTTATAATACGTTCGGCTGCACCGGGCACGATTTCATCATATCGAGCCAACGCATCCGGATGCGGAAGTGGTCCGGAATAATGTTGTTGAACTTGCACGAGGTGATTTTTCTCAGCAGGATTTGTATTTTTCATAAGCTCGGCTGATGTCATTTCCTACGTTGTACCAATCCTGCGCCATATTCTCAATGTCAGACTTTCGTTTGCGATGTTCGCAACACCTCTCTATTGGATTGATTTCCAATGAAAAGAAGTATAAAATACTATCTAAGAATATGATGAAAAGGTTTTTCATAACAAACATCTTCTCAATGGCAAAGATATACTTTTTCTTGATAAACTGCAAAAATCATACTTTTATTGCCGAACGCCTGCCGGTTTTTAAACATAACGGCAAGCGGATCGGCTATTTCTGCAATTCGGGGTTGTCGTGGATGTTGCCGATAACTTCGACATCCCCCCTGTAATCATTAACCACGACACCATACAAACTCCAATCTTTTTCAGGTGATGGCTGCTTATAAATAACGTCATAACAATAACCACGCACACCTCCAATGATATGCCCGACAATTTTGCCGTTGTGCTCAAGAATATCCCCCTCGTAAATCTCCTTGCCGTTTTTGTCTTTCAGCCCCGTATACTGGCCGACGGTGGCAGGATCCACCTCCCAGGTACAGGGGCATGATACAATAAAATGTTTGACTTCACCGCCGCAGAGGTCTTGATAATAGAATCCCTCTACCCAACCATCGGCAGGAGCTATGTCAGGGTCACTCTCTACGGCCTTTCCCCGAAATAGAATCTCTCGCATATTCGTATAATTTATTGATAAACAGCAAAAAACATGCTTTTATTGTGCCGACACGGGGAACCTCATACCAAATTCAACGCCATTTTCTGCGACCGCTCCGCATCCTTGCGGAATTTCTCGGCGCGGGCCTGGGTCGCATCTTTCGGGGCGACATACAACAACGTATTGCGGTCGATACGGATAGGTTTCAGCAGGTTCCCGTATTTGTCGGTGATCGGTTTCGGCATATCGTACAAATTTTGATTACAAAAAATGCGGGGGACTTGACGAATCCCCCGCGGTGGCGGCGGTACTATGCTTCGCGCCGCCGATTTGCGTTCTTTGCCCGTTTCGTGGGCTGACGCCTTGACCTCGCTACTTCCATTCACTCGGTCGCAGAATGTCGAAGGATGTACCTTCTGTCGCTTCCGTTGATCGAATGATCTCGAAGCCGGACCAAATGAACAACGTAGGGATTGCTCCCTGTTGAGCCACCCGGATTCGAACCGGGAACAGCAGGACCAAAACCTGCGGTGTTGCCGTTACACCATAGCTCAATAAAAGCCGCCGGCACCTACCGCTCGCCCATGTCGGCGACATAGGGCTTCGGCGCCGGCAGCCGCCCGCCCGCGGCCCTCACGGCTGGCGGACGGAAACTACTAACCTAAAATGAAAAGAAGAAGCCAATCGCGGACTATTGGCAGGCGTCCACAGCCTGGGGCATGTAATACTCGTTGAACCGCGTCGGCCGTCCATCCTCGGTAACGGCACTCAGCTTGTCCGAGCTGATCGTGTATCCCTTACGACGAAGCCGGCTTACGATACGCCGGAGTTCCGTGGTATGGAAAAGCCGCTCGGCCTTTCTCACCGTGAGCCTCCCGCCCACTACCAGGTAGGCGAGAATCTTTGTTTGCGGATCATGTTTCATATCATCGAAGTTTTAAGTCTGTCAAAAAGATGCCCGAGCCACACACAACCAATCTCCAAACAATGGCAAACTACCATGAATCCTGCAGCCCGGGCATTAGAGCCATAGCGGAGACATTCAACCCCGCTATGGCATATAATGCGCTTGATTTGTCCCGGTGGTCCTGGCCGCTCATGTCGTCGCAGCTTCGGAGCCCGTGCCGGTCTTTCGCGCATTTCGGCTATTCGCTTACTCGCGGCCGCATCTTCTCAATGGCGGCACACAGTGCAGATACGTTGCAGGCGTCGGTCGGAATGGTGCGGCTCCGACTGCCGGATCGCTTTCTGCCTTGCGGCTGGGGTTGTATTGCCAGCGATCGAACCCCTCACCTCATAGGGTGGCTATTTGAGGGAGTGCCGGATCCGCCCCGGCGGCAGCTTTGATGCTTACCTGCGAGAAAAGGTAGCTGCCATCTTCGTTTTCAGAGGCCGTTTCTTGCGGTACCGCTCAACGGCTTGATCCTCGCATCATTGATTTCCACTTGTCCGGGCGTCCCCGGTAGGTTGCTCCCTTTTATTCCTACTTGTGATATTGTTCTACCGTTACGGAGGTATCCGCAATGACGATGAGGTTGTCGTATATATAGCGGGCGATGCTACGATCGTTTACTTCGCACTCGATATTCAAGGTGTGGATAATCATCGTCGAGGAGCCCCAACTCTCGGCATTGATCGTCGAGGAGCCCCAACTCTTGACGTTGATCGTCGAGGTGCCATAACTCTCGGCGTTGATCGTCGAGGTGTCACAACTCGTGGCGTTGATCGTCGAGGTGTCCCAACTCGTGGCGTTGATCGTCCCTTCGGTTGCCAAAAGAAAACCTACTCCCTCTTGTATTTCTACATTCTGGTTGATCCATATTCGGTGCTCTGCAAACTGCTCGCGGTTCGCCATCAGCACGTCGGTAAAGTCCTTATATTGGATACACCATTCGAAATTGTCTTTAACAACGGAAATTACATCTTCTATGCTCTCTGCCTTGTAGAGCCGTTGATATTGACCGATGCAGGCGCCATGCCGTTTACCGAAATCCAAAAGATCGGATTTGATTTTGTCGTAGTTCGTATTCATGGTATTGTTTTATGGTTTATTTTGGGAGTGCGGCAGGATTCGAACCCGCAACCTGCGCTCGGAAATGCGAGGCCTTCCAACCTCCGTCTATTCTCTTTCGCATTCCTGCACCGCTCTACCGCTGAGCTACGCACTCCTTGTCATCACTCCTCTATCCACTTGATCGTCGTCCCTTTGTACCCCCCGCGCTCCAACGCCATACGGCGAATACGGTCAGGTTGTTCTCCGGTCGTCGGGTCCGTCAGATTCAAAGCATTGTAAACGGTATCTACCGTGCATCCCAGCTCCGCGGCGATCTCCTTCTTCACCTCCGGGGATACGATGATCTTTCTTATGTTCTTTTTTACCAGCATGGATTGTTTATTTGTCGAGTATTGCGATAATTCGTTCGATACATGCCCGCTGCTCATCGAGCAGGGCGGCCAGCCTGTCGGCCGATTTGGTGATGTCGTTCATTCCTTTAATTTTAAAAAAGCAGAATAAAGAATTACTTTTGTCTTGCCCCCTCAGGGCTGGTGGTCCTCCCAAATGGGATGTTAAACTGATGCCATCAACATTTAACCCTTTACGCCATGAATAGAACCAGTATTCATCGGCCGAAGGTGGTGTTTGTTCGTGCCTATACCCGCATTAGGTTCGGACGCCGCGAAAATGTGCGGAAACACTACCGTTCGTTGCCCTTCCGGTTGTAACCGACGAGGGCGGAGGGGCGGGACTGGGACGCTGCGGCGTCCCTTTTTCGTTCTTTATCCTGCTCGTTCTCATAATCAGTCTCCATAATACCGCCCCCGCTCGCCGTAGTAGTCGGCCGGAATCCTCAGCAACTCGGGGTTATAAGTCGTCGTTTTGGCCTGCGCATCTTCCTCGGCGAGGTTACGGCCCTCGATCTTCGCGGCCAACATTGCCAATTTCTCGTTGCGCCATGCCTTGCGAAGGCAAACCGAGAAAGCCATCGTCGGCTGAATCTTTCTCAGGAACCAGGCATTGCGCATGATCTTCGATTTATTGTACCTCGTTTTCATATACTCTATTTGTAAAACTCCACAGGAAAAAGGTTGTCGGCCGTCCAGCTACTGTCGCCCGAATGACGACGGATGATCTTGGCTATCTCGCGTCGCTTTAGCATATCAGGTCGAACATTACCTACTCGATAGTTCCATAATTGAGTGTCGCTTCGAATACCGATAGCCTGCTTGCAAGTATCACAAAGTCGCTTGCGTTCTTCAAGGTTAGCGATACTTTGAATATATCGCTCGAAGGGTAAGAGTAATGTCACAACATTATCTCTTGATTTTTCGCTATTTGTAATTAAATTTGCCATACAAAAATTGAATCACAATGCAAATATAGTTCATTTAAGAACCAAAAACAAATAAAATGGGGAAAAATTTAACTACAATCAGAGGGAGAATTCTCGAACTCGTTAAAACACAAGATTTTGAAGTATCAAAATTTTTTAATGAGATAGGTGAAAGCTATGAAAGTTTCAAAGGGAATAAATTAACCATTTCGCCCAAAGCCGACATTTTAGTGAAAATTAGAACTAAAATACCAAATGCGAATCTCGATTGGATTTTAACTGGTAAGGGGGATATGTTAAGTTCTACTGTCTCAAATTCGGAAGTAAATGCAAATATTCTCGAAAAATTTTACGCTCTTTTTGAAAGCCGCGAAAACGAACATAAAACTATTCTCGGACAAAATTCGGAGATCATACGACAAAACTCCGACATCATCAAGCAAAATTCCGAAGTGATGCGGCAGAATGGAGAGTTGATAAAGATTGTGGCAAAATTTATAGAGAAATGAAAAAGGAGATATACATACTGTATATTTTAGTGTTTATTATTGCAGGATGGTTTGCCTATATATGTTATCGTGATTTGCGATTCGATGCCGATAACTCTGCCGGAATTATAGTAAGCATATTAGGTATTATGGTTGCATTGCTTATTGGTTGGCAAATATGGCAAACAATGGACATAAAGGATAAAATAGACAAGATAAATAACATTGAACAATCGGGGATCAAAATGCAAGATGATATATTTGCATTTAAAATATATATGGATGCTGAAAATTTAATGTTACGAGCATTTGTCAATTCCCATAATAACAAAAAAGAAGAATCTTTTGATTATATATTTGATGCATTATATAAATATGCAGAAATTAGTTATAAAGATTATGCACAAGCAACAACAATCAAAGTAATAGCCGATACGATAGAGTTTATTACAGAGATTCCACACATTAAGCAAGAATACATAAATAGATGTGGGAAATTGGTAGGTAGTTTTCAGAATATTACACTAAAAAATGCGATCGTAGCACTGCAAAATTGTCTTCAAAAAAAGAAAGAAGGGAAAATAACAGATTTAGAAATAAAAAAAATATCTCAACAACATTTTGATCTTTATCGTCAATTAGATTTGAAATCCAGGTCATAATTATTCAACATAAAAATCCGAATTGAACAAGATATACAACTTAACACAGAAGCAGTTCGAAACAACCCCAAA
>ENA-OPSI01000344-OPSI01000344.1-human-gut-metagenome-genome-assembly--contig:-NODE-344-length-18230-cov-2.040385_pt1 | contig 18230 bp, 17 predicted proteins | sample MGYA00241806_ERZ501903 | MGnify/ENA primary metagenome ERZ501903 (study PRJEB25962, sample SAMEA2042439) | human gut metagenome | biome: human gut; feature: human-associated habitat; material: faeces...
AGGTAAACTTCCGATTGATATAATAGCGCCAAATTCAAAAGATCATTTTTTCAATCAGCGAGGTGCCAAAGTATTTTTTGATACACAGCGGCAACCATTATTGAAACTCAAAAACAGGCAGTGCAAATATAATATTCTTTCAATTGGATTGAGCCGAGAGGGAATCCCGTTGGTCACTATTTCGGAACAAGACGGAGCTTATTGCTATCGTTTGCCTAACGATTTAAGCGAATGGGCAATGACCGTCATGGGAATGGCAAATATGGGGAGCAACCTGTTTCCAGCAGAAGTCGCTTTTTCTAAATTGAATGGGAAAATTTATGCCGATATTCTATAATGAATTTTTGTCTGTGCGGGAGAAGGTTAGCGCTGCTCCCGCACAGATTCTTTTCGTGCCGGTTCCTGACTGCTGAGCAGCCGGTCAACATTGGCTTTGGCCGTCAACACTTCCTGCATTTCTTTCTTGGCCTCCGTGTATTCACGGTAAGCTTTTTTCTTTTCTCCTAAAAGCGTTTCATACTCGGCTTGCAGCATTTTGGCCGTGGGCAGCTTTTCCAAATGGAGAGCGGAAAAAGCCTCCTTTGCCGCCTTGTGCAGCAGGATTTCCGTTTCATGCTCCGCATAGAATTTTCGGTTGTACCCGGCCTTGCGGTAATCAATATAGACCTGCCGGGTCTTGGCATAGTTGTATATCTGTTTTTTCAATCCGGCAATCTCGCTCATGCGTGCCTCGACCTGCTTGATCTGCCCGGACAGACGGTTAAACCGGGCGGCGCTGGCCGCCGCTTTTTCTTCCAGCTGGGCATATTCCAGCAGACCGTTTTCCGACAGATAGTTGAGCGTTTGTGCGGCCTGCTTCAAGTTGAAAACCTTTGCCCAGCGTTCATAACCGGCACCCTTGCCAGCCTGTAACTTGGCTTGAATGTCAATCAGCAGATTAACCTTTTTCGCCGGGGCTTTAGACCGGCTGGAAACAGAACGGATGCGCCCGCCGCCAATGCTTTGCCGTATGGCATCCTCGGTGTAGTCCTCACCCAATGTGGAGGCACGACACCGGGTAAATTTCTTTTGCCCGGCGGTACGGAACGCCAAATACTTGCCCGGCTTTGCCTCATAACCGGCAGCCTCCATGAACTTTAGAAACGCCGAAAAATCCGCTGGCTTTTCCGCAAGAGCAGCGTCAATAGCCGCCCTCAATTTATCCTGCCAGCTTAACGGCTTCTGGTCGCCCAGCCACTTGCCGTAATGCCCCTTAGTACCTTTGGGATTATCAATGATGGACAGCCCATTTTCCAGACATAGCCGGTCAGAAAGTTTCCGCACCGCCTTGGTGCTGTTCCAAAAGTTCCGAAATTTCCGCCTGCTGTCCAGCGATACCGCAGAGTAAATGATGTGGTTATGGATATGGTTTTTATCGGTGTGGGTGCAGACAATAAATTGATGATTGCCCTTTGTCCAACTTTTCGCCAGCTCGCAGCCGATCCGATTCGCATCCTCCGGGGTAATCTCGCCGGGCTTGAATGACTGCCGGATATGATAAGCCAGCACATCGCTTTCCCGTTCCTGCCTGCGCCCGGTCTTGGCGTGATACTGCTTTTTCGTCAGCAGAAATTCCGCGTCCACGGTGGCCGGGTCACAGGCATAGCCGGTCACCAGCTCGCCGTCCTCGGTCTTGTCCGGGTTCTTGGCATAGTCGGTTCTGTCCTTGATGGATTGGGCGATGGTTTTCCCCTTGCCGGTGTGCATGGGGATAATGCGGGTCGCAGCCATAGGCAGCCTCCTTTCTTAAAATATGAAAAGGGCGGCCAACTGGCCGCCCAAAGGTTCATGTGACTGTAAAATATTTATTCAAATCAATTCCGCTTTTACCTTCTTTAATATTTGGTTTTCCATCGTGGTTAATCCAAAAAGCTGGTACGATAGAGGGGTATATCTTTGCATACACTTCTTCAAACAAATCCACTAATGCGTCATAGTAACTAATGCTTTCACTTGACACATCAGAAATATTTAGCATATCAGATTCATGAGTGCAATCAGAAAAGCGAAACAAATCACTTCCGAAGTATTCAATATCAACAGCCAGATCAGATGTGTATTTCGTTCTTACTTCACCTAAAGACGTATCGGGAGCATCTTTATCATAAAATTCTTGCTTATACTCAATACCCCAATTTTTTTCTCGCAGATTAACGGGAACGCCATTGATATTTACAGTAAAGTCATACGGAGAATAAAGTTCGCTAAAACTCAATACATGGTTGTGCTTTAGCGTATTACATAGAGTTCTAATGGTAAATGGCTTTTGATCGTTCTTCACATAACTGCTAATAAAGGTTTCAATCGTTGCTTTAAGCGAGTTCCCCGTACTGTCAAGATATAATAGTAGTTTCTCCGCAGAACATTCTCTTTCAGCGAGGTAGACCCAATCGTCTGTGTTTCGTACAATTTCATTTCTATTTTTCAATCTTGACAAAGTACCGCCATGATTAAACTCTCTCCACGCACGATAATACAACCACGGAATTTGCAAAAGCAAATCAAAGGAGTTGTTCAAATCGATGATTGCATGTCGCAGATGAATTGTTCTTATAAAGTTTTTCTCAAAATTATCCGTAGGGGTTGGATCAATATAGGACAAGGAAATACCAGCCAATCCCATTGTTTCGCGTGCATCTAAAAACTTTCTTATGGCTATTCGACTATCTACGCCAGGCACTTCATGATAATATTCTGGCGAATACAAATCGGCAAAGCGCAGCTCTTTCAATTCTATTCCCTCCTAAAATTTTATATAGCTTAATTATACCATGCAAAAAACTCCCGGCATAGCAGAAAATCAAACTGCAATGCCGGGAGTTCAATCATTTTTAGATGGCCTTTATCACTCTGCGTAAATCGTCCAGCCGTTCTACCAGCCACGATACAAGGGCGGGTATTCCATAAGGACTGATACAAAAGGCGGTTGCCAGCAGCCCAAACGCCGGGCCGGTATCGCCCATGATGAAATTGCCAATGGCGAAGAAAAAGAACACCGCCGCCACAATGGATAAAAGTATGGTGGAGAATAGGCAGAGGAATCGGCCCACGGCCACGATCAGCGCCAGCACCAACAGCACCGGCAGGAGCAAAACTTTCAAAATCAATCTCATGGTAAACCCTCCTTTGGATAGAAATTTCCTGCTCTCATTATAGCGCGTCCTTTTTGGACTGTCTGCCTAATTATAAGATTTTCGCCAGCTCCAGCAGTATCTTGTTGGCCGCCGTCCACAGCTCGTCATAGTGCTGACGCATATCCTCAATGTCGGCCTCGTAAATGCTCCGGGTCTCATTGGCGCGGCGGGCAAGCTGGTTTAGGTTGTTGGTGGCATTGCGGAGCAGACGCACCATTTCCCGCACCTCGGATAAATCCAGCTGGATCACATAACCGTCAACCGCCATTTTACGGAGATAGGCCCCCATGTTGGAGGTGCCCAGCTGTTCCATTTTTTCCGCAATCAGTTTGCGTTCTTCCTGCGTTGCCATGAAATGCAGCTGTATCTTTCGGGTGCGGTCAGCGGCCATTATTCGGCCTCGCTTTCCGCCTCCGAAAACAGCTCCGGGGCAAGTGCTTCAAACAGCAGCCCGGCAAATTCATCCTCGGTGAATGCGGACAGTTTCTTGATGCAGCTGTCCATAATGGGCAGGATTTCCGGCACGTCCATGTAAGGACGGTTTTCTTTAAGACTTGCAAGGGTCATGGTGCGGGTGCCTCGCTTATAAATAGCAATTAGGTTTGTTTCCTCCACGGTGAAATTCATCATCGGTCAATTCCTCCTTTTTCTTTCTTGGGTGTGGGTTTCCGAGCGGCGGGTACCACCTCTTTCAACTTTTGAAATACAGAGGGGTGGGCTGCCCGAAATTGCAGGTCTTTGGTGTGAGCCTCCAAACTGGCCGGGGGCAGTTGGCGGTGACTTTGCTGCTCCAACCGCATGAGTGCCGCCAGTTGTTCCGGCTCAAGCTCCGGCACGGCGGCTGTCCGCACATGGGCGGCATGGTCGTGATAATCCAGCTGATAGAGATTGCCCATGATTTTGCCTTGATCCGTCCCGGTGAGCTTCACCGCATAGGCCAGTACATTGTCGTGGGTCTGCTCGTCATAAAACAGAAAGGTGTGGTTTGCGGAGGTGTCTTTGGTGAATACCTCCCGCTCATAGGCGCAGAATGTACCGCTGGGGCGGGAAAACCAGATCAGCGCCTTGTCGCCTGGCTCTGGGCTGTCCGCTGCCCGTTGCAGTATCTTTTTATCGATTTCAAAATCATTCTGAAAATGCTGGGTGTTGGTTTCCATGATTGCCCCCAGCGCGGCAAACACATCCACATTGTCAAATCGGTTTAGCCTCATGGGGTCAGCTCCTTTCCAGTTCTTTGGGCTTTTTGGTGCGGGGGGTTCGGGTCTTGGCCGGTGTCTGCTTTTTGGCGGTCTCCAGCTTATCGTGAACAGAGGGCTTTTTGCTTTTCTCTGCTTTGACAGCCTCGGCAATGGCAAGGACAGAAATGGCCTCCCCAGCCTGCACCCTTGCTTCAATGGCATCCAGCGATGGTGCGGTTTTCTGCTCCGTGACCGGCTGCTCCGGGCTGGTGGCCTCCACCGGCTGATAAGAGGAAACAGGTTCCCAACCGTTTGCGGCGTACTGTTCCACCGTCATGCCATAGCTGGCCGCCTCCTGCCTAATTTCTTCTTTGACCTGCTCCTTGTAAGCATCCATGCCGGGAGTAAGAAACACCTCCAAACTTGGGGCATCTGGCAAATCATAGTTTCCACTATTCAAAGCCAGTTGTCCCGCCTCCACATAGGAACCAACGGCGCGGTAATAATCCAGCGTGTTTTTACCGGTTTCGTCTAATTCCCCGGCAGCCTGCAAGGTTTGCCTGCCCGAATGTGCCGTAGCCTCCATTTCGGCAAGATTGCAATGCAGCTGTAAATAAGGGACAAACTCATTCAGCAGCATGTCATAAGAAGCAGTTTCCTCCTGTAGCCCATCGGGACCCAATTCATGGAGAATGCGGTTTTTTAATTGTTCATCATTTTGGTAATACTCGGCAATTCCTCGGATATGGTCGATCAGAGAGCCGTCCCCGTCGCCAAAATCCTGCCGTCCCTCATAACTGTCCGGCTGGCCTTGAAAGGTGCATTTGATTTCAAACTTGGTCTTTTCATACCAACCGCCGTGATGGTCGGGGTTTTCCCGGTCAATGCGTTGCTTTTCGTCCAGTTGCTTGAACAGCCGATCCGCCACATGGAGCGGCAGCGTCAAATCGTCGCTCAACTCTGGGTGCTCGCTCCACAAGATATGCACTACTGGCTCCTTTTCCGGGTTCAGCCGCCACGGCCCCTCTTGAGTAAGCACATCATGGAGAATGGGCGGCAGACCTGTAAGGGCGGTGGTCGCTATCTGTTTTTTGAGGGTGTCCCAGTCCACCGGCTCCACTTTGTATTCCTCGATCTGAAATTTTTTCATCAGTTCGTGACGGGCAGCCTCCATCGTCAGACCGGGTTCTTCCAGCCGTCCGGTTTCTACCTCGGAAAGATTTTTACGGTACAGGGTGTAATCCTGGCCGCTCTCGGTAGTCTGGATCGTCAGATAGGCGGAATTTCCCAGCAAATATGCCGCCTGTTTCGGTTCCGACGATAGCTCCGGCGGCAGGTTGTTGATCTGGCCGTCAATCATGTTGTAATTCTGCTCCGTGGATTTCTCCGCCGTTTCCAGCGGATTTTCCCGCAGCTGTTCCACAAACCGGGGCAGCTCTGAAAACCCAAAGCTATCCACATAATAGGCTTTGCCCTCGCCGCCCTTATGCAGTAAAACCACATCAGACACAGAAAGAGAATGACCGTGAAAATCTTCCGGGCGGTCAACATTGAACCGCTCAAAGATACTATCCAGCGTGTCGTTCTCGGTAAGCAGCCCGCGATAGACCTGGCTGTAATTTGCCGCCTCCACCGTCAGGCCGTCTGCCCGCAGCTGTTCCATCGAAGTGAAACGGTGGTAATGCAGCTCCGGCCCGTCTTTCAGCTGATAGAGGGTGAAGTTGTCCGGCTCTACCTCCGGGGCGGTCTGCTCCTTGGCCTGCACCAGCTCTTGAAATTTATCGTCAATGGAGGTAATCAGCCCGTCTGCCGTTTCCCGGATTGTGGAGAGGGAGGCTTTTAACAGGTTCTTGTCCTGACCCTCCCAGCCCGCAACATAGGGAAAAGAATACTCGCTGGTTTCAATGCCGTAATGCTGGCACACCACATAGGCCACACTTTCGGCCTCCACCTCGCGGGTGTTGCGGCCTTTCTTTTCCTCCGGGGGCAGGTCTTTTTCTTTGTCGTTGTAGTAATCGTGGAGGGTGGCGTGGGTGATTTCGTGAATGGCGGTCTTAACATTCTGTACCTCGCTCATGCCCTCGTTGATGGCAATGCGCCGCTCGGTAAAATTGCAGTAGCCCTTTGCCCCCGTGGTGATTTCCTCAAACGCCACCGAGAACGGGGATATTTCCTTTAGCGCCTTGAAAAAATCGGCGTAATGCTCCACGCTACCGGTCAGCTCGTCCACGCCCAGCTGGGGCAGCGGCTCGCCCTCGGTCTGGCTCAAATCAAACACCGTCACCGGCTTAAAGGCCGCCCGCGTAATTTCCACCTGCTCCGTGACGGGTTTTCCGTCCCTGCCGATCATGGGGCGTCTGGTGCCGGGGTCGATTCGCTCCATTTCCACCCGGTCCTTATAGGGGCAGGGTGCTAAAATCTTGATTCCATGCTCTCCGCGTTTCACATGGCGGTTAAAATTGTTCTGCCATGCGCCGTACCCTGCCACAAGGGAGGCGTCCGGGCGCTGCATGAAAATCAGCAGTGTGTTATTGACGCTATAATTCGTAAACTTGGACATGGTTTTTAAGTATGCCTTGTACTGCTCGCTGGAAAACAGGTCTTGAATACCTTGTTCCAGCTTGTCGGTGATCTCTTTCAGGCGTTCACCGGGTTTGGGATATTGTGCCATAGAAAAACTCCTTTCTGGTTTTTGCAAAAAAAATAGCCCCGGCATGGGAGGGAAAGCCCACGCCGGGGTAATGGAATGTCACACCTTAGAACCGCATTTTTAAGGGGATTGGTATTCTCGTATAGCCGTCCCGAAAACACCTCCGTAGAAGCCTTGTATCACAAGCCTTTGACGGCCTCTAATGTGTGACGGCGACGCTGTTTCTGCTTGCGGAGGGCAGCGCTTTTCCGTTTCTGCTTTTTGGCGCAGACAGGGCAGTAGACCGCCCGGTTGCCAGAGGGGAGAAAGAGCGTGCCGCACAGCACACAGGGTTTCTTTCGTCGGTCAGTGAAAAACTCCGCCGACAGGGGCAGATCAGCCGGAAGAACCGCCCCTTTGAAGTAGTTGCAGCAGAGGGAGCAGGTCAGCATTTGGGGGCAGGTCACCGGCTCCCCATCGTCCAACACCAGACAGGCTCCGGCGTCATAGTTGGCGCACAGCTGCCGGATCAGCAGGTTTACCTTGCGGTGCTGGCCGTTGTCCATGCGTATGACCGGCAGCTTTTTCCCCTCCATGCAGGCCAGACAAAGAGGGTCGTCACGCTTCATTTTTTGCGCCCTCCTTTCCGAGGCTTTGGTTCAGCCGGAAATTCCAGCTTGAAATTTACATACTTGCCCCCGGTATCATCCAGCACCGCCACCGCGTCGTAGTCCTTTCCGGTCTTTTCCGAATGGCAGCCCTTTAAGAGGGCTTTACCATCCTTTAACAGTTGGGCAGCCAGCGCCTTTGTCAGCTTTTTGCCCTTGGCCGTGAAAAACCGGTTATCTTTCCAGAGGGCAAAGCCGCAGGACCGGTTGTCACACACAAAGCCTTTCGGGATTTCCACCACCGGCCCGCCGCAGCGGGGACAGGTGCCGACCACCTCACGCTCCGGGGAAAAGAGCGGGGTTCCGTTCGCCTGTTTCAGCACTTCATAGGTCTTTACCAGCTGGGAAACAAACTCCATGATCCCCGCCATGAAGTCAGCGGCGGGCAGCTGGCCTTTTTCCACCAGCTTCAATTTTTCCTCCCATTCCGCCGTAAGCGCAGGCGAGGCGATCAGCTCCGGGGCAACCGCGATCAGGTTCAGCCCTTTTTTAGTGGGCAGGAGGTTCTTTCCCTTGCGCTCCACAAATTCCGTTCGCACCAGCTTTTCAATGATACCGGCACGGGTGGCAGAAGTACCTAAGCCCTTGCGTTCTGCGTCCTCAGGCATATCCTCCGCACCGGCACACTCCATAGCCGCTAAAAGCGTATCTTCGGTAAAGGCTTTTGGCGGTGCTGTTTTTCCCTCCTTGATAGAAGCGTGAACCGGGAAGGTCTGCCCCTCGGTCAGCTCCGGCAGCGGCGGGGCCTTGTCCGGCTCCCCGGCAGGCTTTTCTTTCAGCGTTCCCCGGAAAGCCGCGTCAACATTTTTCCAGCCGTTTGCGGTAATCCGTCTGCCCTTGGCGGTAAAGGTATATCCACCGCAATCCAGCGTAACCTCCGTTTCCATGTAGCGGTAGGTGTCGCCCACCGCAGAGAGCAGCCGGGCCGCAATCAGAGAGAGCACCGATAATTCCCCGGCAGGCAGTCCGGATAAATCCGCCCCCGGCATAGTGGCCGCGGGGATAATGGCGTGATGGTCGGACACCTTGGTGTCATTTACCACCTGTGCCACATTGACCGGCAGCGGCAGCCCCTTGGCAAAGGGGAAAGCCCCGGCCACCGCCAGCACCAACGAGGGCAGGCCTGCCGCCATATCCCCGGTGAGAAACCGGCTGTCGGTTCGGGGGTATGTCACCAGCTTTTTTTCATACAGGGATTGGGTGTAATCAAGGGTCTGCTGGGCGGTAAATCCATGCAGGCGGTTGGCGTCCCGTTGCAGTGCCGTGAGGTCATAGAGTGCCGGGGCGTTCTCGCTCCGTTCCTTTTGGGTCACGGTCTGAACAGCGGCACTTGCCCCGTCACAGGCTGCCCGGATGGTTTCTGCTGTCTGTTTATCGTCTGTTTTCTCCCCGGCAGCGGTAAAGCCGCCCCCATCTAAAACCACTGAATATAACGGCTCCGAATGAAACCGGTCTATGGCCGCCGCTCGGTTTACGAGCATGGCGAGGGTGGGCGTCTGCACCCGGCCCACGTTTAACATCCGCTGATAGAGGACGGAGAAAAGCCGGGTGGCGTTGATCCCCACCAGCCAATCCGCCTGGGAGCGGCAAAGGGCGGCCTGATACAGCCGGTCATACTCCGAACCGGGGCGCAGGCGGGAAAAGCCCTCTCGGATGGCCGTTTCCTCCATTGAGGAAATCCAAAGACGCTTGACTGGCTTTTCGCAGCCGCACAGGTTATAGACCAGCTGGAAGATGAGCTGCCCCTCACGCCCGGCATCTGTCGCGCAGACCACCGTTTCCACATCCTCCCGGTGCATAAGGCTTTTCAAAACTTCCAGCTGTTTTTTCTTGTCCTCCGGAACAATATACTGCCAATGCTCCGGCAGAATGGGCAGATCAGTATACACCCACTTGCCATAGCGGGGATCGTAGGCATCAGCCGGGGCCAGCTCCACCAAATGCCCCACGCACCAGCTCACCAGCCAGCCGCCGCCCTCCATGTAACCGTCCTTGCGGCTGACGGCCCCTAACACCTTTGCCAAACTCATTGCCACTGAGGGTTTTTCCGCGATCACAAGGTTATATTTCGCCATTGCCTGCACCTGCCTTTCCCGACTTTTTGTCGTTTTGCTCCAATAGGTTGCGGCAGCATACCCCCACACAGGGCTTTTCGCTTGCATAGGCGCAGCCCCCACAGGGAGGGGCCGCCTGCTTGGGTGGCTCCCTCCGGGAAGTGGGTTTCTGTACCATCATTCGTTCAAAAGGGCTGTCTGTAAAAAAGGTCATTCCTCGTCCCCCTCTCCGGCAGGGGTGTCCTCCAAAGCCTCGCTGTCCTCGTTTACCTCCGGCTCGTCCAAAAATTCGATGTCGTCAAAATCGTCTGCCGCGTCCAGTTCCTTTTTCGGTTTCAACACCTTAAAGTAATAACCGGCTCCGCCAGCACCCAGCGCCACCAACGCAATCAAAACGATGGTGCCCAGATTGCCGCTGGCTGGCTTGGTAGGCTGTTCCGGCTTGGTGACGGGTTCGGTGGGAGCTTCTGCCGCCGTACCCCTGCACTTTTTCAGGTCATTTTTGCAGATTGGGCAGCTGTCGTCCACCGCACCGGCCACGCATTTTCCGGTACAGGTGCAGGTCTCCGGCACTGGCTCCGTGGTGGCCGTGTCCTCGCTGCTCTCCTTGACGGCAAGGGAGAGCAGGTCTTTTTCCGTGACATAATCGAGAAAATACACGTTGTCGGCGTCCCGCTGTTTGTCAATCACAAGGAAAAATGTGTGCTCGTCCGGGGTAATGACGGTGTAAAACTCCTTACCGTCCTCGTTGGTCACATTGTCAACCACCGTTCCGTTGCCGTCCGGGGTCAGCGGTTTTTCCTCCGGCTTTTCGGTTTCCGTCATGGGGTTGTTCGTCACCGCAGCGGTAGGCTCTACATAGTCCGGGCCACCCGCATAGGCGGTGACAGAAAAACCGCACATACAAACCATAACGGCCAGCAGTGCGGTAAACAGTTTCACTTTATTCTTCTTCATGGGGCAAATCCTCCTTTTCTTTTTTGGCAGAGCCGGGAACCGGCCCCGGATTTTGCAGAAAATCCGCAAGCTGGGCAGGCGTCAGGTTCAGCGCCCGCACCATGCTTACAATCTGCGTGTTTTCTTCCTCCTGTCGTTTCTGTTCCAGTTCCTTGACACGAGCCTGCCATTCCGCCAGCTTTTCCCTGGCCTTGGCAAGCTCGCCATCAATCTTATCCAGTTTTGATACAGCCATGTAAAATTGCTCCTTTCTGCCGGGTCACAGCACCCGGTCTTTATGGTCGTAGAAAAGGTGGCCTGCTGCCACCTTTGCGTGATTGATGATTTTGATTTCTCCCCGCTCCTGTGAGGCAAGGGCTTTTTCGTGCCCCCTGTCGGAGAGAAAGAGGCGCATCCGCTGGCCCTTGTCGCCCACGGGGGACTTCCAACTCAACACATCGAAAATAATCATGTGCCGGGTGTCCTCCCCGAAGCGTTCCAGCGCCATAATGTCATGCCCGGCGAGAGCGGCAGCCCCCGATTTCTTCCGGGCCTCGTCCAATAATTCGCCAATGGTCTTTCCCATAGAAAAATCCTCCTTTCGGTCAAAATCCGCTTTTTCGGAAATTTATGATAAGCGGCCAAATGCGTAAAAATGTTGCTGCCAATAGCTTGAATTGATGCTGGCATATTGGATGGGAGAGCCGCAGTGGATCATCATGCCGTTACCCACATAAATGCCCACATGAGACACCGGCCCGGAGCTGGCATAGGTGCCGGTGAAAAAGATAATGTCGCCGGATTTTGCGTCAGCCGCAGAAACATGGGCGCACTGGTTGTAAATGCCCTGTGCCGTGGTGCGGGGCAGGTTGTGGACACCGCTATGGGTGAACACCCAGCAGACAAAGCCCGAACAGTCAAAACTTGTGCTTGGGCTGGAACCACCCCAAACATAGGGGTAGCCCAGATGCTTTTCCGCTTCTTTTATCAGTGCCGCAAAGGACGGATCAGAAAGTGCCTCGCCGGGTATCTGGTAAGGGTCGCCCTCGGTGGGATTTGCGTAAATGTCATCCCCGAACAGATAGGGCTTGTTGCCTCTTGTCTGCAAGAGCAGCGTGTACCGCTCCCTTTCATCGGAGGTCAGCCCGTCCAGCACCGCCGCGCCCAGCCCCTTGTTTTTCAGCGTGACATGGAGAATGTAATACTCGTAAGCCACTTCCTCGCTGGTGGTCTCGCCGGTTTCCGGGTCGGTGCTGGTTTCGGTTCGGTATCGTATCTGCACTTCCTCCCGCAGCGTCAGCGTGTATTGCTTTGCAAAGAGGGTGGCAAGCTCCGCCTGTACCCCGGCACGGGTGAACGCCTCATTTTTGACGGTCAGGTAGCTTATCAGCTCGTGCGGATTGTGGTTGATTTCGTCCACGCTATATTGGTACTCGTCATAGCCGGGGTGGGTGCGTTCCATGTTGGCAATCTGGTTTTGCAGATCCTTTTCCAGCCCGGTATAATCCTCGTTGGCTCCCAAAATGCTGCTGTCCTCGGCGGTATATGTGCTGGCGAACAGCGCCCCGGCCCCGTTTTGCAAAAGGACGGAGCAGGAGGAAAACAGGCTGGAAATGAGAATAAAAATCAAGGCAAAGACCGCAAGCGCAATCAAAATCCCTTTATGCTCCGTCACGAAGGACTGGATCAGCTGAACGGCGCTGCCGATCACGTCTGTTGCCTTTTTCGCCCCGGCTGCCGCGTTCTCGGCCTGCTTTTTAGCTTTCCGCAGCTCCTTGGCATACTCTTTCTTGATATGGCGTTTCTGCTGAAACCGGGAAAACGGATTGCTGGCAGCCTCCGGGTGCTCCAACACCGCCTGCTGGTACAGGTAATTCACATGCGCCTTGGCTGTCTGGTGTTCCAGCTTTTTCACCCGTTCATAAGGGGCAGCCTTGTGGTGACGGTAGGCAGACCGAACACCGCTCGCCGCCAGCTGTTCCGCCGTAAACTCGGTTTTGTGGGCGGCTTCAACCCCCACATTTTCGTGCTCTACCTCCCGGATTTTCTGGTGGACTTTCAAATCCACCAGACGGCCAGCGGCAAGAGCGCCGCCTGCCAGCCTGCTTTTTTTGCCCTGTGGCTTGACCTCCTTTTCAAAGTGCAGGGTGTGAATGTTCTTTCCGGCCTCGGTGTCAAACTCCTTTTTCAGCCGTACCCGGCGCTGGGTGGGCAAATCCGCACGGGCTTTATTCAGCTTATCGCCGATTTTTTCCTCCTTGTCTTTTGCCCGGTCTGTACGGCGCTTTTGGCGGGGATAGGGCGGCGGCCCGGTATCGGTTTTTGTGCCGCCGTCCTTTTGGGAAGTCCCGCCGGTGATACGTTCCTCGCCGCCCAGCTCCTTGTCATGAAAACGAAAGCGGCTGTTACCGGCCTCCTTGTCCGGCGCCGGTTCTGTCTGGCCGTTCTGTTCCAGCTGGTCGCTGGGGGTAAAGTGCAGGCGGCCCGGTTCCCCGGCAGCCTCCAGGTCTGACCGGCTGGGAGAAGAAACCGCCTCCAGTTCTTTGCCTTTAGCGTCCTCACGCTGAAAGCGGTGATAGTAGCCGCTCTTTATCTTTCCGGGTCTATCCTCCGGTCCGGTGCGGGAACCGGCCCGCCCATCGTCACGCATGGGGTTCCTCCGCCAGTTCCTCCAATTTGGTCGTCATAATGCGGTACAGCTCCGTATTGTGCGGGAAGTGATCCACAAACGGAATGATGGTATTGCCGTAGAACAAAAGCCCCTCGCCGGAATTGGAATGGGTCACATAGGAAAGCTGGGTCGGAGAAATGCCCAGCTGCTTTGCAAGTATCTGACGGTCTCCGGCAGCCTGGGACAGCATATAGATAAAATCGCTGTTTTCAAAGATGTTCTCAATCTCGCGGGAGGCCAGCAAATCCTTGACATTCTGGGTCAAACCACTGGGGATGCCGCCCCATTTACGAAAGCGTTTCCAGACCTCCACCGAATAGGCCGCAGTCTGCTCGTCTTTCAGCATGAGGTGAAATTCGTCCTGATAGAACCACGTCGTTTTATGGGCGGCCCGGTTGACTGTGACACGGTTCCACACCTGATCCTGCAATACCAGCATGGCAATCTTTTTCAGCGCCTTGCCCAGCTCCTTGATGTCATAGCAGACAAGCCGGTTGGAGAGGTTCACGTTGGTGCGGTGGTTAAACACATTCAGAGAGCCAGTCACATAGATTTCAAGCGCCGTGGCAAGCCGCGCAGCCTCGGCCTCCGGCTGCTTGCGGAGCAGGTCATACAAATCACCCAGCACTGGCATTTTCTCCGGGTGGGGGTCAGCCAGATACTCCCGGTACACCAGACGGGTGCAACGGTCAATGACCGTCTTTTCCACCGGCTGTAAGCCGTCCTTACTGGCAACAATCAGCTCACACAGGGAAAGGATAAAATCGCTTTTCAAGGTCAGCGGATCTTCCTCGTCGGAATAATCCGGGTTAATGTCCATCGGATTCACATACTGCTTTGATACCGGGGAGAGCTTTACCACCTGCCCGCCCAGACGGTTGACAAGGGGCGCGTACTCGGCCTCCGGGTCTGTAATAATCACATCGTCGCCGGTAATGAGAAAGGCGTTGACGATCTCACGCTTCGCCGAAAAACTTTTGCCGGAACCGGGAACACCCAAAAACAGGCCGTTGGGGTTCTTCAGCTTTTTTCGGTCTGCCATGATAAGATTGCTGCTAAGGGTGTTAATGCCGTAGTACAGGGCCTCGCCGTCCATGAACAGTTCTTCCGTGGTAAAGGGAATGAAAATCGCCGTGCTGCTGGTGGTAAGCCCACGCTCAATCTCAATCTGGTTCAGCCCAATGGGAATACTGCTCATAAGCGCCTGTTCCTGCTGCCAGTCAAGGCGTTTCAAGGCGCAGTTGTATTTCTGGGCGATACCGGCAGCCTGGAACACATTGTTTTCAAGCTGCTGGCGGGTCGGGGCCGTGTTCACCACAAGCATTGTAACCATGAAAAGGCGCTCGTTGTGGGATTGCAGGTTGTCAAGCAGCGCCTTGGCCTCGCCCGCATAGGTGATAAGGTCGGGCGGCAGCACGTCCATATCGTAGCCGGAGCGCACCGCCTTTTTCTGTTCCTCAATCTTGGTTTTCTCAATGTCCGTCAGCTTGCGCTTAATGGTCTTGATGGCCTCCGCCTGATCCACCGCCTTGATATGGAAATTCACCATGATGGCGCTGTCAAGGTTTAAGAAGTCGGCCAGCATACGGTCATTGAGTTCCGGGGCAAGTATCTGGACAAAGGAGGCCGCGCCCCATGTGTTCCCAATCTTAAACGCCTTGCCGTCTCGGAAATCAAAAGAGCTGGGGCAGATGAAATCCTTTGTGGAAAGGCCGGTCTTTACAAGACCGGCCCACGCAAAACGGAATTTCTCTTTGCCGCCGGGGTGAAAGGCATCGTGCAGCACCTCCAGCCGTTCATACCCGGAAAGGCTGTTGGACTTTACGCCCAGCGTTTTGAAGTTTCCCCGCAAATCTGCCTCGATTCGCTCCATGCGAAGCCGGGCGGTCTTTGCGTTCTCCGCCTCAACGCCAAAGGTCAGGTACTTCTTTTTCACAAGGCCGTTATTGCCCTTGGCAAGCTGCCCGGTGAGCATTTCCGCATATTCGTGGCGTACATCGTCGTACCCATCGCCACGGTCAGGAATAGCGATAGACTGCTGGAAATCCTGCATATTGGCGTACTCGTTGAGAAAGGACAGCTGCACCCACAGGGAGGCGTCCATATAGTTGAAGAAATCACACCAGCTTTCAAATATCTGGGTCTTATCCTCCGGCTGCGCCAGCTGGTAGTTAATATCCGAAAACTGCATGGTCTTGGTAAACAGCTTGTCATTCACCTGGCACAGACCGTCCTTGAACATTTCCCGGTAGGGAACCGTCTGCTGGGCGGTCTTGGGGATTTTGCCGTCGCGTTTGGCTTTCTTTACTGCGGCGGCAAGGCGTCTGCGCTCCGTGCCGGTCAGCTTAGCGTCCGGCCCTGCGATTATCAGCTTTTCTAATGGTGCGGGCTGCTTTTTGTTTGCATCCGTTTTTTTGTCTGGTCTGTGTTTCAAATGCCGTCACCTCCTTGTCAAGATGGGCCTGCCGTTCTAAGGCAGAATACAGGTTGTTGGTTTTGTAAGGCCGCACACGGGGCACAAGGAACCGGGCGCGGATAAAGTGGTACAGGATTTTTTCAAGGGGCTGCCCGTCCTTTTCGTAGATACCAAAGGCCATGAGAGGTAGCATAATGGCAATCATGCCAAAAGCGGCGAGGTCGCCGCCAATGACTGACCGGCTGAAAAAATAAAATGGAATACCGAGGCCGCCCGCAGCGGAAAAGCAAATCAGCTGGCGTTTCGTCAAGTTCAGAGCCAGCTTGTTTTTCACACGGGAAAGGTCTTTCGGTACAGTTACATAAGGCATGAAAATTCCTCCTTTCTGCCCATACAAAAGAGCCACCGTATGGAAACGGCGGCCCCGGTTCAGTCTTAATGGGCGTTAAAAATTGATTTACTAAGAGAACCGGTCTTGAACAGGCTGAAACAGAGCAGCACCGTATAACCGGCCACCGTCCAAATGGCGGTGTGCAGGCTGCTGGCGGTTCCTATGGAGGCCACCAGCACCGCGTAAATGCCCACGCACACAAGGATCAAAAAGCCTTGAAAGCCGAGGGCGAACAGGGCGCGCAGATAGTTTTGCCCCATCTGCCCCCAATCCCGATTAGCCATTGTCGCAATGGGAATAGGACCGAGGGAGCAGTACAAAAATATCTCTATCATACGGCCGTAAATGATGATGAAAATGCACCAGTTCATAATGTTCATGGTGAACCGGATTAGCATGGTTTCCATGCAGAGCCCGAACAGCTCCGCAATCTCCATACCGTCCAGCGTACCTTGCAGGCCGGTTATCGTTGCGTTTACATCAATGCTGGTGCTTCCGCTTATCACGCCGGCGCTGCCGTTTACCACATATTGCGCCACATCAAAGACGGCCAGCACCATTTCAAAGGTGTGCGTCACAAGATAGATTGCCACAAAGGACTTGAACGCCCACTTGAAGAAAATCCAGCTGTCTACGTCGTGTAGGTTGTTTCGGTCAATCAGCATTTGGATCAGTTCATAGGTGAGTACAAAGGCTAAAATCATACCGGCTATGGGGATGATTACCGTATCGGAAACAGATCGTATCATGGAAAGAACGCCGCCGTTCCAGCCCGACGGCGTTTTTCCCACGTCTGCCGCGATCTCACCGACCTTGGTATTCACAGTATCAAACAGCCCTGACAGGTTGCCGTTAATGCAGCCAATCAGAAAATCCTTGATCCACTGATTGATTTGGTCGATGATATAATCCATAGGCTATCCCTTAGCTGAACAGCCCGGAGAGCAGAGGAATGAGCTTTACGCCGATAATGATGATACCGCCGCCGCTCATCAGCTGCTTGATCCCCTGGCTTTTTGCTTATGTGTGATAAAGAAGCAATAGAAGTGCAAAAAATTTTGCCGTTCCTATCCGACACTTGGCCATTGTGTCGGATAGGTCGGGCGGTTATTCGGGCAAGTCCACCTTGCCAACAAAAGAATAATAAATCTCAATGTCCTGTCTGCGGGTCTTGTTCTCGTCATAGCTGCACTCATGCACAACGATTTTCTCTACAAACTCCCGCAGCAGAGTAGGGGTAAGTTCTTCAAAGCTGGTATGCCGCCGGACAACATTCATAAACTTTTCTGCGTTCACGGTGGCTTCCTGTGCTTTGGAAAGCTCCGCTTGAATAGCAGCGGCTTTTTCTTTCAGCTCCCGTTGCTCTGCTTCATAGTCTGCCGACAGCTCTGTGAAACGCTCGTCTGATATGCGCCCGGTCACGCTGTCCTCATACAGCCGCTTGAAGATAGCGGATAACTCGGCTATGCGTTTCTCGGTGGCTTCCAGCTCCTTTTTCTTGGCGGCGTTCCTGCGCTTGCCCCCGTCCTCGTTCTGCTCAATCAAGAGCTTCATAAACCGGGCTTCATGCTTTGCCGCATAGCTTGTCACTTTCCGCAGATTGGAGAGTACGCCAGCGGTCAAGAGGTCGGTGCGGATAAAGTGCGCCGTACAGTCATGGGTGCGTTTCTTGTAGTTGCCGCAGATATAACAGTCCTGCTTGCGCTTGTCCGTCTGGTATCGCTGCTGATACATCACACTGCCGCAGTCTGCACAGAACAGTATGCCGGAGAACAAGCCTACTTCATCATAGCGGTTGGGGCGTTTGCGCTGCTTGCGAAGCTCCTGCACCCGTTCCCATGTTTGGGTGTCTATGATAGGCTCGTGGTGGTTCTCGAAAATCACTTGCTTTTCCGGGGGATTTTCTACACTGTGCTTGACTTTGTAAGAAAGTTTTTCTGTCTTGAAATTTACCAGACAGCCTGTGTATTCCCGGTTTTCAAGGATATGCACAACGGTATTGGTCGCCCACTTGCACTCATAGCCGGGGTGGTAGCGGCGGGTGCTGCCCGTCCTGCGGTATTCCAGCGTCCCCGGCGTGGGGATTTGCTGCTCCGTCAGCATACGGGCAATCT
>ENA-OPSI01000395-OPSI01000395.1-human-gut-metagenome-genome-assembly--contig:-NODE-395-length-16442-cov-2.074144_pt1 | contig 16442 bp, 10 predicted proteins | sample MGYA00241806_ERZ501903 | MGnify/ENA primary metagenome ERZ501903 (study PRJEB25962, sample SAMEA2042439) | human gut metagenome | biome: human gut; feature: human-associated habitat; material: faeces...
GGAACTTCTTTACCCGGTTTCGTATGACTCCGTTTACCTCGGTACAGGCATCCACCTGCTCACAGATTTTTTGTTCCAGTACTTCCCGCTCTTCCTGCTGTTCATAAATATGTAATTGATAAGCGGGCATGTTCTTCACCTCCTACAGGAGTTTCTCCACATCATAAAGAGCAGAATGTTTTGCATAATATTGGTCACTGGCTTCCATAAGCTGGTCATCTACAAGGTTCAGATATTTGATGGTTGTGTCGATGTGCTTATGTCCATACGCTTCGCTGATCATTTCCAGCGGCCATCCGGCATCCCGCCTCATATTTCCGAAGTATCTCCGCAGCATATGGGGCGTCGTATGGATGCCTGTCTTTTTCTCCATCCGCTCCAGCATCCGGTAAACTGCGTCCACCTGCAGTGCCTTTCCTTTTGTCTCTCCTTCGATGTTTACAAACAGCATCTGCTGGTGCTGCAGAAATTCCCGGTACTTGGACAGATAAAATAGTAAAAACTGGAAGGTGGCATCACTGACTTTGGATCTTCGGTATGCCGCATTCTTCGCCCTTGCCTTGTTTTCATTGTCATCCCGGAAGAATACCCGGATGGTGTGTCTTTCATAATCAATATCTCTGGTATAATCTACCCCTAAGATCTCGCCGATCCGGTATCCGGTCTCTGCCAGAAGCATGATCAGAAGCTGATCCCTGCAGTTGGTACACTGCTTTAAAAGTTCCAAAATCTCCTGATGCTCTGCCGGACGAACGTTCCGTTCTTCCTCTTTCAGATAGCCATTGAACGACCGGAACCGCAGCTTGCGTTTTACACCGATGGAATCATGGGTAGTAAAGCTGTCATAATATAACACTTTCAGCCTTTCCATATCTGCTTCCAGCTCTAAAAAACAGAAAAACCTGAACACGTCTTTTAAGTACGCATTGCAGGTTTTATTGCTTGGCAGTTTCTCTTTCTTTTCATGCAAATGGTTTCCGGCTTTCAGCCAGTGGAGAAATCCCACATAATGTTCATACTGTTCCTGGAATTCCAGTTCCGCTACCTGGGACAGTTCCATCTCTTTCTCATCCAGATATTCCAGATAGAACCGGATGGATTTTGCCCTGCGGCCAACGGTATTCGGAGAACGGTTTGCTCGAATCAAATGCGTCAGATACTTGGACGGGAGCAGCACCATCTGCCAGCTCTGATGATCCCGAATCAAGAAATATTCCTGTTTTCTTTCCCAGATATGTTCCACTGCATATCGTGCCATTTTGCTCACCGTCCTTTCCTCTAACGCTATACACATTATACCCACTTCATGTTCAAATAGCTATTCATCAATACCAACAATCCCTCCAAAACCGCTCCAAAAACTGTACTAAATTTTTCCCTTAAAAGCGCCTGGAAAATAAGCACAAGCAACAAGGCTGGAAAGCAGATTTTTCCTATTATAAATAATACTCTACACCTTTCCGGCTGCGGATGAAATCCTGTACCTCTTTCAATTCTTCTGCTATCCGGCAGGGCGGAAGCGCACACATTACATCTTCGTGATACTTGCCGCCTTTTACCGCCCGTATATCTAAAATAGACACCACGCAGGTATCGGTTTCTGTCCGGATGGCTCTCCCAAATCCTTGGCGCAGTTTCTTCTGCATATCCGGCACAATGATAGACTGGATATAGGATTCCAAAGAGTCATACGTCTCCTTCTCTGCTTCGCTGATTGGATCTGGTACTGCAAAAGGCAGTTTCACAATAATCAGCGAAGATACCATATCTCCCGGAAAGTCTACCCCTTCCCAGCAGGAGCCGGCTGCAAACAGCACCCCATTCTCCATGGTCTTAAAGCGCAGGATTTCTTCCTGGGAGTGTCTCCATACTTCCACCATGGGAAATGGCAGGCTATCTCTTAAAATCTGATACACACTTCCCATCAGTGTATAAGAAGTAAACAGTACCAGCGTATGCCCATAAGTGGAACAGATCAGAGAATGGATATGGTTTGCCACCATCACCGCCTCTTCCCGGCTTCCTCTCCTGCAATGATCCAACGTCTTTGGCAGGTATAGCAGACAATTCTTTTCGTAGGAAAAAGGGGACTCTGCCACATATTCCTGCACTCCTGCCCTTCCCTCCAGCCCGGTGATCTGCCTGGTGCGTAAAAAGCCTGTTCCTGCCTTGTTCTTTTCTTCTTGCGTTCCAGCAATTCGCGGATGACACCGAGCACCTCTTCTGTCTGCACGGGCTTGGGCAGATAATTGTCAGCCCCCTTCTTCACGGCTTCCACGGCACCGGGTATATCCCCGTACCCGGTCATGACAAGAAAGGGCATACGGTAGCCGTGCGCCCTCATCCATTCAAGCAGCTCCACGCCGTTGCAGTCACCCAGACGGAAATCCGAAAGGACCAGATCCACCCCGTTATTGCCCAGGAACTCCTTTGCGGCGTCCGCCGAAAGCACGTAACGGGCGTCCATGCCGTTTCGAGCCAGCCAGTTAGCGGTGGCGCGTGCGTATGTACGGTCATCCTCCACTATGAGTATTGTCTCCATTCATTTTCTCCTTTAATGTTACGGCCTTCCTTACAGCATTCTCTACAGCCCTGACCAACCTTCCGATCCGCTCGTCCGACATACCGGCCCATTTTTCAGGCGGCAGAGAGCCCATATATGCCAGTTCCTGCAGGGGGATGTCTATCCGTATCGTCTCCCATACGGGGACGGCCTTGTGTATGATATTTCCGAGTTTTTTATAATCGCCCGAACTGACCGCATCGCGTATGCCGGCAAGTCCGGCCTCCGTGTCCTCGATGAAAATATCCAGCAGCTCGTCCGCGTGTTCCTCGCCCTCCATGACGGATGTAAAGTCAGGACGTTCCACACCCCGTGTGGCCGCCATCAGTTCGTCCCCGGAGAAGGGTTTGTGCAGGCATCCGGCAAAACCGGCCTCCCTGAAACGGGCGGCATCGCTGTCGACACGGGCGGTCACGGCCAGTACGGGGAGCGTTCCGGACTGGCCGATGTTACTGTTGCGGAGCAATGCCAGCACACCATAACCGTCCGTATCGGACATCCTCATGTCGGTCAGGACAAGGTCATGCCGGTTCCTTCGCAATGTCGTGACCATCCCGTCGATGTCCGTGCAGCAGTCACATTCGATGCCGTGACGGAGATACATCCTTCGGACGGCATCCAGCTGCATCCGGTCGTCATCAATGTACAATACCCTGATATTGAGCGGGAGGCCGTCACCGGAGGCCGCATCCCGCATATCCGGCATGTCGGCCTCACCGAGGGGGAGTCGGACCTCGAAAGTGCTTCCACGTCCCGGCGTACTCTCCACACGGATGTCTCCCCCGAGCAGGGAGACCAGTCTTGAGGTGACTGCCAGCCCCAGCCCGAAGCCGCTGTCCGTGGGGGAGCCGGCCTGTTCAAAGTCGGAGAATATCAGCTGCTGCCGCTCCTTGTCTATACCTGTGCCAGTGTCCCTCACGAACAGCAGGAGCCTGCCGTTTCCGTACGAGGCCCCCACATGGATGTAACCGGTACGCGTGAACTTGACCGCGTTTGACAGCAGGTTGCCGAGAATCCGGACAAGCCGTCCGGAATCGCCCCTGACAAGCACATCACACGATTTTATTTCCGTTGTCAGTCCGAGCCCCTTCTTTTCAACGGAGGGAAGATAGACACGCACGGCATTCCCGATAGTCTGCCCCAGATGGAATACGGCATTCTCCGGCTGTTCCTTACCCTCTTCCAGCCTGTAGTAGTGCAGCAGGTTGTTGGCCAGTCCGATGACATGACGGGAGGCGTGCAGGATGTTGGCGGCGAACTCCCTTACAAGCCCGGCATCCTTCTCATGCTGCATCAGTTCCGCAAACTCGCAGACCGTACCGAGAGGCGCCCGCAGGTCATGGCTCACCGACAGCATCAGGTTACGGCGGGACACCAGCAGCTCTTCATTCCGGGAGCAGGCGGCCTCAAGTGTCATCCGGTACTTCTGCCTCTTTCTGATGTCGGCATGGATAAGAAGATAGAGCAGGATTATCAGAAGAACGGAAATGACGGCTATAGAAAGGATGATACGGAACGACTGCCTTCTCAATGCCGCCGTTTCTTCCATATCCTCCGTATATTGCATATCGGCTGCCCGTTCGAAATCATGTATCAGGCCGCTGATACGTGCGTCCAGTTCCCGGTTGCGGCACCGCAGGCTGTCCGAGCAGGCCTCCAGTCTTTTCCGGTAGTCAGCATACTGGCTGTACATGTCCTTTTGCAGCCGGATGAACTCTCCGTTTACGGAGGACTGTCTTTTTCGGTTCCGCATCTCCTTCTCCTTCCGATTGGCATAAGCGGACTTCTTGTTCCTGCCTCCTATAAGAACATTGAGAAGGCCCCGGCCTTTCTTTGCCGACGGTGTATCCGGCTGTCCGGCATCCCGCACCTGCCGCACGATTCCGGGAGCCTTTCTCAGAAGAAGGCTGTCCGCACGGGGAAAACCGGAAAGGGTGTTCGTCAACTCATACAGCAGCCGCTCCTTTTCCAGCAGGAGCATGGATACGGTGTCTATGGCCGGATGCTGTTCTGCCGCATAATAAGGTTTCAGTCCGTTCAAGGCGTCCAGAGCCGCCGCACAACTGTTCCCGCATTCACGGATATCCGCACTGTCCTGCATCAGCTGGAAATGGTCATGGAAGGAGAATTCCAGCAGTTTTTCAAAGGTCCGGTTGACGGCCTTCCTTCTCATATTGGCCGAATACTCCCTGGAATCCAGTTCCTCCATCTTCCCATGCTCCAGCCGGACAAGAAAAACCACAGCACAGAGCAATGCCAGCAGCAGAATGTATCCGCCGGCTATCTTCAACTGGAGTATGGAAAGAAAAGATCTCATCTTGGAATAGGCTAGTATCAATTAAAACAAATAACAATTGCGTGACACAATATTTGAAAATTAGTAGATAATATATGTACAGCTAAAAGTACGACCAACAAGCCGACATACACAACCGGGCAACAAATGAGTCACCCCATTATCACCCGGTCAGCCTCCATATCCCCCTTCACACTCCACTGTAAGCACTGAATCCGCCGTCAACAGGCAGTAATGCACCGGTTATAAAACTTGCCGCATCACTGCATAGGAACTGAACCGCACCGTTGAGTTCGGTAATGTCCCCAAAGCGTCCCATCGGGGTTTTGGCCAGTACCTTGCGGCTTCGTTCCGTCAAAGATCCGTCAGGATTAATTAATACCCTCCGGTTCTGGTCGCCGATAAAGAAACCGGGAGCGATGGCATTGACACGAATGCTGTCACCATATTTCAAAGCCATTTCAGAGGCAAGCCATTGGGTAAAATTAGCAACTGCAGATTTTGCAGCCGAATAGCCGGGTACACGGGTAATGGCACTATAAGCGGCCATCGAAGATACATTGACAATACAACCTTTCTTTTGTTCCGCCATCACTTTGCCGAAGACCATTGACGGATACACAGTACCGTTCATATTCAGGCCGGTCACCTTCTCCCAGCAGGCTATATCCATATCATAAAAGTGTTGCTCCGGTTCAAGTGTGGCTCCCGGCATATTACCCCCTGCAATATTCAGAAGTATATCAATCTTCCCCCATTGAGAAAGTACTTGTCCGGCCAGTTTTCCCAGGCTTGCCACATCAAGTACGTCGCCAACAACGCCAATCACCTCATTTCCATATTGTTTCAGTTCGGAAACCCGCTTGTCCAGTTGTTCCTGACGGATATCAACTGCAACGACTTTTGCACCCTGCCGCATAAAATGTTTTGCGATATTACCGCCTAAAACTCCACCGGCTCCAGTGATAACGGCTACTTTTCCTGCAATTCCAAATAATTCATTCATTTCAATCGGCATATAATTTAATCGGTATAATCCATATTACTATTTAAAATCTCATTCGCTGTTCCTGCAATTCATCCTGCACAACGGACATCATCCCTTCCACTTGCGCCAATGCCAGCATACGTCCATGAAACGAATATCCCGGATTGTATCCAAGTTTCTCATCCCCAAGCATCATGCGGCCATGATCCACCCGCATGGGCAAGCCGGGATTTGAGGATTCGAAGACACGAATCAGTTCTATCAGATGTCCCCGGCCGGACAGGTGCGAACTCTCTATGAAATCCCCACCGGACAAAGTCTCTGTGCTGCGAAGATGGACAAAGCGGGTACGACCGGCAAACCTGCGTGCCAGCCCACGGGTGTCATTGTGTACACCGGCACTGAGTGAACCGGCACAGAATGTCAGCCCATTGTGTGGATTGTCCACGGCATCCAGAATCCAGGCAATATCCTCCTCACAGGTCACGATACGGGGAAGTCCAAGCATCTGAAAGGGTGGGTCATCGGGATGCACGCACATGTCAATGCCATATTTCTCACACACCGGCATGACGGCTGCAAGAAAATAACGCATATTCTCGCGCAACATGCCCTTGTCCACACCTTCATAAAGGGATAGAAGCCTCCTGAAAACCGAAACGGGCTCAGTCTCCCCTTCCCGTATATTTCCATTCACAAAACCTTGTGTCTTCACAATGACCGTATCTATCAGCTCCAGTTCTTCCTCCCCAGTGATGCGGCTGCCTAATTTTTCCACCTCCATCAGTTCCTTTTCGGAATAATCCTTTTCCGCATGTTTCCTTTTCAGGATTTTCAAGTCGAAATAGGCAAAACGTGTTTTATTGAAATAAAGTGATGTGGTGCCGTCCGGCCAGGGATGGTTCAAGTCCGTACGAATCCAGTCAATGACCGGCATAAAGTTGTAGCACACAGTTTTGATGCCCGCCTTGCCGAGGTTGGTAAGGCTTTGTATATAGTTTGTTATCAACCGGTCTCTGTCAGGGCCTGCATACTTGATTGCCTCACATACAGGCAAACTTTCCACCACCGACCAGCGAAGTCCGGCAGATTCTATATACTCTTTCATTTCCTTGACAGTTTCCAAGGGCCAGACTTCACCGTTAGGTACATCGTGCAAAGCAGTAACAATCCCTTCTACTCCTATCTGACGCAACATGGTAAGTGTAATCTCATCTTTCTTGCCAAACCATCTCCATGTTTTTTCCATCCGTTCTATGCAATATTAAAGTGGATAAACCGATACTTGATCCAGTATGACACCTTCATCAAGAGCCTTTATCACAAGTTTGTTTAGTTTCTTTTTCCGGGCAGGCAAAGCCACTCTTCTTATCGCCTGATTCCTGAGTACATTCTCTTTCCATTCCTCACTGCGTCCTTTAGTCTCGTAATGGATAGGCAGAGTTTCCTCCTTATCCAATGCAATAGTGAAACGCAACTGTGTCCCCTCCACGGGATGGGAAGGCAACAAACGGACTTCTACCTCTACAGAATCAGACGGACAGTCTGGCAATTCAAATGTGACCTCTTTCTCCTTAGGAATGACAGCCGCCTTCCCTTCATATCCCAAACCTTCACAAGGGACGAAATCCCCCTTTGCACATTCTACCGCATTCCAACGACGGATTGCCGCACGCTCTTCTTTCATGGGTTTCATCGTGACAGAACGGTCTACCGGTTCGAATACAGGTAACCGACGCGGCTGGTGATCCATCATACGATGCCATTTCCCATTATTCCTTATACCTGTATTATATATGCGAGTCAATGAAACGATGCTGTCGTAGGCCGCATCACTCCGCCCCCAGTCGGCTTCGCCATGACGGGCAAGTTGGGCGTAGAGCATCTTCTTGTTCATCTCAGCAGCAGCCTGTACGGGATATTTCACCAGTTGGAAATAAACATCTTCACGTCCATCACATATTTGCGCAGACAGCCGTTCAGCCTCATCCGAAACAGTCTGATAATCCGACAACCGTTGCAGGATATACTCTTTACTCCACGGCATATCCTTCACAATGCGGTAATCATTCGTATGATATTCCTCCTCCCGTGTATTCCCCATGAATTCCGGTTTGCGGATATGGGCAAGACAATAATGTTCCTGCATGACAGGGAGCAGTTCTCGACCAACCTTTTCACCAAATTCCCGACAAAGAAAATTGCTCAAATGAGCAGAAACTCCTTCTTTATTCACTTCTTCTATATTCCATGCCATATCCAAAAACAACTCCGTCTGATATTCTATCGGCTTTATGTCACCCACATTCAAAATCCATATCTTACGCACATCATGGTCATACGCCTGCTTCATCTGTTGATAGAGCAGATACGGGCTGAATGTACCTAACCAAAGATAATCGTGCGGACGTCCCCAGTACGAGACATGATAATAGATGCCGTTACCGCCTTTACGGGCACGTTCTGCTTCCGTCGGAAAATGCTTGATATAGCCGTAATTGTCATCACACCACATCAACGCAATATCTTCGGGCACCTCCAATCCGGCATTGTACACATCAAGTACTTCCTTATAAGGAATAAACACCTGTGGCACCTTTGTCACATCTTTGTTGACATATTGCTGCAATAAACTCCGTTGGTCGGCAAACACACGTTCGAGTACACGCTTCTGTTCTTCCACCGTTCTGGCACCATTCATCGCACCATCATGCACACCTCGCATACCTACCGTATATAAAATCTCCTGCCCGTCAACCTCTTTCACACGTTCTTCCCAGAAGTTACGGACTGAAGTACTGTTGTTCACATAATCATACTCCCCTTTTCCTCGGCGGCTCCATTCACCGGCGGTGCTCGAAGCCATCGGTTCACAGTGTGACCCTCCGATGTAAATGCCGAATTTCTTTGCTACCTCACGATTGCCTTTTGTCAGGAAGAAAGGTTGCGTGCATTCGTGCATTGCCGGCCAATAAGTGTTGGCACGCAAGCGGAGCAGCAATTCAAAAATACGTTCGTTGGTTTTAGGACCGATGCGTCCCGGCTTGTACCAAGGCTCGTAATGCAAACTGCTCCACGGCATCAGCCCCCAGTCCTCATCGTTGATAAAGATACCCCTATACTCCACGGACGGAGCCTGTACATTCCGATAACCGGAAGGCAACTCAAAAGATTTTCGTTTCATAGGAGTGGCATCCGCCCACCACTTCCAAGGAGACACGCCTATCAATCGCGAAAGTTCCATGATGCCGTATGCAGTACCATGACTGTCACTTCCGGCAATCAATAACCGCCCGTCAGGTAACACAGTCAGCAAAAAGGCTTCTCTCATACCTTTCAATCCAGAAAGATCGGCTTTAGATTGCTCAACCGCATTGTTTACTTCCAAAGTTCCAACAAGGATATTACCACGCGTTTCTTCGCAATGTAAAGAATCGGAGAAAACAGCCCGATAATCCCGTTGAAGCAATTCCAAGGCTGTATGCACCACCGGAGCTTCCGATTTGTCACAGTTCACTGTAACCGTCATACCTGAATGCACACGGAACTGTCCCCATGCCGTCTGTACGACAAGGAAGAGTAAAATTGTTAGGAATCCTATTTTCATATTATTTATCTTTTAGTTTTAATTATTACTGAAGCCGGAGAAAGTCCTTTTGACGCCACCTTCAGTTTGACTTTACCGTTTTGTTTCGTACTTCTGATTACAGCGATGGCACGACCTTTCCAGACCTTACGTATGGGAGCCGTATATGATTTTTCGTCTTTCAAATCCGCACTGCCCGTAGCCTCCAGCATACCGGTTCCACGAACGGAAAATTCCACTTCATTAGCAGCATCAGGTACTACGTTTCCATTTTTGTCCACGACCTCAATGATAACAAAAGCCAAATCTTGTCCGTCAGCCTTTATGGTTTGATCTTGAGTGGTAAGGCGTAGAGAAACAGGAGTTCCGGAAGTCTTTAACACTACGGTTTCCTGCTCTATACCGTTCTCATCCACACCTACCGCGCGCAGTGTACCTGCCTGATAGGGCAATGTAAAGACAGCCTTGAACTGTTGTACATAGCCTGCCGGGCGTTCGTCCACAAGTGAATCGTTCAAGAAAAGCCGCACACGGGGATAGCGGGAGCAGACCTCTACTTCTATCGGTTTTCCTTCATGCCCGCTCCAAGTCCAGCTTTCGCTGGTAGGCCATACACCCCAATCAGTTACTTTTATTTCTCCCCGGTAACCATTGGGTTCACGTACGGCCATATAGAGTTTCTTATCGGGGTTGTAGAGCATGTCACGATAATGGGATATGGGTTTTCGCAGCCCGGTCAGGTCGATGTCACCACAATAGGCACCATGCCAAGGATAGAGCTGCCCGGTATGGAAACCGTCTTTCTCCCTACCTTTGTAATAGGCACGCCCGATGCTCGATTCTCCCAGATAATCCAATGCCGTCCATACAAAGTCGCCGATGATATAGGGATGCTTGTTTACCAAATCCCAATTGCGGAAAGCATCGCGTGGATAGGATTCCGTCTGCATGATGATGCGGGAGGGGACACGTTCGTGGTCAGATTCTGCACGATGCAACTGGTAATTATAGCCTACAATGTCATGTACGGCTGCCAACGGGTCGAATATCTCCCAGTCTTTGTCCCAAGTAGTTAGTGCAGAAGTGACCGGACGTGAAGGATCCAACCGATGTACGTGTTCGGCAAGTCTCTTTGCCGTAGTGATTACTTCCAGTTTCTTGCGCTCTATCACCTCATTGCCGATGCTCCAGCAGAATACGGAGGGGTGGTTGCGGTCGCGAAGCACCATCGCTTCAATATCACGTTTCCACCACTTGTCAAAAAGCACGGAATAGTCATGTTTGTTCTTGGCATCACGCCATCCGTCAAAAGCCTCGTCGATAACGAGCAATCCTTGACGATCGCATTCATGCAGAAAGGCTTCCGAAGGCACATTGTGCGAGGTACGCACGGCATTGAAGCCAGCTTCTTTCAACAATCGCACCTTGCGTGCTTCGGCTGCATCGAAAGAACACGCACCTAATATGCCGTTGTCGTGATGCACGCATCCGCCATTCAGAAGTATAGGTTTACCATTCACAAACAAGCCTTTTTGACTGTCGAAAGTTATGTTTCGGAATCCGGTCATATTCGTTACCTCATCTACCACTTTGCCTCCAACAATCAGTTGCGTACATACCTTATAAAGATTTGGGGTATCCGGCGACCATAGTTTCGGATGACTTACAGAGAGCGATTGCTTCGTGTGTCCGCTTGCGGATGTTACTAGCACTCTGCCAGCCTCATCATAAATCGTATGCTTGATTTCCGGTTTTGTCCCGGTCCGGGCATTGTCTATATAGCGCATGGCAATGTCCAGATTCCAATCATCGCTGCCTTCTTTTTGAGTCGGGCGAATATAAACGCTCCAGTCATCAATGTATATCGCCTCTGTAGTCAGCAGCCACACGTGGCGATAGATGCCTGAACCACTATACCAACGACAGTTCTTCTGTTGGGAGTTATCCACACGTACGGCTACAATGTTCTCCTGCCCGAAATGCAGGTAAGGAGTAATGTCACAGAAATAGGATGAATAACCGTATGGATGCCCTCCAGCACGCTCTCCATTGACAAATACTTCCGAATTCATATAAACACCCTCAAAATAGAGGCGCAGTTCCTTACCCTCCATCACCTTATCTACGTGGAACTTCTTTCGGTACCATCCAATACCCGTAGGCAGATAGCCACCATCGTTTCCGGCAGGAACCTCCGCATCAAAATCGGCTTCAACACTCCAGTCATGAGGCAGATCCAAGCTTCGCCAACCGACATCGTTATATGCAAGTGAAGGGGCATCGGGTGTATCGCCGAGTTTAAAACGCCAATTGTCATCAAACAACTGTTTCCGCTCTGGCATAGCAGCCTCTACAAACAGAGGATAGCTGAACATTACAAACAGCCAGGTGAAGAAAGATATAGATATAAACTTTTTCATGAGAATTACTTATGATTTATACAATAGGTATTGAATGAATGGGGCTTTACCACTGTATTGAGGAACTTTTTTCCAAAGCCTATGGAGATGGATTGTTCCGCGTCACCAAAGTTACCGATGACCGTCACATAATCCTCTGCCGGAGTTTGCCATACCACAGTGTACAGCTTTTTCTCTTTCTGCGGATAGTAGTTTATCATCCGACTGCCCGGTATTACATAATGCGTAAAGTGCTTTACCGCATAATACTCCGCCGTATAGCGGAACTTGCGTGTTTTAGAGTCCACCTGAATCAAAGCATTTTGTTTCCATCCCCAGGGGCTGGTTCCATTGTCGGGCAGAAGGAAGTTCCAGTTGAACCATTCGTCGCATCCGTTGCCGGCATTGTCGCTGATCAGGAAAAAGGTGTGCTCGCCCGCTTTCCAGTCCATGCTGCCGTTGCCGCATTCGCTCTCCGAGCAGATGTAATGGTAATCGGGATATTGACGGCGTATTTCCGGCAATATCTCACGGCCTTCCCATTGGAAAGCGATGCCGTCTATGCTCTTACGCAACTCCCCGTCGGATAGTATCTTCTCCACATGGTCCCGACGATTGGTATTGAACGTACCCAAATAGAGTTTCACTTCAGGGTGACGTGAACGGAGTGTCGGAGCCAAATAATCCCGGTTGAAACATACGGTTCCCTCTGCCGTCCAGGCACAGCCCGGATAGGGCGTATAGCTATAAGCCTCGTTCTGGTAGATAATCATATCAATATTTACGCCCTGCTCTTTGTAAGCATCGATAAACTTGCAGAAATAGTTGGCGTATGCCTGTAAGTAACGCGGGTCTTGAATGAAATAGTCCTGCGTGGCAAGCCGACGCGGAAACTTACCTTTGCGTTCTCCCAAGAATTGCATTTCGTTTTCATCAATACCTTCCACGCTACCGTAAAGCAGATAGTCTATGTTCGGATTGGCATGATTATGACGGCTGCTCACCACCGGATAGTCATTGTTTATTTTCATCCAGCTTGGCGGACTCCAGGGAGAAGCCCAAAAGGTGAGAGCCGAATTGTACTTCTGTGCAGCACGAATCAAAGGGATGATACTACGCTTGTCGCGTTCAATGTTAAAATAGCGTAGTTCCAAGTCACCTTGCACTTCATCACAGCTATACCATGAACGGCCATAATCATTACAGTTCATAGAAATACGTCCACGTGTGAACTTCAAATCACCTTGTGGAGCGAAAAGATTGTACATAATTTCTTCCTGCTCGTCACGTGTCAGCATCAGCAACGCATCCCAATCCAGTTCATTAAAAGTCGTTCCCCATGCTTTCCATTCGGTACCTTTTTCATTTCCCGTTATAGAGAATATTGGCGATACTTCCGCCGTGCTTTTCAACCTATCCTTAGACTGCTGCCAGACAGCCTTCTCGGTACTGCTGGTTCTTATTACAGACTGTCCCCAAAGCTGAAAACTTCCTACCCAAGCCACAGTTGCGACCACAACAAGCTTTCTTACATTAAAATAATCCAAAATCATAAATCTGCTTTAATTAAAAGATTTCATTCATACGATAAATTCATGACAAAAGTAATCATATTCACGATAAGATGCATCATTCCAGCTCTTTATATTGAAAATCAGTGAACTGTGCTTTCCCCTTGCCATATACGAACAGGCCGGGCAACACACTCTGAAAATCATCCAGCGTATTATGGTTGTAACCGGAAATTTCCATGCCGAATGTCTCTTTCATCCACTTTTTGCCATCGTAGCTGTAATAGCCGGTCACCACATGGTCTTCGTTGCGCAGTTTCAGCCAAAGAGCAGTGTAATCACCTTGTCCCGATCGGCCACGATACTTACCCCGTCGCCACTTGTGTCGGTTGTGCCGATCACACCCCGTGCCTACATAGAAGCGGTCATTATAGTAGAGGATAAGTCCGGCAACGGCAGCACTGTCGCACTCGATACGAGCACTGATTTCATACTTATGTGCTCCCGTAACGAACATCATGGGCGATGATTCCGCCGGATTACCACCTTGTGCTTGCAACACAAGCGTGTCGCCTTCCACACGTACACGTCTGGGTTGGTAACGCTTGTAGAATTTCCAGTCGAAGCCAATGCGAAACTCATCCAATCGTGCATGACGGTCTGCCGCACCGTTCAGTGACAAGGGGGAAGGTATTTCCTCTTCTACTTTCTTCTCCAAAGGAGCTTTCAGCCAACCGTCTTCCGTAATCTCTATCGGTTCCAACAAAGTTTGCCGCCCCAGCGTAAGATAATCCTTTTCGTAGGCATGATACACAGCCCACCATCTGCCATCGGGTGTGTCAACGAGCGAGGCATGCCCTTTCGACCACCATTGTTCCTCACCGCTGTAAGTGTGAATCAACGGATTGCAAGGGCTGTTTTCCCATGGTCCGTCTACCGATTTGGAGCGAGCTACCACCGCCATGTGGCTGGTGGGTGCCCCTGCAGTACCGCCCTGTGCATTCAGAAAATAGTAATATTCGCCAATCTTCTTCATCTTCGGACCTTCAAGTGCCATGCCTTCCACCGTCCAATGCTGTGGGATAGGCCAGCCATCATACACTTTCTCCAACTTTCCAGCTACAGACAGCCCGTCATCCGTCAATTTCACCCGATGCCCACCGCTAAGAAACAACCACCGCTGGCCAGTACTCTCATCCACTACATGACAAGGGTCTATCCAGTACCCAATCTTCAAGTCCACCGGTTCACTCCAAGGCCCCTCAGGTGAATCGGCATAAACCACATGATTGCTGAAGCGATCATTACCCTGTGACACAGTGAAATAAATGTAATACTTTCCCTGATACTTACAGATGTCCGGCGCCCATACAGAACCCAAATAACGGGTCAACGCTACACTAACAGGTTGCCAGTTTACAAGGTCGCGTGAGTGGAATATAGTCAGTCCGGGGAGATAGTTAAAGGCGGAGTGTGTCATATAGTAATCTTCTCCACTTCTGATGATAGTAGGATCCGGATAATCACCGCCAAGAATGGGATTCCTGAAAGTATATTTCACATCCGCCATCTCCTTGCTGTCCACCCAGAGATTCTCTACATCTTTGCCCACACGGAACAAAGGACGTTCCTCGGCCTTCTTCGGCGTAATGTGGATGTTTTTGAAATAGATATTCTGTGCATGGCGCACATAAAAACCGAATGCTGGCAAACCGTTCCGACGGAAATCCTGTGCATCGGGATAACCACCTTCCAATTCCGGCACTTCCAATGTTGCCATCTTTTGAGTGCCGCCACCCACAGTTTCAATATCCATGTTGCGAATGACAACGTTTTCTACCGGATATTCCTTGATACCCGAAATCAGCGAGCCTTGCAGACGGTTGTCCGTACCTTTGATGTTCTTGATTACCACGTTCTTCAAATATCCGGGATGCTCCATCTTCTCGTTGAGCCGGCGTCCGCGATTACCGATACGGAGAAAGATGGGGCAACGGCTACGGTTTATCTCTATATCTTGTATCAAGATGTTCTCGATGTTTCCTCCGTCCACGGTAGCCAATGTGATACCGGTACTGCAGTCATCGCGGTTACGAAAAGACTGGGAAGCATCCGGAAGGCCACCCAGCACCAACTTGCGAGCGATGATGTTACGGTAATCGCCTTGAGTATCTGTACCCAGTTTAAAAGCATTGCAGGTGGAGTAGAAGGTAGAGTTTTCTATCAGTATGTTTTCGCAAGGTTTGGCACTGGCACTTTTCAGACACATGGCATCATCGTGCGAACTGAAAAAACAGTTTCTTACAATGACATTCTTACACCCGTCCGGGTCAAGTGCGTCATTGTTGTGATTGGCATGGTTAAACACGGTAATGCCATCGAATATTAAGTCGCGACAATAAATATAACTTTGCATCCATGCGGCAGAGTTGCGCAGGGTGATTCCTTTCAGGACCACGTTGTTGCACTCTATCATGCGGATGCCGAAAGGACGTCCTTCCAATGCTCCGATGGTCTCTGGTCCCGGAAAATTCTTTGCTTCGCCGCGAAAGTATATCTCACCCTCCCCGCAAATGCCCACACGTTCCGCCCGTTCGGCATAAATCAGCGAAATGCGGTATTTGTGTATCACGTTCATCACACTTTGAAAGCGTTCCACCTTGTCTGGATAATCTTTCAAATTCGTGCTACCCAGTAAGCGAGCACCTTTGGCTACCTCCAGCATCACACCGGATTTCAATTCTATAGTGCCCGTCACGTATTCTCCTCCTGCTATCCGTACGGTTCCTCCACCTGCGACAAAGCAAGCGTCGATTGCCTTCTGTATAGCAGTGGTGTTCAGCGTACTCCCATCACCTATTGCTCCATACTTCCGTACATCGAATATAGAAACGGGGACTATCCAAGGTTTCAGATGCTTGGTTAGTGAATCTGCCACTAAGGTCAGTTTATGTACTAATTTAGTTTCTAAAGAAACACCATTTTGTCCTTGCAGATTATAAGGACAGAAAATTATAGAACATATTGCAATAAAAAAATTTCTTATCATCAATCTCATAATCAATAGTTCGTTAAAAATTCGCCAAGCCTAAGCGGCTC
>ENA-OPSI01000402-OPSI01000402.1-human-gut-metagenome-genome-assembly--contig:-NODE-402-length-16259-cov-4.626389_pt1 | contig 16259 bp, 10 predicted proteins | sample MGYA00241806_ERZ501903 | MGnify/ENA primary metagenome ERZ501903 (study PRJEB25962, sample SAMEA2042439) | human gut metagenome | biome: human gut; feature: human-associated habitat; material: faeces...
TGCGCAAGTTGACAGAGAATTATGTGGTGAGTAATGCGAAGATAAAGGCTGCCCTGGGAATTGACAGAATGCCGGTGAGGGCAGAGGAGGGGATAGTGAGAACGATAAAATCGTTCTCAAATTAAAAGTTAAGAATTAAAAATTGATAATTAAAAATTAAAGAGGAAAATACTGTTATGTATTATCTGTTAATATTGGTTCTGCTGTTTTTGGCAGAACTTTTTTATTTTAGAGTGGCTGATAGGTGCAATATCATCGACAAGCCCAATGAGCGGAGTTCCCATACGAAAGTGACTTTACGCGGTGGTGGGATTATTTTCTATTTCGGAGCGTTGGCCTATTTCCTGACGAGTGGCTTTGAATATCCCTGGTTCCTGCTTGCCTTGACACTGGTGACGTTCATCAGCTTCGTGGACGATATAAAATCCACCGGACAGATGACAAGACTGCTTTTTCATTTCTCTGCTATGGCTATGATGTTTTATCAGTGGGGACTGTTCTCCTTGTCCTGGTGGTGGATAGTCATAGCCTTGATAGTCTGTACGGGTATCATCAATGCCTACAACTTTATGGATGGCATTAACGGCATAACCGGTGGTTATTCTCTGGTTATTCTTGCTGCGTTGGCCTATATCAATAAGGAGGTGGTTACTTTTGTGGAAGCGGATTTCATCTATACCGTTATCTGTTCCGTTCTAGTCTTCTGTTTCTTCAATTTCCGCAAGCGTGCTAAATGCTTTGCCGGTGATGTGGGGTCGGTGAGCATTGCCTTTATCCTTCTTTTCCTGATAGGCAGGCTCATCATTGAAACGGAAGATTTCAGTTGGATAGTCCTTTTATCCGTTTATGGTGTGGATAGTGTACTGACTATCATTCACCGCCTGATGCTTCATGAGAATATCGGGCTACCGCATCGCAAGCATCTGTATCAGATTATGGCGAATGAGCTGAAGATTCCCCATATAATGGTTTCTTCTATTTACATGGCAGTACAGGCAATCATTATCGTAGGATATATAATGTGTTTAGGTTACGGTTATTGGTATTTGACAGGTATAATTCTTTTGCTTTGTTTTTCTTATACCTGCTTTATGAAGAAGTATTTCGGATTGCACCAGTCTACGTGAGTAATACTGAAATGATGATTAGTAAAATAATGAAAGGCGATGGAAACTAAAATCTCCATCGCCTTTCGTCTTATTTTTGAAATATAAATCGTACCTTTGTCATACACCAATCAGGTTATAATAATAACATGGAACAGATACGTAAGCTGCCGATAGGCATACAGACTTTTGATAAACTACGTGAAGGCGGTTTTCTTTATGTAGATAAAACTGCTATGATTTATCAAATAGCATCTACTTCTACTCCTTATTTCCTAAGCCGTCCCCGTCGGTTTGGCAAGAGTCTGCTCATTTCCACTTTCGAAGCTTACTTTCAAGGACGCAAAGACTTGTTTCAGGGCTTGGCCATCGAACAGTTGGAAACGAAGTGGGAACAGTATCCTGTTCTACATCTTGACTTGAATGCCCGGAAATATGAAACTGCTGCTGACCTGACGGCTATGCTTAATCAATATCTGGAGAAATGGGAGCTGCTCTATGGTCAGGAGAAGGAAGACCGTAGTCCGGAGGAGCGTTTTGCTTACGTGATAGAGCGGGCATGCACGCTGACGGGAAAGCAGGTTGTTGTGCTGATTGATGAGTATGACAAGCCATTGCTTCAAGCGGTCTTGGATGAGAACTTGCTGGATGAGTATCGGAAAATATTGAAAGCGTTCTACGGTGTCTTGAAGAGCGCTGACCGTTATCTTCGTTTTGTTTTCCTGACCGGAGTGACCAAGTTTGCGCAAGTAAGTGTGTTCAGTGACTTGAACCAGCTGAATGATATCAGCATGAAGTCTCCTTACGCTGCTTTGTGTGGTATTACCAAAGAGGAGTTGGTGAAAACCTTTCTGCCGGAACTTGAGAGACTGGCTAAACGAAGAGGGATATCTTTACAAGAAGTGATTGATTTGATGGAACGTCAATATGATGGTTACCATTTTCATCCGGAAGGTGTAGGAATGTTCAATCCGTTCAGTGTATTGAATGCTTTTGATGCAGAAGAGATGGGGTACTATTGGTTTCAGACCGGCACACCTACTTACTTGGTTGACTTGCTGAAGCAGAGTGATTACGATATACGTCTATTGATAGATGGAGTGGAAGTGCTGGCTTCCGCTTTCTCTGAATATCGTGCGGAAACAAATAATCCTCTTCCGATGATTTATCAAAGTGGTTATTTGACCATAAAAGGGTATGATGATGATGTGAAGCTATACACTTTAGGCTTTCCAAATGATGAGGTTCGTTACGGCTTTCTGAATTTTTTGGTACCCTATTATACCAATGTATCCAATGATGAGACTGGTTTCCACATCGCTAAATTCATGCGTGAATTGAAGAGTGGAGATGTGGAGGCGTTTATGGAGCGTCTTAAGATATTCTTCTCCGGTATTCCGTACGAGTTGAGTGATGATACGGAACGTCATTATCAGGTTATTTTTCATGTAGTGTTTACTTTGCTGGGACAGTTTATCCGGTCCGAGGTTCGCAGCAGCCGTGGTCGTGCGGACGCAGTAGTTCATACTCCTACCGCTATTTATGTTTTTGAGTTCAAACTGGACGGTACAGCCGACGCAGCTCTGAAGCAAATAGATGAGAAGGGGTATCTGATTCCTTATACCTTGGATGGCAGGAAATTAGTGAAAGTAGGTGTGAACTTCAGTAAAGAAACACGGAATATTGATGAATATATTGTCGTGGAGGAATAGGAACGAACAATCCTATATACGGAAAAGGCGATGAAGAATCAAATCTTCATCGCCTTTTCCATATTATAGTATTTCATTTTATTTCTTCATCCTCAGCACCCGTATTCCCGTCCACTTATTATTGTCTTTCAGCATTTGGGACAAGGGGACTTTGGAGACGACCACTTTCTTGTCGGTAGAGGAAGCGTGTACCAGCAGGAGTTTGCTATCCGCATAGAAAGCGATTCCCATGTGGGCTACGTCCAGCCCCGGAGTGTTGGTGGTGATGGCTATGATATCGCCGTCTTTAATCCACGGGAGACCATCGGCGGGAAGTTTGGCTTTGGGAAGATAGTGAACTTCCTTGCCGGACAAGGATTGCTCAATCTTCTTCATTTTGGCTACGTTCTCCGGCGAATTGGCCAGCTGCTTGTAAAGTTGGGGATGGGAAGACATGTAGGAGATAGACAACCGTTCGGTGTCGGGACTCATGGCGCCCGTTACATCTTGAAGGAAGCCGTTGCGTACGCCATTGTTTATCCAGTCGGCAATATAATGCAGGCGGGAAGTGTACCCGTCGATTTTACCGTCACGGTAACGGATTTTTTGCAGGTTATCGGCGAAAGCGCTTTCCGAGATGTCCCCGTCGGCTAATTTGGGAGTGAGTGTCTCTGCCAGCACATATTCCACCAGCGTGGTGCAGTCTACCTCATCGCAGTTGATGACGAGTTCCTCGGGACCATCTGCCTCCAGTGTATGGGCTACGTATGGCACATCCAGATACTTTATTCCATTGCTCAACATATCTTTCCCTCCCTGGGCAGAAACGGAAGTTACCATGGCTGCGGCGCAGAGGGCGCTGAACATAAATTTAGTCATTGTTTTCATTTTTCTCTCTTTTGATTATTATTGTTCTTAAACGTAAAAAGGATGCAGCAAATTTACTACATCCTTTTTATAAAAGCTTAATCCGGAGGGATTAAATTCAATATTGCCGGATTAAATATTTATAATCCTCCTTTTTATCGAACGGAACAAGGGAGAAACCGTATTCAATGGCGTTCTCTTTGCCCGGACGAATCAGATAGGGCTCATGGGCGGTTGCGCCCCAACTGTCGTCTCCACCGACACCCATCATGCGGTAATCAATGAACAAATCGACCATCTTTTCCGGCAGAGGGTCGGTGAGGTGGCGGTGATGGGTCTTTTCGGTACGCGGAGCGCCGTTGTCAATCGTATCGCCGCTGTCCATACTTTCCAGGGGATAGTTGGAGGCGTTCAGCTCAAAGGTGCGGTCGGCGATGAGCAGCAAACCACGTTGCGTCTTATCGGTAAGGGCGCACCAATAGATGTCCGTGCGATGGTTGTTCTCCTGTGGGCGGACATACGGCTCGTACATATCCTTGACCGGGATGGCGTACTCTCCGATGAACTGGGAGGTACGGCGGTCTCGGTAATTCTCTTTCGGACCGCGACCGTAGTAGGTCAAGTCTGTAAAGCTTTCCGGCAACTGCATCCGCAGGCCCACACGCGGTATCATCGGAGCTTGGTCTCCTTCGGCCATGAAGCGGTTGTCTACCTTGATGACTCCGCTGGCATATATCTTATAGGTGATGTTCCAACGGGCCTCTGTCTGCGGAAAACGGTAGGTCACCTTTACTGTCGTGGCATTGCTGCCCGGAGTCACTTGGAAACTTTCGGCTTTTGGTTCTTGATAGCTTGCCTCTTTCCAGGCTTTGAGGCGGACGGGGAGGTTGGCTCCATAATCATTGTCCGTCGGTGCACGCCAGAAGAATGGGCGGGGACCTTGACCGTTCAGTATGTACTCGTGCTTCTTGTATAAATAGGAGGTGAGCAGACCGCTTTGCTTGTCGAAGGTGGCTTTGAAGTCGGGACCGGAGAACGCCACCAAATTTCCCTCTTCCTTAGAAGTGGCGGGCTGCTGTGCCGTAGCCTCTTTCTTGTAGAAAGTATGGACGTAGGTCTGTTCGCGTGCGATGACCGTGCCGGCCGGGAGGAAAGGCTCTGCCGTCTTGATGGCTGCATAGAACTCGATACGCACATCTCCCGTTGTCTGTTTCTCTTTGGGTATGCCGTTCAGGAAGCCGGTGGTTACCGTCTTGCCCGGTGCAGCATGGATATTTTCAATCTTGCCACGGTAGACTTCCTTTCCGTGGTCGCGGATGATGTAGTAGAAGTCGTACTTGTCGAGATTGGTGAAAGAGAAATCATTGCGGATTTTCACGGTGGAAGTCTGCTTGTCGAAATCAAGGAACTTGATGTTCTGGTATACTTTTCCCATCTCTTCTGTCTGCGGCTTGACACTGCGGTCGGGGTATACCACGCCGTTGATGCAGAAATTGCCGTCGGAGGGCGTGCCGTTCTCGCCATAATCGCCGCCATAGGTCCAGTATTTACGGTCGTCGTCTGTCTTGGCGGCAAAGCCCTGGTCTACCCAGTCCCAGATACAGCCGCCCTGGAGGATAGGATATTTCTCGATGATGTCCCAGTAGTCCTGGAAGTTGCCGAGGCTGTTGCCCATGGCATGGGCATACTCGCAAAGAATGAGGGGACGCGTCATCTCCTTGTTCCGGGCATACTTCTCCAGATAGGAAGGGGAAGCGTACATCGGGCAGTAGATGTCCGTATTCCATTCCAACAGTGCGCGTTCATACTGGATGGGACGACTGTCGAGCGTCTTCAAGGTGTTGTAGGTAACGTAGAAATTCAATCCGTTTCCGGCTTCGTTGCCCAGCGACCAGATGATGACTGACGGATGGTTCTTGTCCCGTTCGTACATATTCATGGTACGGTCGAGATGGGCATTCATGAAGAGCGGATTGTTTCCCAGCGTACCGCCTACCCGCAAGTCGTAACCCATGCCGTGACTTTCGATATTGGCTTCGTCGATGACGTAGATACCATATTCATCGCAGAGTTCGTAGAAACGTTCCTGCTGGGGATAGTGGCAAGTGCGTACGGTATTGACATTGTATCTCTTCCAAAGCTCGAAGTCTTTCTTCATCAGTTCTTCGGAGACATAGTGACCGGTGTTCTCGTTGTGTTCGTGATAGTTCACGCCTTTCACGAGGATGGGTTGCCCGTTCACCAGCAATTGCTTGTCCTTGATTTCCACTGTGCGGAATCCTACTTTGCAGCTTGTCGCTTCAATCACATCCCCGTTAGGTCGCTTTAGGCTGATGACGAGGGTATAGAGGTTGGGCGTTTCGGCTGTCCATTGCAAAGGTTCCTGGATGGTTTTCTTAGTGAACTCCACTTCTGTCTGGTCACCGCTGACCTGGGTAGAGGACTGGGCTATCTGCTGGTCGTTCTTGTCCAGCAGGCGGTAGCCAACGAGAAATGGGGAATTTTGTCCGCTTTCATTGGTAAACTGCACCTTTACCTTGAGGATACCGTTCCGGTAGTTCTCATCCAAAGGAGACTCCACCTTGAAGTCCGTGAGATGGATTTGAGGCTGGGCATATAAGTAAATGTCCCGTTCGATACCACTGATGCGCCAGAAGTCCTGGCATTCCAGATAGTTGGCATCGGAAAAGCGGTGTATCTGAATGGCAATGACATTCTTCCCTTTCTTGGCAATGGCGCTGACGTTGAAACGCGCCGGAGTCTTTGCATCTTTACTCATGCCTACAAACTTGCCGTTGAGGTAGTAGAAGGCTGCCCCGCGTACGCCGTCGGCACTCAGGAAAATTTCCTTATCGTCCCAGTCTCCCGGAAGAGTGAACTCGCGGCGGTAGGTGCCGGTGGGATTCCATTCTTGGGGAACGTATGGAGGATTGGGCTTGTCCCAATAAGGAGGATAGCCCGAAGAACAGAATTCATAAGGCTGGTTCACATAGATGGGCGTACCGAATCCCTGCAACTCCCAGTTTCCGGGTACATTGATGTCCGGCCAGCGGCTGGCGTCCACACGGTCCATCATGAAGTCCGTGGGGCGGTCGGCGAAGGTTTCCACATAATGGAATTTCCATTTCCCGTTAAGGGACAAGCGGAAGGTTCCGTTCTTGCGGTCATTGATGACGGCATCAGCCTCCGTGACGTAGGAGGTGAACGTGCTGCGGGCAGGCTCCCGGTTGATGCTTGTCAGCTTGGGGTTGGTAATCTCTTCGTAGCGATTGTTCTCCTGAGCAGTCAGGGCAAAGGGAAACGCTGCGAGGCAAGTGAGTAAAAAATACTTTTTATTCATAATTGCTTTTATTTCTTTGTGGTAGGTTCAGAGACCGGGAATACGAGCCCTTCACGCAACCACTTCTCCAGTTCTTCCGTCCATTGACGCTTGTAGGTGAAGTTGTCCCGGAATCCCCAGCCATGTCCGCCGGTAGGGTAGGCATGCAGGCTGGCAGGCACTTTGTGGTCGCGCAAGGCGAGGAAATAGCCAATGCCGTTGATGGGTGGCACTGCGTCGTCGTCCGAAGAAAGCATGATAAAAGCCTGCGGAGTGCGTGGGGACACTTGTCTTTCGAGGGAGTATTTTTGTTCCAGCTCCTGAGATGGATTTTCTCCGATAAGGTTCTTACGGGAACCTCCATGGGTAACGCCTTTCTGCATGGAAATCACCGGATAGAACAAGATCTGGAAGTCGGGACGGGTCTTGTCACCGCTGTATAGTGTGGCAAGCGAAGCTGCCAGATGGCCGCCGGCAGAAGCGCCCATGATGCCTACACGCTGAGGATTGACACCCCATTCGGCGGCATGTTCGCGTACCATGCGGATGGCTTGTTCGGCATCGGAAAGGGGCACTTCATGGTGCCCGTTGGGCATACGGTATTTCAGTACTGCATAGGTGATGCCTTGTGTGTTGAACCAGGGAGCCATGTCGTGTCCCTCGTGCTTCATGGCCAGCCCTCCGTAGCCACCTCCCGGACACATGATGATGGCCATGCCGTTGGGGTGGGAGGCAGGATACACCGTAAGGGTAGGGGTGGTGACATCGGACACCCATTCGTTGTTATGGTTCTGTCCGGAATTGGTCAGTTCGTTGTTATTGGGGGCACCGTTGGGCCATAGGGGCAGCTCAACGGGCTTTTGTGCAGATAACATGGTCGCTGCAAATAGAAAAGATAAAAGTAGAATCTTTTTCATGTTCTTGGTATTTAAAAGTTATTTGGTTTTCATGGAAGCTTTGATGAGGTAGAATATCAGAATGGCATAAGCACCCAGCGCCAGCACTTCGGACCAGGTGTTCTGCAACCATGCATCGTTTACGAGGTTGATTCCTCCGAAACGCATGGCAGCACTTGCCACACCCATCAATGCACCGCCGGCAATGAAACCGGAGGCAAGCAGGGTACCTTTCTCCCCGCGTTCGGCATTGAGAGCGGCATCCTTGCTGCGGCTGGTCACGTACCAGTTGATGGCACCGCCCACTACCAACGGAACATTCAGTTCCAATGGGATGAACATACCCAATGCAAATGCCAGTGCGGGAATCTTGCAGAAATTGAGGATGACGGCCAGCACTGCACCGATGCCGTAGAGCAGCCAAGGAGCACCCACACCGTTCATCAGAGGTTCGATAACGGCCGCCATGGCATTGGCTTGCGGAGCGGCCAGCTGTCCGCTGGTGAAACCGTATGTCTTGTTTAGGATAATCATTACACCACCTACGGTAGCGGCAGAAACGATGGTTCCGAGGAACTTCCAGGTCTCCTGCTTGGCAGGCGTGCTACCCAGCCAGTAACCGATTTTCAAGTCTGTGATGAAGCCTCCCGCCATGGACAGTGCCGTACATACAACACCGCCCATCACCAGTGCCGCAACCATCCCTTCGGGACCTTTCAGCCCTACGGCTACCATGACTACGGATGCCAGGATTAATGTCATCAGCGTCATTCCGGATACGGGGTTTGTGCCCACAATCGCAATGGCATTGGCTGCCACGGTGGTGAACAGGAAAGCGATACCTGCAACAAGCAGGATAGCTACAATGGTATGTGTCAAGTTGCCCTGCATCACATCGAAGTAGAAGAAGAGAACAACCAGCAGCAGCGTGATGATGGAACCGATGGCGATAATCTTCATGGAGATGTCCCGCTGTGTGCGTTTCACACTGGCTTCCACGTTGGACTTACCTCCCATTTCCTTGGCAGCCAGTCCTACGGCACTCTTGATGATGCCCCAAGACTTGATAATGCCGATGATACCTGCCATGGCAATGCCACCGATACCGATGCTCTTGGCATAGTATTTGAAGATTTCTTCCGGAGCCATAGCGCCTATGGTTGCCGTGATTTCGGGGTTCCATTGGTTCAGTACGGAATCTCCCCAAATCATGGACATACCGGGGATGATAATCCACCATACGGCCAGTGAGCCGGCACAGATGATGGACGCGTATTTCAGTCCCACAATATAACCCAGACCGAGCACGGCAGCACCCGTATTAACCTTGAATACCAGCTTGGCTTTCTCGGCCAGCATTTCGCCGAAGCCGCATACGCGGGTAGTGAAATTCTCGTTCCACCAGCCGAAGGTTGCCACGATGAAGTCGTATAGACCTCCGATAATACCTGCCATGAGTAATGGTTTTGCCTGGCTGCCGCCCTTTTCACCGGAGACGAGCACTTGTGTGGTGGCTGTCGCCTCGGGGAAGGGATACTTGCCGTGCATGTCGCTCACGAAATATTTGCGGAAGGGGATAAGGAAAAGAATACCCAGCACACCTCCCAGCAGGGAACTGATAAAGACTTGTGCAAAGGTGACGGTGATTTCTTTCGGATAGGTCTCTTGGAGAATATAGAGTGCCGGAAGGGTGAAGATGGCACCTGCCACGATGACGCCCGAGCTGGCACCGATAGACTGGATAATGACGTTTTCGCCCAATGCGTTCTTGCGTTTGGCGGCACCCGATACGCCGACGGCAATGATGGCGATGGGGATGGCGGCTTCGAATACTTGTCCCACCTTCAGCCCCAGATAGGCGGCTGCGGCCGAAAAGAGGATGGCCATCAGAATACCCCATGTCACCGACCAGGCATTTACTTCTGAATACTTCTTATCCGGGCTCATCAGAGGGTTGTACACTTCTCCCGGTTTCAATTCACGGAACGCATTTTCCGGTAGTCCGGTAATAGGTTCTTCTTCTTGTTTCATAGGTTTTGTAGTTTTATGTTTTTCTTTAATAGACTTCAAAGATAGTGCAAACCGAATGCAGGATAAAATGAGCAAGCTCATTATTATTCTGCTGAGGTGCAGCCTATCTTCGCATTTTAGGCAAAGAAAGCAAAAAAAAAGGAGATTTAAAAAAATCTCCTTAATTCTGTATGGTAAAATGCTTATTTGGCATCTTTAGCGGTCATGTCCCCTTCGATAAACAATCGCATGATTTCCGTTTTGGCATTGGTGCGCAGGGTAATGGATTTCTTGAAGTGTCCGGGGTATCTTCCGGTTCCATTATAAGTTACTTTCACTGTTCCAGTCTTTCCCGGTGCTATCGGTTCTTGTGAATATTCGGGAACGGTACATCCGCAGGAAGCTACAGCCTGATGGATGACAAGCGGAGCATCGCCTACGTTCGTAAACTTAAAGGTGTAGCTGACCACAGGACTGTTTTCGGAGAATGTGCCGAAGTTGTGGGTGGTCTGTTCGAATTTGATGTCTGCCTTTCCTTGTGCATAGGCATAACCGATGCTCATAACCAGCAGCATCATATAAAAAACGACTTTCTTCATGTTCTTATCTTTTTTATATTTCAACGGCGCAAAGGTAACCCATTTTCATTAAAATAATGCCTATGGCGTGCGAAATTGTATTAAATCGGACTCAAAAGGTCTCTGTACGAATGATAAGCAGGGAAAAATAGGGGAAGCGGATGGTCGCTATCCGCTTGCTGTCATTGATATACTTCTCTTCCGGAGTGCCTACATTCTCAAAATAGTGATACCGGTATTCGGGATGCAGGCGGATGCAGCGGTGAATCTCATCGGTGCATCTGGACAACTTCATGATGACAACCGCACTGTTTTCGCTTGTCAGTTTCTCTATCTCTTCTGTCGTAGTAATGCCGGGTATCACCGTCAGCCGCTCTTCCTGGCTGGCCACATGGAGCCTGCCCAGTGCGCCGGCGGCAATGAAGGCGGGGATACCGGGGATGTGCTTCACGGGGATGCCGTCTGCCTGCAGTTTGTCATATACATAATGTATGGAAGAGTAGAATCCGGCATCTCCTTCGGCAACGATACAGACCTTCTTTCCTTGTTGCCGGAGGGTGGAGCTCTCCATATAGACCTCGTCGTAGGCGCTCAGGGCTTTTTCGCGCTGTTTGCTCATGGGGAGTGGAAAGCGGTGCACCGTGTTTTCCGGAATGTCGAGTTGCAATAGGATGTCGGCTGCGCGTGAAACTCTGTTTCCATCTTTGGCCAGTGTCTCGGGACAGAATATACAGTCGGCTGTCTGCAGGGCTTTCAAGCCTTTTACGGTAATCAGTTCCGGTTCGCCGGGACCGAGAGATACAAATATGACGGGGAACATTTGCATGAAGACATTAAAGGTTAAAAATTAAAGAACAGCAAAACGGCTACAAAAGTGGGGAAATAATCAGTAGCAAACAAGATATTCGCTATCTTTGTTATTTACTAAAACAATCTGTTTTTTATGGATTATCAACTGAACACCCGCTTGAATGGCAACATAGCCATGACTTCCAGCTACCATGAGCGTGCGTCGCTGCAACGTGACAAGACTCTGTATAAATTCATTTGGGTACAGATCGGTACGCTCACTCTGGAAATAGACCATATCCCCATGCGCCTGGAAAAGGATGAAATCGTGACCTTGACCCCGTTGCATCACCTGGAGGTAAAAGAGGTGGACGGTGAATACCTGACGTTTGTATTCAACAGCAATTTTTATTGCATCTATGGACATGACAACGAGGTCTCTTGCAACGGACTCCTTTTTTATGGCTCTTCCAGGGTGATGAGACTGGCGCTTTCTGCCGGGCAGTCTTCCAACTTGCATGACATAGTCCGCATTTTCCGGCAGGAATCGGTCATCCATGACAACCTGCAGGAGGAGATGCTGCGGATTGTCTTGAAACGTTTCATCATTACCTGCACACGCATTGCGCGCCAGCGTTTTGGGGTGGGGCAGGAGAAGGAAAAGACGTTTGACATCATCCGGCAGTATTACGTATTAGTGGACCGGCATTTCAAGGAGAAGAAGCAAGTGCAGGATTATGCCGATATTCTTTGCCGTTCTCCCAAGACACTTTCCAATCTGTTCTCGACCTGCGGGTTGCCTTCCCCTTTACGGGTGATTCATGACCGCATTGAGGCAGAAGCCATGAGATTGCTGCTGTATACCCACAAAAGCGCTAAGGAAATCAGCTCCATTCTGGGCTTCGAAGACTTGTCCGCGTTCAGCCGTTTTTTCAAGAAAATGACCGGCGAGAGTGTCTCGGACTACCGGAAAAGAGTGAAACGGGAAGAATTGCCAACTGTTGCGGAATAATTGCCATTTCGTACGTGGTGGAAAACAAGGAACTTTGCAAAAACAAAAATCAAGTCATATTACTGAAACCATTTAAAAAGTAGAACAAAGATGAAAACGAAATTGCAAAACTTGTTTATGGCTGCGTTGACGCTGGCCGCTTCCACTCAAAAGTTGGGTGTTAATTTGATTCGTGTAGCCATCCTGGTTATTTTCGTATGGATTGGTGGGTTGAAATTCTGGAATTATGAGGCTGAAGGGATTGTCCCTTTTGTGGCGAACAGCCCGTTCATGAGCTTCTTTTATACAAAGAGTGCCCCGGAGTACAAGGAGTATAAGCTGAAAGAGGGCGAGTTCAATGAGGCGAAACATCAGTGGCACGTGGAGAACAATACGTATGGTTTCTCTCACGGTCTGGGCATTCTGATTATGACCATCGGCATTCTGACATTTCTGGGGATATTCTCTCCGAAAATCGGACTGGCGGGAGCTGCACTGGCCATTGTCATGACAATAGGTACCCTCTCTTTCCTGGTGACAACCCCTGAGGTGTGGGTGCCCGACTTGGGAAGCGGGGAGCACGGCTTTCCGTTGCTGACGGGGGCAGGGCGCTTGGTCATCAAGGATACGGCCATTCTTGCCGGTGCCATTGTCGTACTGTCTGACAGTGCAAAAAGAGTATTGAACCAATTAAGGAAATAGACGTATGAAACAGTATGATGCCATTATCATCGGATTCGGCAAAGGCGGAAAGACGCTGGCTGCCGAGTTGGCAAAACGGAAGCTGGACGTTGCCGTAGTGGAGCGTTCGGAAAAGATGTACGGAGGGACATGTATCAATATCGGTTGCATTCCCACAAAAACATTGGTGCATGCGGCAAAGCATGCGGACAAAGACGCTTCTTGGGAGGTCAAGAAGGCATACTATCGTCAGTCCATTGCAAGGAAGGAAGAGGTCGTCTCTTTCCTACGTCAGAAGAACTATCACAATCTGGCCGACAATCCTCATATAACGGTCTATACGGGTATCGGCTCCTTTGCAGGTCCGGATGTGGTGGAAGTTGGGATGGTGGAAGGGACATTACAATTGCAAGCTCCCCGGATATTCATCAATACGGGTGCCGAAACCGTCATTCCACCGATAGAGGGGATACAAGGTAACCCACGGGTATATACCAGCACCTCCATTATGGAACTGACTGAGCTGCCGGCACAGCTCGTCATTGTAGGTGGGGGATACATCGGACTAGAATTTGCTTCCATGTATGCTTCATTCGGTTCGCAAGTCACGGTGCTCGAGGGCTCTTCCGAACTGATATCCCGGGAGGACCGGGACATTGCGGACAGTGTCCGGGAGGTATTGGAACAGAAAGGAATCGTTTTCAGGCTGAATGCACGCGTGCAGTCCGTGAAAGACTCTGACGTCATTTACCGGGATGCGGTCACGGGAGAGGAACATCAGTTACACGCAGATGCCATCCTGCTGGCTACCGGCCGGCGTCCGAATACGGCTGGCTTGAATCTGGCGGCGGCAGGTGTAGAGGTGAATGAGCGCGGTGCCATTGTGGTGGACGACTATTTGCAGACTACCAACCCCAAGATACATGCTATCGGTGATGTAAAGGGCGGTTTGCAGTTTACCTACATTTCTTTGGATGATTACCGCATTCTGCGCGAAGACCTTTTCGGGGCAGGAGAACGCAAGGTGTCCGACCGTGACCCGGTGAGCTATTCGGTATTCATCGACCCGCCGCTTTCACGCATCGGGCTGAGCGAAGCGGAAGCACGCAAGAAAGGATTGAATATAAAGGTCAACAAACTGCCGGTAGCCGCTGTTCCGCGTGCCAGGACTTTGGGCGATACGAACGGACTCTTCAAGGTGGTGGTGGACGCCGATACGGACAAGATAGTGGGATGTACGCTGTTTGGTCCGGAATCGAGCGAGGTCATCAACCTGGTGGCAATGGCCATGAAGACCGGGCAGGAATATACCTTCCTCCGTGATTTTGTCTTTACACATCCCAGCATGAGCGAAGCGCTGAATGACTTGATGGGCTTTTAAAGATTATTTAGGCACAATATCCACCAATTTGCGGGAAGAGCATTTGCGTATTTCCCCAAAAATGACGAATATTGTGCCCGAATTCTATAAACCCCAATAGTCATGACCCGGATATCTGCCATAGGCATTGCACTGCTGTGCATTTTATGCGTAACCTCTTGCGGCTTAAAATCAAGACAGACTACTACCGAATCTTCTTCCGAAACGGGCTATTCTCCGGTTACGACAGACACGGCAGCTACCATTGTACCGTGCTATGCCAAAGGCTATACGGTGAAATATCTTCCGCACCATGTCCGTCTGGTGGATATACACGACCCTCAAAAAGAAAGCAGCAGCACTTTCCACTATGCGCTGGTACCGAAAGGCATAAAGCCTGTCGGTATACCGAGCGACTATACGGTGATTGAAACGCCGGTAGAGCACGTTATGTGTATGACATCCCTGCAACTTTCCAACTTCATCCGTCTGGATGCCTGCGATTATGTGGTGGGCATCACCAGTACGCGCCATCTCTTCAACAAGGAGATGAACGACCGTTTGAAGTCCGGCGAGACCGTGAAGATTGGTATCGAAGGGAACTTTGATAATGAAGTGATAATGAGCATGAATCCGGATGTTATCTTTATCTCTCCTTTCAAGCGGGGTGGATATGATGCCATGCGGGAAATCGGTATTCCACTGGTTCCCCATTTGGGATATAAGGAGATGACCCCGTTGGGGCAGGCTGAATGGATAAAATTCATCGGCATGTTTATAGGCCAGGAAGTGGAGGCGAATGAAAAGTTTGCTGCGATAGAGAAGCGCTATAACGAATTGAAGGAGCTGGCTGCCAACGTGAAGAAGCGTCCGATGGTATTCAGCGGCGAGATACGGGGTGGCAACTGGTATGCAGTGGGAGGAAAGAGCTTTCTTGCCGAACTGTTCCGTGATGCCGGTGCGGATTATTTCTTGAAAGACGATCCCCGTTCGGGAGGTGTCACGCTGGATTTTGAAACCGTATATAGCCAGGCGGAGAGTGCCGACTATTGGCGCATTGTCAACAGCTATGACGGGACGTTCACGTATGATGCCTTGAAGTCCCTCGACCCGCGTTATGCCGACTTCCGTGCGTTCCGTGAGAAGGGAGTGGTATACTGCAACATGCGTGAGAAACCCTTCTACGAAAGTATGCCCATGCAGCCCGAAATTGTATTGGAAGACTTGATACATGCTTTCCATCCCGATTTGTTGCCTGACTATAAACCGACTTACTACGAACTGCTGAAATGATAAAAAGACCCATACTTCCGTTGATGTTGCTGACACTGGCATCTATCTTTCTTTTTTTCCTGCTGAACCTGCTTTTTGGGTCGGTTCACATTCCTCTGCGCTCTGTGTGGAATATATTGTGGGGAAATACGGATGAATCCGTTATTTGGCAGAATATCATCTGGAAGTCCCGCGTGCCCCAGGCGTTGACGGCATTGGTGGCGGGAGCAGGGCTGTCAGTCAGCGGTCTGCAGATGCAGACGGTGTTCCGCAATCCGCTGGCAGGGCCTTCGGTATTGGGCATCAGTTCAGGTGCCAGCCTGGGTGTGGCTTGTGTGGTATTGCTGTCCGGGGCGATGGGCGGTGTGGCATTGAGCCGTTTGGGGTATATGGGCGAGGTTGCCTTGTCGGTTGCCGCCATTATCGGTGCGCTGGCTGTGATGGCGCTCATTGTCTATGTCTCCCAGAAGGTGAAGGGCAACGTGACGCTGCTGATAATCGGTGTGATGATAGGCTATGTGGCAAGTGCCGTCATCGGCGTATTGAAATATTTCAGTGTGGAGGAAGATATACGTGCATATGTCATTTGGGGATTGGGTAGCTTTGCCCGTGTTTCGGGCGACCAGATGGTGCTGTTTGTCTGCATCATGGCTGTGCTGCTTCCGGTGTCCTTCCTGCTCATTCTCAATACCATGGGGT
>ENA-OPSI01000425-OPSI01000425.1-human-gut-metagenome-genome-assembly--contig:-NODE-425-length-15392-cov-1.672948_pt1 | contig 15392 bp, 9 predicted proteins | sample MGYA00241806_ERZ501903 | MGnify/ENA primary metagenome ERZ501903 (study PRJEB25962, sample SAMEA2042439) | human gut metagenome | biome: human gut; feature: human-associated habitat; material: faeces...
GAGAATGCAGTTGCGCTGCGGATCGACCACCGAGGCCTTGCGCTGCGCATACGAGCCCCACAGCATATAGACGACGCCTTGCTTGCGAAGCGCGACGGCCTTCACGACCTCGTCGGTGAACCGCTCCCAGCCGTGCCCGGCATGCGACGCCGCCTCGTGGGCGCGCACGGTGAGGCCGTCCGCCACGCCGTCAACGCGCGCCGCGTAGATGCAGGGCTGAAACGCCTGCAGTACGCTGACGCCGCCGAGGCCGATGAGCTTGAGGACCGACGCGCCGGCGCCCTCGGTATCGCCGCTCGCCACATCCGCCGCGCCCGCCACGTCGGCCAAGCCCACGAGACCGCCAGCGAAGTTGCCACCGTCAACGCCGCGCAAACCGCTTACCGAGACGCCCTTCGCCTTGTTGACGGGCAGATTAAGATTGTCGCCACCTGCCGCGTCGGGATCGTCCCCGTTGGTGGTGAGCTCGCCCAGCACGGTCGCCTCGATGGAGCCGGCGAAGCCGCCTGCCGCGATGGGATAGACCTTCTGGGCGCTGTCGCCCTCGCCTGTGGTATACGCGTCGATGGTGAAGCCCCACTGCGCGTCGCCAGCGATGACCGCGCCATCCGCGTCGGTCGCTGCGGCCTTTACATGGGCGTTACGCACGGTGGACATCGAGGCCTGGAGCACCTCGGCGAGGTTCTTGATGCTGGTACCGCCGATAACCTTGTCGAGCAGCCCCTGCAAGAAGCCGTCGGAGACGTTCGTATCAGCACTCGCCACCGAGGCGGCACAGAGCTTGCCCGCGAAGCCGCCCGCGTAGGCGGTGGCACTCACGCGGCGCAGGCCGGAAACCGTGCAGCCAGCATTGCTCACGGGCTGTGCGTTACCGTTGCGCGCTGTATCGGCATCGCCCCAGATCTGGGCGCCGGAGCCAAAGCCAATGTAGCCGCCAGCAAAGCCGGTGCCGTTTTTCGTATCGGTCTCATGCTGGCCCTCGCCATCCGCCGGCGCCGATCCGAAGGACTCCACCGTCATGCCCTGGCGATAGCCCGTGACCGAAGAGCACTTGATGACCGGCACGAACACGGAGACCAAGCTGGGCAGCAGGTCGCCAGCATTGATCGTAAGGCCGAGAATGTCCACGCTACCCAGCTTCGCGGCGCCACCCGTCTCGGCCGCGCCGACGAAGCCTCCTGCCGCGCGCATGGCGCGCACAAGCTTGGTATCGTGCGCCTGACCGTTGGTGATGGTGCCGGCAACCATGGAGCCCACGTAGCCGCCGGCGACCCCGGCGCTGCCCGTGTAGGCACCCGCCTCGTAAGCGTCGCGTCCCGCGACCACGTTGGTGCCATAGCCGATCTTGGCGAGCCACGCGGCAATCTCATCGTCGCTATCCACGTGGCCAACGAGGCCGTTCGCCGCGGCTTCGTCCTTCTCGCCCAGCAGCTCGCCGTAAACGTTGTCCACGCCCACCGCATCGACCCAAGCGTTCCACGTGTCCTTGTCAAGCCCGCGCAGGGGGCCGTAGACCGCAGTGTTCTCCTCGGTGGGATAGATGTCCTGCATCACGTTGAGTAGGTTGTTCGTATTGATGAGGCCCCACAGCAGGCTGAGGCCGCCGGTCTCGGCGGTGGAGCCGGGCTCCATGAGGCCGGTGAAGCCACCGGCGTACTCCGCGCCGTAGACGGAACGGATGCGGATGGCCGCTGCCTCGCGCTGCGGGCCGTTGTACGCACCATCCTCGCCGTTCTCGCTCTTCCACGCCGCGTTGTTGTTGCCCCAGATCTGGCCGCCCAGGTTGTGACCCACATAGCCGCCTGCCATGCCGCGCTGCACGGCGATGGGCGAACCGCCACCGTCCGTGCCGTCTTTCGTGGAGAGCGCCTGCGCACGCACGGCGCCGCCGCACGGCACGCAGGTGGTTTGGCTGTTGCGAATGGTGGGGATGAAGGCCTGGGCGAGTGAGGCGAGGTCGTTCACCCCGAGTAGGCCGTCCAAGATGCCGCCCTCGCCCGTCGTCGCCTCGCCGAGCACTTCGGCCACCGATCCGGGCTCGATCTCGCCCGCGTATCCGCCGGCGGCGATTTGGCCGATGATGTACGCGAAGTTGTCGACGTTGCAGTCCTGTATCTGCCCGCCCGAGACCTTGCCGGCAAAGCCGCCCGCATGCCCCACGGCGCCGAAGCTGTCCGTGCCGCTCGCCAGCACGGAGAACCCGCCCGCGTGGCCGTAGACGCTGGAGTGCTCCACGGTCGATGCCATGACGTTCAGGGCGCTGGTGAGGTCGGAGACGCTGATGCCCCTGGTGAGCCCGTCGAGCGGCGAGTTCTTGAGGAGCTCCAGCCCCGATGCCACGCCCGCCGTGCTGCCGATGTTCAGGTAGCCGAAGTAGCCGCCCGCATACTGCGGTGCCGTGACGGCGTAGGCGCTCTGCCCGCGGTCGAAGTAGCTGGACGCCTCGCTAGCCTCCAGGTCGTCCGGAGCGGCGACCGCGGTGTGCGCGAGCCGGTTCACATCGGAATAGGAGACCTGCACCGCCGCGCCATAGCCTATGAAGCCGCCGGCCGCGCCCGAGGTGGTCTGCTCCTGGCTGTCGATGGCTGCGGTCTCGACCGTGAAGCCGTCCTCCGAGAGCACGTCGGCGTACCTGATGACGGGCACATAGGCTTGGACGAGGTCGAGGAGCTTGGTGAGGTCGATGCTTGCCGCGCCACCGAGCAGGCTCAGGCCGCCGCCCGCCTCGGCGAGCGAGCCCGAGACCGCCTTGCCCGCGAATCCGCCGGCATAGTGCTCGCCGTAAACCGAGGCGATGTTGCGCACGGCGAACAGGTCGTCGAGTTTGGAGCCATCGGGCAGGGGATGATCTTCGTCGAATACATTGACCTCGCCGCTCTCGAAGAGACCGGCGTAGCCGCCCGCGACATCGCCCTTCACGTTGTAGCCATCGGATATAGCAACATAGGTGACATCCGTGCACCGATAGGAGGGGACCATGTAGGGCACCGCGCCCAGCAGGTCATCCACGCTGAGCAGGCCGCCATCAATCAGCTGTTTTAAAATGTCGCTGCTCTCGTCCTCGTCGGACACGATCTGCGCGAGACCGCCCGTGGTGGAGAGCCCAACGAAGCCGCCGGCCATGCCGTTCTTCTCGGGCGCCTTGACGTTCTTGAGGTTCGTCACGTGGCTATCGGTCGTGGTCATGCTGCTCGCACGCCCGTAGAAGCCGCCCGCTGTGAACTGTTCGGTCTCGGCGGCATCTGTCTTGCCGCTGGCCGTGACGGTGAAGCCGGTGCCGATTCCGTTGACGTTGGAGTCGCTCACATCGAGGTGCGTGGTCTGCGCCACCGTGAGTAGGCCGCTCAGCTTGACGAGGCCCAAGAGGTTGATGCCATCCGCGCCGAGCGCGCTGCCGGCGGCCGCCTGGCCGATGAACCCGCCGACCTCGCCTGTGCCGGTCACGCTGCCCAGATTGTTGACCTTGACGTTCAAGACCTCGCCGCCCGTCGCCAGGCCGATGGCGCCGCCGCCGTTGTAGTCGGTGACGGCCACGGTGAAGCCGCCGTCGACGCCGGTGACGACGGCATCGGACACCTCGAAGGCGGTGAACCCGCCGTTTGCGAGGTCCTTCAGGCTGCCGATGCCGAGCGTATTGTTGAGCAGGCCGCCGATCGCCGCCGTCTCCATTTCGCCGGCGATGCCACCCGCGAGGGACGCCGCGGACACCGTGCTCAGGCCGGAGATTTCGATGTTGCGCGCCTCAACCGTGGTGCCGGCGAGCGCCCCACCGTTCTGCCAGTGCGTCAGCGCATTGACGTGGTCCGCGTCGGATTTGGCGATGACGGCACCCTCGCCGGCGCCGGTGAACCCGCCCGCATAGGAGCCTTTCGCGTCCACCGCGACGCTGCCGCCGGAGACGCCGCAGCCGAGCGCGGCCGAGGGCTCAAATCCGGCGAGCGTGAGCAGCTGGCCGCTATTGTCGCCGGATTTGAGAATGTTGGTGATGAGGGATGACAGGCCGCCGAGCAGGTCCTCAGCACCGTCGTTCACGCCGAGGTTCGTGGCCCAGCCCATGGTCATCTGGCCCGCGAAGCCGCCGGCGTAGCTCTCGGTTGTCGAAACGTTGAGTTTTGCGTCAGCAGCAACCGAGGAGTTCACGGCATAGCTCGCCGCCATCGCGCCCACGAAGCCGCCCGCGCGGTTCGCCGCGGTGACGGTGAGCGTCGGCGCGCTGACCGAGGATCCCTCGGTGAGGCTCTGGGGATTCAGGCCCATGGCGTTGTCAAGGCCGAGGTTGACGCCGAGGTTCTCCAGCAGCCCCTTGATCTGCCCGTCGTGCATGACGCCGGCGAAGCCTCCCGCGTACTTCTTCGCCCTGACGGTGAGGGCGACGGAGTTCTCGACCTTCGAACCGCGGATGATTGTGCCAATCTGCATGCCAACGAAGCCTCCCGCGGCGTTCTGCTCATCGCTGCCGAGGGCGGTCCCGTCGGTGTTGAGCTCTTTTACCATGCTGTTGGTGATGACCGGCGAGATGTAGTTGGTGGGCAGCAATTCATCGGCTTTAATGATGTTGTTGTCCAGAAGGACGGTGATGAGGTCGCCCAGTCCGAGGAACGGGATGACGTTGAGTAGCTCGCTGACGAAGTTGACCAACGCGCCGGCTACTGTGCCGAGGAACGAGTATTCGGTATCCCCCGACGCATACCCGACGAACCCGCCGGTCGACCCGTTGACGCTGGTCACCTTCGCTTGCTCAACGATGCAGTCGTCGACCGCCACGTCGCCTATGATGGAACCGGCGAACGCGCCCGTGGCGAGCGCCGAGGGGTCGGTTTCATAGATGTCCAGCAGACCGCCGAGGAAATCATCAAGGTCGGGCAGAACGCCGAGCAACAGGCCGTCAAGAATGTTGTAGAGACCCTGTAATAGATGCCCCACACCGCTCAGCAGACCACCCACCAGGGACACGCTCTGCTCCACGCCGTCCGCTTGGTTGTCCACGTCCACGTTCCGCAGCGTGATCGATGAGACCTTCACCTGCTCCTTGCTTGTCGCTCCCGTGCTCGACAACTGGCTTCCCGGCGTGAGCATAGCGAAGAAGCCGACGCCGAGCTGCTTGCTCTGGTTGATCTTCCCCGTCTGCTCGATGTCCACATGGGAGATGACCGGGTTCGTCGTCGCGACGATCGCCGAAGCATCCTCGCTCCAGATGCTCCCGTCCGGGTCCGCGACGGCGCCGATCATGGTGCCCGAGAACATGAGCGGAGTCCACAGGTTGTTCTCGGGGTCGCCAGCGACCTCTTGGTCAAGGTCGATGTCGCGGAAGATGATGTAGTCGGCGTCGGCGGAGTAGGTCAGGCCGGTGTTGATACGGTCGTTGCCCTCAACGCTATCGTCGCGCTTGCCTGCGTCATCATAGGTAAAGTACTTATACGTATGTTGGGTGATGATTCCTCTTCCGCCACCGTCGTCGGGCATCTCCTCGCCCCGCAGCCCGGTATTGGCATCCAGGTCGGCGTCGCCAGGATAGACCAGCGTCGGTTGGGCTCCCTCAACGTCTTCCCAACGGACCCTTAATGCATTCCATTGCTGCTCGATCTGATACACCGGGCCGCCGATGACGGGCTTGTTGCTGCCGATGGCGCGCAGCTGCTGCTCGTTACCGATGAGGATGTATGTCGTGCCGTTGATGGTTTTGGTGACCTGTCCCGAGTAGTCGCGTCCGTCGACGGCGTCCGCGTCCGCGAGCAGCACCTTGCCGGAACCGTCCCCGCCGTCGGAGAGCACCTCGGCGCCCTCGATGGCGGCAGCATCCTCCGCCGCCGTGCTCTCGTCTTGTGCAGGATCATCCAAACCGCCCGCATCGCCATCGGCTCCAGCGCCATCATTCGGCGTGGTCGACGTTGCAGGCTCGCCCTCAGCCGCGGGCTCGCTCGTCGCCGAACCCTCTTCCGGGGTCTCGGCGGACGTGCTCAGCTCACCAGAGGCAACCCCCTCGCTCATTTTGTCAGAGGTTCGGACGGTCACACCGGCATCGATCGCAACGGCCGACCCGGAGCGGTAGGTAGCGATCGCCTCCGCGAGCCGCTGGATACGGCCCATCTCCAGCGCGTACGCGCACGAAGGGAGGAAGCTTTGCACCGCCAACACGGTGACGAGCGCCCAGGTGAGTATGTGTGTGAAGCGATTCCGGCGCACGCTGTTCCTCTTCCTCATTGCCCCCGTCTCTCCGTATCATGGGGGAGGAGGTGCGTTTTTTTATTTACGGTATCACCCGAAACGTCAAGCATCAAGTATCATTTTCCCGCTGAAGCATTCGTCGGAGGCCCCGCTGCGGTAAGCCGGACGATTCATTCTGCACTATCCCGGCCCTCATCTCACCCAGTCATTTTGGGACGGGTCTAAAATGACTCATGCCTTGTCCGTCATTTTTGGCGTCATTATGGGACGGGTCAAAATTGACACATGACGCATTTTAAACCCGTCCCATAATGACTCACAAATAAGGGCGGACCCGGAGGCCCGCCCAAAAGAGCATGCTCTGCCTTGTCTTTCTGTTGCGCGCTAGTCCTCGATCTCGGCAAGATCGGTCTGACGGTCGTAGAAGTGGTTGCGTGTCACGTAATCACGCACCTGGTCCCAGCTCTCCTGCGACTCGTACAGCGAGCTGTTGAGCTGCGTGATGGCCCCTCCGCTCGCGTTATCGAAGGCGTGCTCCAGCGTATCGCGATTGAACGAGTAGACATTTGCGTCGTGGGCCGTATCATCCGCGTCCTGCACGGTAAAGGTAATCGTCTGCAGCTCCGGATACACGCTGAACGCCGCCACCGCGTTGTAGACCAGCGCTCGATCGACGCCATCACCATCGATGTCGTCCGACACTCCGGCGTAGTAAACGTTGTAGCTCGCGCTGCTCCCCTGTTCCGAGCCCGTGCTCGACACATACATGCTCAGCGGCAAGTGCTCGAAGAACCCTTGGTCGGGCAGGCTGTTTCCCGTATAGCTCTTGAGCGTGTCGATGGGGTGCGCCGCAATGGCGTCGTCCACAGCCTTTGTTGCCTCGTATTCCCGCTGGTCATCGAGGTCGTCATAGGTTTGGTTCGAGGCGCCTCCGCCTGTGTTCGAGCTATCTTGACCGCTCGCGGCCCCTTGGCTCGCATCGGTTGCTGCCGAATTGTTCTGCGTGATGCTCTGTGCGGTCGAAGACGGCTCGCCCACATCGGCCTCGTCTATAAGACCGAACATGGCGGTGCCCACAATGGCCAGTAAGATGAACGCTGCCAACACACCGCCCACGACAAACGGCCATATCTTGCGCGGCGAGCGGGTCTTGGGTGCAGCATGGGTGCCCGCCGTGGCCTGGCCCTCGGCGCCCACGCCATCGGGCTGCACCGGCGCTCCCTCGGGGCACGGCATCTTCGCGGTCTCGGCAGCGGAACCCATTCCTGCCGCGCCGGGCACAGCCTGCGCAGTATCTGCATTCCAGCTCACGGCTCCGCTCTCCCCCGCCTCGGTGAATGCAGCCTCCCCTGCATTCGAGTCCTCGGCCTCTCCAGACTCCTTGAACACGTCCTCGATGCTCGTGAAGCTCGCCTTCGTCTTCTCCAGCGCCTCGGCCTCAGACATGCCGCCTGCGACGTAATCCTCGTACCGCGCGACGAGGTTACCGTAGATCTCTTCCTTCAGCTCGATACTTTCCTGCGTGAGCACCCGTCCTTCAAAGAGGTGCTCGACGTACATACGCAGCTCGTTCATCGGTCTCCCCCGTCCTGTTTAAGCAGCCTGTCAATAATTCTGCGAACGCGCACCCAGCGCTCGGTCGCTTCGGCCAACTCGCCGATGCCCGCATCTGTGATGCGATAGTACTTGCGCCGAGCTCCCTGCGTCTCGTTGCCCCAGTAGCTCTCCACATTGCCCTGGCCTTCAAGGCGCTTGAGGCAGGTGTAGAGCGAGGGCTCCTTCATCTCGTACTCACCATGGCTGGCGATGGCGATATCCTTGAGGATCTCGTAGCCGTAGCTATCGCCGTCCTTGAGCGTGCACAAGATGATGGCATCGATGTTCCCTCTGATGAGGTCGCTCACCGCATCCCGTGTTGCCATACCGTCACCTCCTGGCGTTTTCGATGCGGGGGCGTATTCCCCCGCTCTTACTCTGAGGTAACTGTAACACAGAGTACTATGTGTGTCGATATACTTTTTTAGAAATATATTTCCCGATGTAACGTTTCTTGGGACAGACCCCCTACACCTGGCTTCGGGTTCACGGGCTCTGTTCCTGAGTTTTAAACGAGGCTTGCGCCCCGCGCGCAAGCCCGCAGCCCAGCTGAAAAATGGTCCCTAAAGAAAATGAATCGCAGACACCGGGTGTTCACGAACCACTTTCGCACGCTACCAGGCGTGACAGTTTCCCCTGGCACCGGTGTCACGCGTAAGATGAGGAATGAACCAAAACGACCCCGCCCCAAAAGAGGTCATGAAAAAAGCCCGGGTGCCGCAGGGGCACTCGGGCTTCAGCAAACAGGCTACAAGCTATGTCGCAGGAGCTACTCAGCCATGAAGTCGCGCTGGACAGACGGGTCAACCTTGACACCGGGGCCCATGGTGGAGCTGAGCGCAATGCTCTTCACATAACGACCCTTGGCGGAAGAGGGCTTCACGCGCAGGATCTCGGTGTAGAGAGCGGCGTAGTTCTCAACGAGCTTCTGGTCGTCGAAGGACACGCGACCCAGCGGCACATGGCAGATGCCATAGCGGTCGGCGCGATACTCCACGCGGCCGGCCTTGAGCTCGCCAACCATCTTGGCAACGTCCATGGTCACGGTGCCGAGCTTGGGGTTCGGCATAAGGCCACGGGGACCAAGGATCTTACCGATGCGGCCAACCTTGGCCATCATGTTCGGCGTAGCGATGGCGGCGTCGAAGTTGATCTCGCCACCCTGGATGGCGGCCACGAGCTCATCGGAGCCGATGACGTCGGCGCCGGCCTCCTCGGCCTCGCGGGCCTTCTCGCCCTCGGCGAACACGGCGACGCGAACGGTCTTTCCGGTGCCGTGGGGCAGGGAGATGGAACCACGGATGTTCTGGTCAGCCTTGCGGGTATCGATACCCAGACGGAAGTGGGCCTCAACGGTCTCGTCAAACTTGGCCGGAGCGACCTCCTTGACGAGCTTCACGGCCTCAAGCGGGCTGTAGAGCTTGAACTTCTCGACCTTCTCCGCAGCGGCGCGGAAATTCTTTCCATGCTTCGGCATGTTCTACCTCCTGTGGTCAACGGGCATATGCCCTCCCACATCAAACGCGCGCCCTATTGCGCGCAAACGGGTGCGCCACCTTAGCGCACCCGCAGGAAAACAACGTTACTCAGCGACAGTGACGCCCATGGAGCGAGCGGTGCCAGCGATGATCTTCTTAGCGGCCTCGATGTCGTTGGCATTGAGGTCCGGCATCTTGGTCTCGGCGATCTGGGTGAGCTGCTCCTGGGAGAGCTGACCAACCTTGTCGCGCTGCGGCACGGCGGAACCCCTCCTGCGGTCCTTTCGCTCGTCGTTCAGGCCGAGGGGCTAGTCGTTCAGGCCGAGGGCCTTCTTGATGAGGTGGGCCGCCGGAGGCGTGTGGGTCACGAAGTCGAAGGAGCGATCCTCGTAGACGAAGATCTCGACGGGGATGATATCGCCCGCCTTGTCCTGCGTGGCGGCGTTGAACGCCTGGCAGAACTGCATGATGTTAACCTGGGCAGCACCAAGGGCAGGACCGACAGGGGGCGCCGGGTTGGCCTGACCGGCAGGAATCTGAAGCTTGATGACGGTGGCAATCTTCTTCTCAGCCATCTCAAAACCTTCCTGAACCGAATGACGTGAAATCGAACTATCGTAAGCGCGCCCGTGCTAGAAGCACCCGTTCGGATGAGCGGTCTGAACGGGAAACACCGGCCCGCGTACAATCCAACCTTAGGAAATGACCTCGATCTGGTCGAACCCAAGCTCGACCGGGGTCTCGCGGCCAAAGATCTCGAGCGTGACCTTGACCTTGCCGGCCTCGGCGTTGATCTCGGAAATCTTGCCGTCGAAATCTGCAAGCGGACCAGAGGTAACCTTAACGGCCATATCGACCTCGAGCCCAACGGTGGTGCGCTTGGGAGCGTCGCCCGTCTTGGACTTGCGCATCATCTTGTTATATTCATCGCGGGAGAGCGGAGCAGGCTTGCCGTTACCGCCAAGGAAACCGGTGACGCCCTCGGTGTTGCGAACGCACGTCCAGGCATCATCGTCCATCTCCATACGGACGAGTACATAGCCCGGGAAGACCTTAACATCCTTGGTCTCGCGCTTTCCGCCTTCCTTGATCTCGGTCACGCTCTCCATGGGGATCTGGATATCGAAGATGCGGTCCTGCATGCCCATCGTCTCGATGCGATGCTGAAGGGTATCCTTGACCTTCTTCTCGTAACCAGAGTAGGTGTGAACTACATACCAACGCTTCGACATGGCTTAGCCCCTCAATCCAGAGACGAGGAAGAGACCCTCGCCGATCACGAAGTCAAGCAGCGCGATGACGACACCGACCACCACGAGCGAAGCGCACACCACCACGGAGTAGTTGATGAGCTCCTTCTTGCTCGGCCAGGTCACGCGGTGCATCTCGCTCTTCACGGAGGCGAAGTAGCGCGCGATGCCGGCAAAGAACCCGGGCTTGCTGCCCTTCTTGTCCTTCGCCTTGGCCGCCTTTGCATTGGCCTTGGTCACCGCAGTGGCCTTTGTGGCCTTAGCGCCGCGAGCGCCATTGCCAGCATTCGCCTCGGCGTTCTTCTTGGTAGCCTTCACCTCGGCCTTCGAAGACGGCGCAGCGGCAGCGTCGGTCTTCTGCGTAGCCTTCTTCTTGTTCTTCTTGTTGGCCATAGTAGCTACCTCCGGCGCAATGAGCGCTTAACACAGGAAACCGTAAGCCCCGAAACGACGAGACTTACGGATTGAAGACTGGCACGCCAGGAAGGACTCGAACCCTCAACACTCGGTTTTGGAGACCGATGCTCTACCAATTGAACTACTGGCGTGTAAACGATAAGAGACTAGCGAGTCTCTTTGTGCACCGTGTGACGACGGCACCAGGGGCAATACTTCTTGATCTCCATACGATCAGGCATGGTTGCCTTGTTCTTGGTCGTCGTGTAGTTGCGACGCTTGCACTCAGTGCATGCAAGGGTGACGAGAGTACGCATGAATCAATTACCTCCAAATACCGCCCCCAACGGGCACGATGGAAAAGACTAGCATCTTACCTGCGACGTTGTCAATGTGATGTTCCATGTCGCGGTTTATCTGCAGATACGTTCCACATCTTTCGACGGTATGTGCACCTGAGCCCGCACGTGCTCAGCTCAACATACCTGCAGACGGCCCGTGACACGGCCCCACAGAAAAGGACCCAGCCCCGAGATGGAGCCGGGTCCCTTGAAGTCGGCGAAACCGAGATTACTCAGGAATAGCCTAAGTTACTCGATGATGGTGCTCACGACGCCGGAGCCAACGGTGTGGCCACCCTCGCGGATAGCGAAGCGGAGGCCCTCCTCCATGGCGATCGGGTGGATGAGGTCGCCCTCGATGGTGATGTGGTCACCAGGCATGGCCATCTCGGTGCCCTCGGGGAGCTTGACGGTACCGGTCACGTCAGTGGTACGGAAGTAGAACTGCGGACGATAGCCATCGAAGAACGGGGTGTGACGGCCGCCCTCCTCCTTGGTGAGGACGTAGACCTCGCCGGTGAACTTGGTGTGCGGGTGAACCGAACCGGGCTTGCAGAGAACCTGGCCGCGCTCGATGTCCTCGCGCTTGATGCCGCGCAGGAGGATACCGACGTTATCGCCAGCCTCGCAGAAGTCCATGGTCTTGCGGAACATCTCGATGCCGGTGGCAACGGAGGACTGGGTCTCCTTGATGCCGACGATCTCGACGGGCTCGTTGAGCTTGAGCACGCCGCGCTCGACACGGCCGGTAGCAACGGTACCACGGCCGGAAATGGTCATGGTGTCCTCGACAGCCATGAGGAACGGCTTGGCGTCGTCGCGCTCGGGGGTCGGGATGTACTCGTCAACGGCAGCCATGAGCTCGCGGACGGAATCCATCCACTTCTCCTCGCCGTTGAGGGCGCCGAGAGCGGAACCACGGATGACGGGGATGTCGTCGCCGGGGAAATCGTACTCGGAGAGGAGCTCACGGGTCTCCATCTCAACGAGGTCGATAAGCTCCTCGTCGTCAACCATGTCGCACTTGTTCAGGAACACGACGATGTAGGGCACGCCGACCTGACGGGCGAGCAGGATGTGCTCGCGGGTCTGGGCCATGGGGCCGTCGGTGGCGGCGATGACCAGGATAGCGCCGTCCATCTGGGCAGCACCGGAGATCATGTTCTTGATGTAGTCGGCGTGGCCGGGGCAGTCGACGTGAGCATAGTGACGGTTCTGGGTCTCATACTCAACGTGGGCGACGGAAATGGTGATGCCGCGCTCGCGCTCCTCGGGAGCCTTGTCGATGTTCTCGAAGGCGGTGAAGTCAGCCTTGCAGCCCTCGGTCTCGGAGAGAACCTTGGTGATGGCGGCCGTCAACGTGGTCTTGCCGTGGTCGACGTGGCCGATGGTGCCGATGTTAACATGCGGCTTTGTACGCTCGAACTTTTCCTTGGCCATAAAGCCCTCCTCCTTAAGGTCGTCCCCGCCGGGACATGCCTCTTTGAACTAAGTGGCTCCCCCACGTACATAGGAAAGCCACCGTGTTACCTGGTAGCGGTGACTGGATTCGAACCAGTGACGCCACGGGTATGAACCGTGTGCTCTAACCAGCTGAGCTACACCGCCGTACTGGAGCCTGCGACCGGACTTGAACCGGTGACCTCCTCGTTACCAACGAGGTGCTCTACCGACTGAGCTACACAGGCGCTTGCTTGCTGGTGGGAGCGCAAGGATTCGAACCTTGGTAGGCAGAGCCAACGGGTTTACAGCCCGTCCCCATTAACCACTCGGGCACACTCCCAGAGAAGCAAGCCTCGCCGGATTGGATACGTCCATAACGGAACTACCGCCCCTGCGAGCAGATGAATAGTACGACGATGTGCGCTGAGCTGTCAACCAAATTGCTTAAATACACGCGCCCGGGCGTATCTATAGACGCTGACCTGCTGTTTTGTGAGCTGATTCAGGGGCTCCAGTCGTGGATGTCCTGTGGATTGCCCGTTGCTCCTCACGCGATAAGCCCATCGCGCGGGCCGTGGCTTACAACCGTCCCCATCTGAGACAGTTTCACCCGGCACAACTGTCTCATGCCTCACGTGAGACAGTTTAACCCGGCACAACTGTCTCGTCTCGGAACTCGGGCGGGTTTCGGACACAAACGCCGTCTTCGGGCGGGTTTCGTACGCTCAGAGGCCTCCGAGCGTCCGATTGTCGCCCGAGAAGCCAGCTAGCGTCCGAATCCGGCCCGAAAGCGCGGCGAGCGTCCGATTGTCGCCCGGCGGCGCCGGTGGTGTCTGAACCTCGACCGGCAGCGCGGAGGGCAACTACATCTCGCCAGAAAGTCCGCAACCGAACTCGTTTCTATCGCGCGGCAGCAAAAAGCCCGGCACCGCGAGGGCACCGGGCTTCTCATGCTTCTGGAGCCAGCGACAGGAATCGAACCCGCAACCCGCTGATTACAAATCAGCTGCTCTACCGTTGAGCCACGCTGGCGTCTAGCTTGTTCAGGATACTGAAAGTGCGCCAACCGCGCAAGCATGCGAAATCAGGACAGAGGGAATTTCGCATCGCACGTCAGCGGTTGCTCGCGTCCGGCTACCCGCGATTGCGCAGGGCCTCGAGTTTGGCCAAAGCTTCGGGCGAAAGACGGCTGCCGAGCGTGAGCTTCACCTGCGGCGCCTCCTCTGCCTCCGCCACATCGGCATCGATCGAGCGAATCTCGTCTACGAGCATTCTCGCCGAAATACGCGTGACACCCTTGCCCATGACCGTCGCCTGAATGGTACCGTCGCTCGTCACCACCGAGCACGCGCGTCCCGCCTCGCGCGCCTCGATGCACAGGCGCTGCACCACCGTGTCCGCAGATACACCCGTGGGCGAGAACTCGATCCGCACGCCCGCCTGCGGAAGGTTGGGCCGGTCCGCCGAAACGTTGCCCGCGCCGTCGAACACGATCACGGCATCATAACGGCGCTGCGCGAACGCGGCCACGTCCGCGATGAGTGCGGTGCGGGCGCGGTCGTAGACGTCGTTGGAATACGGGTCATCGGAGCGGTCGAAGATGAGCTGCTCGTAGCGCGGCGTCGCGTGGATGACGTTGTAGCCATCGACCACCAAAAGCTCGCGCTGGCCACGTGAGTTGGTGCCGCGGGCGGGGTCGACCACGGTGGACGACACGAATGCGGAGCCAAATGCGTTGCCAGCGCCGTACGTGCTGGCATCGACCGCCGCGCGCGCGGACCCCTCGCCGAAGCGTTTCGCCTTGGCTTTTGCACGGCTCTTCTTACCCACGGGACTCACCTGCCTCGCCCATTAAAACCGCTCCGTCATATTTGGGCACGTTTGTGTCGTTATGGGGCTCAAAATGTCCGTTTAATTGAACATTCTTGCCCAAAGATGAAGCGGCGGAAGGCGCTTCGGCAATAGGCGCACGCTCAAGCACGCCCGCGTTCTGGCGCAGCCACTCGTAGCAGAGCGCCGTGGCCGCCTGGGCGACGTTCAGGCTCTCGGTCGCGCCGCGCTGCGGCAACTTGGTGAGGTCGTCGCAGGTCTCGAGCACGAGGCGGCTAATGCCGTCGCCCTCCGAACCCATCACGAGCGCGATGCGGCCGGTGAGCGGCGCGTCCCAGCAGCTGCCCTCGGCATGCTCGGAAGCGCCGACCGTCCAGAAGCCCGCGGCTTTCAGCTGCTCGAGCGCGCGGGCAATGTTTGGCACGCGCGCGATGGGCAGGTGCATGACGGCGCCGGCGGAGGTCTTGTAGGTGGCAACCGTCACCTCAGCTGCGCGCTTGCTGGCGATGACCACGCCCACGGCCCCCACAACCTCGGCCGAACGCACGATGGCGCCGAAGTTGCCGGCATCGGTCACGTGGTCGAGCACCACAACAAGCGCGGGACCCGTGCCACAGGCGGCATCGGCGCGGGCGATGATATCGGCGAGGTCCGCGTACGGGAAGGCACCCACCTCGAGCGCGATGCCCTGGTGCGCGCCATGGCTGGAGAGCGCGTCGAGCTGCTCGGCGGCGACGTACTCCACCGGGATGTTCGCCCCGCGCAGCTGGTCGACGAGCTGGGCGAGCGCTGCGTCGCGCCGGCCCTCGGCATCGGCCACGAGGGCGCGCTTCACCGGGAAGCCGGTGCGCAGCGCCTCGAACGCGGCACGGCGCCCCTCGCTATAGGTGCCC
>ENA-OPSI01000437-OPSI01000437.1-human-gut-metagenome-genome-assembly--contig:-NODE-437-length-15255-cov-2.177697_pt1 | contig 15255 bp, 8 predicted proteins | sample MGYA00241806_ERZ501903 | MGnify/ENA primary metagenome ERZ501903 (study PRJEB25962, sample SAMEA2042439) | human gut metagenome | biome: human gut; feature: human-associated habitat; material: faeces...
GAGAACTTGTTGGAGAAAGCAAAGACCAGATACGCCGCTATATCCGTCTAACGGAGCTTGTTCCCGAAATCCTGCAAATGGTAGATGAAAGGCAGATTGCTTTTCGTCCTGCGGTTGAGGTTTCTTATCTGACCGAGGAACAGCAATACACCCTGCTTGAAGCAATGGAGTACAACGATGCTACCCCGTCATTGGCACAGGCTATCAAAATGAAGAAGTATAACCAAGATGGCAAGCTCACTTCCGAGGTTATCCAGTCCATTATGGAGGAAGAAAAGCCCAATCAGAAGGAAAAACCTGCTTTCCGTGACGAGAGGATAACCAAGCTCATTCCAAAGACTGTTCCCAGAGGGCAGGAAACGGATTTTGTTGTCAAGGCGTTGGAGTTTTATAACCGACACTTGCAGCGGAACAAGGCTCACGAGAGATAGCCACACACCGAGGGCGAGGTCTGCCCATTTGAGTGGATAGCCATCATTTTGGATTCCCCCTCTCCACACCTCACCCCCTAACTACTGCCAGTAACTATCCGAGAAAAGAAATACTTTAAGCTGTCCATAACGGGCAGCTTTTTTCGGTCAGTAAGGCAAAATATTCAATCCAAATTACAGGAGGTAACTATGAAAATCCCTAAATTGTTCAAAAAGGCTGCGGCTTTTGTAATGGCTGCGGTCACGGCATTATCCATAATGCCTGCGACGGCGTTTGCTGCGGGTGACATCGGGACGATTTCCTTTTCCCACACCTATGACAGCAACGGTAATGCGATGAGGTACAATTCCAGTGCGAATATCGGCGGCTATACCGCAGGCGGAACGGGAAATTATAAGTACCGTATGTTTGTGGACGGTGAGAATGCGTTTTGTATTCAGCCGGGAGTACCGCTGAAAACAGGAAACACCTTGAAAAAGGCTTCCTCTGATACTTGGAACGCCCTTTCAGCCAACCAGAAAAAGGCGGTTGGGCTTGCCCTGCTCTATGGGTATCAGGGCAACCGAAATAATCTGTCAGGAAGTGATGATGAAAAATGGCTTGCCACGCAGACCCTCGTATGGGAGTTTGTCACAGGTTGCCGTGAAGCCACAGGTTCATATAACCAGACAAGCACCACCGTTTACAGCCTGCACTTCGGTTCAAATTATGCCAACAGCGGAGCAAGGGCAGTGTATGACCAGATTGTTGCGATGCTGCGTGAGCATAACACCATTCCGAGCTTTATGTCGGGTGGTAAGAATGACATCACAAAGGAGCTTGCCTACAAGGACGGAAAGTACAGCATCACATTGAATGACAGCAACGGCGTGCTTTCTGATTACAGCTTTTTAAGCTCTGACAGTAATGTGAGTGTATCGAAGTCTGGAAATAAGCTGACAATCAGCTCCACTGTAGCTATCAGCGGTTCTGTCCGCATTACGGCAAAGAGGAACAATGTGCCGACTGTCAGCAGCAGTGCAAAGCTCATTGCCTATGGCGACCCGAACTTGCAGGATTTGGTAACAGGTGTGGAGAATGCTGATACCGTGTCTGCATATATCAATATCGAAACGCCGACAGGCACGATTGCCCTCAAAAAGACTTCTGAGGACGGAGTTGTGGAGGGCATCTCTTTTACAATCAAAGGTGATAACTTCAATAAAACAGTTAAGACAGGAAAGGACGGCTCTGTCTCCGTGGAGGGATTATTCCCTGGCACTTATACGGTCACAGAACAGTCTATTGACCGTTATGAGCCGCAGAAAACCCAGACCGTCACACTTATCGGAGGAAAAACCTCTACTGTGACCTTCAGCAATACTTTGAAGCGTGGCAGTCTGGAAATCGTCAAGACTTCCGAGGACAATCTGGTGGAGGGAATGAAATTCCACCTTTATGGCACATCTTTAAGCGGCTTGCCTGTTGACGAGTATGCCGTGACTGATAAAAACGGACTGGCTAAGTTTGAAAATGTCCTTATCAGTGGCGATACCCCGTATGTGGTTGAGGAAGTGGATACCGCAGTCCGCTATGTCGTTCCTGCTTCCCAGACAGCTCCGATTGAATGGAACAAGGTCACAAAACGCAGCTTCGACAATGTGTTGAAGAAATTCCAAGTGACTGTGACAAAGACCGATGCAGAAACAGGTTCTCCGCAGGGCAATGCTTCCCTTGCAGGTGCGGTTTACGGCATCTATAAAGGTGAGGAACTGATTGACACCTACACGACTGATGAAAACGGTCAGTTTACGACCAAGTATTATATCTGTGATAATGATTGGACTGTCCGTGAAATCAGCCCGTCCGAGGGGTATCTTCTGGATACCGCAATCCACAAGGTAGGTGCAGAACCAGAGCTATACACGGTAGAGCTGAACAGTACCGCAAACGATGTGAATGAACAGGTCATCAAAGGCAATATCGCACTCATCAAGCATACGGATAACGGGGAAACCCAGATTGAAACACCCGAAGAAGGTGCGGTATTTGAAGTGTTCCTCAAATCCGCAGGCAGCTATGAAAATGCAAAGGAAACCGAGCGTGATGTGCTGACATGTGACGAGAACGGTTTTGCCCAGACAAAGGATATGCCGTATGGCATTTATACCGTCCGCCAGACCTCTGGTTGGGAGGGGCGTGAACTGATGAAAGACTTTGATGTGTTTATCAGCAAGGACGGTCAGACCTACCGCTACCTTATCAACAACGCTAACTTTGAGAGCTATATCAAAATCGTAAAGAAAGATGCAGAAACAGGCAATACAATCCCGTATGCAGGTGCAGGCTTCCAGATTTACGACCCGAATGGAAATCTTGTGACTATGACTTTCACTTATCCCGAAGTGACGACCATTGACACCTTCTATACTACGGCAGACGGCGACCTTATCACACCGCAGACATTGGAATACGGCAAAGGCTATTCCCTTGTGGAAGTACAAGCCCCGTATGGGTATGTCTTAAATTCCGAGCCTGTTTATTTTGATGTGGTGCAGGAAAATTCCGAGGAAGAAAGCGGCATTACCGTTATTGAGGTAGTACGTTCCAATATGGCACAGAAAGGCACAATTACCGTAGAAAAGTCTGGCGAGGTATTCAGCTCCGTTGCAGGCGATAAGGGATTGTATCAGCCGATTTTCTCTGTCAGCGGTCTTGAGGGTGCAGTCTATGAAATTACCGCAGCCGAGGATATTGTCACTCTGGACGGGACGGTCAGAGCAAACAAGGGCGAGGTTGTAGATACCGTTACGACAGGAAAAGACGGTACAGTAAAATCCAAAGAACTGTATCTCGGAAAATATGAGGTTAAGGAAATCACAGCTCCGTATGGAATGGTGCTGAATGAGGAAGTCCGTTCTGTTGAGCTTGTGTATGCAGGACAGAATGTTGATGTAACGGAAACGGCTACTTCTTTCTATAATGAAAGACAGCGTGTTGAAATCGACCTCATCAAGAGCCTTGCCATTGATGAAGCCTACGGCATTGGCAAGAATGGAGAAATCTTTGATGTGACCTTTGGCTTGTATGCGGCGGAGGAACTCACAGCCGCAGATGGAAAGACCATTCCTGCGGACGGTCTGATTGAGGTCATTTCCCTTGATGAAAGCGGTCACGGGAAAGCTATCAGCGACCTGCCGATGGGCAGCTATTATGTGCAGGAAATCTCGACCAACTCCGCATATATTGTCAGCGATGCAAAATACCCTGTTACTTTTGAATACGCAGGACAGGATGCCGAAACTGTCCGCATCACAGCCAATGAGGGCGAAGCTATCACAAATGACATTATTTACGGCTCTGTAAGCGGTAAGAAATCTGATGAGGACGGAAAGGCTCTGGGAGGTGCAGTTATCGGTATCTTTACGACAGGAACTACCGAGTTTACAAAGGAAAATGCGATTGCAGCTACCACATCAAAAGATGATGGTAGTTTTTCTTTTGCCAAAGTGCCGTATGGAACTTGGATAATCCGTGAAATCGAAAGCCCGAAGGGATATGTACTCTCCGAGGAAGAAATCGCCGTGACAATCGGCAAGGTGGACGAAGTTGTGGAAATCGAACTTGTCAACTACTTCATTAAGGGCAATATCGCTTTGACAAAGGTTGATGAGGATTATCCCGACAACAAGCTGTCTGATGCGGTATTTGAGGTTTACTCCGATACTAATGGCGATGGGAAACTGGATAAAGACGATACGCTGCTTGGCGAAATGAAAGAACTTGACGGCGGCGTTTACCAGATGAGTGAACTCCGCTACGGCAAATATCTGGTAAAGGAAACCAAAGCTCCGACAGGCTTTGTGCTTGATGAAAATGTGTATTCCGTATCCGTTGAGGAGAACGGCAAGACCTACACCGTGGAAAATAAGGCGGGTGTAGGATTTATCAATGCAGCACAGAAAGGCTCTCTTAAAATCGTAAAGACTTCCTCTGACGGTAAGGTGGAGGGCTTCTCTTTCCGTGTGACAGGCGTGGACTATGACCAGACCTTTAAGACAGATAAGAACGGAGAAATCGTGATTGAGGGCTTGCGGATTGGCGACTATACCGTATCCGAAGTAAGCGACAAGGCTTCCGCAGGATATATCCTGCCTGCCGATAAACAGGCAACGGTCAAGGTGGACGCTACGGCTATCGTGCAGATGCACAATGAGTTCAGGGATACCCCGAAAACAGGCGATGACTTCAATCTGGGCTTATGGGTAAGCCTTGCAGCTCTGTCTGTTGTCGGTGCGGGCGTTCTCGGATTTGTCGGCTATAAGAACAGAAAGAAGAAAAAGGAGGACTAATTGATGGACGCTAAAACTATTATCGCAATCGTGCTTGTCGTGTTCATTGTGGGTGCGGCGGTATGGCTGAATATCCGTAACAGAAAGAATAAGTAAGTGGTTTGGGCGGCTGAAAGATGCCGCCCTTTCCTTTATGGAGGTAACAATGAGAAACCTTAAAACCATTGAAAAGAAAGTCAGGGCTGTTCTGGAAAAGAATGAGGATGCCAGAAATGACGATATGGTGCTGTATCTTGCACTTTGTAATGCCTGTCTGAAGGATGCAGGGGCAATGCCGCTTGCGGAGATAATGACGCAGCACAAATATCTCGGTCTGCCGAGCTTTGAGAGCGTCAGCAGGACACGCCGCAAGCTGCAGGCACGGTATCCAGAGCTTGCAGGGAGCCGCCCTGTTCAGAAAATGAGAGCCACGGGCGAGAAAGCTTATCGGCGTTATGCCAAAGAATAGAGAGGTGCTTATGGACGAAGAAAAACGCTCTAATCAGAACTATGAAATCATCGAGAGCTGTACTATCGGGAGTACAGAGCTTGTCATCGGTCACAATCCCAACGCACCCAACCCTTATGTGTGTTGGTACTGCAAGGGCGGCTCAAATTATTTCTGGGGTTATTACACGAATGAGCTTGATGATGCACGGCAAAAGCTGAATGAACGATACCAGTCAGAGTGCCGTATGCCCTATAATCAGCCTGCCCAGAAGCAGAAAAACGGTGATGACCGTGAGCGATAAAATAAAATATGACTGCACGACCTGTCCTTATCCCCGATATAAGGATGGGTCAGTTATTTTCTGCGATGTCTGTATCCGCAAGATTTTAGACGAGCAGAAGGAGAAAAAGGAAAGAAAGGAGCAGCCGAATGAGTAATGAAATAAAGACAAGACCTTTAACCCCGACAGAACAGAAATACACCTATGCCCAGAGCATGCAGCTTGAGGGGCAGACAGGCACTATCGGGCATCTGCGTGGTGACTTTGCCACAACGGGCTATGGCTTTTACACCACTTGGTTTGATACCAGACCCCAATGGAAATCTGACGAATTTAAGGCAGAGCTTGATACGGTCATCAATGCTTTACGGGAGGATAAAGGGCTTTTGCATAACCGCTATGATATGAGTGCGTTTGCAAGGCATTTTCCCGAAAGTGCTATCAAGGGTAACTATTGTATGGAGTACGGTTTCCGTGTGGATACGGAGAAACACGCTTTTCTGCTTCGGTGCAATCCCACCAAAGGCGACTATAATTTTTATTGCTATTGCTATGTGAAGGAATGGCTTGATAAGCATATCCAGAAAGCAGAACAAGGTATCCGATTTATTGACCCTCAATATAAAGAACTGTTCCGTATCCCCGACGGCGGAAAGGTCATTGTCACGACTTCTTGGGGAGAAAAACGGGAGTATCCCTGCCGCTTCATTGATGAATACCATACCGAAGTCGGCAGCAATCTGTACCACATCTGCGAGTTTGCCGAGCGTATGCAGAAAAACGGGGCGACCTATGAGCCGAAACCTGCGGAGCAAACGCCGCAGAAAGAACCGAAGCACAAGGATTTAGAACGATAAGGAGGATTTAGAATATGGCTGTTAATCAGAAAGCCGTCAAGGTCTTGAATAAGGTCTTGGAAGCAGGCTTTACCGATGAAAAAGCGATTGCCGCTATGACTATGGACGATATTCTTTCTATGCAGGGCATCACGGTTGGGGATATTACTCTCATCAATGACCTGCAAAAGAGCATTAAATCGAACAAGGTCATTTCTTTTCTTGGCGGTGGTGCGGAGTGAGCAAACAGGAATATTTGAAACAAAAACGATAAGGAGGTGTAGGTTGAATGGCTGCGAAGTATCAGCTAATCACAGAGCTGTATCGGCGTACAGGCGTTGCGGTTGCAAAAAATCCGCAGGCGTGGCAGAGTTTTTTGTCTGCCGCTTGCCGTAACTATAAATGCCGATTTGATGAACAGCTCTTGATTTACGCTCAACGCCCTGACGCTGTTGCGGTAGCACAGCTTGAAACTTGGAACAAGCAGTTTAAGCGTTGGGTAAACAAAGACAGCAAAGGCATTGCGGTGTTCGACCCAAAAGGTCGCAGGAACACGCTGAAATACTATTTTGATATATCCGATACGCACGAGGGTTATTACGGCAGCCGCCCTGTTCCGATATGGCAGATGAGTGAGCGATACGAGCAGGCAGTTATTGAACGGCTTTCCGACAGATTTGGCGATGTGGAAAGCACCGACCTTGCTTCGGTGCTGATGGAAACGGCAAAAAACGCAGTTGAGGATAATTTGCAGGATTATATGCCGCAGCTCAAATCCTGTACGCAGGATAGTTTGTTAGAGGGTCTTGACGATTATAATATCGAGGTCATTTACCGACAGCTTGCGGTCAACAGCGTAGCATATATGCTGATGAGCCGTTGCGGTGTTGATACCGAAGCGGTATTTGAGCGTGAGGATTTTGCGGAAATCATTAACTTTAATACTCCCGCCACTATCAACGCTCTCGGTATTGCTACAAGCGACATTTCTGAAATGGCACTCAGGGAAATCTCTCAGACTATCCGAGATGTGCAAATTGCGGAGAAAAGTCAAAATCGCACCTTAGCGCCGCAATCTCAAACACGCTATGATGTAGGCAGAGAACAAGCCGAAAGGAGTAATCATAATGAGCGAAATCACATACACCAAACAAGGGGATTATCTTATTCCCGACCTGACATTACCGACAGAGCCAGAAATTCAGCTTGGCAGATACGCTTTGATGCACAGGGATTATCTGGAGCAGCACAAACGAGTGACCTACCTCAATCTGCTGACATCGGGCGAGCTAAACAAACATCTTTACGAAGTGGAACAGACGGCTCTTACGAGGTTGGAGCTTCTGACAAAACAGCTTTGCAAGGAGCAGGGCGTGACGGAGGAACTGAAAGAAAAAGCACCGATGCAATGGGTCGGGCTGATGAACAATATCCGCAGTCAAGCGGAGGAAACGATACTGAACGAGCTGATTTACAGCTAAATGTCGCTGATGAACAGCAGGTCACAGTTAATCTCCCCACCGTAGAAGAACAGATTGAAATGTTAGCTGAAGCAGAGGACGAAAAATCCTCTGCTTTTGTTATTTCTCAGGAAGATATTGACTCTGTTCTCCAAAGAGGAAGCGGCTTTCAGAATGGTAAATACCATATCTACCGTCAGTTTCAAAAGAATGAGGACAGCAAAGGCAATATTGATTTTCTCAAAAAAGAGTACGGCACAGGCGGCGGTACGCATTATTTCCCAGACGGTACGCAGGGACACACTTGGCACGACGGGAAAGGCATTGCGATTGAAAAGTACGGCTCATCTGCAAACCCCGACCTTGTTCTTTCTTGGGCAAAGGTAGAAAAACGGCTGCGTGAGCTGATAAAGAATGACCGCTACCTGAATGAAAAGGAAAAAGACCATTACGCCGATTATCTCGAAAGCGAGGAAGCTCCGCAGTACGAAATCGACACGCAAAGGAAAATGGCAAGGCAGCGTTTCATTGGCGCAAACCGTGACCTTCCGCCTGCCGATAAGAGAGATACCCTTGCTTTGCGGCTGTCCGATTTTATCCGTGATTTAGACAATTATGAGAAAGACCTGCTTGAAAATGTGGAGCGTACCGACCTTGCAGATGTGACCGCCGAACAAATGGAACAGCATTTAGGCGACCCCGCTACTGTTCAGCAGCTCATTGATTTTCTTGCTTTGGTACAGGGAAAGACCGCCGATGTTTACAGCCGCAGCAATGCGTGGCGGTTTTCACAGGAGCTTATGGAGCTGTATCCTCTCCGCTATGTCTATCACGAGGACGATGTTGTATATATCGGGGCAGACAAATATGAGATTGCGGCGTTTGATGAAAACGCTGTTTCTCTGCGTAATCCCGACTTTCCATTGTTCGGCAAGGAACTCAGCCGAGCTGATTTTGAGGAAAAGTTAAAGGAAAACCCTGCTAATGACCATTTGAAAGTAGTCGTTACCGAAAAGCAGAGTGTTCAGACACCGTCCGAAGAAAAGCCAGACGGCATAAAGTTCTCTATCGGATTTTCGGAACACCCCGCCTTTTATGACAGGCAGTTTAATGACCGATATACCGATTTGAGCTTTGCTCTGGGTAACTATCTTCTCGGCGTTCTGGACGAAAAGCAGCATAGAGAGCGTGAAAGCAAGGATAATGTCGGTTGGTATCATAAGACCGATTTTGAGATTACCGCTACTATCGGCGGCGGAGATTTCCATTATGAAGGACGGTTTGATATTGGCGACGGCGAGGGCGACCTTATCTCCCATATCAAAAACTTTTACGAATACTCTCTGTCCCCGAATTGCCCGTTTATTCCCGAATGGAAGAAACAGGGCGAGGATTATTACCGTGAACAAATAGAAAGCCTGCAATGGGGACGAGATGTGTTTGTACCATATCTGGAGCAGCATAAAACACTCACCCCAGAGGACGAAAAGCTCTATGCGGAGATTATGGCAACGGAAAGCGATTGGTTTGTCCCTGTTGAGGATAAACAGCAGGCTTCTGATTTGCAGCCGCAGATTGTCGCTTATTATAAATCCGATGACGAAAATATTGTCATTGTGCAGGCTTCCAACGGAAAATATTTTAATCACTACGGCTACGATGAGGACAGCAACAACTTTGCTTCTGCGGCAGGGGGCTTTGATACCTTTGAAGAAGCCGGGCAAACCTTATCCGCTCCCCGCCCGACAGCCATAGATATAACAGAGGAAAAGCAAACTCCGCATTATACCGTAGAACTGACTTCCGATGCCTTTGCCGACCCGTTCATCATACGGGATAACACCGTACCATACGGAGAGGACGGGCAATATTACGATGTGGACGGTATTTACCAGACCTTTGAAACCGAGGAAGAAGCACAGGAATATGCCGACACCTTGAATAGTGCCGAAAATATCGTCAAGCTGTTCGCCCAGAAAGATGAGGAACGAAGCCAGCAGGAACAGCCCGATATACAGGATAACTCTGACCTTATCGGCAAGGAAATCCTTATTGATAACCGCCGCTATGTCATTGAAAGTATCAGCGAAATAAGCGGCGATGTGTCAATGCGGGATATGACCTTTGCAAATGCCGTGGGCTTTCCAATAAACCGTGTTGAGAAAATCGGCTATATCCGCAGTCTGCTCAGTAAGGCACAGGAAGAAAAACAACCCGAAAAGGCTGTATCTCCTGTCCCTGCTCCCTCAGAGCCACGGCACAATTACCGCATTACTGAGGATACTTTGGGTGTCGGCGGCGCAAAAGAAAAGTTCCGTAATAATATGGCGGCTATCAATCTCTTGCACGAGTTGGAGCTTGAAAACCGACTTGCCACACCCGAAGAACAGGAAATCCTTTCAAAGTATGTCGGTTGGGGCGGTCTGTCTATAGCATTTGATGAAAACAATGCGGCGTGGGCTGATGAGTTCAAAGAGCTGTATGCAAGTCTTTCCCCAGAAGAATACCGTGCGGCAATGGAGTCCACCCTGACAGCATTTTATACGCCGCCTGTTGTAATCAAAGGTATGTATGAAGCTCTTGAGCGTTTGGGATTTTCCGAGGGCAGTATTTTAGAGCCGTCCTGCGGAACGGGCAATTTCTTCGGACTGCTCCCCGATACGATGGCAGGCTCAAAGCTCCACGGTGTAGAAATCGACCCTCTTACGGGAAAAATCGCAAAGCAGCTCTATCAGAAAGCCAATATTGCCGTGCAGGGTTTTGAAGAAACAAAGCTCCCAGACGACCACTTTGATGTGGTTATCGGCAATGTGCCGTTTGGCGATTTTAAGGTCAACGACAGCCGTTACAACGCCCAGAAGTTCCTTATTCACGATTACTTTTTCGCAAAGGCTCTTGATAAAGTTCGTGCAGGCGGTGTTGTTGCGTTCATTACCTCTAAGGGAACAATGGATAAGGCAAGCCCCGAAATACGCAAGTATATTGCGCAGAGAGCCGAGCTGCTCGGAGCTATCCGACTGCCTGATAACACTTTCCGAGCAAACGCAGGCACAGAGGTTACGAGCGACATTCTCTTTTTGCAGAAGCGTGACCGAGTGATTGACGCAGAGCCAGATTGGGTACACCTTGATACCGATGAGAACGGTATTACGATGAACAGCTATTTTGTGCAGCATCCAGAGATGATTTTAGGCGAGATGAAAATGGAAAGCACACGCTTTGGTTTTGACTCCGCCTGCAAAGCCTATCAGGATATACCTTTGTCGGAGCTGCTTCATAACGCTGTTCAGAACATTCAGGGAGAAATCCCAGAGTACGAAAACGAGCTTGATGAAATCTCTGACGGGCAGGACGCTTCTATTCCCGCCGACCCGAATGTGCGAAACTTCTCGTATGCGTTGGTGGACGGCAAGGTTTATTTCAGAGAAGATGACCGTATGACCCCTGCGGCGGCGTCTGTTACCGCAGAAAACCGTATCAAGGGACTTATCCAAATCCGTGATTGCGTGAGAAAGCTCATAGAGTATCAGACCGAGGATTACCCAGATGATTTGATACACACCGAACAGGAAAATCTAAACCGTTTGTATGACAGCTTTACAAAGCAGTACGGACTAATCAACAACCGAGGAAACTATCTCGCTTTTGCATCGGACGAGAGTTACTTCCTTTTGTGTTCTCTGGAGGTGCTTGACGATGAGGGCAATTTCAAAAGAAAAGCGGATATGTTCACGAAAAGGACGATAAAGCCCCACCGTGAAATCACTTCCGTTGAAACCGCAAGCGAAGCTCTTGCCCTTTCTATCGGTGAAAAAGCCCGTGTTGACCTGCCCTATATGGAACAGCTTACAGGCAAACCGAAAGAAGAAATCATTAAGGACTTGCAGGGCGTTATCTTCCGTATCCCCGCAACCGAGCCTGCTCAATATGTAACTGCCGATGAGTATTTGTCTGGCAATGTAAGAGCCAAACTCATAACCGCCGAAGCCGCAGCAAAGGAAAATCCAGAGTTTGCGGTCAACGCACAAGCCTTAAAGCAGGTCATACCGCAAGACCTGTCGGCGGCTGAAATCTCTGTCCGTCTGGGTACGACTTGGATACCGCAGGAGGATATTCAAAGGTTTGTAATGGAGCTTTTAACTCCGTCAAGCTATGCACAAAGCCGTATCAGGGTAAGATATACCCCGATTAACGGCGATTGGTTTATTGAGAATAAGAGTTCCGATTACGGAAATGTAAAGGCGGACAGCACCTACGGTACAAAGAGGGCTTCCGCCTATCGTATTATTGAGGACACCTTAAATCTGCGTGACACCCGTATCTTTGATTATGTGTATGACGAACACAGCAATAAAAAAGCGGTGTTCAATGCAAAGGAAACCACGGCGGCACAGGCGAAGCAAGAAGTCATCAAGCAGGCGTTTCAGGATTGGATATGGAAAGACCCAGAACGGCGAAACCGCCTTGTCCGTTATTACAACGACACTTTTAACTCTGTGCGACCCCGTGAGTATGACGGAAGCCATATCACTTTCGGAGGTATCAGCCCAGAAATCACACTTAGACCCCATCAAGTCAACGCTATCGCCCATATCCTTTATGGCGGCAGTACGCTCCTTGCCCATAAGGTGGGAGCAGGAAAAACCTTTGAAATGGTAGCTGCCGCACAGGAAAGCAAACGGCTCGGTTTATGCCAGAAATCTATGTTTGTTGTGCCGAATCATCTTGTCGGTCAGTGGGCTTCCGAATATCTACGGCTCTATCCGAGTGCAAATATCCTTGTTACAACAAAGCAGGATTTTGAAACAGGAAACCGCAAGAAGTTCTGCGGCAGGATTGCCACAGGCGACTATGATGCAGTCATTATTGGGCATTCGCAGTTTGAAAAAATCCCGATGAGCATAGAACGCCAGAGGGAGCAGTTGGAAAAGCAGCTTGATGATATTGAGCGTGGCATTGACGATGTGCAGGCTTCCAAAGGCGAGCAGTTCACGGTCAAACAGCTAATGAAAACCCGAAAAGCAATCAAGACGAAGCTCGAAAAACTCAATGACACCAAGCGTAAGGATACGGTCATCGACTTTGAACAGCTCGGCGTTGACAGGCTTTTCATTGATGAGAGCCATTTTTACAAGAATTTGTACCTCTACACCAAGATGCGAAATGTAGGTGGTATCGCCCAGACCGAAGCCCAGAAATCAAGCGACCTCTTTATGAAATGCCGCTATCTGGACGAAATCACGGGCAACCGTGGCACGGTTTTCGCAACGGGTACGCCTGTCAGCAATTCAATGGTTGAGCTGTACTCCGTTCAGAGGTACTTGCAGTATGACACCCTTGCACAGAACGGTTTGCAGCATTTTGACAGTTGGGCTTCCACCTTTGGAGAAACGGTTACAGCTCTGGAATTAGCACCCGAAGGCACGAATTACCGAGCCAAGACGAGGTTTGCCAAATTCTATAACCTGCCAGAACTGATGCAGATGTTCCGTGAGGTGGCGGATATTCAGACCGCCGATATGCTAAAGCTCCCTGTGCCAAAGGTCAATTACCACAATATTAAGACCAAGCCGAGTGAGATACAGACCGAAATGGTAGCTTCCCTTGCGAAGCGGGCTGAGAAAGTCAGGGCAAGGCTTGTAGAGCCGAATGTTGATAATATGCTCAAAATCACGAATGATGGGCGCAACCTTGCTCTCGACCAGAGAATGATTGACCCGATGCTGCCAGATGACCCGAACAGCAAGGTCAACGCCTGTATCGACAATGTGTACCGTATCTGGGAGGAATATGCAGACACAAAAGCTACGCAGCTTGTGTTTTGCGACCTCTCCACTCCGAAGAATGACGGCACATTCAACATCTACGATGATGTGCGTGAGAAATTGGTTGCCCGTGGTATCCCTGCCGAGCAGATACGGTTTATCCACGAAGCGACCTCAGACGCACAGAAAAAAGAACTGTTCGCAAAGGTACGAAGCGGCGAAGTTCGTGTATTGTTAGGCTCTACCCCCAAAATGGGCGCAGGCACGAATGTTCAAGACAGGCTCATAGCTATTCACAATTTGGACTGTCCGTGGCGACCTTCCGACCTTGAACAACGGCAAGGGCGTATTGAAAGACAGGGAAATATGTTCCCAGAGGTTGAGGTTTACCGCTATGTAACCGAGCAGACCTTTGACGCTTATCTCTATCAGTTGGTAGAAAGCAAACAGAAATTCATATCCCAGATAATGACGAGCAAAAGTCCTGTCCGTTCTGCCGAAGATGTGGACGAGGTTGCTTTGTCCTTTGCAGAGGTCAAAATGCTTGCCACAGGTGACGAGCGTTTTAAGGAAAAAATGGACTTAGACATTCAGGTTTCCAAGCTCAAAGTGCTGAAACAAAGCTATCTATCCGAGCATTACGACCTTGAGGACAGGATACTCAAACACTTCCCTCAGACCATTGCAGAGTATGAACAGCGTATTGTCTGCTACGAAGCCGACACAGCTCTTGCCGAACAGCACAAGCCGCAGGGCGAGGAAAAGTTCTGTCCGATGACCCTGCGTGGTATCAGCTATACAGAAAAAGCCGCCGCAGGTGAAATGCTCCTTGCGATTTGCAAGGAATATCCCTTGTCCGCACCTATCGAAATCGGCTCATATCGTGGTTTCAAAATGGAGATTTTCTATGATACGGTGGGTACTCATTACTGCCTTAACCTTTGCGGGCAAGCGAAATACAAGGTAGAATTAGGCTCTGACCCTCTGGGAAACCTGACCCGAATTGAAAACGAGCTTGCCAAGCTCCCCGCACGGTTGGAAGCCGCACAGATTAAACTGGCGGAAACTATCGAGCAGCTTGAAACTGCAAAAGTCGAGGTACAAAAGCCTTTTGCCTTTGAGGAAGAACTGAAAGAAAAGTCGGAACGGCTGAACTCTCTCAACATCGAGCTAAATCTGGATAAAAAAGACCCTGCCGTACTTGACGCAGAGCCAGAAGAAACCGAGGAACAGCCCGAAAGAAAATGTGCAAATCGTGAGAGATAAAGCGGTTTGCAGATTTGTATTGCATTATTTGGGGCAGTATAATAATGACAGATAGAACAAGTCGGAGGTGTAAAATATGTCTGGAGAGTTCAGATTTGAAACCTTTGTAGATACCCACAACAACATTTTTAATGAGTATTTAAGCTCAGTTATCGCTCATCTTTCCAAAGAAAATGAGGAATATAAAGCTGTTCAGAACGAGATTGAGAGTTTATATCAGCAGTATCCGAAAGTATTGGGTGTGTTTGATACAGAACAGGCAGCGGAGCTAACAAAGGAAGAATGTACGGCGGTTATTAAAGTGACGGAGCTAAAGAACAGGCTTACCGATATGGAATTGCAGTCGGTTTACTTCCGTGGCTGTTATGATAGCGTTGGGTATCTCAAAAAAGCAGGAATATTATAACCGACAAAAGCGGCATTGGCATAAAGCTGATGCCGCTTTTACATAGCCG
>ENA-OPSI01000441-OPSI01000441.1-human-gut-metagenome-genome-assembly--contig:-NODE-441-length-15127-cov-1.615048_pt1 | contig 15127 bp, 8 predicted proteins | sample MGYA00241806_ERZ501903 | MGnify/ENA primary metagenome ERZ501903 (study PRJEB25962, sample SAMEA2042439) | human gut metagenome | biome: human gut; feature: human-associated habitat; material: faeces...
CGTTTTGATGCCGTTGTACCAGTTTCGGTATACGCGGCTGTCGGGCCCGATGAAACCATATTTCACGCCTCCGTTCAGGTAATCCAGATATTTGTTGTATTTATCCAGATCGTTGAAAACGCGGTCGTCCATTTCCAGCTCCATACCGAGACCGTACATTTTGGCAAGTGCTGCCGCGTCGCGGATACGGTCCTGCGAGGGGCCGCCCGAGGGGAAGAAATGGTTGGGCTGCAGAGCGACGGCGGAGAGCCCCATATCCCCGCCGCGGTTCCAGCCGCTGGCATTGTAAAAGGGAATCCAAAGCATGGGATATCCCAGCGTCTGCGCCTTTTCGGATGCATAACGGATGAGTGAACTGCGGTAGTTTGTTTCATGCATCCAGTAAAAGCCCGCAAATTCCAGGTTTTTATAATCCGCCGCTTCAAAACGTCGCAGTGCTTCTGCAAGATACCAGTTCAGTGCTTTCTGCGCGTCTGTCTCCCCGGAGAGATTCAGCGCCGCGCCGTCAAGCATGCCGAAATCTGTGCACAGCGCGTCGGGGAAGGGGACCATAACGGTCACTTTCATTTTAAGCCCCGGACGCCCCAGCTCGGCGGCTGTTTCTGCCACAGCGGCATCCAGCGCGTCCATGTCGCCGCCGCGGTCGATGGTCTTGGAAATGTAGTTCTGCCAGTCGGCCAGGTTGCTGGGCGTTGCGCCGTAGTCGCTGCTCTCAATGAACAGATGCCCTGTCTCAGGCGAGGACTGCGCCAGGAACAATGCGCTGTCAAACATCACATCCTGGGCGCGCCCGCTTTCATCCACATAGGCTGCATAGGGCTTGCAGTCCGCCTTGCTCCAGTTGCCGTCACCGGGGTTGCCACCGTAATCCTTGTAGGGCCCGTTGTACATCAGCACCATGTCCCGGATGCCGCCTGTCTGCGGCCCGGACAAAAGGAACGCGCCTTCAAAGTCCGCGTCCTGAGGCAGGGTCACCGCATCTCCGGCTTGCGTCTGGCCCAAGACCTCCAGTTCGTCGAAAAACAGCCAGCCGTTCAGCTCCGCGTCCACGCGCACATACCGCGCGGCCACGCGGGCGGCGTCTGTTTTGCTGCCGGGCTGGCCCGCGCCGCCCAGCCATTGCAGCGTGTGCACGCCGTCTGCCGCTGCGGAGGTTTTTTCATCATACAGCGCGGCCCAGGTGAGTCCGTCGGAGGAAACATACACAGAAAAGCGCGAGGGCAGGCAGATGCCGGAGCCGCTTTTTTGCAGGAAATTCATGCTCACCTGCTCCACCGCACAGATTTGGCCCAGGTCCACGACTGCGGTGCGCAGCGGCCATTCGCCCGAATGTCCCTGCCAGGCGGCGTCATACATGTCCGTGCTGCCGAAGGATGCGTCCGTCAGCTCCTTGCCGTCTGTGTCGCCGTAGGCGTCCGGCGCGGCGTGGGAGACTGTATAGGGCTTGTCCAGCGCAAGATTCTGCGGGCCGTCCGGTGTGCCGACCAGCGTGCCGGCTGTTGTGCATTTTCCGTTTTTGCCCATGACAGTCAGCTCGTCGAACGCCGTCCATACGCCCGAACAGTCGAACGAGATGCGCAGATATTGAAAATAGACCATATCGGCGTTTTCCGTTGTGGAGATGAACGCGTCCGTTGCGCCGTTCCACACATATTCGCCCACACCGGGGTCGGTTACGGAAAACGGGGCGGGCCCGAAACTCTTGAGCGTCACCCATTTTGCTTTATTGTCCGAGACCTCCAGTTTCAGGCCGCGGGGCAGAAAAACGCCGTTGGCGGTATCATAAAGAGCGCGCAGACGGATTTCAGACACGGATTTTTTGCCGCCGAGGTCGTATACCATCGCTGTGCGGTTGGCGTCTGGTGCGGCGGGATTTGTGCCGTTGAAGCTCAGCCAGTCGGAGTCGTTCCAGGCAGGGCCTGCCGTCACACTGTCCGTCAGGATCGTGGCGGGCGCGCCGTACAGCAGCTCGCGCGGACATTCCAAAGCAAGGCCGTCGGCCAGATCCACGCTGGGCAGGTCGTCCGGCGGTACGTCGGTGCCCTGGTCGGGCGTTTCACGGTCGAATATCTCGATCTCGTCGATGAACAGCCAGATCTGGAAATTGATGTGCAGTTTTACATACCGGGCCTGCGCCTCGGGGCATTTTTCCTGGGGCACGGTGTAGACGAAGCGCTTGATGCCGCTGCCCTCGATGATTGGGGCGACATCCGTTTGGGCCAGTGTGTGCCAGCTTGCGCTGTCGTCGGAAAGCTCGATGCGCACGGAATACGGCGTCGGGATGCCGGAGCCTTCCTCGCGAAGAAAATTCATCTTGACCTGTTCAAAGCGTTTGGATTCCCCCAGATCTACGATGAATTCAAAGCCGTCCTGCACCTCGTTGTAATAACCGACCCATTCCGGCGCTTTGCAGGAAAGCGCACGGCTGTAAACACCGTCCGTGAGCTGCCCGCCGTCATCCGCGTAGCTGCCGGAGGCTGCCCACGCGCTGGTATACGGGCGTCCGGCGGCAAGGTTCACGCAGTCGCCCGGGTCCGGGTCCACCACGGGCGGAGGCTCGGGCGTATCGGCTTCGGTGCGCACGTCGATCTCATCCACGCAGACGTAATGGACGGCGCCGTCGGTGATCTGGGACGTCACGATATCAAATTCATAGCGCAGATACCGCGCCGTGACAGGCGCGCCCTCCGGGCAGGCCCATTCGTGGCGGTGGCCCCACTCGGCAGCCAGCTCCGCATTGTCGAAGGCGGCAAGCGGGGTATAATCCGTACCGTTTTCAGAGGCGGAGAGCGTGAGGTTTTCCATCTTTTCCGCCCAGCCGTTGACGATGGTACCGATGCCGGAGGCGTACACAGTGCGGGTTTCGTGCAGGTCTACGGTGAATACGACATGGTTGTCCGTGCCGTCGGCAGCCGTCTGCACGTAGACCCAGCCCCCGCCGTCCACATTTTCCTGCGCGCCGTATACACCATCCGCGAGGCTGGCTTCGCTGCCGTAATAAATGGCGTGGCTGGAATTGACGGTCATTTCAGGGTCGAGGGCAGGGATGCTTTTGGCCAGGGCGGGCGTGCCCATGCACGCAACGGCAAGGGCCAGAGCGGCGCACAGCATGCGCCGCAGCAAGGGATGATGCTGTTTCATGATTCCGCTCCTTTTTTATTTTTTCTGTAATGGCAGCTTTTTCACCAAGCTGCCTGCGAACAGGGCCTTTGGACCCGTTTGCCGCGCACGGCGGGCTTCGGCGGTCGCTTCGCTCTACACATCTCGGCACTGGCCCCGCGGGGTCACTTTAAATGAAAAAAGGGTGTCTGCGCGCTAAGAGCCGCGCTTTCAGCGCGGTTGCCCGCAAGGGAGGCTTCGCACCGTTCCGACACGCGCCTGCGGGCGCAATCACCACCCCTTTTTGGCGGCATTCGCCGCGTGGCCTACACTTTACTGCGCAAAGATGCATGGCTTTGCCACCGCCATCTTTTCCCCGGACGCTTCTTTTACTTCTTTACCTTTTTCAACAGTCTGTTCCGCAGATGCGGATTTCAATTGGCTTTCTCTCTCCATCTAAAATTTCTGAACACAACAAGATTCGATTTTTCGATTGGCAGTCTGCCGCCTTTTACTTCATCGTTCTACAGCAATTCACATCACTTTGTCTCACGGGCGACCACCAGAATACGGCCATTGTCCCTCTGGTTGTCGCAGGTGCTTAACGTCAAAAGCTGTTCGCCCCACTGCGCACCGGCGCCGCCGCAATAAAGCGATTCCTGTTCCAGCATTTCAACAAAAGCTTCGAATGCCTCCTGTGTCTGCGGTTGTTTGTAATATTGCTCTACATTCTCCGGCGTCAGTTCTATATGAAGCACCGCCATCAATGCATATCGCCGCACACCGTCCGCAAAGGACAGTTCAAAGGATGAGTGCTCCAGGCCATACTCTTTTTCCAGATAAAAACGCAGCGGTGCGAACATACTCCCGTCTTTCATATTATGTCCGTGGATGATAAGGTTCCTGCTGTCCGCCGGGCTGCTGCGCACATCCAAAAACGGCGTGCCCGCCAAAGAGTACTGTTCTTCAAAATCTCTGCGCAGATAATATTCCGGCTGCTGCGGCGTATACATCACGGGATAATCCAGCCCCGTATCCGCACTGTACAGCCAGGCCAGGCAGTCTCTGTTTTGGGCCTGCAGCGTCTCTACGCCTTTCTGCCACACCTCGCCCCGTTCTTTCTCTGGCTGCGGCGCGGCGGCACGAACGGCCTGCGCCAGCTTTTCAAACGTCTGCTGCGCGGCCCGCATCTGTCCCCAATACGACGTAAGCCACGCGGTACTGCATACCGCCAGGCCCAGCAGCGCCCCCACCAGCAGGATCTCATACCATCTCCAGCGGGCATGCTTTTTCTTTTTCATTGTCATATCTCCTCTGCTCTCCGAGGCATCCGGCGGCACTTACTGTACTGAATGCTTCCAAACGGGCCCTCCATGCATTGTGGTCCCCGATACCGCCACTACAATGATATCTGCTTTTTGTTCAAAGTACAACCTTTCCCTTGCGGGAAAACGAGGCTGCAAATCACTGTTTTCAGAATGTGCGGCATTCCCTGCGAAAGCTGGCATAACGTTTTCCCCTGTCTTTACAGCAAACCGTGCCCCCAATACTGCTGCGCACAAAAGCAAAGGAGCACTTCAGATCCTTTTCATTCAAACAAAGCCCGCTCCATCTGACGACTGACTATTCCACTCAAAAGCCTCAGCCATCTCGCCGGGATTTCAATATCTGGGCGTGAGTGAAAACTGAAGCCCTGCAGATTTTTCAAATCCGACCGGGCCACATCCGTCATTCATCAAAAAATATTGACCGGAGTGCAGGTTTTCTGTCATCTGCGTCTCCTCTCCTCCACCATCTTATTACCAAAACGATATACAAAAAATCGGCCCCGTCTTTACAACGAGACCGACCTGGTGCGGATGAAGGGACTTGAACCCACATGAAGTTGCCTTCACTAGAACCTGAATCTAGCGCGTCTGCCAGTTCCGCCACATCCGCATATATGTGAACATGAGTCGCCCCATGATCACGCTTTTTCTGCTGTTCGTTTTCGAATCAGCATGTTAAATTTTATCATGAAACCTTCTTCTTGTCAACATGCTTTTGAAAAAAATTTGCCGTATTTTTGCGTGTTGCTGAAATGGCACGCACTGTCGCGAAACCGCTTCGCTCCGTGGCAGCGCGCTTTCGGGCTTTCCGCCTGTAAAACGTACTATACCTTGGCGGCTGTCGGGTTGTACACGCCTACAGTTTCACGCTTTTCACCCATAACATCCTGCTCCGAAAACGTCATCCATTTTACACCGCGGCGATTCTGATACGCGAACGCCAGATGCAGCCTGCCGTCCGAAGCCTGCATCAGATACGGGTACTCATACTGGCGGTTGTTGGTACTGTTTTCTGACCCTACAAAACCCTCTCCCAGCTCCATATGGCGAATCATCGGCCATGTAAGGCCGCCGTCCTCGCTGAGGGCCACCGCAACCGGGCAGCGAAGGCCGGGCCAGGCTGCCACACCTGGCTGCGGCGCAGGCGTATGGGTGGGGTTATAGGCAACGGCAATGCGTCCACTTTGCAGCTTGACGGCGCTGATGCTGGAGTTGTTATTGGGCAGGACCGTGGGCACCGGTTCGCTCCACGTATTGCCGTCGTCCAGCGATTCACTGCGATAAATGAAATCTGCCGCACGGCTCCGCATGAACGCCGCGAGGCGTCCCGGCGCAAGCTCCACCACATTGGCATGTACACGGCCGTTGCTGCCCGGCATCTCTACAGTGCGCCAGGTACAGCCCTGATCGTCGGAGATCTGAAACGCCGTCGGGTCTCCGGCCAGACCGGATGCGCTGTCGCTGCACAGCCAGTTTGCGAATATCCAGCGCCCACTTGCAAGCACCTGGATGGGCTGGCGGCAGAAGCTTCCCTCCCGGGCAAACAGCACATCCGGTTCGCCCCAGGTACGGCCGCCGTCCGTACTTTTCTGCCGGCGGATGACAGACGTGAACTGCATATTATCCTTGCCGGGCACACGGTCCAGCTGGGCGGTATAAACCGCCCATACAGCGCCGTCCGGCGCGAGAAACAGCGAGGGATTCTGCTCACTGCGTTTTTCATCATGGGACACTTGTACTGGAGCTTCCCATCGTGCGGCTCCTTTGGGCAGGCGGGCGCAAACGATGCTCACATCGCCGCTGCCTTCAAAGCTGCCGGCAAACCAGGCGCACAGCAAACTGCCGTCCGGAGTTTCCAGCAAGGCGGGCGCATGCGCCGTAGCCCAGGGCCCGGGGGGCAGCATGGCCTCCACCGTCCCCATTGCAGAATTCTGATAAACGGTGCCGTCCGGTGTCAGGCCGGGCAAACATGGATATTTCATGGTTTTCTTCCCCTCACTCTTTGATGTTGCGGTTGCGGGCCATCGTGACGGCATATTGAATGGCGTTGAGCAGGCTCAATTCATTTGAAGTGCCTTTGCCTGCCTGGTCGAAACCCGTTCCGTGGTCCACCGAGGTACGTATGATGGGCAGCCCCAGTGTAACGTTTACGCCTTCGACAGCCTTCCACGCCTGTTTTTCCCTGTCGTATACAAAGCCGACGGTTTTGAGCGGAATGTGCCCCTGGTCGTGATACATGGCCACAACGATGTCATACCAGCCGCCCAGCGCCTTGGGAAACAAACTGTCCGGCGGCACAGGGCCGTCCACACACAGTCCCTCGTCCTGCGCGGCACGGATCGCCGGGATAATCTCGTCCAGCTCCTCCCTGCCGAACAGGCCGTTTTCTCCCGCATGAGGGTTGAGCCCTGCCACGGCGATTCGCGGGCGCGGGATTCCGAAGCTTCTGCATGCGCTGTCCGCGATATGAATGACATCCAGTACACGCTGCTTTTTCACACGGTCGCACGCTTCCCGCAGCGAGCAATGCGTGGAAACATGTACCACACGCAGATCGTGGTGCGCCAGCAGCATCGTATATTTCTCGGTGTGAGTATAGTGGGCATAGATTTCCGTATGGCCGTCAAAGTGCATGCCCTCGGGCGCGAGAGCCAAGTTCATGGCCTCTTTGTTCAGAGCGTTGGTGCAGGTGGCATCCACCTCGTCGTCCAGTGCCAGTTCAATGACTTTCCGCACGCACTCAAACGCCGCGCGCCCGCACATCGCGGACACTTTTCCGTATTCAAACCGCGCCAGGTCCACAAGGTCCAGATGGTAAACGTCGATGATCCCCCAGGTGAAAGCCGCCTGCTCCACGCTGTCCACGCGGTGCACAGTCAGCTCCGGATGGCCCAGCAGCACAGCCGCTTTTTCGATAACGTTTGCATCCCCCACGATAAGCGGCCGGCATTCCTCATAGATCGCTTTGTGGAGCAGGGCCTGCACACACAGCTCCGGCCCGTTGCCCGCGGGGTCGCCCATCGTGATGCCGATGACCGGCCGCCTTATTTCCGTGTTGTTCATGGGTCAGTGCATCCCCTTTTCCACATTCTCATGAAGCACCTGCCGCAGCGCGGCAACGCCTTCTTCCGGGAGCTGGTTGAACGGTGCGCGGCATTTTCCCACGTCGTAGCCCAGCAGCGCCACGGCTGTTTTGACGACCGTATTCGGGTTGCCGTATTTGAAGCATGCGCGGAAGGACGCGATGCTCGCCTGATATTCCTGCGCTTTTTCCAAATCGCCCGCGGCAAAACAATCATAAATAGACGCCATGGTGCGGGGGTAAACATTGGCACAGCCCGCCACGCCGCCCCGGCCACCGTTCTTCAGGCAGTCCAGGATCAGGCCGTCGTTGCCGGAAAGCACTGCAAAGCCGCTGCCCCGGGTGCCATCCAGATAAGCTTTCATATTATCCCAGTTTCCCGAGGAATCCTTTGCACCGACGATGTTTTCGATCCGGGAAAGGCGTGCCACCGTCTCGGGCGCAAGAGCATTTCCTGTACGCGCCGGGATATTGTACAGCACGATGGGAATATCCACGGCTTCAGCCACGGCACGGTAGTGGTCGTACAGCTCCTGTTGGCTGGCCGCCGCAAAGCTGGGCGTAATAATACTCAGTACATCCGCTCCCGCGTCTCTGGCCATGCGGGACTGTGCAATGGTCTCCCGTGTGGAAACGCAGCCTGTGCCCGCGTACACCGGCACGCGGCCGTTCGCCTGCTCAATGACCGTCTCCAGCACGAGCTGTTTTTCCCTGCCGTCCAGAATATATCCCTCGCCGTTGGTGCCAAAGCAGAACAGCGCATGCACGCCGTTTTCGATCTGGCGGTCCACCTGGCGGCGCAGCTCGGCGGTATTGATGCTTTCATCCGCGTGCATCGGCGTAATGATGGGCGGGATGATGCCCTTGATCTCGATTCTATTCATGTTTTTCCGTCCTTTCCGATGTCAGAGGATCCGGCGGTACAGCGCGCGGGCGTCGTCCGCCGTCACCGGGCGCAGATTGTTGTTCAGAAGCCGTGTCATCTGCATGCCGGCCGCCACCAGCGTCTCCAGATCCGACGCAGGCACACCGAATGCCGAAAGGCTTGTGGGTATCTCCAGATGCCGGACGATCTTCTCCAGCCAACGCAGCATAAACTCCGTTTTTTCCTCCTGCGTCACGCAGGTTTTTTCTCCATGTACGCAACGGTCATACGCGGCGGCGAAGCGTTCCGGGCAGGCAGGCGCGTTGAAGCGCATCACAGGCGCAAGCAGAATGGCGTTGGATACGCCGTGGGCGATATGATATTTTCCGCCCAGAGGGTAGCTGAGCGCATGGACGGCCGTTGTGCCGCTGGCAGTGATGGCCACGCCCGCGTAAAAGCTTGCGAGCTGCATGGCTGATTTTTGCGATACCGCGTCCGCACTGTCACACGCAGGCAGGATGTTGTTCAAAATCATATCCAGCGCTTCCAGCGCAAAAGTATCGCTGATGGGATTCGCCTTATTGCTTGTGTAACATTCGATGGCGTGCGCCAAAGCGTCCACACCTGTGGCCGCCGCAATTTTCCGGGGCAGATTTTTGATCATCAGCGGGTCCAGCAGAACATTGTCTGCGATCATCGCGTCGCTGACGATGCCCACCTTCAGCTCCTGCTCCGGCACGGCTACGATGGCGTTGGGCGTGGCTTCGCTGCCCGTGCCCGCCGTTGTGGGGATCATCAGCGTGGGACAGCATTTTTTTGCGCGGCCGGGCGCTTCCAGCAGGTCGTGCACGGTCGAGCTGCCGTCCAAAAGCACACCGGACAGCTTGGCGGTATCCATCACGCTGCCGCCGCCCACGGCCAGAATCATATCCGCGCCCTCGGCCCGGCAGGCATCCACCAGCTTCTGGACCTGGCCGTAGCTCGGCTCCGGCGGCAGGTCATCCAGCACACAGAATGCCGCCTGTGCCTTTTGAAGCTGCTCCAGCACGGGGTCCAGCAGGCCGGCGCTGCGGATCCCCTTATCTGTAAAGACAGCCGCTTTTTTCACAGACGCCGCCTGAAGGATCTCCGGCATCTTTTTCAGCGCGCCCTCGCCGCAGCAGACGGCGCGCGGCATCTTCAAATTACTCAGTGTATTCATGGCGTATCATCTCTCTCCGAAAAGGGCCGGCGGCATGTTCCGCCGCCGACCGCAGGTTATTACATGGGGAATACAATCACGCAGGCCCCGCACAGCACCAGAATCTGGATGACGTACAACGGCAGAGTGAACTTCCAGAAATCAACCAGCTTGTATTTGCCCATGCCAAGAATCATAGCAGGCATACCGTCGATGGGCATGATCCAGTTGATCCAAGCGGCGGTGACACAAGCCCCCCCCCCACAGCCGTAGGATCCAACCCCATGCTGACGCAAGCGGAGATGGCGATGGGCGCAAATACGAACAGGGAACCGAAGCTGGCGCCCGTGAACGTAGCGCTCAGGCTGGTGAGCAGTGTGAACACCAATACGATGACAAATGGGCTGACACTGGTACCCAAAGCGCCGGCCACCGCGTCACCCACCATGGCGGTGAAACCGGAGTTCGCCAGGGCGCCGGCCACGCCGATGACGCCGGCCATCATAAGAATCAGCGGAGAGGCAATATTGTTGCGCACTTCCTTGAAATTGAGGATGCCCAAAGCGAACAGTACGGCGGCAATGACGCCGGGGATGGCATAGCCCGGCTCCCCCAGTTTATCCAGGAAGATCATGGCTACGAAGTTGACCACGAAAGCAATATACACAACGATTTCTTTCCACCTGGACAGCTTTTCGCCCTCTGACTTTTGTTCGGAAGCCTGCGCGCCCGCTTCGGCAATGGGGTGGTCCGGCAGGAAACGGTAACCGATAACCGCCCACACCAAAAACGCGATAGAACTGACAAGCTTGATGCCGGAATATACCAGCAGCGGCACTGCGGTGCCTGTGACGCCGGAACTCTCCAGCAGAGAGGCCACCAAGCCCACGTAAAACGCCATATTCACAGGTACGATGGGGTTGTAAGTGGCATAGCCCAAGGGCATAAAGATTTTTGAAATAGGCAGATTTTTATTGTAGGGGATAGTGGATACCAAGCTCAGCACCAATACATAATAGCCTGTACCGCTCATCACGCTGGCCCCCAGCATGACAACGATCAGCAACAGGATGTAGTTGCGATATCCGCCCTTGCTGGCCATATTGAACATCGTTGCCTTGACCTTGTCGATGAGGCTGGTTTTTTCCAACGCCGCCATGACCACCATAAAGCCGGCGATCATGATGACATTTTTGTCCACAAAGCCCGCAAAGGCCTCGGACATGGTGGCGCAGCCCGTCAGTACCAGAAGAACGCAGGCGATCAGCGGCGGTGCGCCGAAGGCAAATTTGTCCGACATGATCATGACGATCATGCCGATCACGATTGCCAATGTAATGATCATTTGAATTGTCATTTATGATTCACTCCTTCATTCTATTCGCTTTTGCCGTGTTTTCCAATATGCAGATACCATTTTCCACTCCCGTCTTTTCTTTTCCATTCCTCCCATCTGCTGTGGTCTCAAAGCGTCCGGCCGTTTCGCAGCGGGCGCGTTACGGGTCGATGTGCAGAGAACCGTCCTTCCCGCGTGAGAACCTTTTCATAAACTGCCAGGCAAGCTCCAACTGGCGCAGGTCCAGCGCGTGGGGCATACGCTTTGCGAGCACAACTTCAAACAGCGCGGGCTTTCCTTCATCGCGGCTGAACCAACGGTGGTGAAGGAAGCGCCCGTCCGCACAGTCATAAAACGTCTCGTCGGCCGTCAGGCCGGATTCACACGCGGCGGCAGGCTCGTAAGGCGTGAGGGGAATATTGTTGTACGTTTTCCAGTAATCAAAAGAAGCCAACCGCTTGAAGGGATCGTCCTGCGCGGCGGGCCATGTGCCGTCCAGCAGACCCGAATTCTGGATGAGGGGCATACGGTAAGCAAAGGCAGCCTTTTTCGCATCCGCCCGTACACGTGTACGGGTGACCGGTTCGGAAGGGCCGTCCGGCAAACCGCGGCCGGTGGGCATTTTCCGCAGCATCGTCCACATTTCCGACGCCGGGACCAGATAGCCGGAATTGAATCCGTTGCAAGGGGCTGCCGCCGCAAACAGCTCGGGATATGCACATGCCAGAGCGTTGGTCATCATGCCGCCCATGGAAAAACCGGAGATGTACACGCGGCTTTCATCAATGGCATAGGTCCGCTTCATATGCTCCAGCAGCGCCAGCACAAAGGCCTGGTCGCTGGGCATGCCCGGCTCATCCCAGATGTTCCACGCCTTGTTGCGGGCGGGCTTGGGATATACGACGATAAAGTTTTCCCTGTCGGCGATATCGTGCCAGCCGCTCTGCTCCGCGCCGTACAGCGGCACGCAGCCGATGCCGTGAAAATAAAACACCAGCGGCACTTTTTCTTTGCTGCCGCGCAGACGGGGCGGTACATATTCGTACCAGGTATGGGCAAAGCCTTCGTTCACGCCGAGGCCCGGGTCGTTGACGTGTGCCACAAAGCCGCGGGCCGTAAAATCCGTGCGCTTTTGATATGTCCCATAGGTGTCGTTGGACCAGCGCCTCGCTTTGCAGAACAGCATGTCCCATGCACGGACCGCTTCCTGCGCGCTGAACGGCAGCTCGGACACGATGTGCCGCACATTTGGGTTTACGGGGCTGGTGTAAAGCACCGCGTGCTCCAGCGGCCGGGCGTCCGCTCCCGTCACTCCGTTCACCTTTCCAAAATAATCTGCGGCGCGGGCGGCTCCGCCGCAGAGATAAGCCACCTGCGGCGCGTTCACGCCGTCCTGCGGGATGCTGTAATCCGCAGGGAGCTCCGAGAGCAGCACGCCCGCCACATTCAGGGGCCTTCGCGCGCTCATCGCAAGCAGCAGTGCGCCGGCTGACGGAGAACCGCCGATATAGAAGATCATTCCGATGAACCCGCCGACCTTTCCCTTGCCCTGCGGCAGGGCCATAAAGCAGCGGGAGAGATAGTCCATGTCTTCCGCATCCCTTTCGCTCCAGCCGCTTTGCCGCGGATTGGGGAAGGCCAGCACAAAATGCTCCTTTTCCGCCAGCGCGTCCAAACCATATTCTTTCATGGCCGCCTGGGCGGAGGCTTCGTCCGCGCCATCCCGCAGAAACATGACGACCTGCGTCTGTTTCGCGTCCGGGCAGCCGGAAGCCGGCACATAGACGTACATGCTGCGGTCATCGCCCGCCTTCGTCTCGATGCTGTTCTCCGGCACGTTCGCGCGTTCCTGCGCACCTTTGACCTCCTCCAGCACCAGACGTCCTCCGAAGGGAGAAAATGCTGTGATCTCGTTCATCGTATCGTTCACTTCAGTCGCTCCTCCTTTTGTTTTGCGCATTCTGTTTCTGTGCTCTCTGTATGCGGCACCGTTTCCACAGCCTTTCCGTTTCCCGGCCTCCGATACCGTCTCATAAATTCCCATGCCGCCCGGCTCTCATCGTGGATCGCTCCGTGGGGCATATTTTTCATCACTGTCACACATACGCGCGGTACGCCCTGCGCGTCCCGGTAGACCGCTGTGCCAAAGCGTTCGCCCTCGGTATACCCACGCGCGGCAGTGTAATGGTTTTCGCCGTTGTATATCGCATCCGGCACAAAGCCCCCGGCCGTCCGCACAGCCGCACAACAGTTTGCCCGGAGCATCTGCTCCAGCAGCGGTTCTTCCGTGCCCCGCGCGACGGGGTCGTTGTCACCCAGATAGATGAAGCACGGCATCTGCCACCCGCCTTCCGCAAAGCCGGGCCAGGTCTCGGCAGGCGGTGCATTCCAGGGTGATAAAGCCGCGAAAAGCTGCGGATACCGCGTGCCCGCCTCCCGTGTCATCATGCCTCCGTTGGAAAAGCCCGTCAGATAAACGCGCTCCCGGTCGATGCCGTAACGGCTGTGGAGCCTGTCGATCATCCGGGCGAATACACCGCCGTCGCGTTCCAGAAACCAGATGTTTTCCGGAGAGTCCGGCACGGCCAGCAGAAACGCGCCGGTCTCGTCCGCCAGCCTGTCCCAGCCGTTTTTCTCCGCGAACATCCAGGCCGGTTCGCCCCGGCCATGTACGCTGAACACCAGCGGCAGGCCCCTGGCCTGCTCCGCCGTCAGCCCTTCCGGCACATGAACGAAAAAGCCGTAGCTGCGGCCCCCGTACACAACAGAATCCAGCGCAAAGCGCGGGGACGCATAAAAGTCCGCACGGCTCATGAAAGGCGTCAGCTTTCCATCCGGGCCGTTTTTCCAGCGGATGACGCGTTCAAAAAGCTGTGAAAAAACCGTGCGCGCCAGCGCAGGCTCCGGGCCGAAGGTTCCGGTCGAAATCCGTACCTGCGCCGCTCCGCCATCCGGCGCCCGGTAGACCGTCGCGGAAATATCATCAAACATTTCTTCACAGCCCGGCCCCTGCGCGCCGTTGCTCCAGTTGAAATAGCGGACAGCCGCGTCCGCCTCCTGCCGTTCACGCACCATCAGCCAGAGGCAGACGGGCAGCTCCCGGTTCAGGGTTTTATAATCCGCGCTCACATTTTCCACGAGCCAGTGGCTGGAAGGACGCTCCCCGGGCGTATAATCCTGCGGCACGCCGCCCACGAGCGCCGCCGCAGCAAAAAAGCTTGGACAGGCAGCCGAGGCGTCGCCCAGGAAAGAGGCGCCGTCCTCATATCCCACCGCATAGATCAGTGTTTCCCAACACCACAAATAGCCGCCGCGCCCATACAGGCTTTTCCCGCTTTGGGTCGGAAAGCTGCCGCGCGTGCCGCGGTAGATCTCCATCAGCAGCCCCGCGTCCTCCGCCCGCCAGCCGTGCGGCACGATGGGGAGCACCAGTACCGCCCCGTCCTGCTCTGCGATTTCCCGCCAGCCGGATGCCTGCGCAAAACGTGCGGCGGCTTCATAGCTTGCCGCATCCGCGCCCGGAGCGCAGACATAAAGTGTTTTTACCGGGTCAAAGCCTGCTTTTGTTGAGATATGGCAGTACAGCTCCCGTCCTTCCCAGGCGATACGCATTTTATCTTCTCCTTTTTTCCTGTCCGAAAGGCTGCATGCCCCGTCACACCGCGGGCAGTTCCTTTTTCCATCGTTCCAGAATGTTTTGCAGGTCATAAAACAGTGTCTTTGCTCCAAACCCACCGGATTTGGAAACAAGGTTCCATTGCCGTCCGCCATAGGTGAACTGCGACAGCACCACGCCCGGCGCGACTTCGCACAGAGGCATGATCTCCGTTACATCCAGCTGGCGCATCAGGCCCAAAAGACAATCACCGCCCATGATCAGCACCGTGCTCTCCAGCCCGTCGTCCAGCAGACGCTTGAGCAGCGCGCCCAGCGTATTGGCGATCTGAATGCGGTCTGCGGTTTTGTCCGCGCCCGCGTTCTCCACCGCGCCGCCTGTGTCCAGCACCACCACCGGCTCCTGCGAACAGGCCCGTAACACAGCTCCCAGCATTTCGCCCGCCTGCGCGCCGGCCGCCCAGTCCCGCGAGAGCTTCTGCTCCGGCGTGAGGCTGAAGCGGGGCGCTCCCTGCGCCTCGGCCTGCGCGCACTGCTCCAGCGAGACCGGGTTGATGCTGCCGCAGACCGCGAGCAGACGGCCGCAGAGCGGCAGCGGCGCGGTGTCCCGGCAGGACAGCTG
>ENA-OPSI01000443-OPSI01000443.1-human-gut-metagenome-genome-assembly--contig:-NODE-443-length-15080-cov-1.761997_pt1 | contig 15080 bp, 16 predicted proteins | sample MGYA00241806_ERZ501903 | MGnify/ENA primary metagenome ERZ501903 (study PRJEB25962, sample SAMEA2042439) | human gut metagenome | biome: human gut; feature: human-associated habitat; material: faeces...
ATATTTACGTTGTCTATGTCAATTTCACCGCCGGTGACATCGTAGAATCTCATTAAAAGGTTTATGAGCGTTGTCTTGCCGCAGCCTGTGGGGCCTACTATGGCTATTGTTTTGCCGCTGTCAGCCCTTATATTAAGTCCCTCGATAAACGGCTTGTTTTTGCTGTATGAAAACGAAACATTGTTAAATTCAACCGTGCCGTTTTTGGCTTTAAGCTCCTTTGCTCCCTCATCCGACGGTTCATCATTGCAGTCAAGAAGCTTGAATACACGTTCGGCGCTTGCAAGTGCATTCTGAAATTCGGCAACAACGCTTGATATTTCGTTGAACGGCTTTGTATACTGTGTGCAGTATGTGAGAAACGAAGAGAGCTTACCTACGGAAATACCGCCCTTTACCGTGAGTATCGAGCCGAGAACAGCAACAACGGCATATATCATAGCGTTAACAAATCTCGTGCAGGGATTAGTAAGTGCCGCATAGAAATGCGCGGTTGTACCGACCTTCTTAAGCTTTTCGTTTATTTCGTGAAAATGACGGTAAGCGTCCTCTTCGCCGTTGAATGCTGTTACTATATCGGCTCCCTCTATCATCTCGGCGGCAAATCCGGTTATTTCACCGCGGTATTTTGCCTGCTTTACGTAATTTTTGTGTGCGTGCTTTGCTATAAACGAAGCGACAAAAAACGAAAGGGGAGTCAGCACCACAACTGCGAGCGTGATATACCAGTTTATCGTGAACATAAATATCAGCGTACCGAGTATTGTCACAATGCCGGAGAATATCTGGGTAAAGCCCTGTAAAAGACCGGTGGAGACAATATCTATGTCGGTGACAACAGTGTTTATTATGTCACCGTGTGCCGTGGAGTCAATATATGAAAGCGGCACCTTTGTAAGCTTTTCAAAGACCTCGGTTCTCATTTTTTGAACGGTTTTAAATGAGAGCTTATTTGAATTATACGTCATTATCCATTGGAAAAGCGCCGAAACAACAATGCATATCGCGAGAACCGCGCCGACCTTAAAAAGCCTTGCGAAATCGACGTCGCCCTTAGCCGTTATGCAGTCTACGCCTTTACCGATGAGAATGGGTACCATAAGCGACAGCGCAATGCCGACAAATGCGGAAAAAATCGCCCCGAAGAGATTGGATTTAAACGGACTTATATATTTTATGAGACGTTTTGTGTTTTTCATACGGAGGCAACCTCCTTTTCTGAAAGCTGTGACAGACAAATGTCGCGGTACACTTCATTTGTTTTGTATAGCTCCTTGTGCGTACCGGTTGCCACAAGCTCACCGTCGTCGAGAACGAGTATTTTATCGGCATTCTTTACCGTGTTGACGCGCTGCGATACCAAAAATACGGTTGTGTCATTTAAGTTTTCTTTCAAAGCTTTTCTCAGAGCTGCGTCTGTGGCGAAGTCAAGCGCGCTTGATGAATCGTCAAAAATCAATATCCGAGGGTGCCCCATTATTGCCCTTGCTATGCAAAGACGCTGCTTTTGGCCTCCCGACAGATTTTTGCTCTTTTCCTCAATTAAGGTGTCTGTGCCGTCCTTTAGCTTTGATACAAATTCTGCGCTTTGCGAAACTTTGAGCGCAAAATCAATGTCTCTGTCATCGGCGGAGCGGTCACCCATCAGCAGGTTGTCCTTTATTGTACCCGAAAAAAGATTGCTCTTTTGCGGTACAACATGTATGACGTGCCTTAAATACCCGAATTTACAGTCTCGCACATCGTGGCCGAATACCTTGACGCTGCCGCTTTTAACGTCGCTGAAGCGCGGTATCAGATTTACGAGTGTGCTTTTGCCTGCGCCAGTACCGCCTATAATTCCTATCGTTTCGCCCTTCTCGGCTGTAAAGCTGATGTTTGACAGGGCGTTTTCGTCGGATTTTGGGAACGCGTAGCTGACATCGGTGAATTCGACCGCCGTAGCGGCTTCATCGCCGTTTTGATATGCCGCGTCGTCATCCTTTATGCTCGGCTCGGCGTCCAATACTTCTTTAACGCGCTGAACGCTTGCGAGTGCCTTTGTAAATACGACTATGACGTTTGCAAATACGATTATTGAGAGAAGTATTTGAGTCATATAGCTTATGAGAGCTATTATTTTTCCCTGCGACAGCTCGCCCGAATATACGTTTTTTCCGCCGAAATACAGCAAAATTACTATTGCGAGGTTCATCACGGCAAATGTCATTGGGTTCAGAAGTGCCGAAAGGCTGCCCACACGGAAGTTTATCTTAGTCAGCTCGTCATTTTTATCGCCAAAGCGCTCTTTTTCGTGATTGCTTTTTGAAAATGCGCGTATAACTCTGACGCCGGAAAGATTTTCCTTGACAACAAGCGAGACCTTATCAAGTACCTTTTGTATCACCTTGTAAAGCGGCAGGCTCTTAGTCAGAACATAGTACATAATAAGACTGACCAAAAGACCTGCTGCAAAGAAGATTATTGACATTTTAAGATCAAGCTTCATTGCCATAATAAGCGAACCGGCTATTAAAAACGGCGAGCGAAACATAAGACGTATAAACATTGCAACGCCCGACTGTATCTGGTTTACGTCGTTCGTAATTCTCGTTATAAGCGATGACGAAGAAAAGGCGTCAATATCGCTTTGTGCAAAGGAGTTTATCTTTTTAAACATATCGTTTCTGATTTCCGTGCCAACTCCCTGTTGGGCAACGGCGGCGCTGTATTGACATACTATGGCACACAAAAGGCCCAGTATACCGAGGCTTGCCATCAAAAGCCCCATTTTTATAATGTATGGCACATCGCCGTTTTTGATTCCCACGTCAATGATTTTAGCCATAACGAGCGGGACCAAAAGTTCAAGTATGGCCTCGGCGAGCTTAAACGCCGGCCCTAAGATAAATTGCTTTTTATAAAGAGCGTAATACTTTTTCATAGTTGCTCCTTTTGAATGAAATTTTAATTATAATAGTATATCACTTTTATTCTCTTTTTCAATCTCTTAAGTATATATTCGCTTTTTTATCGAAAAAACAGCCGCCCGAGAACTGCTTTTGTCTCTCGGACGGCTGTTATGTTAAATCTCAAAATCGCTTTTTGAAAATTCGGGCGCTGTCGGGTGTAGTTTCGGTTCACGTTTAAAAATATCATACTTGTATTTTTTACAGCACCAATCTTTTGACACAACGCCCTTTTTGGGGCAGAGCACCGTATCGCCGTCATTTGTCGGCGTTGAAAATTCACAGTATTCACATTTCGGAGAAATGTTTCCGCCAAGCATCTTATCCTTCATCCGTTTCACCCCGATTACATTGTGTATTACTATGCTAACACATTTTTTTATCCGAATCAACCTCTAAGATGAGCAGCACGCTCATTATAAGCAGTGCCGCAAGAGCCGGTACGGAAACCGAATAGGCTGCCGGAGTTACGGAGCTGTCGGTTGCAAAGACAGATACCTCGCATGGGAAGACCTTTAAAAGCTCCATACATATTATTGCCGAAAAAGACGCGCATACCGCTCTTGCCGTGTAAAAATACCGCATTTTGAGCTTTGTGTATCTGAGATACGACATTATCTGGCAGTGTACCGACAGACCGCCGAAGGATATTATTGCGGCTAAGGCGGGTATCGGAGCTTTTCCGGCGGCAGCGCGGCAGCCGTTTGTGACTTCGAGGATGAATTCAAAGAAAAGAGCAGCTCCGGGCGGTATAGGTAAGGTAGATAAACCGTCGCATACGGTTTTAAAATAACTACCCAGGCGCATATTTTTATTACGTCGTTTGTGGCGTCGCCCACGGAACGTACAAAAGCTCCGACAGGGTCGCAAAGTGTAAACGGAATTTCGCTTTTACCATTTTCCTCCGCCGCCTTATCATACAGAGCCATTGAAAAGATACCGGTAAAAAATGATGCCGAAACAGTGGATATGTATAACAGCACGCCGGCTTTGACGCTTCCGAGCATCTCCGAACCAACCGTCCCTATCACAAAGGCGGGGCCCGCGTTTATGCAAAAAAGACAAGCTCTTTGCGCCTCGTTTTCGGTTATCGCATTTTTCTTGAGCAATTCATATGTCATTTTTGCGCCTATGGGAAATCCGCCTATCTGCGACATAATAATAACCGGAGCCAAAACGCCCGGAAGCCTGAACAGCTTTTCGCACACCTTATCAAACGGCTTTCCCGCGGCTTCTCCGAGACCCGAGCGCAAAAGAAAGGAAGCCACCGTCATAAACGGAAACAGGGACGGCACGACCGTTTCCGCCGCCAAAAGTATTCCGCTTCTGACGCCCTCGGAGCATATCTCCGGCCTTGTAAACAAAAACAGGCACACCAAAGCAGTCAATATAACCGGAACTATATATTTTCGGCATTGCTTTTTATCCATTCTTTTCACCCTTTTCCGTAATTTAAATATATGAGGCGGCATATTTATATATGAGCTTAAAATGACTTTTCGGAGGGATCGGTTTTGACCGCAAGAAGAAAGCAGCGAAAAAAAGCGTCCGAGCAAAAAATTGTCGGCGCGCTTGATATGCCTAAAATTTTGAGCCCGTCCGTGCCGCATATTGAGACGGAGGGCAATAAGGAGGCGGTCGTTGACGGCTGCTTCGGAATAACGGAATATGACAATGACAGGATTTCGCTTAATGCAGGCTCTCTGACCGTTACCTTTTGCGGCAGCGACCTTACGCTGTGTTCTTATTCCGATGAACAGACGGTGATAAAGGGCAGTATAATTTCGATTGAATTTACGGGCTGAGGTGGATTTTATGTCGATAATACGTTTTTTGAGATTTATTTTCGGATATGTTGAATTTTGCGCGGAGGGTGGTTTTCCCGAACGCTTTATAAATCTGTGCTCCGTTTATCACGTAAGATTGTGGGATGTAAAACGAGTAAAAGACAAGCTGTATGCAAAAACTATGCTTCGAGACTATAAAAATATTAGGGAGGCTGTAAGGCGTTCCGGGGTAAAAACAAGAATAATCAAAAAAACGGGTTTGCCTTTTTTTACATTTAAGCAGCGAAAGAGAGTGGGACTTGTAATAGGCGTTGCCGCGGCGATAATCACCGTTTCGTATTTATCGACTATGATATGGACTGTATCCGTCAGCGGAAACGAAAACATATCAGACGAGCAAATTCTCAATGTATTTTCTTCGTTGGGAGTAAAACCCGGAGCAAAGCGCCGAGATATAAACGCAAAAGAGATTTCAGACGAGGCTTTAAAAATATTTGACGGTGATTTGTCGTTTGCGGTTGTCAATCTGAACGGCTCTAATGCGTCCGTGGAGGTGCGTGAAAGCGTGCCGGCACCGAAGATAGAGGACAACGAAACCCCATGTAATATAGTTGCGTCGGAGGACGGCGTGGTGACCAAGGTACAGTTGTATTCGGGTCAAGAGGAGATAAAGGCAGGCTCTGCCGTGCTGAAGGGCAATCTTCTCATATCCGGGGTAAAGACAAATCAAGACAAGACCGAATCGCTTGTACATGCGGCAGGCAACGTGTATGCGGAAGTCGAAAAAAACATTTCTTCAGATTTTGAAAATTCGGAATTTTGCGCGCCTTCGCGTGAAAAAATAAGGTATGCGCTGTATTTTTTCAATGTTAAAATTCCGCTCGGAGGTGTTCCCGATTACGGAGAAAAATATGCGGTGAGCTTTCTTGCGTCAACAGATAAAACCGTCTTGCCCATGGGTATAATAAGGGTGCGTTCTACCGAATACAACAGAGATTTTTTGTTGGAGGATGAAAGCTGTCGGGAACTTTTGTCGGCAAAAAAATACACAGACCTTTGCAGGAGCGAATTGAAAAATTGTAAGATTATTTCCTCTGATATACAAAAAAACGGTTCAAGACTCAGCGGAGCATACAAATGTGAAAAACAAATAGGCGTTGAGAGCGAGATTTTTGTTGAAAAAAATTAGTGACTAATCACAAAAATTGTGATACTATATATTAAATATCGACAGAAAATTATCTAAGGTGGTTTTTTAGTGTTTGAGCAGGTCCTCAGTATTGACCGTATGGAAAATGCCGTAAGCTTATTCGGCAGCTTTGACGAGAATATAAGACTTATAGAAAGTGAATTTTCGGTTACGGTTTTAAATCGCGGCTCCGACCTTAAAATAAGCGGCGAGGCGGAAAATGTGGCTAAAGCCACAACCGCCATAGAGCGCCTTTTAGCCCTCATAAATAAGGGCGAAGCTCTTTCCGATCAAAACGTGCGATATGTTATATCTCTTGTTAAGGACGGCGAAGAGGACAAGCTTATGTCCTTATCGGGCGATTGCGTCTGCATAACATCTAAGGGCAAACCCGTAAAGCCGAAAACGCTCGGTCAGAAAAAGTATGTCGAGGCAATACGAAAAAATACAATAGTTTTGGGTGCGGGTCCTGCCGGCACGGGTAAAACATATCTTGCCGTCGCCATGGCTGTCACTGCCTTTCGCGCAAAGGAGGTCAATCGCATTATCTTGACACGTCCGGCGGTTGAGGCAGGCGAAAAGCTCGGATTTTTGCCGGGCGATTTGCAGCAAAAGGTTGACCCGTATTTAAGACCGCTGTATGACGCGCTTTTCGATATGCTCGGGGCAGAGGCATTCGCCCGTTATCAGGAGCGCGGCTCTATTGAGGTGGCACCGCTCGCGTATATGCGCGGCAGAACTCTTGACGACAGCTTTATAATACTTGACGAGGCGCAAAACACCACTCGCGAGCAGATGAAAATGTTTTTGACCCGTCTCGGCTTCAACTCTAAAATGGTAGTAACCGGCGATGTTACCCAAATAGATTTACCGGACGGGAAAAGGTCGGGGCTTACCGACGCTATGAGAATACTCAGAAATGTTCCGGATATTTCAATAAATACGTTCACCGAAAAGGACGTAGTAAGACATAAATTAGTACAGGATATAATCAAAGCATATGAGAAAAATGAGGAGAAAAGAAAATGACAGACAAAATTAAGGTAATCATCTCAAACAAACAGAAAACGGTAAAAATACCTACGGGTGTGCGTATGCTCGTCCGTCGCTGCTGCAATGCGGTACTCGCAATGGAGCAATTTGAAGGCTCCGCCGAAATCAGCGTGTCCTTCGTGGACGACGCCGAGATAAGAGAGCTTAACAAAAAACACCGTGATATTGACGCGTCAACAGATGTTTTGTCTTTTCCGCTCGGTGAAAACGGCGTTTACGATATAAATCATGACACCGGAGCAAAAATGCTCGGCGACATAGTTATATCAATCGAGCATGCAGTAGCTCAAGCAGAGGAATACGGACACTCTCTTCAGAGGGAAATCGCGTTTTTGACCGTCCATTCTCTTTTGCATCTTCTTGGTTATGACCATGTGAACGGCGGTCTTGAAGCGGTACATATGCGCGAAAAAGAGGAGACTGTGTTAACACAGCTCGGTCTCAAACGCAACGGCAGCTATTATATAGACCAGAGTGAGGATAAAATCTGATGCGCGGGCTCATAAGGAACTTCGGCTATGCTTTCCGCGGAATATTTTACACACTTAAACATGAGCGCAATATGAGAATACATTTTGTCTGTATGATATATATGTATTCTTTTTTGCTGATGGCGGACTTTTTTGAGATTACAAGAACTCAGTTTGCGATAATATTTCTTGCAAACGCACTTGTTGTGTCTCTTGAGCTTGTCAACACCGCAGTTGAAAGAACCGTCGATTTGGCAAGCACCGAATGGACGGATAACGGCAGGGCGGCAAAGGATACCGCGGCAGGAGCTGTTTTGGTATCGGCAATATTTGCCGTTCTCACGGGAATTATGATAATGTGGCAGCCAAAGGCCTTTTCGGCACTTTATGTTTATTTTAAGGAGCACATATTATATTTTGTGCTGTTTCTTTTAAGTCTTGTTGTCGCTTTTATTTTTATATTTAAAGGTTTTCCGCAAATTAAGAAAAAATCTTCCGACAGAGCGGATAAGGAGAAAAAATGAACGAATCAAAATCAGCTTTTGCAGCCATAGTCGGCAAGGCAAACGTCGGCAAATCTTCGATACTCAACCGACTTATAGGCAGTAAAATAGCCATAGTATCCGGTAAACCTCAGACCACCCGTACAAAAATTATGGGCGTTTTGACTACCGATGATAATGTGCAGCTTGTTTTTACCGACACTCCGGGATTTTTTAAACCTAAGGACAAGCTCGGCGAATATATGGTTGAGGCGGTAAACGACAGCATATCCGGCGTTGAAGAGTGCCTGTTTGTCGTCGATGCGACGGATAAAGAGCTTAACGCCGCGGAAAAGGAGCTTATAAATAAATTTCGCTCGGCAAAAATGCCTGTTATAACAGCTCTTAACAAAATAGATATGATAGGCCGTAAGGAAGAGCTTATCTCTAAAATTGCCGCTCTTTCGGAGCAGTATGATTTTGAAGCGATTGTTCCCGTCAGCGCAAAAACGGGCGATGGTATAGAGGCTTTGCTCTCGGAGCTTAAAAAGCACGCCGAAAACAGCCCGCACTTTTTCCCGGATGACACGTTGACCGATCAGCCCGAAAGAGTGCTTGCAGCTGAGATGATACGCGAAAAAATGCTCCGCCTGCTTGATAAGGAGATACCTCACGGTGTTGCGGTTTCCATCGAGCTTATGCGCGAGCGTGATACGAGCGATATTATGGACGTAGAAGCCACTATTTACTGCGAGCGCGAGTCCCACAAGGGAATAATTATAGGCAAGGGCGGAAGCATGTTGAAAAAAATATCGACCTTTGCCCGTGAGGATATGGAAAAATTCTTCGGCATAAAGGTCAATCTCAGATGCTGGGTCAAGGTTAAAGAGGACTGGCGTAACAGAGAGGGACTTATACACAATTTTGGTCTTGATTGACAGACATAATACCGCCGCACACGGAGAATTTAAATATATAAGTTTTCCGAGGGCGGTGTTTTTTATCTATAACGAGATTTATTGGAATTTGTTTGCGAAAAGCGGTAAAATCGAGGACTATCTTATATATCGCCGAGAGCAAAACAGCGTCGGTTGTTCAGCCGAAAAGGGCAAAAGCGATGGGTGTGAATGTAAAGGGGCTTATCTTAAAAGAACAGAATATAGGCGAGAACGATAAGCTTGTAACGGTGCTGACTGACAGCCTCGGAGTGTTACGTGCATTTGTCAGGGGTGCCAAAAAGTTAAGCAGCAAAAAGCAGTCGGCAACGGGGCTTTTGTGCTATTCCAAACTGTCGCTTTACAAAACTAAAGACAGCTACATAATAGAAGAGGCCGAGAGCATAGAGAGCTTTTTCGGCTTGCGAAACGACATAGAAAAGCTGTCGCTTGCACAGTATTTTTGCGATATAGCCTTTGAGCTGTCGCCTAAGGAGGACGATGCGACGGACTTTTTGCGCGTGGTGCTCAATTCGCTGTATTTTTTGGCAAACGGAAAAAGGCCTCCGCTTTTGTTAAAGGCAATAACCGAATTAAGACTTGTTTCTCTTGCCGGCTATATGCCGAACCTTATCGCCTGCGAAAGGTGCGGAGCATTTGAGACGCCGATAATGTATTTTGATATGGAAAGAGGCTTGCTTTACTGCGATAACTGTGCCGACGAGAACGCTCTTTTCCCTCTTGAGATAGGCGTTGTCAGCGCAATGCGCCATATAGTTTTTGCCAAAATAGATATATTATACAATTTCAAGCTGTCTCCGGAAGCGAGCGAGGATCTCAGCTACATCACCGAGAAATACCTTGCCTCAAAGACGGACAGACCGTTTAAAACACTTGATTTTTATTATTCTGTAAAGGACTAATTATGAATAAATACCACATTTCACTTGAGCTTCCGAAAATACTTTTAACTCTTTCGAAAATGACCTCCTGCGAGGAGGCAAGGCTTGCGGCGTTGTCGCTGCAGCCGAGCGGCGATTTTTTTGAGGTGCAAAAACGCCTTTCCGAAACGGAGGCTGCTCATATACTCATAGCAAAATTCGGCGCGCCCTCGTTCGGAGGCCTTATAAATGTTAACAATCAGCTGAGCCGTGCGTCGTCCGGCGGCACGCTGTCCATGCGTGAGCTTTTGGATATTTCCTGCGATTTGCGCGTGATACGCGGTATAACCGAGTGGCGCTCAAAAAGCGCCGGTATGGATACCGCGATAGACGACCTGTTTAATTCGCTCTACACAAATAAATATCTTGAGGATAAAATAAACAATGCTGTTTTGTCCGATACCGAAATGTCGGACAATGCTTCACCTGCGCTTAAAGATATACGCAGGCACAAAAGACTCGAGGAGTCAAAAATACGCGACAAGCTTGACGGTATGATACGCTCTCCGAAATACAAATCAAGCTTGCAGGACGCTATAATCACACAGCGAAACGGCCGATTTGTCGTTCCCGTAAAGGCCGAGCACCGAAGCGAGGTCTCGGGTATGGTTCATGATACATCCGGAAGCGGTGCCACGGTATTTATTGAACCGGCGGCTGTAATAGAGGCAAATAACCGTATAAAGGTGCTTGAAAGCCGTGAACGCGATGAAATAGAAAGAATTCTTTCGGAACTGTCAGAGGAGGCAGGGAGCTTTGCCGATACAATAAAAATAAGCTGCGAATCGGCGGCGGAGCTTAACCTGATTTTCTCAAAGGCTCAGCTTGCCTATAAGATGAAGGCTACAATGCCGATTATAAATTCGCGCGGTGTTATCGAGCTTAAAAAAGCTCGCCATCCGTTACTTGACCCGAAAAAAGCCGTGCCTATAGACGTGTCGCTCGGTGACAAATATGATTCTCTTGTCATAACAGGCCCCAATACTGGCGGTAAAACCGTCTCTATAAAAACAATAGGACTTTTAACTCTTATGGCGGAGTGCGGTCTTTTTATACCGGCAAACGAAAACAGCAGTATAGCCGTATTTAAAAACGTGTTTGCCGACATCGGCGAAGAGCAGAGCATTGAGCAGTCGCTCTCCACTTTTTCGGCACATATGACGACGATCGTAAATATAAGCAATAACGTTGATGAAAGCTCTCTCGTTTTAATCGATGAGCTCGGAGCGGGAACCGATCCCGTAGAGGGCGCAGCTTTGGCTGTTGCGGTGCTTGAGGATCTTCGCCGTAATGGTGCCAAAATAGCGGCGACAACCCATTATTCCGAACTTAAGGAATATGCGCTTCGCACGAACAGAGTCGAAAATGCATCCTGCGAGTTTTCTGTCGATACCTTGAAGCCTACATATAAGCTGATAACGGGTATACCCGGTCGTTCCAACGCATTTGCGATATCTCAAAAGCTCGGCTTGTCAAAAGAGGTCATAGATGAGGCGGCAAAGCTTATCTCGGAGGAAAATACCAGATTTGAGGATGTTGTTGATACGCTCCAAAAAACACGCCTCGAAATGGAAAAGGAAAAAGAAAAGACCGCCGAAATGCAAAACGAGATAGACGAGATAAAGAAAAAGGCGGAAAACGAGCTGTCACTTGCAAAGCAAAAGGGCGAAACGCAAATACTTATGGCTCAAAACGAGGCGAAACGCATACTTGAAAACGCAAAGCGTGCTGCAGCGTCTCTTATGATGGAGCTTGACCGCCTGAAGCGCGAGCAGTCGAATGAGAAAAACGCTTCAGAGATGGCACGCAAGGCAAAGGCGGCGTTAAAGCAGCATCTCAACACCATAGATGATATGACATACGAGAAAAACGACTTTGACGGCGATGACGACGATTACGTTTTGCCGAGACCGTTAAAGACGGGTGATAATGTATTTGTTAAAACACTCGGCACCGAGGCCGAGGTCGTATCGCTTGATAAAAACGGTAACGCCGAGGTAAAAGCAGGCGTTATGAAGATGAAGGTCAAGGCATCGGAGCTTCGCCTTTTGGCTCCGAAGAAAAAGCCGAAGAAGCAGAGCCTTTACCGTTCCGTAAAGGAAAAGTCCTTGCCGAGCGGTAAGTCAAGCGTGGATTTGCGCGGTGAATCGGTTGAGGAGGCAATAGCCGACCTTGATATGTTCATTGACGGAGTGCTTCGCTCCGGCCTTAATGAGCTTACAATAATTCACGGTAAGGGAACAGGCACGCTCAGAAGAGCCATACAGCAGCACTTAAAAGACCATCCGAACATAAAATCGTACAGAACGGGTGTATACGGCGAGGGTGAAGAGGGCGTTACGATAGCCGAATTAAAGTGATTTCGTCATATATTATTTGTAAGATTATTACGGTGTGTTGCATTGAAATGACGATTGTGCTAAAATAATTTCAGCAAAAGCCGCAAAGGAGAAAAATATGAATAAAAAAATTATTGCTGTCGCACTTTTGATACTTATGATTTCTGTGGTGTTTATTTCCTGCGGAAAAAAGAGAAGCTGGGAAAAGGACGATACTACAGCCGCTCCCTCCGAAACAACGTCCATTGAATACACAACCGATGAATCGGGCGAAAAATTCGTAACAAACATAAACGGAGAGCTTATTCCCGTAACCACAGGTAAGGACGGTTCGGTTGAGTTCTACGAAGACCTTATAACCAAGACCTCCGAGCAGGCTGCCGAGACCGAGCCGAACGGCGAGGATAAGCCCGAAAAGCCGAATGACGCTCCAACCAAAAGCGAAAGCGGTACCGTAAAAATAGGAACAGGTGATCCTGCAGATGAGAGCCATGCGGCTGTTATTGATTGGAGTGCTCGATAATAAAAGGAACTAAAATGAAAAAACTATTCAGTATTTTGTCAGCGGCCGTAATTGTGCTGTCGGTTGCGGCGGTAATGGCTTTTGCTGTCGGCGACGGTAAAAACCGCGGAGACGTAAACGGCGACGGTAAAGTTGATTCGGCAGATGCCATGCTTGTTATGAAATGTGATGCCGGACTTTTGAGCCTCTCGAATGACGAAATCAAAAGAGCCGATTTAAACGGTGACGGTAAAATTGATTCGTGCGACGCCGTATACATTTTGCGTATAGCGGCAGGGCTCAAGGTTCCCGATGCCGAGACTACGGCAAAAGAGACTTCGTCCGTTTCCGAGCCGACAACCGAAGAAACAACGAAGCCGACAACGGAAAATACTACGAAGCCCACGGAGCCTGTAACCGAGCCCACCCGGCCGGCTACAAAACCCTCTGAGCCCGTAACCAAGCCCACCGAACCCCCCCAAGCCGCCGACTCCAACTGGGACCCCTCAAAGAACGCCGTTATTGACTGGGGCGGCGGAACAACCAAGAAGAACTAAACTTTTTCTTGACAATTACAATATAATTTAGTATAATATGTCCTTGTAAAGTCGCTGGCTTTACAGGGACTTTTTCTTTAAGGAGTGGTAGTTTTGGCAAATAATGTTGAAATAACGATTTTGCTTGATTTCTACGGTGATATGCTTACTGCGAAACAGCGTGATTTTATCAATCTTTATTATAACGACGACCTTTCTCTTGCCGAAATTGCCGAGAACGAGGGCATAACCCGTCAGGGCGTGCGCGATGCGATAAAACGTGCCGAGGGGCAGCTCTACGAGATGGAGTCGAGACTCGGATTCGTAAAAAAATGGAATGGCATAAAAACCACTCTTGGCGATATTATAAACTGTGCCGAGGAAATCAGCGATTATAATTTAAATCACGGGCTTTCTCGAGAGATAAACGACACTACGGTAAAGATAAAATCTCTTGCTTTGTCTATCATAGAGTAATTACAGAGGTAAGTTTATGGCATTTGAAGGATTATCGGACAGACTTGAAGCCGCTTTTAAAAGGCTTCGCAGCAAAGGCAACCTTACCGAGAGCGACGTTAAAGAAGCTATGCGTGAGGTTCGCCTCGCTCTTCTTGAAGCGGACGTTAACTATAAGGTCGCAAAGGATTTTACAAATAAAGTTACCGAGCGCGCAATAGGCTCACACGTTTTAGAGAGTCTTACACCGGCTCAAATGGTTATAAAAATAGTCAATGAGGAATTGACCGAGCTTATGGGCGGAACCGGCTCAAAGCTCGCATACGCTTCACACGGACCCACAATCATTATGATGTGTGGCCTTCAGGGCTCCGGTAAAACAACTCATTGTGCTAAAATAGCCTTGAAGCTTAAAACCGAGGGTCACAGACCGCTGCTTGTTGCGTGCGACGTGTACCGACCGGCTGCCATAAAGCAGCTGCAGGTAGTCGGCGAGCAGGCCGGAGTCACCGTGTTCGAAGAGGGTCAGGGCGACCCGGTTAAAATAGCGAAAGATGCAGTTTCCCTTGCCAAGGATAAGGGATATGACTACGTTTTCATAGATACGGCAGGTCGTCTTCATATAGATGAAACGCTGATGAACGAGCTTAAAAACATTAAGGCCGAGGTTCATCCCCACGAGATTCTTCTTGTTGTTGACGCTATGACCGGTCAGGACGCCGTCACGGTGGCAAGTGCATTTGACGATGCGCTCGGCATCGACGGTATGGTACTTACAAAACTTGACGGTGATACAAGAGGCGGCGCGGCGCTCTCCGCGAGAGCTGTTACCGGTAAGCCTATAAAGTTTGTCGGTATGGGAGAGAAGCTCACGGAGCTTGACTATTTTCACCCCGACCGTATGGCTTCGCGAATTCTCGGTATGGGCGATATGCTCTCCCTTATCGAAAAGGCGGAAATGGCTCTTGACGAAAAGAAGGCCGCCGAGCTTGAAAAGAAACTCAGAAAAAACAAGTTTGATTTAAACGACCTTCTGTCTCAGCTTCAGCAGATAAGAAAAATGGGCTCTATGAAGGATTTGCTCGGTATGCTCCCCGGCGTCGGCAGTAAGATAAAGGATATGGACGTAGACGAGAGTCAGTTTGACCGCGTTCAGGCAATCATCTTTTCGATGACATATAAGGAGCGCTCCAATCCCGATATTATAAATCCGTCACGTAAGCGCAGAATTGCCGCAGGCTGCGGTATGCAGGTTGAGGATGTCAACAAGCTTTTGAAGCAGTATCGCGATATGCAGAAGCTGTTTAAACAGTTTAATTCAAAATCCGCACGTCGTCGCTTCAGTAAAATGGGGAATTTCGGCAATTACGGAATGTAACTTTTGTTAATCGCACTTTATAAGTGTAGTTTATAAATTTAATAATTATATATTTGGAGGAAAA
>ENA-OPSI01000448-OPSI01000448.1-human-gut-metagenome-genome-assembly--contig:-NODE-448-length-14797-cov-1.642314_pt1 | contig 14797 bp, 9 predicted proteins | sample MGYA00241806_ERZ501903 | MGnify/ENA primary metagenome ERZ501903 (study PRJEB25962, sample SAMEA2042439) | human gut metagenome | biome: human gut; feature: human-associated habitat; material: faeces...
GCCAAGAAGAAAAAGCCGGTAACGATGGAAAACATGCTCACCACGACGGTCTACTCGTTCACAAAGAACCGCAACTATGACATCTGCGTGAGCAAGGACTTTCTGCGCAAAGGCGACCACGTATTGTTCATTGACGACTTTCTGGCCAACGGCAATGCTGCCAAAGGCATAATAGACCTCGTAAACCAAGCCGGAGCCACGCTTGCAGGCATGGGTTTCATCATAGAAAAAGCCTTTCAGCACGGCGGCGAATATCTGCGCAACGCCGGCGTGAGAGTTGAGTCGCTGGCAATAATTGACAGCCTTGACAACTGCGAGATAAAGATAAGATAACACCCAAAAAGAAATATACACAGAAGCATCATGGCGGCGGCTCACAGTTGTGCCGCCGCCATAACTATTCCATTTGTCCCATTGCTCCAATCACTCACACTACTCCCATAATCCCCATCCCCCAACAATGCCACTCACCCCTCGAACAGCCCACGAGCTGCACACCGTGGAACTGATGATACGCCTGTATTGCCGCCATAAGGAGGGCAACAGGGAGCTGTGTCCTCAATGCCGCGAACTGCTTGAATATGCCTCGTCGCGCCTTGCCCGTTGTCCGTTTCAGGACAACAAGCCGACATGCCGCCTGTGCAAGGTGCACTGCTACAAGCCCAAAAAGCGCGAGCAGATACGCCAAGTGATGCGCTATGCCGGTCCGCGCATGCTCTTATATTATCCGGCAGACGCCATAAAGCACATGGCAAGGGAGATTGCACTGAAGATGAAGCGTAAGGGCAAGTAACTTATACCTAAATATAATATGCCACATATTGCGATGCAAAAGAGCATCTTTTACAATGCAATATGTGGCATATTACAACACAAAAGGATACCTTTCACAAAAAGATATTGCGAAAGATCAAACTAAAAATAATTTTATCAGAAACTCATCACTCGTCACATCAGGTTTTAACTTCCTGAAAGACAACATATTAAGGCGTGATGAGTTGCGGTTTAAACTCATCACACGGCTGTAATTTCACGTAAAATTTGTGTTTGTAACATATATGCGAGCAGATTTACCTACGGATAGCTCCATCTTCACAATGTATGCACATTATTTCATGATAGCAGATGCTGCTCCATATTGCTCGCCCACCTCATTTCCACGGTTTACCTTCTTGCCATATCCAAATGTATATGTAACAGACAGGTTTAGACGCCGGTGAAAATTGTTGCCGTTAGCAAACTGGGTTTCAGAATATAGAGGAGTCATCAGTTTGCTTGTAGAGCACAGCCAGTCGTTGCGAAACAGGTTCATCGCACTTACACGTATGTTCCATCCCGAACGGCTCCATCCGGCAAGCATTTGATAAAAATCACGGTCTTCGTATATCACGCCCCGGTTTCCCTGCACAGTGAGGTTCTTTGTCTGATAAGATGCCTGAAAATAGAAGTTGCCAAGATAATATGTTGCAGAAGCACTGCAATAAAACGGCGAACGCCTGATATCGAATAGTCCTGACATGCGATATAACGACACAGAAGGAGAGGCAGCCAACTGAAGGTTGCCGTTAAGCAGTTTATAATTAAACGACATGCCTATCTGTGTACGGTTATAGTTGCAATCTGTCTCAAAGGTTCTCAGCAGGGCCGTGCCGCCGTTATATGGCTTATAAACAGGCACATAAAGATTGAACTCGCCGAAATACTGCACAAACGCCGAAGCCGAAAAAGCATTGACCGGCATCCAGTTGTACGAGAGATTGAATGTAACCTGCCTAGAAAGTCCGAGATTGGGATTTCCGGTATAATACATCAGCTCGTTTTGCTGAAGCACATTAGGTGTCTTTTCGCTTGCGCCCGGATAGTTTGCGCCGAAATGAAAATATGTGCGGAACGAGTGTTTACGCGAGGGAGAGAAGCCTACTGACAGATTGATCAACGGATAAATTTCAGCAACCGAAAGGTCGTTTATTTTATTCCTTTCCCACTGAAAGGCTGCGTCAGCACTTATATTCCACACCTTATTCAGAAACTTATAGCCGATGGCAGCACCTGAATAGGTATCAGAAAAATCATTGTCATAAGGAGATGTGCCGAAATAGCTTACCTGATTGGACGTGGAGCCAAACCAGGCGCGGAAGAAAGCCGTATGGTTGTCGGTAAATTTCTTGAAAAGCGTTGCACTGCCGCGAAACTGCCATACGTCTTCTTTTGAATTGTTCGCTATGGCCTCACTGCCCGGCAACGATGCCTGATAGTTGTATGAATAATTGGTATGGCCGTAATTTATGCCGGGAGACACGCTGACATGAAAGCTGTGTGGCAGGATAAAATAATAATTTCCCGACCATACGAAATAACGGCTCACGTAGGGTTCGTTCTTCAAATAAGAATAGTCTGCATTATTCTGAGGAACAAACGACAATGTTCCGCCGGTCCGGGCCATCGCCGACTGGTCAAAATTAAAACCTATGGTGTTGGCTATCTGCATTTTGTCGGTATCGTAAACTGCACGGAAAGTAACAGGATACTGGTTATATTTGAAACGTGAATAGTCCAACGCCTCGTTTCTTGTTGTCTGAAAAGCCTGACCATTTTCATCTTCAATACTGTAAATACCCTCAACAGAATTGCCGTAATGATTAATGTCGTGATTGGAGGTACCGGCATATAAATCGTATGTCATGCGTTTATACACAAACTTTGAATATACCGAAGCCCGGTTTGAAAGTCTGCCGGTAAGGAAATTTTCATTCAGAGTGGCCTTGGTATAACCTCCGTATTCATATTTCTGCACTATGAAATTAACGACATGCTCACTTCCCTGAAAACGCGGATCTGCAGGAAAGTCAAGATATTCAACTCTGCGTACATCTGAAGTCAAGATGCCTTCCATCTCTTCGGCCGACGCAGGAATATAGTTGATATATATAGCCACACTCTGCCCGCTTGTGGTAGTTACGGCATTGTCCATCAGATTAATGTTGATCTGAGGCAGTGCGAGCTGTTGTAGAAGGTCTATCGCATTTTGCGCTGACTGCCTCTGCTTCATCGTCGGAATGTATGTTGACGACATGGCATTGGTGTGCTGCATCTTGGCCTTGACCACCACTTCGTCAATTTCTTTTGTGCGTATGCTGTCTGAAGTTTGAGCCGTCATTTTTACAGGAAATGTGCATACTAGCCATAATGACAAAAATGCTCCCGGTAAATATGCAATATCATTTTTTACAAAATCTTTCATATTTATATTCATATATTGTTTTTATTTCCATTAAACCTGCTCAACCTGGATGAAAGCAGAATGTGATGAGTTGCAGCATCAACTCATCACATTGTAACATTCTGACATTCAACGTATTGAAACAGAATGTGACGAGTGATGAGTTTTTAACAAAAATATATTCTGTTTCAGCCGCCATTATGATAAACAGAATGACGACTGCCGGGCATTTCCGTTTTTACAGGCACAGCTAAATGCCGTTAATTATTCTGTCGCGACACCTCTCCATTAGCCATTTGGGCGTACTCGTAGCTCCGCAAATGCCTATCGTGTCGATGCCTTCTATCCATTCGCGCTTAATCTCGTCGGGGCCTTCAATAAGATGACTGTTGGGATTGACGCTCCTGCACTCGTTGAAGAGCACCTTGCCGTTGCTGCTCTTGCGGCCGCAGACAAAGAGAATGAGGTCGTGGCGCTTGGCAAACGAACTGATGTTTGGCATGCGGTTGGCCACCTGACGGCATATCGTGTCGAAGCTCCTGAACGTGGCTTCAGGCGAGATGTGCTCCTGGATATAGTCGATTATGCGGTGAAACTCGTCGAGCGACTTCGTTGTCTGCGAATATAGATATATGTCGCGGTTGAAGTCGAGCGCCTTGGCATCGTCTATTCCGGCTATGACGATGGCCTTGCTGTTGGTCTGTCCTACAAGTCCGAGCACCTCGGCGTGGCCCGGCTTGCCGAATATTACAATCTGCGCATCCGGATTAGAGTCGTATTCGCGCTTGATGCGCCGCTGCAGCTGCAGCACCACGGGGCATGTGGCGTCTATTATCTCTATGTTGTTGCGGCGCGCTATCTCGTAAGTCTCGGGCGGTTCGCCGTGGGCACGCAGCAGCACCTTCACGTTGTGAAGAGCCTTCAGCTCGTCGTGGTTAATAGTTATAAGTCCCATGCTGCGCAGGCGTTCACACTCCATTCCGTTGTGCACTATGTCGCCCAGGCAGTATAATGTCTTTCCGGCCGCAAGCTCTTCTTCGGCCTTTCTTATGGCAGTGGTAACCCCGAAGCAGAATCCGCTGCCGTCATCGATTTCTATCTGTACCATCTTCTTGATGTTTCTTATAAAACAATCCCAAACCGTCATTAGAGCGCACATAGTATTATCTGTCTTGTGCATTCATACTTTCAGCCTGTCTTTTTGTTTCTATCAGCAGATTTCCGTTAAATTTTTCTTGAATAGTCAGCTATACCAGCAAAACAATTAATGTAAATCAACTCAATATAAAGCAAAAATCAGAGCCTAATCATAATAACGATTTGGGATAATTCATGACCGGACTGAGCCGGTCATGAATAAAAACAAACAGGCATTCTGACCGTAATAATATATTCCTATAGCTCTATATTTGCCTGTCCCGGCATAAGCCTTACGGTCTTTCTGTGCCGAAATATGTGTCGAGCAGTTCTTTTGCTGCCACGAAGCTAGTCTTTGTTCCGGCCAGCACCGAGTCTTCTGACGCCTTCAGTTTCTGCTGTATGAGCGGATTGTTATAGAAGCTGCCGCGCAGATGCTCATTTATGGTTTCATACATCCAATATTTGCTCTGCTCGTTACGGCGGTAGTTGAAGTAGCCGTTGTGCTTAACAAAGTCGACATACTGATAAACCATATCCCACACTTCCTTTACGCCTGTGCCGTAGAAGCCGCTGTAGCAGAGCACCTTGGGCTGCCAGCCGCTGTCTGATGGCGGGAAGAAATGCAGGGCGTTGCGGAAGTTGGTGGCGGCAATGTGGCACTTATCCACGTTGTTACCGTCGCACTTGTTGATAACTATGCCGTCGGCTATCTCCATGATGCCTCGCTTTATGCCCTGAAGCTCGTCGCCCGTGCCGGCCAGCTGAATGAGCAGGAAGAAGTCAACCATAGAGTGACATGCCGTTTCACTCTGCCCTACGCCCACCGTCTCGACAAATATCTTGTCGTATCCGGCAGCCTCACACAGTATGATAGTCTCACGGGTCTTGCGCGCCACGCCTCCCAGCGAGCCTGCCGTAGGACTGGGACGTATGAAGGCTTCTTCACGCAAAGAGAGTTTTTCCATACGGGTCTTGTCGCCAAGAATACTTCCCTTGGAGCGTTCAGAACTGGGGTCGATGGCCAAGACGGCCAGCTTGCCGCCAAAACGGTCGAGCACATGCACGCCAAACTGGTCGATAGAGGTACTCTTTCCGGCACCCGGCACACCGCTGATGCCTATGCGCAGCGACTTGCCGCTGTAGGGCAGGCACTTCTCGATAACCTCCTGAGCCTTCTGCTGGTGGTCGGGATTAACACTCTCTATCAGCGTAACGGCCTGGCTGAGCACCGTAACGTTGCCTTTAAGGATGCCTTCCACCATCTCGCCCACTGTATACTCACGGCGCCTGTAGCGTGCGCGGTTAAGATAGGGATTCACTGTTGAAGGCTGCTCTACTCCGGAATTAACCGTAAGCCCCTTATACTCACTGCTGTTTTCTGGATGTTCCATAACAATATTATTTCACTTTTACATGTATAACAACCTTTGGTTTTGCCGGGTCGTTGGTTATCATCAGCACACGCGGCTTGCTCCTTGCGCTCTTCAGCTGCTTCTTGTAAGCCGTGATCTTCAGTTTTGCCGATTCGCCCGGACGCAGCTTCGACTTGTTCAGCTTCACCTTCAGACCTGTTGTGAACATCTGCATTGAACGTATGTCGAGCCTGCTCTTTCCGTTATTTTCAATGATTATCGTTCCGCTCTTGTCGTCCTTGTCGCCGAACGTGCCGAGGTCGAGAGTCTCTGACGACAGCTTTATCACCGGTGCATTGTGCTTCTGTGTCTCCGACATGTTTCTGAATCCGGGGAGCAGAACGGCCGAAACCGATATTTCCTTGTCGGCGCTGACCTTGTCGCCGGGATACATTCCGAGATATACCGACGACTGCGTAAGTCCGTAATCACGCAGCTTCAGCGAGTTGAGCGTTATAGTTGCCACGCCGGTGTGTCCAGGAGCAATGGTTGTAGGCGACACTGACGCCGTAAGGTAATCAGGCAGGTGCATAACAACCGGACTGACGCTCTCAGATCCGCTGTTGATGATGTGTATCTTCTGTATAGGCATGTCGCCCACGTTGACATCATCAAACTCGATGTTGTTGTTGTCTGTCCTCACGCTGCCGATAGTGTAGTCATATTTTCCGGTGAAGTCGATAAGCTTGTCAACCACCACTCCCTTCATCTTCAGATAGAAGGGCTTGTCGGAAGCATTGCTGTAAACGGCCACTTCCTTTTCAAAATGTCCGAGCTGACGTGCATCATAAGTAACCTCAACCGTAAAGTTGTCGCCCTTCATGATGCTGCCGCGCGGATAGCTCGCAATGGCACATCCGCAACTCGTCCTAACTGTGTCGATTATCAGTTCGTTGCCCTTGTTGCGCAATTCAAACTTCGCCGTTACGGGCTGTTCATAAAGAACGCTTCCGCAGTCGATAACCTCGTGCTTGGCAGATATGCGCTGTGCCGCCATGTCGAAGGCAAAGGCGGCAACCAGGGCTGTCAGTATTATTTTTCTTTTCATAATTCAATTCTCTTTCAATCATTCAATAACAATAACCTTAGACACTGCGCGTCCTGAATATTCAGGCGAGTAAGCACACTGCACGGTGCATGTACCTGTCTCGTAAGTGCCTTCACGGTCAACATAATATTCTGTCTCTATAACGTGCGTTCCCTTGCTGAAACGGTCGAAATAATAGTTCGTAACGTTGTCTTTCGGCGTGCAGTAATATCCGCCGGCGTATCCGCTGAGCTGTCTGAGCGGCTCCATGCAGGCGGCACGCTTGTCGCTCACCTGAACAAAGTCGTAATCGCGGTCGGCTACTATGGTTATGCGCACCTTGATGCGTGAGCCCACTTTCAGACTTGCGGGCGTAGTGCCGTCGGCAGAAAGTATTTCTCTTGTAACCTTGAAGCCCGACGAAGCGGCATCTATATCAGAAACCTTGCATACTGACTGGGCATAAACGGCGCCCCATGATGTACCTTCAGATGTCTTGCTTACGGTCAGCTTGCCGGGGTTGGCAACGCTTGTTGCCGACTTGACGTAACCCAGACCTGCGGTGGCAGGCGACATGTCGAGCTTCTTGCCGTCGAGCGTTATCTCAGCCTTCTCGCTCTTGTTGAGCACCGACATGTTGTCGCTTAAGAATGCATAAACGGCATTTGCGCTGTTGACCGGTGTGTTCCAGCCCTGCACTCTCTTCTGCTGCAGCAGCCATTGTCTCATCTCGTCGATTTCTGCCGAATAGCCATTGGCGTCAACAAGCTTCATTGCCTCTATTGCTGCAACCTGTGTAGGTATGCGGTAATCAAACCAGTTGTAGCCTGCGCGCGGCGAGTCGTAGTAGCGGCCCATAGTCTCTGTCTTAACCGAATATTCCTCAAGACTCTTCAGGTATTCACCTGCGAGCTTGCTCTCGCCGTTCTTTGACAATACAACAGCCATGAGGGCCTTGCCATAAAGGTTAAGTGAAGTGTTCTTTGTCTTAAGATATCCGAGCAGATAGTCTGCCGCAGAACGTTCTGCCGACGTAAGTTGTCTGTCGCCAAGGGCGCAGATATACAGATACTGCAGTGCCGAGTAGTCGCGTATTCCGTATGCGTTGCCTTTCTTTTCGGCCTCCTTTATCTTCTCAACTTCATCCACAACGACACGTCCGAGATAAGTCATTGCCTTGTCGAGCATGCCTTTTGTCTCGTTCTGAACGCCTATCATTGTGTTCAGACGGGTAAGCAGCTCAGCAATGCTTGCCGTCAGCGACGGCGAGCCGTAAGGCATTCCCTGCCACCACGACCAAGAGCCGTCGGCCTGCTTCTGCAGCTTTTGCAGTTTGCCGAGCATCAAGCTAATGTTGTTGTTGAGCGAAGAGCTGTCGAAATAGTTGGCAAGGAGTCGTTTCTGCTCAGCCTCATTGTCGGCATCTGCCACCCAAGGCGTCTCGTTGAACACGATGTCCTTAAGTTCCTGATTCTTCTCCAGACTGCTCAACAGACTTGTCTGTTCTGCCTCACGCTTCCACTGTTCGAACGTTGTCTTAGCCTGCGGAGCGTTCTTCAGGATGTAGTTGCTTATGCTGTTGGCATAATATGCCGTGGCTAGACTTATGGCGTTGTTGTCGCTGGCGGTGCCTATGTAAGGCAAAGCCTGAAGCACGAGCCATGCAGGATTGTTGGTGTATTCAACAGTCAGCTTGTTATTTCTGCCGCCCTTAGCGAACAGGTTGCCAAGGTCTATCGTCTTCTGGCCGGGCTGCGTCTGTGTAAACGGCACCGTATTGGTTACAAGTTCCTCGTCTGCCAGTACCGGAAGATATTGCTGCTCGCCGTCGCTGAAGTTGCGTCCGTTTGCAAATATCTTGCACACAAGCATTGAACTGTTGGCATCAGGGCAATATTCAAACGATACGGCTGTTGTCTGTCCGGCAGCAACCTTGAACGACTTTTTCTGCTCAAACACCGTTTTGTCTGTCTCAGGATCTACGAGCTGCATAACAGCCGTACCCTCTGCACTCTTCTCTGAAGTGTTGAATATTCTTGCTGCTATCGAAGCACGGTCGCCTACACGTACAAAGCGCGGCATGTTGGGCTGCACCATAACGGTCTTGCGCGCAACGGTTTCGCTCTCGATAAGTCCGAAGTTTACGTCCTTGTCGTGAGCAAGTCCCATAAACTTCCATGTTGTTATGCTTTCGGGCAGAGTAAACTTAACGCTCACGTTGCCTTTGTCGTCTGACTGAAGTGCGGGATAGAAGAACGCCGTCTCGTTAAGGTTCTCGCGCAACTGAACGTTGTCTGCAGAACGGCCCTGAGCAGAACCGTTGTCGGCTGTTACAGGAGGCTCTGCAAGCTCTTCCTTGCTCTTAACCGAAGCAGATTCGCTCTCGCCGGCCAACATGGCTGAATCGGAAGCCACAGCCTGCTTCTTAACTGCGCTGCCGGCTGCATTCAGACGCATGCTTGACGTCAATCCGAAAATGCGTGAAGAAAGCATTGACATGAAAAGTCCATCAAGATCAAACTTGTTCATGTCAAAACTGTTTTCATCAAGAAGTTTAATCTCTGCCGAACTCGAGAAATGCAAGCCATTCTGATAAACCGAACGCCACTGAGTGTAAGGCTCACTGATGGCCATGTCATTGTAGAACCACCAGCTGAACGGAGTTATCTGGTTGAGCGAGCTGTCATAAAGCGTAGCCATGAGCTGTGCCTTGGCAGCAGTGCCGTCGGGTCTTGTTATGTTGAGCGTCCACTCTTCGCTCTGTCCCGGAGTAAGTCTATCGCGGAAAGTGGTCCACTTCAGCATCAGTCTTCTGTCGGGAACAGGACGTGTGATATACACGCTGTGATTATAGTCCTTGCCGTCTTTCACCCATACGAGGTTTATCTTCAGGCCGTCGCCATACTCTTCCTTATATGTCAGAGTGCGTGTTGACAGCTGGTTGCTAAGGTCTGTTGCGCCGTCGGCAATTACCTTATCGCCTGAAATGACGGTGTAAAGGATATGTGTGTCGGCATCAGACGAGCCTACCTGCAGATAAACCGGACTGCCGTCTGACGGGAACTTGGTGTCTGAAAGATAGAACCAGTCGTGTGTTTCAACGCAAGGCTTAGTGTCGTCGAGGCTGAACACGACGAAATCCTGCTTCAGCGTGTCTGTGCCGCAGATAGCCACGAGCTTATGGCGGCCCGACTTTAGCTGCGACGCCGTGTTCCATGTGATGCTCTCGTCGCGGTTGGTTCTTGCCTTGAAGGCATTGAACGAGCCGTCGATGTAATATCTAACGTTGTCGTCGATGTCAACACCGGCCATATTCTTGTATACAAACTTTATTGTCTTCAGACTGTCGCGGAGTATGCGTCCGGGCAAAGTGGTGCTCAGCGCGGCAGGCTTATTGCCCAAAGGCAGCGCCAGCTGTCCGCTGCGAGTCTCGCCTGCCTGGTCGGTAACTTCGGCATCAGCGGTTATTGTATAGAAGCGTGCAATGCTGTTGAACGTGCGTTCGTCAATGCCGCCGTCGGTATCTGCCCATGCGGGGAGCACCATAGGCATCTCTATCTTGAAAGCTCCGTCAGCATCGGTAACGGCCTCGCCCTTTACGAGCACGTCGGTTCCGGAACCGTTAGTATAAGCCGATGCATAATAGCGCCACCACAGCGACTGGCTGCGCTTAACCGTGTAGCTGACCTTTGCGCCCTGAACCGGCACGCCGGCATAGGTCTTAGCATGAGCCGTAACCACAAGCGTGTCGCCGCTCTGATATCTCTGGTTGATCTTGGGGAACTCTACCTGGAATGTAGGACGCTTGTATTCTTCCACCGTGATGTTTACAGAAGCATTGATGCCAAAGTCGCCCTGTATGGTGTAGCGGCCCGTAAGTCCGCCCGAAGGCAGCGCAAAGTCGGTGCTGGCCGTACCATATTCGTCGGTGGTTACAGTGGCCTCGCTAACCACCTTATAGTTAGCGTCTCTCATAGTGAGCTTGAATGACTTGCCTGCAACGACCTTGCTTTCCATGCCTTTCTGAGTGTTATATGCCACGGCTGCCACATGAACAGTCTGTCCCGGACGGTAAATCTTACGGTCGGTGAAGATGTTCAGCACGTCGCGGTCGCCCTTCTGGGCATAATAAGAGAAGCTGCTCCATGTGCCAAGCATAGGCGCCGCCTTGTCTCTCTCTGTGTAAGCGCGCAGCATTCTGATGCCGTCGCCGCCCATGCTGAACACGGCTTCGCCCTTATCATTGCATGTAAGGGTATGCGTCTTCTTGCCGTTTGTCTGCACGACGATGGTTGCGCCGGGCATAGGCTGGCCGGTTGTAGCACTAACAGCTGCAAGGCGCAGCTTGTTGCCGGGCAGCTGATGATGCACCACGAACATGTCTGTTACATACAGCAGGCGCCTCTGCGGCTCAAGATTCTTATTGTCTGAAGAAACTTCAACCATATAAACGCCTACCGGCATGCCGGCAAGCACGATCGAGTCTTTGATTATCTTGTATTCAGGCTGACCGGGATAGCGCTTCGTCTGCACGTTCTCTGTCAGCGGAACAATCTTCTTGCGAAGTTCCTTATATCCGTCATCCTGCGAAGGATTAAGCTCTGTGTCGCCGTCAACGGCCAGACGCGCCACCTTAACCTTAATCTCACTGACATTACGCAGATTCATTTTTATGACGTTACGCTTGTAAGGCAACACCACATTATTGGTGAGACTGATTACAAACTGCGGATTTGTCAGTCTTTTAAGTTCGTTGCGCAGCACGTTCATACGCGGCCATTCGCCCCAGCGGTTAACGGCGTTATTGATGTAAGCCACCAGGTCGTCGGCGTTAACGTCATTGCAGTTCTGCATAAAATTATAGCGCTCGATGGCCACTTCGCCACAAGCATTGAGATCAGAATATATGTTTATGAGCGAATCAAGCGACACGGCATAGCGCGACTTCTTTAATTCGCGGAAATAGATGCCGCCGTTGCGCTGATTGTTCTGCCTGACCATAGCCAGAGCCGTCAGCAACGTGGCAGTGCGGTTCTGCGTGGTTGCATAATAAGAGTGCATCGTGGCATAGTCTTCTGCCGTATATCCGATAAGACTCAGAAGGTCGTCGTTGAAGTATTTGCCGTCGCGTCCCTTTACGACAAACGGCTCATAGCAGAGTGCCTTCTTTGATGCGAGCAACGCAGGGTCGGCCAGCGACTTGCGGAAAAACTCGGCAGCCTTGGCCGAATTGTCTATTCCGACAGCGGCATACGGACTAAAATTGCGGTAAGAACTGTATATCTTGCCCAGTGCCGCATAATAGACAGCCGACAGAGCGCCGTCTGACTTGCTGCATGCTTCGGCCTTGTCTTCAAGCCGGGCAAGCCTTGGAGGAAGAGAGTCGGGCGAGATAGAATACCAAACCGACGCCATGCACGTCTCTGCCTTAAGCAGATGGCCATAGTCGCCGCCAGCCTCAGCCTTGTCGGCAATGGTCTGCAGCAGTTGTATCTGTGTCTTCGGCAGGTCCTTATTGGCTGCCTCGTCTACCTGTTTCCATAATTTCGAATAGCTGTCGCCAAACATTGCAGCCGGCACCAGCATAAAAGCCGTAAGTAAAAGGAAAGCGGTTTTTCTCATAATCAACAAAGTTTTTATTCTTAATACAACACGGCATCAACGTCCGCAGGGCTGCATGATGCATGCTTTGTGCCCCTGCTGCGGCGTCTGCCGCCGATGTTTCCTATATTTCTACAAAGGTAACTAATTAATCGTAGCTGACAAAACGATTTAATGTTTTTTGCCGTTTAACTTTCAAAAACTAAAACCTGATTATTGTCGAAGATTACGCATTGGGCACTGATAAATTAACTTTATTTACCAATACAGAAGTTTTAAGCAGCGAGATTTTAACACGCCGGAAGCCGGCATTATAGGAATAACGTCAGCGCAGATATGCCGTTTTTATCATGCAGACGAAGCCTCTGCAAGGCAAGAAACATGTAAACAGGATGCAAAAGCTATGCTTTCAGGATGCGAAATGCTGTATATTGGAGCGCAAAACATGGCCTTTTGCATGACAAAAAACAGTTGTTTTAAGTGTAAAAAGCAATGATTTATGGCCTTTCTGGAGTATTTACGGGATACAGAAAAAGAACTTTTAAATCACAATCAGACATAAACCTCTGATTATCAGCAACATACTAAAACAATCGAAAAATGCGAGTTTTTCATACGGAAACGGCATTTCGGCCGTAAGATTGCAAAAAGTGAGATAAATATGTTAACGCAAAAGTACTTACGTTAACATATTTTTACTTATTTATTTTACTGCTGGCAACATAACAACAACGGTATGCCGGCACAGCAGAAGATACTATTTGACAGGAAGAGCAAGCAACTGATACATCAGCGTTGCCGCCATGCGCTCCTGCCCTTCGGTTGAAGGATGCAGGCGGTCGGTGGCCTTGTCGTGGAAATAAGGCAGCTGAGCCTCAACCATCGGGTTAAGTCCGCTGACCGAATTGAGGTCAATCACAGGAACGCCCCACACGTTTCCGGCTTCCTTTACAGCCTCAACATAAGCGTCGAAATACTCTCCGCAGATGTTCTGCCAGCTCTCGTCGGGCTGTATGTTGGTGGCACCGAATGTGGCGTAAGCCCTGTGCAGGGGTGTCAGCAGCACAATCTGCTTGTCGGGGAAGAGCGTCTTCAGCTTGCTTATGCCAATGTTTATGCGGCCCTTAAAGGTGTCGCCGGTCATCACCGGAGTGCGTTTTTTGCGCTTATACACCTGCTTCTTGCCATGCACGGCAGCAGTAACGGTGTCTTCAGTTTCAACGTACCACTCACCGACGGGCACTCCGGCGTTGAAGTCGTTTGTACCCATGAACACCACTACGGCGTCAACCTCATTGCCATGTTCCTTGCTGAGCTTCTCTGCCTGACGCGGAACGTCGTCCCACTGGCGGCCGCTTATGCCATAGACATAAGGCGTTATGCCGAGCCACTGCTGCAGATATGCCCAGTATTTCTGCCTGATATCATTGCTGTTGTTCTTCGGGTCGGTAATCGAGTCGCCGATATACCCCACCCTTTTGCCTGCCCACGGATGGCGCACATATCCGCTCTTAACGGCAGTGTTGTCGTTCAATACAGTCTGACACGAAGCCTCAGGCGCCATGCACGCCATAAAAGCAAGAGACAATAAAAAAAATTTGTTCATTTCAATTAGTTTGTTAATCGGCCGTAAAGGTAACAAAAGTTATCCGTAACGACAAGACTTATCATGACAAATAGAGCCAAACGGCACATATAACGGCCACGGACAGCTCCGCTACGCCACATCTGAGGCAGCAGCGCTGACAAGTATTAAGAAATATTATCCTTTCATTTTAGGCAGTTTCTCATTTTCTTATTGTATATTTGCAATGTGGTTGCACACACAGGCATGATGCCGTTCTGCAGCGAAACAGCCAACAGCGCAGAGGCGTCAGCCGCCACAATAAAAGCAAAACAATTAAACACTGCAAGATATGAATATTGGAGACAAGGCGCCCGAAATACTCGGGCACGACGAAAACGGCAACGAGATAAGGCTCAGCGACTTTAAAGGCCGCAAGCTGGTGCTATATTTCTATCCTAAAGACCTTACGTCGGGATGCACCACCGAGGCGTGCAACCTGCGCGACAACTACACAAAGCTGAAGGAACTCGGCTACGAGGTGATTGGCGCAAGCGTGGACGACGGCAAGCAGCATCTTAAGTTCATAGCAAAGAACGAACTGCCGTTCCACCTCATTGCCGACACAGAGAAGACTCTCGTCGAGCAGTTTGGCGTGTGGGGCGAGAAGAAGATGTACGGCCGCACCTACATGGGCACCTTCCGCACCACCTTTATCATTGATGAGAACGGAGTGATTGAGCGCATAATCTCGCCAAAGGAGATCAAGGTGAAGAACCACGCCGAACAGATTATCGGAGAACAGAAATAACATAAAAGATAACAGCCGCCAC
>ENA-OPSI01000450-OPSI01000450.1-human-gut-metagenome-genome-assembly--contig:-NODE-450-length-14735-cov-1.498025_pt1 | contig 14735 bp, 13 predicted proteins | sample MGYA00241806_ERZ501903 | MGnify/ENA primary metagenome ERZ501903 (study PRJEB25962, sample SAMEA2042439) | human gut metagenome | biome: human gut; feature: human-associated habitat; material: faeces...
CACCAACCCTGCAAAGGAGGTGTGCTAGATGGATGCCGCGCTCATGGGGGCCATCGTCATCGCCTGCTGCTTTGCCGCCGGTGTGTTCGAGACAGGCCGAAAGAAGAAGACGTCCGAGGAATCACACCGCAATCGTCACGCCAACGCAAAGGAGGCCCGCGATGACCAATTCTAGCCCCTCGCTCCCCGCCGAGCAGCAGAACTACTCTGAGCAGCAGGGCCACGGCGCGCCGCAACGCCAACCGGCGCCGCAAGGATACGGCGCGCACGGCCACGGCGCACCCATCCCCACCGCACCCATCCTCGCCATGGAGGGGGTCTGCCTCTCCTTCGGGCCCAAGCGCGTGCTCGACGGCCTCACCTTCAACGTGCGCCGGGGCGAATGCTTCGGCTGCCTTGGCCCATCCGGCGCAGGCAAAACCACCACGATCAAGCTCCTTACCCGCCAGCTCACCCAAGATACCGGACGCATCCAGCTTTTTGGGCGCCCTATTGAGCACGCAAGCAATGCCGACTACGACCGCATCGGCATCCTCTCCGACACGAGCGCCCTCTACGAGCGCCTTTCCATCGAAGAGAACCTGCGTCTGTATGCCAGCATCCGCGGTCGAGGGCAGCACGATATCGACCGGCTGCTCGAGCGCATGAAGCTCAGCGACGACCGCCGCACCCTCATCAAAAACTGCTCAAAGGGCATGCGCCAGCGAGCCGCCCTCCTCTGCGCGCTCGTCCACGCCCCCGAACTGCTCTTTTTAGACGAGCCGACCTCGGGCCTGGACCCTGCCGCGCGGGCCGAGGTTCATCGGATGCTCTCCGAACTCAAGCGCGCCGGGGCAACGATCTTCATCACCACGCACGACATGGCAGAGGCCGAGGCGCTCTGCGACCGCCTGGCAATCCTCGACCGCGGTCGCATCATCGCCCTCGACGCGCCGCAATCGCTTAGTATGAAGTTCGCCCGCAACCGCATCGTCATCACGACGCGCACCCGCGGCGTGTTGGAGCTCACGCGCGATGCAGCTGCGGCCGACACCGTTCACGACCTTTTGGCCGCAAACGAGGTACTTGCCATCCACTCCGACGAACCAAACCTCGAGGAGGTCTTCCTCGAGCTGACCGGAAGGAATCTGTAAGATGAACGCCACCATACGGAAGGTCCGTGCGCTCGCCGGTAAAGACTTCGCCGACCTCATCAAGAACCCCACGATGTTCGTCGTCTGCCTCATGCCTATCGGGTTCATGGTCCTCTACCGCTTCGTCATCGGCGACGCCGCGACGAGCGCGGGGGTCACCATGGGCGAGCTTGCGGCCGCGAGCGAAGAAATCGCCACGTTCATGCTTGGGTCGTCCCTCTGCATGACCATCGGCATGGTCGCGTCGATGATCGTGCTCTACGGCATCGCCGAAGAAAAAGAGAAGCACACGCTCCGAACGCTCATGCTTGCAAACGTTCGCGCCAGCGAGGTCGTAATCTCAAAGAGCTCCGTAGCGCTGCTCGCCGTAACCGCCGTCAACGCCGTCTGCTTCTTCGTGGCCGAGGGCCAGCTGAGCTGGCTCGCGCCGTACCTAGTGCTCGGGCTCGTGGGGGCGCTGCCCGTGGTGTTCGTTTCGCTGGTGCTCGGGCTCGCTTGCCGCGACCAGATGACCGCTGGGTTCTACAGCGTGCCCGTGCTACTTGTGGCGCTCGTGCCGATATTCGGCATGCTGAGTGAAGGCGCCGCGCGCATAGCGTCCTTCTCACCGCTCGGAGGCATCTACGAGCTCATGGGGCTCGCGATCGAGGGCGCGCTCTTCACCGAAGCCGCCGCGGTTCCCCTCCTCGTGACCATGGCGTGGATCGCAGCTGGGGCGCTCATGTTCGCCGCTCTTCCGCCGGCTCGCGCGCGATAACTAGGCTCTGCCGCAGCGCCCTAATCCTCTTTCACCTGGATACCCAGAAGACCAGCGAGCTGCACGGCCTGCTCGGGGCCAACGATGCAACCGCGCAGCTCGCGGAACGTGCTCGATACGATGATGCCGGAAATATCGCATGTTGAAAGGTCTATTCCCAAAAGCGACGTGCGGAACACATCCGCGCGCGTTAGGTCGCACGACTCGAACGCGCTGCGCTTGAGCGAAACGTCGTGCCACAGGCTCTCGGCCAGATTCGTCTTCCGTGCGCGCAAATCGCGAATGGAAGCCTCCGAGAACTCTGCGTAGCGCATCTGGCTCTCTGCCAGCAAGACGCTGGTAAAGCGGCCTTTCTGAAAGCTCAGGCCCGGAGCGGAGCACGAGATGAAGTCACACCGGTTGAGCCAGCAGCGCTCCATCGAGCACGAGATGAACCGGCACCCCATGAACTTTACATCGGTAAACGTGCAACGAGAGAAATCGACGTCCTCGAACACGCAGGATTTGAAGACCACCTGATCGAATGTTGCGCCCCCTGCCGACACCGCGGCAAGCTCAAGCCCATCGAAGGCCGTCATCGTCACGAGCGCATCGCCCTCGGCAAAGAGCGCGAGCAGCTCCTTGCTGCCCACATGCGCATTGATATGCTCGCTTGCCCGCGCAAATCCTACACGCCGCGCCATATCGACCTCACTGCACGCCCGAAACTGCCATCGAAGTTGGCCGCCTTGCGAAGGCCCGCTGCGCGGCCCCGCCCATTGTCCCACAAGGTCAACGCGCGTGAAAGGAGGGTACGGAGCGCTACGTCCCGCAAATCAGCGTGCGGTGCCAGGGCCTTGCCATGCCCCACGGATTCGAGCGCAAAGCGAAGCCCTGCCATGCCCCGCAAGTCCGCGTGCGGTGCTACCCCCAGCAATGCCCGGGAATCTATGCGCAGCGCCATGCCCTGCAAATCCACTATGATTTGAATTATGGGCGGGCAAGCCCCCGCACGACGCCAGCGAGGCCACCGCCCGTTAGCCGCCTAACCGCATCTCGCAAAAGGAGCACGCATGGCACTTCAGGAGATACCCATCAGCGATCTCAGCATCAATCCGTTCGAGCTTATCGGCACGGAATGGGGGCTCGTAACCGCCGGCGACGCAACGGGCTTCAACACCATGACGGTGAGCTGGGGCGGCATGGGCGTGATCTGGGGCAAAAACGTCGTAACGATCTACGTTCGCCCGCAGCGTTACACCAAGCGCTTCATCGATGCCGCGGGCCGATTCACGCTCTCGTTTTATGCCCCGGAGCACAAGCGCGCGCTCGGGGTGCTTGGAACGAAAAGCGGCCGCGATGGCGACAAAGTTGCCGAGGTGGGGTTCACGCCGCTCTTCCTCGACGGCACGACCGCATTCGAAGAGGCGCGCCTGGTCCTCTCGTGCCGGACGCTCTACGCCGACGACATCAAGCCGGAATGCTTCCTTGACCAAAGCTGCGACAGCGCCCATTACCCCGAGCACGACTATCACACCATGTATATTGCCGAGGTTGAGCGCGTCTATCGCGCGGAGTAGGCCGAGTGCAACGTATATGGTTTTCGCTGGTCAGATGGCATGTCAAGACCTTTTGACGGCACCAATGCGCTGTGATTGGGGCCATGTCGGGCCCTTTTGATGGTACGCTAGCTCGCGCCATGGCACGCTCCTTCTCGACAGGGCCGTGCCGAAGATCGAGGGAGGGCAAGCATGCAGATCGGAGCGCGCATACGCGACCATCGTACTCAGGCGGGCATGTCGCAAGACGACCTCGCCATGCGCGTATACGTGAGTCGCCAGACCATCAGCTCGTGGGAAAACGATAAGACGTATCCCGATGTGCAAAGCCTGCTCCTGCTCTCCGAGATCTTCGACACGTCCATCGACGACCTCATCAAAGGAGACGTGGAGACCATGACCAGTACGCTCGATTCAGATGCAACCACCATGAAGCGGCTTGGCTACACCATGCTCGGCTTCCTGGCACTGATGCTGCTTGCTTTGGTTTGGCTAACGGTTCAGCTCGTGGTTTGGGATTGGCCATTTGCCCAGACGTTGCCTACCTTCGTGCTCGCACTCATGCTATGGGGCATCGCGATGTTCGCAGCCGTTTGGGCGGAGCGCATCAAAAAGGAGCATGACCTCGTAACCTATCACGAGATCGTCTCCTTCTGGAAAGGCGAGCCCATCGACCGCGATACGCCTCGCGGGCGCCGTTTGCGTTTGATCCCTACCTGGATGAAGGTCATCCGCACGATCGGCATGACGCTTCTCGCGGCAGCGATCGGCGCCTTCGTGGGCTACGGCGGCTCCGCACTCGTTAACCTGCTGCTTGGGTAAGTTCTAGGGCAATGGCGCCGGCACCGCATTTAGATGGTGGCCCGGCACCGGGCAGAATGGCAGCTCGGCGCCGGGCATGGCACGGTCAAATGACAACGCATTACCTGGTGTCGAGCGGTCAATCGGCTCTCCAAAATCCCGTTATGAAACGCCAACACCCGGTATTGAATTGTCAAAACGGCCATTGCCCATTCAGCGCAGGCGATTAAGGGCGGCGAAGAGCTCGCACGGGCGAGGGCGCGCCAGACCGCAGGCAGCATCTCCGTAAGGCGAAAGCGCCTCCCAACCCTGCTCGTCAAGAACACGGAAGGCCTCGTCTACCACATCCCGTAGCGCGCGCATGCCATCGAGCAGCCCATGCTCGAGCACCACGCGCACCATCTGGGCAAGAGCCGCGGACTGCTCAGCATCCACGAGCTGCTCGACCAAGCGCAGGTCCGCGTCGTACGAGCCAACAGAAAACCCGTCACGGCCGTGCCCGCGGACCTTGAGATGCTCGTGCCGGGCGGTTCCAGCGCCGTCGCCTCCCCTTGCTCGGCCACGACGCCCGGGCCGCCCCGTCGAGCGGCGCTCGAGTTTTCCACCCAGCTCGAGCGGACGCGATACCAGGGTATCTCGATCCGATGACGATGAAGCGGAGGCCTCGCCCGCCTCACCCGCCTCGCTCGCCTTCCCCGCCGAAATGCCCAGGCCGGGTGCCTCCGGGTACGTGCCCGCCAACCGCGCATCGGCAAGCACAGCCCGTACGCGCTCCGTGATATCGTTTGCCTCGTAGGCGTCCATCTGAATAACGCTATCTGCCACCGGGAAAAACGCTCCCGAGCTTCCCATCACGAGCACGCAGCTCACGCCGTGCCGCTCCCAAAGGGCGCGCACGCGCTCGACAAACGGCGTGATGGGCTCGTGCTCCCCCGCGACCACCGCCTCCATGAGCGCGTCGCGCACCATGAAATTCGTTGCCGATGTGTCTTCATCGATCAGCAGCGTCCGAGCGCCGGCCTCGAGGGCCTCCACGGTCGACGCCGCCTGCGAGGTGCTTCCGCTTGCGTCTTCCGTGCTAAACGAGCGCGTATCGCGACCATCTGGAAGGTTGTTGATGAACGGGGAGATATCGACCGCACGCACGACGCGACCGTCTTCCGCGCGCAGCTTCATCGCCGTCTCATCGGTTGCCACAAGTTCGCGCCCATCGCCCGCAATATGGTCGTATACGCCCTCTTGCAGCGCTTTGAGCAGAGTCGACTTGCCATGGTAGCCACCGCCCACGATGAGGGTGATGCCCCGGCGAATGCCCATGCCGCGCACACGGCCGCGGTGGGGTAGCTCGAGCGTCACGCGCATGCTTTCGGGAGAGGTGAAGGGCCGAGCGCCCGCAAGCGGCTTCGCCGAGACACCGCTCGACCGCGGCAGGACCGAGCCGTCCGCAACAAAGGCCACGAGGCCCCGCTCCCGGATCGCAGAGCGAACCGCCCGCTGGTCGTCGGCCAATTCCGCTGCCTTCTGAGCCGCACGCCGCCCAGCGTCGTCTAACATGAGCGCGCGCTCCACACAAACCGGGATGAGGTCCAGCAGCATACGCGCTGCAGCGCGTGCATCGATGGTGCGACCATGCGCCGGGAGACCCGCCTCGAAACGCAGCATCACCGCGCCATCCGGCGCGATCTCGCAGGCCGACCGCGCAAGTATCTCGGGGCCCGGATTGCTTGTTCCGATAAACCCGCTCTTGCCCGAGCCTCCCACCTTGAAGCTCGCTTGCGCCGCTTCCTTCGAGAACCGCCGAACGAGCAGGTCCTCCGTCGCCGTGCGCCTATGCGCGGCATCGCGGCAACATGCCGGAAGCCCGGAAACATCGCCTGGAACATATACAGCGAGTTGAGAGGGCGCGGCGAACGGATCCCCCTGTACGTGGGCGATATCCAGCTCGAAATCACCGAAATCGTATGTTCCGTGCAGGCTCTTGTATGCCGGATATCCGCGCCGATCGATTGATGCGAGCTGGCGCTCCAAGTCCCGGTCCGTCTTCATGCCGCCCCCTTTGCTAGCTCATCCGATTGTAGCAAGGTGTCCGAGACGCTGCTTGTGGGTGAAGGAGCGCCCGCAGACACACCGCACGCACCGCGCACACCGCGTGCACCGCCCGCCCCCACCGCACCTGCCCCCGGCCTCGGTTGGCAAGCAACCGCGCATGGGTACCATGGAGTCATCCCGAGAAACGGAGGTGACCGTGACAACGCTCTTTCTGCTGGCTGCGCTCCTGGCCGTTGCGCTCGCCTATTGCGCCGCAAGCATAATCATCATGCGCGCGGGCCGCAGCGCCCCGCCCGAAGACCTTGAGTGCCTCATCGTACTCGGCGCCATGGTCCGGCCCGACGGGCTGCCCACGCGCGCGCTGCGCTATCGGCTCGAAGCGGCGCGCCCCCATCTTGCCGAGCACCCAACCGCCATCGCCATCGTATCCGGTGGCCAGGGTGCCGACGAACCCGTTAGCGAAGCGGCTGCGATGGCATGCTGGCTCGCGGACCGCGGCGTCGACAGTGAGCGCATCATTCAGGAGAGCGCCTCGACCACCACAGCCGAAAACCTCTCGCTATCCGCTCAACTCGTGCCCAGACTCCAGCAGCGGCGCGTAGGCATCGTGACAAACGACTTCCATCTTTATCGCTCCCTGCTCATCGCTCGCAAACAGGGGTTTCAACGAGTCTGGGGCGTTCCCGCCGCCTCCACGCCCGAAAATCTTCCCGTGAACCTCGCGCGTGAATGCTTCGCCCTCATCAAAAACCGCATCCAGGGCAACCTCTAGCTTTACCACTCCAGAAACCGCCCGCTCGCGACGCTTGTCGCGCATCCCCGCGCCCCACCGATGTCTTGATGCCCACACGGGGTGTTCGTGCCGCGAATAGGGACCTTTTGGACAGCCGGTACGGCTGGCCACCCCGGGGGGTCAACAAAACCCCTGTTGGCGCGCAGGCGTACCGCACCTTCGGGTGACGTCCCGCTCAAAACGAACAAGTTCGAGGCTCGAATCGGAAGGTTTTTCTGGATACCCCGAGTAGACCCCGTTTTTACGCCAACAAAATCGCAGGTCGCGTCTTCCCGGCGGGGCGCTCTACTCGGCGGGTCACGAAAAACCTTCCGACTCGAGCCTCGAACATTCGAAGGCCCGCCAGAAATCCGTCCCTACCGACAAACGCGGGCCGTGCGGCGCGCCAGAAAGGCCTGCGCCTCCCAGCTCTTATGAAGGGCAGCCCTCATTGATCCTTCCCAGGTCAGGTCAGAGCTCGTCGTACGGCATGCGACGGCGGACGAAATAGTACAGCGCCAGCAGCGGCCATGCGAACGGGAAGAAACAATAGCTCATGCCCAGCACCGCAAGACGCGCCGCGTAGAACACCCCGCGCCCGAACCCCTCGCGCTCTCTGGTTTCGCACGTCATGCGCACGAAGCTGCCTCCCGGCGTGGATCCACCATGCAACCATGGAAGCACGCCTTCAACCAGCAGAAACGTCGCAACCGACACGACGAGAATCCAGGGTGCTTGCGCCAAGCGATCCCCGCCCGGCACGTTCTCGAATAGCATCGTGAGCATCGTGGTCGCCACGATGACGATTAGCCCCATAAGGAGGCTATCGAGCCAGAACGCCACACAGCGGCGCACGAACCCTGGTTCATGGGTGACATCGCTGGCATTTGCCAGCGCACCCGGTGGCAGAACGCGCCCGAGCTGCGCTGCGCACCACCAGCCAATCGCCGCGCCAAGCGTGTTGTACATGAGGTCGTTGACATCGGCGGTGCGGTACGCGTACGGATAAATTCCGAACAACCCCGTGCCCTGCGCGAGCTCGATGCAAAGCGAAGCCACGAGCCCCGCCGCCACCGAAGCCCCAAACCCCCAGCGCAGAAGGCGCCCAGCGATGAACCCGAGGGGCACGAAGAACACCACGTTAAACGCAATCTGCGGAATCGTCGATACGCCCTCGCGCGCGAAATCGCCTATACATGCCAGGGGATTTAGTTGCCATGGCACACCGTACGTGATGCCCAGGCCGGAATCTCCCGACGGCAGCGGGTAGAGGGTAAAACAACCGAGGCCAAGCAGGTAGAGCACCGCGAGATAGGTCGATACCACCGAAACGAATTTGAGGCGCCCATCGCGATGGTAGAGATACGCCAAAATAGGCAAGGTGAGCGCCGTAGCCGCGAGCGGCCATAAGCCCACCGCGAGCATGAAGTTCTCGCTGTATCCGCTTATGAATCGCTCGATCATGCCCATGGCTACCCCGTGTTCAAAATCGCACTTGCACCGCAGTGCTATGCCCTATTGCCTACGTTACCAGCCATTTTTACAGGTAGACGCCGGACGCACCATCGATTTTGCTTACATGTGGCTTACGGTTTGGTAAGAAGAGGAACAGGGAGTATCCAGATGTGCGCGACCGTCGCGAAAGGGGGCGCGAGGCGCTTCGGGCTTGGGCGCGTGAAGGGCCCTCAAAAGGGCTGCGCAAGGCCGTAGCGAAAAGGTGCACGGAAGCCCTTGCAAGCGATATGCTAAGAAGATAGCGAACTCATTTTGGAAAACGGGGTTGTCCATGGCAATCGAAAAGGTCAGGGCGTATTTAGCCGAACATGACATGGCAGATCGCATCTTGGAATTCGAAGTTTCGAGTGCCACCGTCGAACTTGCCGCCCAGGCGGCGGGCGTGGAACCGGAGCGCATCGCGAAAACGCTCTCGTTTCACGTGAGCGACCGCGTGACGCTCATCGTTGCCGCGGGAGATGCGCGCATCGACAATCAGAAGTACAAAGCGCAATTTCACACCAAGGCGAAGATGCTCAAGGCCGAGGAAGCCGAGCAGCTCATCGGCCACGCCGTCGGCGGCGTGTGCCCCTTCGCCGTGAACGACGGCTGCGACATCTACCTCGACGCGACGCTCCGCCGCTTCGAAGCCGTCTTCCCCGCCTGCGGCAGCGCGAACAGCGCCATCGAGCTCACGCCGAACGAACTCGAAGAGCTCTGCGCACCCTGTACCTGGGTCGACGTGTGCAAGCTACCGGCCTAGCGCGACGTGCAAAACGACCCCATGTAAAATCACCCCAGGGGTTGTTATCATTGCCGTCCCGTGCGAGAGAGACGGCAGTCCTGTCCTGGCTATTCCGCAGTACGTCCCGCGTGCGCCAGTCCCACCAGGCACACGACGGAACCCATGGCTGCAAGCACACCACCTGCAAGCCCAATGCTCGACAGCGAAAACGCCGTGCTCACCATGCCGCCAAAAAACGACCCAGAACCAATCCCCAAATTGAAGATCCCCGAGTATAGCGCGACCGCCACGGAAGCCTCGTCCGGTCGCGTGTAGCGAATGATCTCGGCCTGGAACGCGATACCGAACGCCGTGTTGCACGCTCCCCACAGCGCGAGCATGCCGAATATGCCTGCTACAAACGGTGCCGCGACATTCAACAGGAGCAGCGCTGCCGAAAGCCCCGCGAGCGCCGTACCCAAGAACGGAAGCCGGTGCGCGTCGTAGGCACGCGAGAACAGAAGGCTCCCGGCGAGCCCGGCAGCGCCGAAAACCGTGAGCGCCATGGTGGCGGTACCGGCGTCGAGGCGTGCGACCTGCGCAAGATACGGGTCGATGTAGCTGTACGCCGTGTAATAGCCGGTCGCCACGAGCAACGTGCTCACATAGACCGTCAGGAGCGCACGGTTGCGGAAGAGACCAGGCAGCTGACGCAGTCCGAAACGCTCGCCAGCGAGAATGCGCGGAAAGATGACCGCCATGTAGACTGCGAGAGCTGCACCCACCACGCCCACGCAGGCAAACGTCATGCGCCAGCCCACTGCCAAGCCGATCGCACGACCAAGGGGCAGGCCGAACACCATGGCGACCGACGTTCCCGTCGCGACCATGCTGAGCGCAAGCGACCCATACTCCGGCGCGACTGCCCGCGTCGCCATGACCGAGGCAATCGACCAGAAGATCGCGTGCGCGCAGGCAACGAGCAGGCGCGCTGTAACGAGCAGCTCGAACGTGGGAGCCACAGCGCAGGCGAACTGGCCCGCCGTAAACAGCGCGATTACCGTGAGCAGCAGCCGCTTGAACTCGAAGCGCGAAGCGAACACCATAAGAGGCAGCGAGAGCGCCATGACCGCCCATGCATAGATCGAGGTCATCATGCCAGCCTGCGCCTCGGTAAGGCCGAAACCGCCGGCGATGCTGCTCAAAAGACCGATGGGCATGAACTCCGAGGTGTTGAATACGAAGGCCGAGCAGGTGAGACCCGCAAGCGCAAGCCACTGCCGCGCCGTCATGGAGCCGCTCTGCGGGGAAGCTGCGCACGCTGCCGCACCGCGTACTGCAGACGACTCGGTTGCGGCAGCAGCGGATGTGATCTCAGCGGCAACCGCATCTTCGCACTTTTCCATCGTCCGCCCCCTCTCCCTGCTATTCGGGCGCTCGCCATACCCAACAAACGGTTCGCGATTGTAGCAAAGTGAGGCTCTGGCGTTGGCCTTGGAGGCACGGCAACATTTCCGAAACATCCCGCCGCGAGCAATGGCGCAAACGCGCCCCGCGAAACGCCTGCCGTGCACCCGTCAGACAAAAACTTCCGGATATCAACGGTTGTTTTCCGAGTCGCCGAGTATAGACGATTTCCAGATCGCGTTTACCAGCGGAAACAAGCATGGCTTTCGGGTGTGTACTCGACACATCCAATAATAACCGTTGATATCCGAAAGTTTTGGCGTTCAAACACCGGCGACCCCGCCACCGGCATGGGCAGCGGGGTCGCAATGTAAAATAACCCCTGGGGTTATTTCACATATAGTTAGTCCTTCTTGATCCAGGAGAACATCGAGCGAATCTTCTCGCCGGTCTTCTCGATCTCGTGCTCGTTGATCTTCTCGCGTTGCTCGAGCAGCCACTTGTGGCCGTTGTTGCAGTCGTCGACGAACTCCTGCGCGAAGCTGCCGTCCTGAATGCGTGCAAGCAGCTGCTTCATGGCAGCGCGGCTCTCGTCGTTGATGACCTTGGGGCCGGCATAGTACTCGCCGTACTCGGCCGTGTTCGAGATGGAGTAGTTCATGAAGTGGATGCCGCTCTCGTACATAAGGTCGACGATCATCTTCATCTCGTGGTAGCACTCGAAGTACGCAAGCTCGGGCGGGTAGCCGGCCTCGGTCAGGGTCTCAAAGCCCGCCTTCACGAGTTCAACAAGACCGCCGCACAGCACGGCCTGCTCGCCGAAGAGGTCTTCCTCGGTCTCCTCCTTGAACGTGGCCTTGATGATGCCAGAGCGGGCACCGCCCACGCCCCAGCAGTACGCGAGCGCGATGTCCCACGCATTGCCGGTAGCGTCCTGCTGCACGCAGGCGAGGTCGGGCACGCCGGAACCCTCGGTGTACTGGCGACGAACGATGTGACCCGGGCCCTTAGGCGCGCACATGATGACGTTCACGTCCTCAGGCGGCACGATGTAGCCGTAGTGGATGTTGAAACCATGGGCGAAGGCGAGCGTGTTGCCGGGCTTGAGATGCGCTTTGATGTGCTCCTCGTAGACCTTGGACTGGGTCTCATCGGGCGTGAGGATCATGATGAGGTCGGCTTCCTCAGCTGCGGTGTCCATGTCGCACACCTTGAGGCCCGCCTCCTCGGCCTTGGTCCAGCTGCTCGAGCCCTCGCGCAGGCCCACGCGCACGTCGCAGCCCGAATCGAGCAGGTTGAGCGCATGGGCGTGGCCCTGGCTTCCGTAGCCGATGATGGCGATCTTCATGTTTTGGATCACCTCGGGCTTGCAGTCCGCCTCATAGTAAATCGTTACAGCCATTTCTTGTCTCCTTTGAATCGTGGCTGACAGTACCTTGCTTACATCTCCGTGTTGGGACACCGCCGCGGAATGAGTCAAAATGGACCCGTCCCAAAATGAACCAAAATGAATGGGGATGCCGTTACGAGCGCGACATGGCGATCTTGCCCGTGCGCGTGATTTGGCGCAGCCCGTAGCCGCGGAAGAGGTCCTCCATGGCATCGAGCTTGCTCGCCGTGCCCGTCGCCTCGACGGTCAGCGAGTTCTTGCCCACGTCGACCACCTTCGCGCGGAAAATGTTCGCAATCTCGATAATCTCGTGGCGCTTGTCGGCGGGCGCGAGCACCTTGAACAGCACGAGCTCGCGTTCGATGGCGTCCTCATGCGTCATGTCGCTGATCTTATAGACGCTCACGAGCTTATGGAGCTGCTTGGTGAGCTGCTCGTATGCCACCGCATCGGCGTCGACGATGATGGTCATGCGGCTCATGGTGGTGTCTTCGGTTGGGGCCACGGTCAGCGAGTCGATGTTGAACCCGCGTCGGCTGATGAGCCCCGTCACGCGACTGAGCACGCCGGGCTTGTTCTCGACGAGCACCGAAAGGATGTATTTCATCTCACTCGCCTCCCTTCTGCGCGGCAACACCGCGCGCAAGCCCGCTGCCCTCGGAGCCGGGTTGCGGACCGGCGGCAACGCGCGCCGACGCATCGGACTCATCGAGCGGCAGCGGCTCTGCCACGGTGCCCGCATGCTCGCCCGCCGGGCTCATGCCCTTCTCGGTTACGCGCACGCCGCCGAGCGTCACATCAATCGCGCCGATGATATCGTCGATGGCCGCGCCGGGCGCTACCATGGGATAGACGGTCTGCGCCGTGGGAATGATGACATCCAGCAAGTAGGGGCCCTCGGCGGCGAGCATCCGGTCCAGGGCGTCATCGATTTGGTCGGGGTGCGCGATGCGCTCCGCCTGCCAGCCGTACGCCTCGGCCAGCTTCACGAAGTCGGGGTTCGCCGTGAACTCCGTGCACGAATAGCGCTCGTGGTAGAACAGCCGCTGCCACTGGTGCACCATGCCGAGTGCATTGTTGTCGATGACGAGCACCTTCACCGCCACGCCGTTACCGAGCGCCGTGGCCATCTCCTGGATATTCATCTGGATGGAGCCGTCGCCCGCGACGCACACCACCTGCGCGTCCGGCCGCCCGATCTTGGCGCCGATGGCCGCCGGGAATCCGAAGCCCATCGTACCCAGGCCACCCGAGCTGATGAACGTGCGGCTCTCCTCGCGGTGCACGTGCTGGTGCGCCCACATCTGATGCTGGCCAACCTCGGTCGTGACCACGCTTTCATGGGGATCGAGCTTGTTGGAAAGCGCCTCGAGCACTTGCTCCGGCGCGATGCGGTCGGGATAGTCGACGAAATCCTCGGTATAGAACGGCCAGCGCTCGCGCCATTCGAACACGGTCTCGACCCATTCCGCGCTTCTTGGCTGGGCCTCAACCTTGTCGAGTCGCGCGTTGATGGCCGCGACGACGCCCTGGGCATCGCCCACGATGGGCACCTGCGGGTCGCGCACCTTGCCGATCTCGGCCGGATCGATGTCGATGTGAATGACCTTCGCATGCGGCGCGAACTCGCTGAGCTTGCCCGTCACGCGATCCGAGAAGCGCGCGCCCACCGCAATGAGGAGGTCGCACTCGGTCACTGCCATGTTTGCATACTTGGAGCCGTGCATGCCCACGGGCCCTAAGTTGAGCGGGTTGGAACAGGGCATGGCCGCCTTGCCCAACAAGGTCGTTACCACGGGAATCTGCATCTTCTCCGCGAGCTCAACTACCTCGTCGCACGCATGGCTCGACACCACGCCGCCACCCACCATGAGCAGCGGTCGCGTTGCCGCGCGGATATACTCGACCGCCTGCTTGACCTGCTTGGCATTGCCGCGATAGTTGGGTCGGTAGCTGGGGATGTCGATATGGTCCGGATAGCGGAACACCATCTGCGCGCCGGCGAGGTCGCTTGGGATGTCGATGAGCACCGGGCCGGGGCGGCCGGTCGAGGCGATGTAGAACGCCTCGCGGAACGTCTTCGTAAGGTCGTCGGTGCTCTGCAAGAGGAAGCTGTGTTTCACCACGGGCATGGTGATGCCCACGATGTCGGCTTCCTGGAAGGCGTCGGTGCCGATGACGCCGCGCGTGACTTGGCCCGTGATGACCACGAGCGGCACAGAGTCCATGTACGCCGTGGCGATGCCCGTCACCGTGTTGGTGGCGCCGGGGCCGGACGTCACGAGCACGACGCCCACCTTGCCGGTGGCGCGGGCGTAGCCATCGGCCTCGTGCACCGCACCTTGCTCGTGGCGGGCAAGGATGTGACGGATCTTCGTGGAGTCGTAGAGCGCGTCGTAGATCTTGATGGCCTGGCCGCCAGGGTAGCCGAAGAGCGTGTCCACGCCCTCGGCCTCGAGGCTCGCGATGATGGCCTGGGCGCCGGTCATGGTCTTGCCCTCGTGCTCGGTATGGCTGCCTGGCCCGAAGGGCTTACCGCTTATGGCGAGCTCCTTGAGCGCCAGCCGTTCGGCGCGCGTGGTACCCGCCGAAGGAGCGGCCTGCGCGGCAGTTACGCAGACATGCTGGCGAATATCGTCGGGCATGTCCGGAGTGCGCGGACTGCCGGCG
>ENA-OPSI01000456-OPSI01000456.1-human-gut-metagenome-genome-assembly--contig:-NODE-456-length-14693-cov-1.981896_pt1 | contig 14693 bp, 9 predicted proteins | sample MGYA00241806_ERZ501903 | MGnify/ENA primary metagenome ERZ501903 (study PRJEB25962, sample SAMEA2042439) | human gut metagenome | biome: human gut; feature: human-associated habitat; material: faeces...
CATGACCGTGTGCCGGTTCAGAAGGTGGAGCCGATGACCGACAGGGACTATTCCGTTCGCGGATGTACTGCCCTTCTGGATGCTATCGGCGGTGCGATTCATCACATTGGAAATGTTCACAAGTACGCAAGACCGGAGGATGTGCCAGAACACACCATGTTTGTAATCACTACGGACGGAATGGAAAATGCCAGCCGCCGGTACAACAGCGAAAAAGTGAAGCAGATGATCGAGCAGCAGAAAGCAAAATACGGGTGGGAGTTTTTGTTCCTTGGTGCCAATATTGACGCAGTAGAGACCGCAAGTCAGTTCGGAATCGGCGCAGATCGTGCAGTCAACTATCAGTGCGACAGTGAAGGAACTGCGTTGAATTATGAGGTGGTCAGCGAAGCAATCAGCTCTGTCCGGTGCAGTACCCCGCTGAGCGCAGACTGGAAAAAGCGTATAGATGAGGACTACAAAAAGCGTGGAGGCCGCAAGCACAAGTAAATGTTTTTTGAAGCCGGGGTGATGATTCACTCCGGCGTTTTCTTTGGAAGAACCTGCCGTTAAAGCATCCGAAACGGATGCGCAGCCCGATGCCGCAGGCAGCGTTCTATGGGGATTGGGGAGTTTCCCCAACAAGCAGAAAATCGCTTTCGTGTCACGAAAGCCCTGCTTGCAGAAGAGTGGATTCTAAAAAAATCGTTCAAAATTTGGAAGAACTTTCGATTGATTTTGTTCGTTTCTTGGAGTAGAATATAAATGAAAAATTTTAACTTGCTGCGAGTGACTTTAGACATCGAAAAAGAGGTTCCGTATGGATTTCATGACGATTAAGCAGGCTTCTGAAAAATGGGGCATCTGCACAAGGAGAGTACAGACATTATGCACAGAAGGGCGAATTGATGGTGCCGAGCGTTTAGGCCATCAGTGGGTCATTCCTATTAACGCCGAAAAGCCGAAGGATGCCAGAATCAAAAGCGGCAGATACATTAAAACAAAATCCGGAAATGGAGAGAACGAAGATGGAAAGAAAACCGTATAGTGCCGGAGCCGTGAAATTTTCGTTCTGGTTCATGGAATTTCGGAAAACCGTGCAGCTTTTGAGTGAGGGTAAGAGCTTTACAGATATTAAAAAGTTGAATGAAGAGACAAACATCTATGGCGCACCGACAAAACTACGAGCGCAGCAGATTTATTCTACCGTAACAGCCCGTATCAAGACATTAGATGAAAGCTTTTATCCAATCTTTCTGAGCAGTGATCTTGCTACACAAAAACTATTTGTGCTGACTGCGGCTCTTTTGCATGACACGCTGTTCTTTGATTTTGTGTATGAAGTAGTGCGGGAAAAAATGATTCTTGGTTCCGATGAGCTGACGGATGCAGATATCCGGATATTTTTCAAAAATAAGCAGGAACAGAGTGAGAAAGTGGCTTCTCTTCAAGACTATACGCTGCGCCGTCTCGGTTCCTGCTATAAGACACAGCTTTATGAAGCAGGACTTTTAGAAAGCAACCGGGCAAACAGCACAAGAAAAATACTGAAGCCAATTCTTGATATTGCATTTGAACATTGGCTTTATGACCATGATCTTGGCATCATGGTAAAAACACTGACGGGGGTAAGATGAAATGGATTTAAGCCAAAGACTGGATGAGATGGAGCTTGCAATCCATAAGCCGTCTTTCCGAAAAGGAACAGGCCGCGCAAATGAGGTCAACTATTGGGTGTTTGATTATCCACCGGAAAAGGAACTGGAAGTTCGGGAGCGTGTAGAGTATCTGAAAAATAAGAACGACCGGGGCGATGATGATTTTGAGCTTGTGGTCTTTGACCTGTATGATATCATCATTGACTTTTTGGAAAAGAAGAACTTCATGGAAAAGTGCTATGACTTTGAAAAAAAGCGAGGAATCGAGCGTATCGTCAAGGCAGTCACCAACTCCATGAAGGTGAATGACGATGACAGCCTGATCGTGCAATATATCAAAGAACATACGCCGGAGAATGCAGTCGTGTTCCTAACCGGTATCGGCAAGTGCTATCCGATTTTGCGCTCCCACAAGGTGCTTAACAACTTGCACCAGGCGTTTGTGCGCTGCCCGGTCGTGATGTTTTTTCCGGGAACCTATAATGAGCAGGAGCTGATTCTGTTCAATGAGATTAAAGACGATAACTATTACCGGGCATTCCGACTGGTAAAGTAATGGATGGAGGAAACTGTTATGCAGATCAAGGACATGTTCCGAAAGAAAATTGACCGTGAGATACAGGGCGTTATCATTGTCGGTCAGGGTGAAGAGACAAATGTAGCGCAGGAGCTGGAAGAGTATGTTGTGACCCGTGAGCTTCAGCGTCATTTTGCGGATTTCTTTGCAGCATATAAAAAAGGTATTCAGGGAACCACACCGAAAATGGGTGTCTGGATTTCCGGCTTCTTTGGAAGTGGTAAATCTCATTTCCTGAAAATCCTGTCCTATCTGCTTCAGAATAAACAGGTCGGAGACAAACATGCCATCGACTACTTCATTGAGGATCAGAAGATTACCAATCAGATGGTGCTGGCAGATATGCAGCTGGCAGCAAACACCCCATCGGACGTAATTCTTTTCAACATTGATTCCAAAAGCGATTCGAATGGCAAAGAAAAAAAAGATGCCATTGTGAACGTATTCCTGAAGGTCTTCAATGAGATGCAGGGCTTCTGCGGCTCCATGCCTCACCTTGCTGACCTGGAGCGCAGGCTTTCCGAGGAAGGTCGTTTTGAAGAGTTTAAGGAAAAGTTTGAAGAAGAGTATGGAGATCCGTGGGAAAGCTCTCGCCAGGACTTCGATTTCATTCAGGATTCCGTTGTCGATGTTCTTTCTGACATGGATTTCATGAGCGAATCGGCTGCTCGTAACTGGTGTGAGAAAGCAACCGAGGGCTACCAGATCAGTATTGAGGATTTCGCCAAGCGTGTAAAGTCCTATATTGAGAAAAAAGGTAACAACCACCATGTGGTTTTCCTTGTAGATGAGATTGGCCAGTACATTGGTGATGATTCCAAACTGATGCTGAACCTTCAGACAGTGACGGAAGAACTGGGCAAGGAATGCATGGGCAAGGCTTGGGTAATCGTAACGAGCCAGCAGGATATCGACTCCATTACCAAGGTGAAGGGTAACGACTTCTCCAAGATTCAAGGACGTTTCGATACACGTCTTTCTTTGTCCTCTGCCAATGTGGACGCTGTTATCAAAAAGCGTATTCTGGATAAGACCGAGACCGCAGCACAGAGCCTGCGTCTGCTCTATGACCAGAAAGCAACCATCATCAAAAATCTGATTGTCTTCAACGACGGCGTGGAGAAAAAACTGTACGCCAACGCAGAAGACTTTGCAGAGGTTTATCCTTTTGTTCCATACCAGTTTAATTTGCTTGCCAGCGTGCTGACCAGCATCCGTACCCACGGTGCATCCGGCAAGCACCTGTCCGAAGGTGAACGTTCCATGCTGGCTCTGTTCAAAGAATCTGCCATGCAGCTGATGGACGATGAGATGGGGGCAATCGTGCCGTTCTATCGGTTCTATGATGCATTGGAGAACTTCCTCGACCACAGCCACAGCAGCGTGATCATCCGCGCTTATGACAACAGCTACATCAACCCGGAAAAGAAGGAAAAAGATGTCTTTGCCATCAATGTGTTGAAGACCCTTTTCCTGATTAAATATGTTCTGGAGATTGAAGCCAATGTGGACAACATCGTCAGCCTGATGATTACCAGCATTGACGATGATCGTATTTCTTTGAAGGCACAGGTGGAGGATGCACTGAAAGTGCTGATGCGCCAGATGCTGATCCAGAAGAATGGCTCCATCTATGTATTCCTGACCGATGAGGAACAGGAAATCAACAACGAAATCGAAAAAGAAAATGTGGAGATGCCGGAGGTCATCACGAAGATTGCGGAGATGATCTATGAGGACATTTTCTCCAGCAAGAAGTATCAGTATCCCAGCTTTGGTGGACGGTATGCGTTCTCCTTCAATCAGGCAGTGGATGACCGCCCCTATAAGGCAAACCAGAATTACGATATCGGCCTCCGTGTGCTGACCCCGTGGTATGAGGGCGGCACCGATGATGGTACGCTGCGCCTGCTCTCCGGCCAGGGCAAGGAAGTCCTTGTGGTTCTGCCGAACGATGATGCGTTCCTGACGGAAATGCGAGCATACTTAAAAATTGAGCGCTTCCTGCGTAAGAACACTTCTGTGCAGCTTGCCAAGTATGAGACCATCAAGGAAGCAAAGCGCGTGGAGATGCGGGAACGCAACGGAAACGCCAAGCTTTACCTGACGGAAGCTCTGAAAGAGGCTACCATCTATGTCAATGGCGATGTGCTGCACACTTCCGGCAAGGAAGTGACTAGCCGCATCAACGAGGCCATCGGTCGACTGGTGCAGACGGTTTACCACAAGCTGTCCTACATCGATGCAGCGATGGGCGAAGCAGATATCCGGAAGATGTTCAAGACCAGCAATCAGCTGTCGCTGGCACTGGGAGATACCGGAGAATCCAATGTTCACGCACTGGATGATGTGCTGCAATTCGTGGCAGGCAACTCTCGGATGCACATGAAAACTTCTATGAAAACCATCAAGGATCGCTTTATGAAAGCACCCTATGGCTTTGTGGAAGATGACATCCATTGGCTGGTGGCACGTCTCTTTAAGCGCGGAGATCTGTCCTTTACGGTCAATGGTGAGAGCGTCAATCTGAACAACCGTTCCGAAGAGGAAATCATCGGCTATATCACGAAGAAGCAGTTCGTGGATAAGCTGCTGACGGAAGTGCGCGTCCGTGTGCCGGAAAACCAGAAAAAGGCCGTCCGCACTGTGATGAAAGAGCTGTTCAAGGTGGCACCGCCTGCCGATGACGAAGACACCATCATGAAGAACTTCCAGCACTACTGCGAGAATCGAATCACCGAGATCGATCGACTGGAACCAAAGTATGAGAATTATGCCTACCCTGGAAAAGAACTTCTGGAAAAGGGCAAGAAGCGGCTTTCCGCACTGGTACAGATTCAGGCACCGCTGGAATTCTTTAAGACCGTATTTGACGAGCAGGACGATCTGATGGATTTGAGCGAGGATTATGAGCCTATCCGTGATTTCTTTGGCAGTGAGCAGCTGACCATCTTCACGCGTGCGCTGGATATGCTGAATATCTACGAGGACAGCAAAACCTACATCGTGGATGCAGAACTGGAAGATGTGGTGGACAAAATGCGCACCATCGTCCGGATGCCGAAGCCATACAAGGAGATTCCGAAGCTGCCGGAGCTGCGTGAGAAGTTTATGAACTGCTATATGCGCATTCTGGAAGAGCAGGCAGAGCCGGTCAAGGATTCCATCAATCAGGATCGGAACCGTGTCTTCGAAGTGCTGAACACAAAGCCTTATAAGGATGCGAAGTTCAACCGTTACATGCAACTGTTTAAGGAGATCATGGACGGTGCAGAGCACTGCAACAATGTCTCCACTCTGCGAAGCTTCGCAGATAAGGCGGAGGCACTGAAGCTGCGCCTGCTCAACGAGATGAACGCAGAGGACATTCGCCTTGCGAAGGAGGCAGCGGCAAAGGCCGAGGCAGAGCGCAAGCATCAGGAAGAAGAGGCGAAAAAGCGCGGCGAGATCGTGAAGCCGGCAGAAAAGGTCGCAGAACCGCAGCCAGAATTTAAGGTGCGCACCACGAAGAATATTTCCATTAAAACGGTTGCCAAGACGGCATCGTGGCGGCTGGAAAGCAAGGATGATGTTGATAAGTGCCTTGCTGCATTGCGTGAAAACCTGCTGAAAGAGATGGATGAAGATACCATCGTCAACATCGAACTATAAATGACAGGAGGATTGGCTCCATGAACAAGACAGCCATAAAAAATTTTGCAATCTGGGCGCGGAACAAGCTGATTGCAGATGTCAGCTATGCTGCCCGCCTGATCGGTATTACGGAGAACGGCATTGCAAAGCCGCTGCCACAGAGCTTCGGTGACACTCAGTTCTTCGATATCGGCACCGCAGAACCGTATTCGATTTCCGGCGAGGCCGTGCGGCAGCGTGACAAGCTGATAGAGGTCATCCAGCAGAAGGAAAAGGATACCGACTACAAAACCGCATATCAGTATGTGATCGAGGAGGTTGCCTATACATGGTTCAATCGCCTGATTGCGATCCGTTTCATGGAGGTCAACGACTATCTGCCTTCCCATATTCGAGTGCTTTCTTCCGAGAGCGGAAAGTTGGAGCCAGATCTGGTCACGACACCGTTTGACGCAGAGCTTCCCTTCACTGCGGAGGAAGAAGCTCAGATTTTCCAGCTGAAGCAGGACAATAAGCTGGACGAAGTGTTCCGCATCCTGTTCCTGAAACAGTGCAATGCCCTGAACGAGATTCTGCCTGCTCTGTTTGAAAAGACAAAGAACTACACTGAGCTGCTGCTCAGCTTGTCCGTTATTGACCAGGATGGCGTGGTCTATCATTTGATTCACGATATCCCGGAGGATGACTTCAACATCGAGCGCGGTGGTCAGGTGGAGATCATCGGCTGGCTGTACCAGTATTACAATACCGAACCGAAAGCCGCTGCATTTGCTAAGAATGGAAAGATTACCAAAGAGGAAATCCCTGCCGTAACCCAGCTGTTCACCCCGGACTGGATCGTCCGCTACATGGCGGAGAACAGCCTGGGCCGTCTGTGGGTGGAAGGACACCCGGAATGCGACCTGAAAGAAAACTGGAAATACTATCTGGAAGAAGCACAGCAGGAGCCGGAGGTGCAGGTAAAACTGGCAGAAATTCGCAAAGAGTACGCTGCCCTGAATCCAGAAGACATCAAGCTCATCGACCCCTGCATGGGTTCCGGTCATATCCTGGTATATGCCTTTGATGTGCTGATGCAGATTTACGAGAGTGCCGGTTACAGCCAGCGTGATGCTGCAAAGAGCATTCTGGAACACAACATCTACGGTCTGGACATTGATGACCGTGCCTATCAGCTGGCGTACTTTGCCGTGATGATGAAAGCACGGCAGTACAACCGCCGTATCCTCAACGGAGAAAACACCTGCCATGTCTATGCCATTCAGGAGAGCAACAGCATCAACTGTGCGCACCTGAAATATTTTGGCGCAGGGATGGACGATATTGAGAAGAATGCCGCTAAGATGCAGCTGGAAGGTTTGCTGGACACCCTGACAGATGCCAAGGAGTACGGCTCCATTCTGAATGTGGAGAGCTACAACTGGGATTTGCTGCGTCGGTTTGTGGCAGCGGAGGATACTGACGGTCAGATCAGTATGGACAGCGTGGGTGTGGAAGATACCGCAGAGCAGCTGAAACGGCTCATTGATATTGGCGAGACAATGGCACGGAAGTATTGGGTTACCTGCACGAATCCGCCCTATGCCGGAACCAGCAACCTGAGTGCAAACGTCAACAACTTTGTCAAGAAGAATTACCCGGATAGCAAGGCTGATCTGTTTGCTGTGTTTATTGAGCGTTGTCGCCAGATGACTGTAAATAATGGTTTTCAGGCAATGATCACCCAGCAAGCATGGATGTTCCTGACTAGTTTTGACGCATTGAGAATCAAACTGTTAAGCAATGTAACTATAAGCAGCATGGCTCATTTGGGAACCAAAGCATTTGATGAAATAGGGGGAGAGGTTGTTCAAACAACAAGCTTTGTTTTGCAGAATTGTCAACTCGATGGATATATAGGAATTTATTGTCGATTGATAGATGGGAACTCCCAAACAGAGAAAGAAAAAATTTTTCTATCGGAAACAGAACAATTTGTACAGAGACAAAACAAATTTTTTGAGATTCCCAGCACTCCGATTGCGTATTGGGTAAGCAATTCCATTTACGATGCGTTCGAGAGTGGAATTCCTCTGAAGAATTTTGCAGATTTGCGGCAGGGAATGTCTACTGCAAATAATGACCTGTTTTTGAGACTATGGTTTGAGGTAAGTGAGGATAATATTTCTTATCATTCTGAAACAACGCAACAGGCTATAGAGTCAAAAAAGAAATGGTTTCCTCATACAAAAGGCGGCGGGGCAAGAAAATGGTATGGAAATAATGATTATATTGTTAACTGGTATAATGATGGTGAGGAAATAAGAAATTATCCAGGAAGTGCGCCGCGCAGTACTCAGTACTATTTTCGAGAAGGATTGTCATGGAGTACATTGAGTTCTGATTTTATTTCATTTCGCTATGAACCAAAGGGCTTCACAATGAATACCAAAGGATCAATTTGTTATCTAAAAAAGGCAGACTTGCAAAATTACATTTGTGGACTTCTCAACAGTAAGCCGACAATGAGATTTCTCGAACTTTTGGCTCCGACACTCGATTATAGCCAAGGACCTGTCGGAAAAGTGCCCGTCTTGCTGGAGGCGGAAAACAAGGAAAAAGTTGAGCTTGCTACTTTAGAAAATATAAGATTGTCAAAAGAAGATTGGGATTCGTTTGAAACCTCTTGGGACTTTAAGAAACATCCATTGCTCCGCAATGTTTCCACGATTTCTGAAGCCTTTACCCAGTGGCAGGCAGAATGTGATGACCGCTTTAACAAGCTGAAAGCCAATGAAGAAGAGTTGAACCGCATTTTTATTGACATTTACGGCTTGCAGGACGAGCTGACCTCGGAAGTAGAAGAGAAAGATGTGACCGTGCGCAAGGCTGACTTGCAGCGGGACATCAAGAGCCTGCTCAGCTACGCTGTGGGCTGTATGTTTGGTCGCTATTCACTGGATATGGAAGGATTGTCCTATGCAGGCGGCGAGTGGGATGGCAGCAAATATCAGAGCTATATTCCGGATGCCGACAATGTTATCCCCATCACCGATGAAGAATATCTGGATGATGATATTGTATCCCGCCTGTGTGCATGGCTGAAAGCGGTGTATGGTGCAGATACGCTGGAAGAAAACCTGGATTACATCGCAAAAGCCCTTGGCAATAAGGGCAGCACCAGCCGGGAGATTATCCGTAACTACTTCCTGAACGCTTTCTTCAAGGGTCCCTGCCAGACCTACTCTGTCACGGGCTCCGGCAAGCGCCCGATCTACTGGCTGTTTGACAGCGGCAAACAGAACGGCTTTAAGGCATTGGTTTACCTGCACCGCTACACGCCGGACACCATCGGCAACCTACGTATCGACTACCTGCACAAGATGCAACGCGTATACGAATCTGAGATCAACCGGATGCAGGATATGATGGATCACAGCGAGAATGCCCGTGAGGTGGCAGCAGCATCTAAGCGCAAGGATAAACTTGCCAAGCCGCTGAAGGAATGCCGGGAATATGATGAGAAGATCAGCCATCTGGCACTTTCTCGTATCGAGCTTGATCTCGATGACGGCGTAAAGGTCAATTACCGCAAGCTTCAGACCGCGCAGGACGGCAAGTTCTATGAGGTGCTGGCGGACAGCAAGAACATCATGGTGAAAGAAAAGAAATAAGAAAAATGACCGGAGGGAGTGGGAAAATGCAAAATCACTGGACAAAGGATGATGTCGCGGCGGCATGGCAGCGTTTTGAACGTACATATGCCCATGATCCGGTGGCATACCGCTTCCTCTGCGGTCATTGTATTCAAGATGAAACCGATGAAGATGCGTTGGATTACAATATCATTGGTGTCTGGCTTGTCTGTCATAGAAAATATCGTGACTGGTCAACCGAGAAATCCTATGATCTGGCATGGATACTGGAATTTATGCAGGCGTATCACATGACGATTCCACGGTACATCAAAAGAACAAAGTTCTACCGGAAAAAGATGAAGCTATTGCTGAGTTCTCTTGTAAGAGATAAAGACCAATCACAGGAAAAAAGGACAATGATATGGCAGAATTGAACCTGAAACAAATTATAGACCGCCTGAATGCGGAATTTACCGGGGAGACCCGGAAACTGGTTTTCTGGTACGATGACAAGGCAGAATTTGCCGAGGATATGGAGACGGTGGAGCTTCAGAATGCGAAGATCTACCATCTCAGCCGGATAACCAGTTCTATACAAAGTATTTTCTGGAGCGTGTGGATAAGACCACGAATTATCTGATTTATGCACCGTTTCCGAAGCCGGATGTAAGGGACAACCATCTGGAAGACACAATGCTGTATTCCAGACGGTTCTTTGCTGACCGTGCCTCCCTGCTGTCGGTTGACCTCGGTATTGAGGAGAAGTACAAGCCGGTTATTGAGAAGCACATCAAGTTTTTCGCCAATAAAGAGCGTACTCAACGGTTCTATGATTTGGAAATCGAGAACTTTAATGAAGAAAATATTCTTGTCGGTCTGCTGAGTGCAGTCTGCAAGGCGCGTACCTGCTCTTTTGAAGAGGTTGTGCGCATCGTGTTGACGGATGGCGAGCTGGTGGACAATGCTTTCTTGCAGGAGTTTGAAAAATACGACCTGCTGTCTGCATTCTGGCAGCTCTGTGAGCAGCATTTCGGATACACCGATACAAAACCGAGTTTGGAACGGCTGCTGGTAACATTGTTCGTTACTTATACTGGGCGATATGTGCAGGCAGAGCTTCCGGCAGCATGGAAGAGCTTTGTCTCCTACAAGTCCGGTAATATCATCGCATTTCTCGATAGCTTGATGAACAGCGTCCTGTACCGGGATAAATACGACGCTTTGTCGGCACATGTTGCCAAGGGTCTGAATGTTCTTTCGGCATTTGCAGGAATGCGAGTGGACGATTTGGTGGAGTGCGACACTTTCCTTGCCGTGGATCAGGTGCTGGTAAAGTGGCTCATTAGCAGACTTGTTTCGGAAGATATTGGTGCAATCGTAAACGGATTTACCATTCCGGAACTCTGTGAAAAACGGGCTAAAATGCACTTTGGCAGAAAGACCGGGAAGACCTATCAGATGCTTTCCAGCGCGTATAGCATGGTGAAGGAAGCGGATTACCATGCCGCAGATGGCTTAAAGCCAATTATCGACCGATATCTTGCTGCGGATTACAATATGGATCAGCAGTATCGGAAATTCTACTATTATTACGACCAGCTGGAGAGCACGGAAAGCTTTGAGTCGCTTCGGGAGCTGGTGGAAAATATCTACACGAACGAATATCTGGCTTGTCTGCTCCCAGCATGGAATGCTGGAATCCAGCAGGATGCCGCATTTTCGGCAATTCCGTTGCAGCGGGAGTTTTACAATGTCAACCTGCGCTATACCAAGGAACGCACCGTGGTCATCATTTCGGATGCCATGCGTTACGAGGTCGGACAGGAATTGTTTGCCCGAATGCAGGATGACCCGAAATGCACGGCAAAACTTTCCGTACAACTAAGTGTCCTGCCGTCTTATACAAGGCTCGGTATGGCAGCACTTTTACCGCATAAAACACTGGAGATGACGGATGACTTCCAGGTGCTGGTAGATGGTATCCTTTGCGATAATCTGGCAGGTCGGCAGCAGGTGCTGCAAAGCTATAACCCGGATAGTGTCTGTGTACAGTTCGATGATATCAAAAATCTGAAAGTGGCAGAGCTGCGAGATGTGCTGACAAAACGTCAGATCATCTATGTATACCATAATCAGATCGACGCGCGTGGAGACAAGGCAAATACCGAGGATGAGGTGTTTCATGCGTGTGAGGAAGCCGTTCAGGAAATTGTGGATTTGATTCATCGAATCTCCGTCAGCGGCAACACCTATCATTTTATCGTCACTGCCGATCATGGCTTTATTTACAAGCGTGATAAGCTGACAGAAAGTGACAAGATTTCCGGGAAAAGTGCGGACAAAGCATTTGTCAATCGCAGATTTATTGTGTCCAAGGCGACACTGGAAGATGATGGCATCGACCATATGAGCATGGGACGCATTCTGGGGAACGAGGACAGCAAGGTGGTGTCCTATCCTGTCAGCAGCAATGTCTTTAAGGTGGCCGGAGGCGGTGCTAACTATGTGCATGGCGGTTCCTCACCGCAGGAAATGCTGGTGCCGGTGCTGGAGTTTAAGATGGAGCGCGGTCACATGGAAACAAAGAATGCAGAGATTGCTCTGGTCAGCATTGTCCATAAGATTACGAACCTGATCACGTCCATGGACTTTATTCAGTCGGATGCCGTTAGCGATACTGTAAAAGCTGCAAAATACCGCATTTTCTTCCTCTCGGAAGACAATGAGAAAATCTCGAACGAAAACAGTTATGTGGCGGACAGTCGTGAGGAAAATGCGCAGAAGCGTATCTTCCGGATGCGGTTCACATTCAAGAATAAGAAATATGACAAGGACAAGCAGTATTACCTTGTGGTTTACGACGAAGAAAGCGGTCTGGAGCAGTGGAGGCAGCCTGTCATCATGGACATTGCCTTTGCAGATGACTTTGGATTCGGATTCTGATATAGAGGAGGCAGGAATTCCGTATGGAAATGATGGATATGGCGGCAGATGATACCCGTGAAGAACTGCGCCGGAAGCTGCGCAGCAACTTTGACGGTCGGATCGTCCGCAAAGACCTGACAAAGAAAATAAAAGAAGGAGCGAATGTTCCGGTCTATGTGCTGGAGTTCCTGCTGGGTCAGTATTGTAGTTCAGACGATGAGACAATCATTGAGCAGGGCGTTCAGAATGTAAAACGAATTCTGGCAGATAATTTTGTCCGCCCGGATGAGGCTCAAAAAATTCTCTCCCAGCTGCGCAAGAACGGGAGCCATACCATTATTGATATGGTGACCGTGCATCTGGACATCAAAAAGGATTGCTTTTTTGCAGAGTTCTCTAACCTTGGTCTCACCAATGTGCCGATTACGGATGATTATCCGGAAAAATATGACCGGCTGCTTTGCGGCGGTGTCTGGTGCATCGTGCAGCTGGAATATGAGTCTGAGGGAGACAGCAACTTTGGAATCACGGATATAGATGGACAGCCGATTTCCTCTAAACAGAAAAAGCAGAAGGACATCTCTCCCATCAGCATCCATAAGCTGACTCCGATTCAGATGCCCCATATCGACATTGAAGAAGTTCGAGAGGGACGCAAGGCATTCACACAGGAAGAGTGGATGGATGTTATGCTGCGTTCCTGCGGATATGAGCCAGAACAGTTGAACAATCGGGAAAAGTGGCTGCTGCTTGCGCGTATGCTGCCGTTGGTGGAGAACAACTTCAATCTCTGTGAATTGGGGCCGCGCAGCACAGGCAAGTCCCATATCTATAAAGAAATCAGCCCGAACAGTATCCTGGTATCCGGTGGTCAGACGACCGTTGCAAATTTGTTTTACAATATGGGGCGCAAAACCGTAGGTTTGGTAGGCTTATGGGACTGCGTTGCCTTTGATGAGGTTGCCGGAATCAAGTTTAAGGACAAAGACGGCATTCAAATTATGAAAGACTATATGGCTTCCGGCTCCTTTGCCCGCGGCAAAGAGGAAAAGGCAGCATCGGCTTCTATGGTCTTTGTAGGAAACATCAATCAGAGCGTGGATGTGTTGCTTAAGACTTCCTCTCTGTTTGACCCGTTCCCGCCGGAGATGGGAACGGACACCGCCTTTCTTGACCGTCTGCATTGCTACATTCCAGGCTGGGAGATTCCGAAGTTCCGTCCGGAGCATTTTACCAATGATTACGGCTTTATCACGGATTACTTGGCAGAGTTTATCCGAGAACTGCGGAAAGAACAGTATGGTGATGCGTTGGATAAGTATTTCCGCCTTGGAAAGAACCTGAACCAACGCGATACGATTGCTGTCCGCAAGATCGTAGGCGGCTATGTGAAATTGCTATATCCGGATGGGGAGTTCACGAAGGAACAGATTGAAGAAATTCTTGTATTTGCGCTGGAAATGCGCCGTCGCGTCAAGGAGCAGCTGAAAAAACTGGGTGGAATGGAATTCTATGATGTGAACTTCAGCTATATTGATCTTGATACCTTTGAAGAAAAATTTGTTTCCGTGCCAGAGCAGGGCGGCGGCAAACTCATTCCTGATGGTATCTGCAATCCTGGACAGGTATATACCGTAAGTCAGGGTAAGTCCGGTATGATCGGTGTATTCCGCCTCGAAAGCCAGATGCTGCCCGGCAACGGAAAATTTGAACGTACTGGCCTTGGCAGCGACCGTGACTGCAAGGAATCCACGAATACGGCGTTCAATTTCCTGAAAGCTAACGGAAATCGCATCAGTGGCAGCATCAGTACTACGATGCGGGATTACATCATCAACTATCAGGATTTACAAGGCATTGGCATGACTGGAAAGCTGGCATTGCCTACATTGATTGCACTATGCAGCATCGCTCTTGGACGGCCTACAGTCAGTACACTTGCCGTGCTGGGAGAAATCAGCATCAGCGGCACGATTCTGAAAGTGGACGAGCTTGCCAATAGTTTGCAGGTGTGCCTCGATAGCGGAGCAAAGAAAGTGCTGCTTCCGATTACCAGTGCAGCAGACCTTGGCACTGTGCCGCCGGAGCTGGTGGGGAGTTTTAATCTGATTTTCTACAGCAGTGCGGAAGATGCGGTGTTTAAGGCGTTGGGGGTAGAGTAACAGGTCTCTGAATGAAAGAATGTTTTGAAATCAGGGATGAGGTAGAAAGGAAAGTTCCATGACAAAAGATGAAGTAAAAAAACTCAGGATGGACAGTCCGGAATCACTACAGTTTTTAAATAATGCTACAAAATTTTATAAT
>ENA-OPSI01000478-OPSI01000478.1-human-gut-metagenome-genome-assembly--contig:-NODE-478-length-14197-cov-4.022062_pt1 | contig 14197 bp, 9 predicted proteins | sample MGYA00241806_ERZ501903 | MGnify/ENA primary metagenome ERZ501903 (study PRJEB25962, sample SAMEA2042439) | human gut metagenome | biome: human gut; feature: human-associated habitat; material: faeces...
TTATATAATTTAATGTTTCATCCCAAATATCTCCATTCACATGATTACGATTGAACAAATAGTCTGCATCCAATCTGAGAAGTTGCCATTCCGATGCCCCATCAGGCAACCAATAAAGATGAATTATTGGCCCGGCATATTCTGTTCCATTCACATGAGGCATTGGATAGTATTGAGTGACTTTACATTCTATAATACCTTTCCAAAATCGTACATCTGGTTGGATATTTATATCAACTCTTCCAATCTCGTCATTCCACTCATTATCATTAACGGCTTCTTTTTTCTGAATACTTGGTCTATATGAGTTAGAGGCAAGTTTAAATTCCCGTTCCCATACAGCTTTTATTTTTCCTTTCAAGGCCTTTTCTCCCTTATTAGATAAAGTAAAGACTATATTGAATGATTGATTAAAAGGGATACGATAAGATAAAAAGGTAGTATTACCTTGGCCTTCCAATTCTATATCGCGTAATGCCGGCAGATTATCCGGTGCAGGTTCTTTTACTTCATACAGCCATTCCTCATCCGTACTGCCATAGTCATAATCAACTGCCTTGCACCACATTGTTTCTCCTTTCTTACGGAACAGAGGTACAAGTTGGTATGTACCGGGAGCGGAAGTAACATAGCACTGGATACGCTTGCCGTCCCATGCACCATTGGTCTTGATGTCTATCGGCTGGAATTTTTCCACTATCTCATTGGTTCCTTCCCTCATGAATACAAAACGCAGTTCTCCTTCCGATGTACCACACCAGGGATAATAGAATGTACCGAATACCTTACCCTCATTCTGATAGCAATCATAGCCGTATTCCGTATAGTTCGGCCAAATGGTAAACTCGTAATCTTCCGGATTCGGATTGAGTATGATTTCATCCGTCTTACCATACCTGCTCCAATATTCCACATCGATATCAACCTGTTCCTTGTTTACCGGAGAATTATAGTTTCCTGTCATCTTCAGGGTATAGGTGTATTTCATACCTGCCTGCCATTCATGCAGTACCGGGAATGTATAGGTATGTTCCTGCCCGTCAATGGTGAAGCTTACATATACCGGTTCATCGTGTGCCGGCTTGGGCATAAGGATGGCATCCACAATCACCGGGTTGGCATCATTGAGCATGTAGTTCCCGCCGGCCTTGATTATCCCCCGTCCGGTTCCGTAATCCTTTGTTATCGTTCCCGTCGTGGCATCAAGCGTCCCGGCTGTATATACATTCCTGAAAGTCATGTCCGATACCAGTCCCGTACCCATGTATTCGTCTTTCATCAGGCGTACGCGTACCAATGTCATCGCATGCTTCATTTCCAGACTTGCAGTCGGAATATCCTTTGTCACCTTAGCTGTTCCGTACAATATGTCGTCCTGATCTGTCAAGTCGAAAGCAACCTTCACATAATCCGCCACAGCTTTGTCATACGGCAGATATGCTACTACATCGGCATCTCCTTCCACCGGTACATCCCGGTCTGCGTTCCAAGTTTTCCCATCAAAAAGATAGGAAGCGTTCTTTGTTGCCTGGTCAGTTCCATCCGTAACGACAAAGACACCCATGTTATGTCCCGGCATGAATGCCTCTATGATTCCTCTGGTCTGCGACATCGGTTGTAGCGATGCAGTAATACCTAACTGTATTTTGTCCGGCTTTTCATCCGGTTCATCCTTGTCTCCCGGTCCTATCACCGGCGGTTCGGGTTCCGGCAATACTCCATCCTCTCCGCATGAAAAAAGCGTGCATGCGAGTGAAGCTGCCAATATGTATCCGTATATCTTCATTGTTTTTAAAATAAAGTATATTACCTAATAAGTATATTATATATTTTACTTGTTTACATACTTTCTCCAGAATTCTTCCAGTTTGTCGCGGTCCAGAGTCCCATCTTCCCTGACGAAGCATCCCACTATTTTTTCAAGTACCGTTTTGACTCCCCTGCAACGGTGATCGGATGCGAATGACCTCAGTTCCCATACCAGATCCTCTGTTATTGCAATGCTTTGGTTATATGCCTTTCCTGCCGTCTTTTTTTCTTTCGCAGGATTTTCTCCTACTATACCTTCCAAAGATATCCCTTTTGATTTGAACTCTTTCATAACGTCTATACAGTTATTCCTATTTTGCATTAAACTTTCCAATTCTCAGGAGAAACTCCTCTGTCAGTTTGCGGTAATCCTCCGCTCCGTTGGATGAAGGCGCATAATCGAAAATGCTCATGGCATTGTACTGGGCTTCTCCCAATGCCACATTGTTACGGATCGCCACCTCGAATACGCTTTCTCCCAATGTCCCCTTCAGGCTTTCCCTGATATCCACATCCAGTTTCCTCTTGGCATTATATCTGGTCATGAAGTAACCGAGTATCCGGACACCGGCTCCGAGTTTCCTTTTCAGCAGACCGATGATATAGTGTATTTTCTCAATTCCTTTCATTGCGAAATAGTTTCCGTCTGTGGGTATGATTACAAAATCACTTGCCATCAATGCGTTCTGTGTGATGATCCCCAATGAAGGCGGGCAGTCTATCAGTATATGATCATACTTTCCTTCCAAGCCTTTTATGATTTCCCTGAAAAGGAATTCTCTGCCGGGAGCCGTATTCATTACCACTTCCATTGCCGCCAGATCCAATGATGTCGGTATGACATCCACCTTTTCCAACCATTTTTGCGGTTTCAGTCTCAAAGGTCTGTCCTGCATACAATCCTGCAATACACTCTCAAGCATACTGTCCTGGGAAAGACTTGTCATTTCTTCCCCGAATGCCGCTATTGTCGTATTCGCCTGCGGATCTGCGTCGATAATGCAAACCCTTTTGCCATATAGTTTTGCAATTCCGGCTGCCAGATTCAATAAGGATGTGGTCTTAGCAACCCCGCCCTTATGATTTACACATGCTGTCGTTAATGTTTTCATTATATTTATATCTCCTTGATTATTACGTAACTATTCAGCGAGAACAAAGGATACGAAGAATTAGCCCGTCAGTTTAGACGAGCGCCAATATAGCTTTAAGAGGGGATTGTCCGTTTTTCCAGGCCGTGTCAGCGATAGAATGTAAAGCGTGGAAGGCATCGGCACCGGTATCAGATCGGAAGCATCCGGATATTTTCTGCTTGACTTTGAGCTTCCGGATTCCGCGTTCGGAGCCGTTGTTGTCGGATGGTATTGCCGGATTCTCAAGGAAGTTGAATATGTAATCCCGACATCTGATTATCCCCCTTTTCATCTCATTGAACTCATTGCGCATATTGTCAAGGTTCTTTTTGAGCAACTCATCAAGCCTCGTCAGCCAACTATCTTTAGGGATTACCTCATAAGTTTTTTGATTCCTCAGATGGATGGCTTCCCGCAACAGCGTCTGCACATCTTTTGCCCAGGTCTGTTCCTTGTCTATATCATTGAGATATTCGAGATTTCTCAGCAGATGAGCCAGACATATCTGATTGTTGAGGAAGTCAATGGCGAAGTACGCGCTGTGGCGGTCTGTCACTGCGACCATATTCTTCAGAGAGTCACCGAAGCGTTCTTCAAGGACTTTGGCGCCACGGCCAGTGCCCCGGAACACGAGAGTCAGATACGTTGTCTGCGCAATCCATGACCAGTTGAGCTTCCCATTGGTGTAACATCCCGATTCGTCGAAGCCCACTACTGAGGATTCCTTTATCATTCGTTCTATCAAGGCAATGGCAGGGCGGGATTTTTCAAGCATCTCACGGACGATATTGGCCAGTGTCCCCTGACTGATTCTGACATTGAACATCGTCTCAAACAACGACTGCAACCGTTCATAAGGCATACACTGCACCACGCTCAGATAGGTTGCAATGGCACGTATGTTTTTGCCGAAGACAATAGCATTACCGCCCCTGCGACGCGGTGCATAATCACGATTGCAACATCCGCAGCTACAGACTTTTTTATAAAATCTGCGTTCATGATAGATTGGCCGTATCTGAGGCAGATCCACCTGCTGGGTGACATATTCGAGCACCCCTTCAACTTCAGACAAATCCCTGCCACACTCCATGCAATAGTGGGATGACACTTCCTGAATTTCGTCAGGTGTTTCCACCATTTTGCGTGTAGTTCCCTCATGTCCGGATTGACCGCCGACAGGTCTTTCTGACTTCTTCCGCAATGATTTTGTCCGGCGGTCCACCTCAGCCTTTATCGGTTCTTTCGATGGCGGAGTACTGCTGTTGCCGGAGTCCTTCGGCGGCTGTTCATACTTCTCCAGACGCTTGCGTAACTCACGGTTTTCCTTAAGTAGTTTATCAATATTTCGGTTAAGCGACCGATTTTCGGCATACAAGGAATCAATCGTTCCCCGTAACTCCTTAAGCTCGGACAATAGTCCGGCCAAGGTCGAATTTATGTCGTTAACCTGTTGTTTCACAGATACAAAGATAGCGATTTTATCTGACATTCACAAATAGAATCACTGTTATTTTGATGATAATCAGAGGATTATTCTAAAATTGTTGCTGACCAACATGATTGTATTCGATTCGCTGAATAGTTACATTATTACGGTGTAAAGATAGTAATAATTGTGCATTACTGCAAATATTTTACCATGTTTTTACTTATTAAGTATAATACTTAAATATATTTTATATTATATTGATTGAAATATCAATATACGCAAATAAGTAATATACTTATTTTACTTAGTAAATGTAAACGGATAAAAAGTATTTTACTTTCAAGAGGAAACCGGTGTATCAACAGGGATGCTTAATAAATGTAAAACGCAACGACGTTGCGGCGAATTAAAATACTTTCGTCCGAAACATGAAAGCAGAAAATGCTTATAGCATGTGATTAAGCGGCAGGAAAGGTTGAAGTCGTTTCATGTGTTACCGAAGAAGTTCCGAACGGTTTAAGAAATGAAAAAGCCCCCGGCCTGTCAATAGTCATCTCACCTACATATTAACCAGGACGCAACCAGTGCGCACGACCGGGGGCAAAAGCCTCTGTTCGCGCATTGGTTGCTTTATTTTTGGTTTTATGTAAGTGAGATACTGCAAAGATACAATAAAATTATATATACTATGACATTATTCGAGATATTAAACCTAAACAAGGAACTGCTGGAGCTTCTGGCCGGAATGGGTTCCAAGCCGGATGACTACAAATATATCGGCCTGTATAAAGAGTATGAAAAGATGCGCAATGCCGGCAACAAAGTAACCTATTGCGTTACTGTTCTTTCTGCCAGGCATGGTGTGTGTGAACGGAAAGTGTACGAGATAATCGGACGTTTTAAAAAGGAATGTATGTATCACGCAGTATGAGTGTGCCGTTTTTTTTGCTTTCATGGGTGAATGGGAAGAACTTTGCGCCTGAATTATGAACACAACTATTATATAACACGCCAAAAAGACTATGACAATGGAAAAGACTTACTTCCAGGCCCCGCTTCCTTTCGTGGGCCAGAAACGCATGTTCGCATCGGAATTCAGGAAGGTTCTGAAGCGTTTCAGTGACAAGACTGTTTTCATCGACCTGTTCGGTGGTTCCGGCCTGCTGTCGCATATCACCAAGCGGGAACGGCCTGATGCCACCGTAATCTATAATGACCACGACAACTACCGTGAGCGTCTGGAAAATATCCATCGTACCAATGAACTGCTGAAAGACCTGCGTGAAACAGCCAAAGGTTATCCCCGGCATAAAAAGATCACAGGCAGTATGCGCGATATGTTTTTAGAACGCATACTTCAGGACGAGCGAAACGGTTTTGTGGATTATCTCACCCTCTCATCATCCCTTCTTTTCTCCATGAAGTATGTTCTGAACTTTGAAGAGTTGAAGAAGCAGAACCTTTATAACAAGCTGCGTCAAAACGATTACAGCTGTGACGGTTATCTTGACGGTCTGGAAGTGGTCTGTTGTGACTATAAGGAACTTGCGGATAAGTACAATGCCGATACGGATGTTGTCTTTTTGGTTGATCCGCCCTACATGTCAACGGATATCAGCACATATAAGATGGACTGGAGGCTGCAGGATTACCTGGATGTACTGCTTGTCCTGAGCAGGCATCCGTTTGTCTATTTCACTTCCGGAAAATCACCCATACTGGACTTCTGTGAGTGGATGGAGCAGCATCCCGGCATCGGCAATCCTTTCAGGGGAACCGGCAAGTCCACACTTACGGCACGAATGAACTACAACTCATCCTATACGGACATCATGCTTTACAAAGAGGCTACGGACGCTGCTTAAGAACGGCCTTATATACCATCATATACATTTTACCACCTTGAATTCATCTTAGAGGACACTCCGGATGTGATATCCCGGGTGTCCGTTCTCTTTTTATCGTATATCGCAACGCAATTGCGACAAACCGCCGTACCTTGCTTCCCGAAAGCATATCATTATAATTAAAACAGACAGTCATGTTGAATAAAAACAGTACATTACCGGACACAGCCCGGTTAAAGGCGATCCTGGAAGATCCGGATGCGATTCTGCAAATTGAAAGTCCTACCGAAAAGATGCAACTGGCCGCGGTACAGAAAAAGCCGGAACTCATCAGGCATCTTCCTTTTGCCACGGAAAAGGTACAGCTTTCGGCTGTTACCACCTCTGCGGAAAGCATCTTCCTTATACATAACCCTTCACCGACAGCCTGTTTCGTCGCTATGGAAGGTATATTGGGACTAAGTCTTTTTCCCGGTCAGACAGTATTGAAAGCGGCCAAAGAACTGGTGCTGCAGATGCAGAAGGACAAAGCCGGGGAAAGGCTGAGTACGGCAGCCATTGAAAAATTCATGAAAGAAGTCGAACCTTTTAAAAACTGAACGTATGCCTACCATTTTAGAACGACTGGCCGCCCTTTTCAGCCGGGACATGAGGGCGGTTCTCCGAAATCCCCGCGCCATCAGTATGATTGAAAATCCTTCCGAACGTGTCCAAATGGCGGCAATACGAAGGGACAGAAGTGTTATCTGCTTCATAGACAAGCCTGCGGAAAAGGTACAGCTTGCCGCAATCAAGGGAGCCCCGCATAATATCCATTTCATTGCCGCACCCAGTGAAAAAGTACAGCTTGCCGTCATACGCAACAGGCCTGTCTATATCGGTTTCATTTCTTCCCCTACGGAAAAGGCCCAGATGATGGCCGTGGAAAGAAAACCGGAATGCATCTCCCTGATAAAAAAGCCTGCGGAAAAAGTACAGTTAATGGCCGTATTGAGAAATCCGCAATACATCGCTTCCATCAAGGAACCTGCGGAAAAGGTACAACTGGCAGCCGTACAGAAAGCTCCGGAGTATATCCGGTATATTGAAGAGCCGGCAAAGAAAGTGCAACATATGGCCGTACAAGGAGATCCGGGAGTATTCCGGTATATCAAATCCCCTTCCGAGACAGTACAACTGGCCGCAGTGCAAGCCAGGGGAGAAAATATCGGTTATGTATCTGCACCCTCGGAAATCATGCAGTTTGCCGCGGTCAGGGAAAATCCCGGTAATGTCCGGTTCATTGAAGAACCGACGGAGAAAGTACAGCTTTTTGTCCTGCATACCGACAGAAAAGCCGCACAGCTCATCCGGCATCCTTCGGAAGAGGTGAAAAGACAGGCGGAGGAGATGTACGGTGTCAAACTGGAAGGTGCTGCTGAGGTAAAAAACGAAACGGAGACAGAAGCAGGAACGGCAAAATCGAAGGACAAAGACAATGCCGCTGCAAATGAAAACGTTTCCGCCCAAAAGAAAAGCAGGGAGACGCAAAAGCCGTCCGCCAAAACCGTAAAGGCCGCCACCGAAAAACTGGACGGGGAGATTAAGGACATCAATATGGAATATGACAAAGCCGTCCGGGAGATCCGGCAGAAAGAAGATGCCGGTTCCCGTCAGTCCGCACTTCGGAGTGCCGGGGCAAACAGGGACAGACAGCTTGCAAAGGCCGTCGGGCAATTCAGTGAGTCGTCAACTTCCGGAAAGAAAGGGTACGATATAGAAAACATCATCAAGGATTTGCGCAAGGAAGGTGTCAAGGTGGAGAATATGCAGGCTACGGAATGGAATGCCCTGCTCAAAGGTAAGAGTATAAGTTCTTCAGCCGGCTCCACTACCCGGAAAGCCGCGACAAAGAGCCGCGCGTTGATGCTTTCGAAAACGCCGGTGGGATATACGCTCAAAGCCATAGGTACGACCAACCGGATGAGCCGGCAGGCCAGTGCCGATATGTAGAAGTTCCGTTCGTAATCCGATGGCATTACTTGTTTACTTATTTACTTTGATTTTATTTGAAGTAAATAAGTAAACAAGTTTTTTCTTTCCGGATAAATCATATTGTCATACTAACCGATAGTTAAGCTGATGGAAAAGACATCTGAAAATGTTTTCACAAATGAAGAGCTGGATATCATAGCGCGCAGCAAGGCGGCAGGATGTTATATGCAAGCTCCGAACGGACAGCCCACAAATTTGAATGAAAGGCAGTGGGTACAGGTCAGAACCGGAGCTTTCAAGGAATGGTTCGGAGATTGGGAAAAGGCCGCACGCATAAAAAAACTGTATAATGCCAGACTTGTGGAAATAACAGGTAATGAGATTGCACCGGTGGATGATCTGAAACAATACAAGAAGAATGCCCTGGAATACGGCAAGAACCTGCGGGGTGAATATACGAATAAGGATACAAACACCCCGATATCCCTGACCGGCGGTAACAGTCGCGGCGGCATCCGGGAAATACTGCAGCATGACTACAAGGACAGGGAGCATCTTCAGAGCATTGCCGCCATTCCCCGGATTATAGAGGATTCGATTTTCATAGACGAGCTCCCCAACGAGGATGCCGGCAAGTATCCGGGAATAAAGTCGTTTTCCTATTATGTATGCGGGTTGAAGATAGGCGGGAGCAGTTATACCGTCAAGGCGGTTGTCGCCAATCAAAACAACGGCATCAGATACTATGACCACAGACTCTCAAGCATAGAAAAGAGCGAATTGCTCTCAATTATCCCAACAATACAAAAAGCTGGAATTGAAAGTAATCCGCTCCTTTCCGATTTCAAAGATAAGCGTTTGTTCTCTATTCTCCAAACAAACAGCTCAAAAGTTGTGGATGAGAACGGGGAACCGTTGGTGGTCTATCATGGGAGCCATGAAACGTTTTATGAGTTCAACCGGTGGGGGGACGGTTTTATAAACAGCGGTCATTTTTTCAGTTCGGATAAGAGGAATGCCTCAGGATATGGCGAAAAGATCTATGACGTGTATTTGAACTTGCGTACCCCTTTGATGGTGGACGCCCAAGGGGCAAATTTCTCCTCTATAGTATATGGCGGCGTGAAAATGGCGGCATCCGATTTAGCTAATGTAGCGGAAATAGAAGGATATGACGGGGCCGTGATTTTAAATGTTGCGGACAGTGCCGACATGAAACTCGAAAATGGTTGCACGATAGATTATATTTCGTTTACCTCCAGCCAAATAAAATCTGCCACACATAATGCAGGCAGCTTTCTTCGCTATAAGAAGGACATCCGCTTTCGTGAAGTCTATCATGGCAGTCCGGCCTGTTTCGAACATTTCGACCATGCCTTTGCCGGAACCGGTGAAGGGGCGCAGGCCTACGGATGGGGCACTTATGTGACAGAGGTGGATGCAATAGCCAAAAGGTATGCGGCCATCGGTATAAAGCGGGGAAACCACATCACCTATGACGGGGAGCCCTTATCCTCGGTGCTTGACAACGAATATTATTTTGATGACGTATGGCGGGTATGGAAAACGCACCTCCTTTCCTCCACCGATCCGGACAGCCTGAAACAGAACGTCGCCTCTGTCTATATCGACGGACGTGTGGCATCCCCACGCAGCAGAAGGCGGAAAGAGTTCGAGAGGCAGAAGACGGAACTGCTTGCAGATATCGACGGCGGCAAAATCCGCGTAGACCTTCCCCGCAACCTCTACAGGGTGAACATCCCGGAGGATAACGGCACGAACTATCTGTACTGGGACAGGCCGGTATCCGCAGAGCAGAAGGGAAGGATATTTCTACAGCTCCGCAAGGAACGGCTTTTCCTTCCGGGAGTCACGACAGATTTCTGGAACGGCAAGTCAAACGTATGGAACAGCGGGAAAGAATTCTACGGCTTTCTGGACTACATGTTCATCAATCCGGACCGGGATACCGACTCACAGCGGCTTGCCAGCGGGTTTCTTTCCCGGGCAGGATTCACAGGCATTGACTATCCGGCGGAGTATTCTACCGGTGGCCGGGCCGACGGTGCACGAAACTATGTCATTTTCAATGAGAATGACCTGAAGATAACCGCACATGAACGTTTCCGCTTCATAGGGGAGAAAGGGGCTTCCAACCTTGACCGGTTCGAGGGGGCCTGTCCGCGTCTGGAGAACCTTGCGGTTGCCCGCGAAATGGAGAAGTCAGGCAAGGATGCCGGAACAATAAAAATGGCGACAGGCTGGGAACGCGGAGCTGACAGCAAGTGGCGCTATGAGACATCGGATTTCGAATACCATCCGGCCGGAGATCTGGGCTGCTCACGCCTGCTGGAAAAACAGTCCTGGTACAGGGAGCTTGAAAATCTTCTTGACCGGCAGATGGTGGGCAAAGTACTCTCTGAAACAGAGTGGAAACGTTTTACGGAACTGACGGAACTGGCAGCCGGACTGAAGGAACAGGACGCGCTGCGTGAACGGATTTATCTGGATGACTATGTGAAGGACGATGAACTGTTCCATGCCTATCCCGAAATGAAACAAACCCGGTTGGAGTTTGTAGACCTGCCGTCGGCTGACTATGGCGGAACCTATCTCCATTCGGATAACAGGATCGTGATAAACATCTCCCGGACAGAGGATGTAAAGTCAGTCCTGGCACATGAGATACAACATGCCATACAACGCATGGAGGGATTTGCAAGGGGAAGCAGTCCGGAGGAATTTAAAAATACGGCAGAAAATGTGATTCTGGATATCGTACAGGCCACTGACGGAAGGATTTTAGAGGGTGGCGGTTTCGACAACACCCCGAAAGGCATATTCGCCGCGCTTGGCCGGGAAGTACCCTATGGGACAATACTGAGGCATTACGACTACCCTCTCAGCCTTGTGGCTGAAAAATACGGGTACGAGAATATCTTCGACCTGGTGAATGACATTGACCGGTTCAAAAGCAGCATACAGAAATACCGTTCCACTGCAGGGGAAGTGGAAGCGCGCAATGTGCAGACCAGGATGAATTTTACTTCCGGCCAAAGACGGAACACGCTTGCCGTTTCCACCGAGGATATTGCCCGCAGCGAACAGATATTCCTTTCAAGGGAGGCCCGGATGGACGAACTCGCACGCCATGCGTCTTTTCTGGCCGGGAAACAGCATATTCCTGTGGAAGTGATCCGTCGTGCCGATGAGGTAAGTTCTCCTGACGTGCGCGGCCTGCTTTCCTGCGGAAAAGACATCCGGGGCTGGTATGACATTCCCTCGCAGCATATCTGCCTGTATCTTCCGCACGCCCGGGGAAAAGCGGATATCGAACGTACCCTGCTGCATGAGGGCGTGGCGCATTATGGTCTGCGCAGGCTTGTCGGGGACGGGCATATGGATGCGTTCCTGGACGAAGTGTTTGCCGGCTGCGGGGAAAAGCTGCGCGATGAAATTACCCGCCTGGCCGGGACGGAAAAATTGGACATACGGGTTGCCACTGAAGAGTATCTGGCACATATGGCCGAGAGCGGAACCGACCTGTCCGTTTGGGAAAGGATCAGCCTGGCTTTCAGAAATCTTCTGCGGAAACTGGGATTCAATATCGAGGTTGACACGAAAGAGCTCAGAGGCATACTCCATGCCAGTGGGCAGAACCTGAGAAAAGCGGAAACGGCAGCCGTACCTGAAAAAATCCGGATATCCGGAGGTGAGCTTATACTGGGTTCCGAATATGGCAGCGCCTGTATCAGGAAAAGAGGTTCGGAAGCGGACGTAACACCGGTACTGGAGAAGATGAGAGAGGCGGGTGTCAAGCCGGCTTCACTTACTCCGGAACAATGGAGAATGCTTTTTAGCGGCAGATCCTTGCAACTGAACGATGGCAGGATGCTTATGGTTGTCAAGGAACCTTCGGGCTATGGGGTAAAGCTCACCGGGGTGGCAGCTTTAAAGAGGAAAGTTACAGAAATGGAATTATAACGGAAATGAATTACAATATGGAAATGGATAGACACAAGTTTCTTGACAAGGCTGAACCGGAGAATGAACCGGCGGGGATATGTAGTTTTTCCTGGGGGAACCGGGAACTCAGGATCTTTGGTGAACAAATGACCTTACAAGTCAACGGTATTTCCCATGATATGACTTCTGTGTTGGATGAACTTCGTGATATTGGGGCAAAACCGGAGAAGACAAGTCCTGCCAGATGGATATCACTTCTGCGGGGAAAGCCGACTAACCTGCCGGGGTACGACAGACCGCTTATGATAGTCAGAACCCCGTCCGGTTATACGGTCAAATGTTTGGAAACCACGAGTTGCAGGGATGATAAATCGTTACAGATGGATTTATAGTAGAATAAGTAAGTTATATATCAAGTGTTAAAGTAAAATATGTATTAAAGTAAATTATTATAGTAACATGGAGAATTATGTCATTTATATCAAGCTGTTTATATTGGCGGCGGCTTCACTGATAACAGGAGTTTCCACTATAAGTCGCAAATGGTATATCAATTTCTTTGTTTTTTTGCTTTGCATAATTGTTGAAACCTGCCTGGCATATCTGTTCTTTCCGGCATATGTGTTTTATCCGGCATGTGCTTCCCTGGTCATATTTGTCCTGTCATGGCTATGGGAACGAGGTAAACCGAAAAGCCCCGGAGAGAACAATAACCCGATCAGACTTCCCGTACAATCGGGAATATCGAAAAACTACCTGGAATTTTATTATTACTATTCCAATTTCCTGATTTATGGCGGAGCAGGTTCGGGAAAGACCAAGAGTATAGGCAAGTGGCTCTTGGAGGAATATATCCGTTTGGGGTTTGCCGGCTTCATATACGACTTCAAGGATATCGATTATACCCGGACCGCCTATAATCTGATAGAGAAGCATGGTTATCCGCACAAGTTTTATTATGTCAGCTTTGACAGGCCCGAGCGTTCATACCGTTTCAATCCGCTGAAGGTTGTAAAGGACCGTACCGAACTGCTGCAGCTCATGGAGGATATCCTGCTTGCGCTGCTTCCCAAGAAAGAACAGCAGAATGAATGGGTGGCCGGTGGGCTGGGTATTCTGCGTGGAGTGGCTTTCAGGTTCTGGGACGAGTTCCCCGAATACTGTACGCTGCCGCATATCATGGCGTTCATCATGACGGCTTCTTCCCGGCAGCTATCCATGTTTCTTCAGCAGAATCTTGTTTCGGAAATGATGGCCGGTGCTTATCTGAAGGCTGAAGGTTCCGAGAAGACACAGGCTTCCTATCTTTCCACCCTGTGTAATAATCTGGCAACCATATCACAAAACGAGGAGATTGCCTATATCCTTTCGGGGGATGATTTTGATTTCAACCTGATCGATCCGGAAAATCCCAAACTGTTTGCCATCAGTAACAGTTTCTCCAAGAACTCGGTCTATGCACCTGTTATAGGCATGCTCATGAGTATATCGGCCAGACAGTTCACCATGCAGAACAAGGTTCCGTTCGTGTATGTCCTGGACGAAATGACAACGGTGAACATCAAGAACTTTGAAACGCTGCCTTCAGTATTGCGTGAATACCTGTGCGCTTTCATCCTGCTGACACAGTCCGGTTCCAAGCTGGAGAACCTGTATGGCAAACTCGACAGGGCATCGGTGGAAGCCAACTTTGGAAATCTCTTTCTCGGACGTACCAAAGATGTGGAGGCATTGAAATATTACCCGTCGATATTCGGTAAGGAAGAAAGGGAGCGGAAATCCAGAAGTACCGGGAAAAGTGGCGGTGGCACGAACAGGAGCGTGACCGTATCCTCACAGAAAGAGGACATCTATCAAGGACGCGATTTTGCGGATCTGGAACCGGGAGAGTTTATCGGTTCGGCCACCCGCGCCAATGTGGACTATTTCAAAGTGAAGTTGAAGGAGTTCAACCAGAAGAACGAGAAACCTCTGCCGGATGTCCGGGTATTGGAACCTGAAGAAATCAGCAGGAATTTTACAAGAATACTTGACGA
>ENA-OPSI01000490-OPSI01000490.1-human-gut-metagenome-genome-assembly--contig:-NODE-490-length-14071-cov-2.671376_pt1 | contig 14071 bp, 15 predicted proteins | sample MGYA00241806_ERZ501903 | MGnify/ENA primary metagenome ERZ501903 (study PRJEB25962, sample SAMEA2042439) | human gut metagenome | biome: human gut; feature: human-associated habitat; material: faeces...
GTTTTCATTCACCTCGAAAGGAAAGCCTCCTGCATTCAGAGACTGCTGAAAAAAAACGTTGACCGCGTCTGTTAATGTGAGTCCATTTTTTCCATACATGTCTTCCAACTGTTTGCGCAGCACCGGATTGATTCGGATGCGAAACATATCCGTTTTCGCGGATGAAACGATATTTTCCATTTACTCCGCCTCCTGTCTAAAATCAGCATATCACAATCGTTTTAATTTGTCAATATTGTGGCCACAAACGTGCCACAATTCTGCAATTTCATAAAAAGGCAAGATGCAAAAAGAACTATTTCAAAGGTTCTTTTCGAAGTTCATTCTGATTCGTATGCTGCGTCTGAATATGATTTATCAATTCACTTGTTGCCATTTTTTCGAGTTTTCATGCATACCGCTCCATTTCACTGAGCGTAGATAACCAGACTTCATATCGATTACGTTCCATGTCGGCCACATGTCGAATTTTAATAACATCCTTTGCCGGAGCATCTCCCGGCGCAATGCACCAAATGACGTTGCCTTCTATTGAAATATGTGCAACCATCTTGTAATCGCCATTTTCCTCAACCGCTTTATTGCAAACTGCAATTCTATTTCCGAGACAGCCCATAAAAAGTTCAAAGCGCGGCGTAGCCCGGCTGCTAATCTGCGCCTGCAGACGGGCATGGGCCTTTGTAAGTTCAGGCTCTCCGGAAGACATTCCATCTTCCAGAAGCGTGAGATACTTTTTCATATAAGGATAATCAAAGCCGTGGTTGTCACAGCCAGTCAATACGTTTCTCTGTTCACCGACGTATGTTTTATATGCTTATCTGTTATTGTAGCCTTTCGGTGCAGACCGCAGCTGCCGTAATAATATAAACACAAAGGCCAGTAGGTCCAGTCTCGACTTCTCACTCTCCTGCAGATTTGAGGTGAGAAAACGGCACGCGATTTTGATGAATATGGAGAGCGATATCGATTTGATGCTTTCTACAAAATGGGTTTCCTCCATAAAGCAATCAGCTCTTCCGGGAACTGACCCATCAGCGGAACAAAGAAGCCAAGTTCGCACTTTTAATTATGCGTTATGTGTTGATGCTGGCAGATGGATACATCGGCAGCTTTGTGAGAAAACCCCGCAACGCCGGATAACGGAACAGAATCAAGACACTAAAGCTTTGCAGGCTTGTATTCATGCAGAAGCATATCTATGATACTTGGGTTGTAAAACCCGACTTTCTAATTGCGTAGAAATAATGGTAAAATGAATGTTTAGCGTTTTCTAGAATTGGAACGTTGTTCGCCTCTATAGATTGTGATAAAATGAAAAGCAAAAGGAATATTGCGTTCACGCACCATGCCGTCGCCGCACAAAATCCGCAGACGCTGATTGTTCAGCCGTTTTGTTGCCCAGCGGTCGATGGTGATGATGTATTCGCTCACCCGACTCTGGACGGCGGCCGACGTCAGATCAACGATGGGATCAATGTAGGAAATCCGCACCCGGCGAACGATTTTGAATTCACCATCCAAAAGAGCGTAGATTTTCGCGTTTTTTCGTCTGTTCCAAAGCACAGCCAGAATGATGAGCAGAGCCAGTACACTGCCCGCAGTCAGTCCATACTGAAGATAGGGCGCAGGAATGGGGGCACCTTCGTAAATCACTTTGTAGGTGCAGCTGTCCAGCGTTTCCTTGCTCACTTCGCCGGAATAGATTGCTTTTGAGGTATATCCTGTGACCTTGCTGCCTGTTGCCCGACCGGAATAGCTGGCTGTCGCAGTAAAAGTGCCGTTTCCCATAGCCTGCCAGTCGATGCCTGCCAGTGTAAGGGATACTCCGTTTTTCTCCACTGCTTTCGGAATGTACGCCGTATCGTTACGGTCCAGATTGGGATATTCACGGGTGTCGCTTACGGTATAACCGTAGCTTTCTTTTCCCGCCTCCGTTGTTGTGATGCTCTCTGGCTGGAGCATCAACTAGCCCGTAAAACCATTTTCCGAGTATTCCAGCATCGGCTGCAGGCTGCCCATGGCATTGTCTTTTTCTGTGTGGCTGACTGTCACTGTCTGGCTGGCCTGCTTGGTCTCCATAGTGCGATTGTCAGACACCTTGATGCTATTTTTATGTGTATACAACAATCCCCCCTCTTCAAAATCCGGTTCGGCCAAGCGGCTTACATCATAGTCTGAATCTATATCATACAGTTTGATAATCAGCTGCCTGCCTCCTTGAGTCATATAAGCAACATCCCTCAGCACTGGGGATTGTGAGGGCGCGTCCGCAGATGTTTCGCTTGTCACTGTAATCGCTTCATTCACATAGGACTGTTGCGCTGTCACTTCGCCGCTGTTGTCGGAATCCTCTGCAAAGCATACGGAAAGCGCCGATAGCGTAAGGACACAGACCAGCATCAGAATCCATTTTCTCATCTTTTTGAACCTCTTTTCTACTGCAAAATAGCAAGGAAGGATACTAAATATCCCGGTGAATCAATACAGGTGTCTCACCTCCGAGATCAAGCTCTACGCGACACTCTGGGTATTGCCGAATAATGACGGCTCTCTGTATGGCGAGTTCCAAAGCATACTGTGTGTCCTTATCCCGCCTTTTTATAAATGGCGCGAGGAGGATGATATTTTGTTTTGAATCCACCATGTAAATGACACGGAACAAGACGCGGATACGCTCACGATACTCATACAGGCCAGAATACCGTTCGATTGTAAAATGCTTGACATGCGGTTGTGTACGGTAACTCGGATATAGAACCATGCAGCGTAATCCTTTTAGAATCTTCTGCTGGAGCTTTCTGTCGAGCTTATGAAATAAAGAAAGGAACGGCGACTGGCCGTCCCTCTCGCAAAAGGTATAAATTTTAGTCACTGTTTTTACTCCCACTGGTGTAGTGCTGCGAACACAAAAAAAGCACATATTTCTATTTGGGGCATCAGCTTATCGATACAATCGAATCGTTCCACTTCCATAAACACAATGCCCAATGCCTCCTCCTTCTTCCGAAAGTGATACGATAGCTTGGTTGAGTGCCGCCCAGAGAAGCTTATAGGCATTCTCCTCATTATCAGCAGTGTAGTCCGCCAGTATAAAGGACTCGACAAGCTGCTTACAGGTACTGCTGCGCCTCATACCCGCATGGCCCATCATGCTGTCCGCCTGGTTGGTCGCAAGCAGGATCGCGTATTCTTCCGACACCGTAACAGAGACCGACTGTTCGTCCGCTGTTGCTGCCGTTACACCAGACGAATCTTCGCCATTGGCGTCCGATTCCGCTGTTTCGCTGCCGGAAGCCGGTTCCGAGTCAGCATCCATTTCATCGGACGCCATACTGTCGGAAACAGGCAGTGAACTGCTGGTTTCAGCTTCCGAACCATCCGAAGTGCTGCCGTCAGACTTCACTGGCATACTGTCGGATTCGGGTTGCGAAACATCAGCCCCTGCATTGCTGCCGGACTCCGGCGCAGTACTCTCATCCGCTGTGCTGCCGGAACTGGATACGCTGCTCTCATCCTGCGCCACACTTTCCGAAATGCCGGAGTTTTCGGGGATGGATACGTTCTCCGCCTCCTGTGCCGCCAGCGCGGGAAGCAGTGCGGAAATGGACATGAGGCCCGCAAGGGCCAGTGATACAATTGTTTTCATTCTGCAAAATCCTCCATGTTTTCTTCATCCGTTTCTTCTACTTTGTTTTCTTCCTTTCGCTTCCAAATGAGCATGGCCAGCGCCGCGCCGCACAGCAGCACGAACAGCACCGTCCACCAGTCCACCAATCGGAAACGCCATACGAGCGGCTGTGTGAGGAAGAACAATACCACAGACAGTACCGCCAGCACCGCATTCACGGTTTTCTGGACAGCGTATCCCCGCGGCTCATCTTCTTCTACGTCCTCATCGACCTGTTCATCTTCATCGTCTGCATCTTCACCGCCGTCTTTTTTCCTGCGCAGCCACACAAGGATGGCAAACAGGATGGAGAGCAGCGTACAGGCAAGGTCGGCCAGCGTCAGCGCGCGGGCGTCCTCCCGCACAGGGACCTCCACCGGTGCCGCCGGTCCTTCCGGCTCCGGAGCAGGCTCCGGCTCGGGTTCGATTTCCGGCTTCGTTTCTTCCGGCTCAGAGGGCGCAGATTTCGGCTGCACGGGCGCTGCGAAGCTGTCGACCGGCACGGTGTGCTTCAGCAGGTTCCCGCACCGGTCCCACACGAAAAAATCATAGTCTCCGTTCCGGTCCACTTCAAACACGAGCGTATCCACGCCATATGCCACACTGCCGTCTGGCCGCGTGATGGACTGGACGCCGCAGATGCTGCCGTCCGTTCCCAGGTTGATGTTCACCTTTCCGTCCCTGCCCGGCGTCAGCGTATGCGAAGCCGTGGGCGGCGTTTTGTCCAGCACGATGTCCCGTGCTTTTTCTTCGCTCACATTCCCGGCAACATCCCATACACGCACAACGATATGGACGATCTGTTCCTCCGTGAACTTCGGCGGGTCCGCCGGGTCGAACACCGTCCATTCCCCGTCGCCTGCTTTGTATTCGTACCGTTCGATGCCGGAACCGACATCACCGGCGCTGGCGTTCATAATGATATCGTAATTGTAGTACTCGGTTTTGCCGTATTCCGTGATGATGGTGCGGTCGCCGCCGTCCAGCGGCTCAAAATGGAAATCCACAGTCGGGCGCGCGGTGTCCACATTACCCACTTCCGCATGCAGCGTAGTTGTATTCCCACCGTTGTCGGTGATGACAAAGTCATACGTACCATTGGCGCTCACGGTAAAATCCGCCGCATCGCCCTCCACTACTGTGCCGTCCGGCATCGTGATGGACTGGACGCCGCTGGGCGAATAGCCGTCCTCCGGCTCCGGGTCGGTGGCCGTCACATGGATGGCGGCAGGCCCGTTCGTCCAGATATCCGGCGTCACGGTATATTCCGCTTCGGGAGCGAGGTAATCAATATTGCTCACCCCGGTATGCAGTGTGAACGTGTTGCCGCCATTGTCCGTGATGATGAAATCGTATTTTCCATTGGCGTCCGTAGCGAAATCCGCGGTACTGCCTTCCACCACCGTGCCGTCCGGCATCGTGATGGACTTGACGCCGCTGGGCGCATAGCCGTCCTCCGGCTCCGGGTCCGCAGCCGTCACACGGATGGTCACGGGCTTGTTCGTCCAGTCACCGGGGATCACCTCATAGTCCGCAGCCGGCGCAAGCAGGTCGATGTTGCTCACTTCTACGGGGTATGTCAAAACGTTGCCGCAGTAATCCCGCACAGAGAAATTGTACACGCCGTTTTTGTCCACCGTGTACTTCGCCTGCGTGGCATCCACGACGCTGCCGTCCGGCAGGGTGATGTCCCGCACGCCCGACAGGTTATCGTCTGTGGACAGGTCGATCTCCACCGTCCCGTTCGTCCAGTGATCCGGGGTCAGGTTCTTCTCCGCCACAGGCTCGGCCTGCTCGAACATGAAGCCTGCAAAAATGGCGTCGGACACATTCCCCGCGTTGTCCTCCGCTTTCGCGTAGATGTTTCCGAAGTATTCCTCCCGCATGGCGGGCTTGTCCAGCTCGTCATAGGTCAGCCAATCTGCTTCGAGAGAATCTTCATCTGCGGCAAATTGGTAGTAGATGGCCTTGATGCCGCTGTCCGTCCAGCCTTCATCGGCCAGATCGTGGGCCAGCAGCTCCGGACGGTCCACTTCATTGAAATGCGGATAGCCGAACATCCCCGCGGGCGCGTTGTCCGCTGCCGAATGCAGGATATCGTCCATCACGGGCTTTGAACGGTCGATGGTGTCGATGACGATCTCTTCCGGGCCGGGGCCGGGTGTATCCTCTCCGCCATCTGCATCCGCGTCCGCGGACACGCGCTGCACGTTGTCCTTCGCCCACAGATAGTACGTGCCGTTTTCCGTGATGTTGGCGAAAACATTGCTGTCTTGCCACTCAGCGGGGCGGTCCGCCGTGCGCGTCACCGCATACCGCCCAAGGCCGGATTCCGTATCATGGGCTTTTACCGTGATGGTCTTGCTTTGGCTCCAGCCCTTGTCCCACTCCACAGAATCAATGACCGGCGAATGCTTGTCGATGTGGTCGATGATGAACGGATACGGCCCGGACACATTGCCTGCCAGGTCGCGTGCGTAGGCGTTGTAGCTTCCGTTCTCAGTGAAAATGAAGGCCGCTTCCGCCGTGGAATCCACCCAGGTGATCGGGTCAGGAGCATGACGGCTTCCCATATCTTTTTCGGCCCGTTCCCAGCCGATGGCCACAACGCCGCTGTTATCGTCCTGCGCCGTTACTTTCGCCCAATTTCCCTTCGCGTCCCAGGTACGCTGTGTCTCCACCTTTACCACAACGGGCGGCACGATATCCAGCGCGGTGACGTTCACCTTTGCGGCAGCGGAAATATTCCCCGCCTTGTCCGCTGCCCAGATGTAGTAAACGCCGTTGTGGTCTGCCTTAGGAACATCGGCGGTAAAGCTGTCCAGCGCAGGCGCTTTTTCCTCCGTGGTGACCGCATAGCCTTTCACGCCGCTGTCCGCGTCTGTGGCCGTAACGGCCAGCGTCATTTCCGTATGGCCGCTGTCTGGCTGCTGCTCCACCTTTGAAATGACCGGAGCGGCCTTATCCACCAGCGCCGCCTTGCTGGCCGTGCCGGAAACACGGCCCACATTGTCGATGGCGCGGGCGCTGACCGTATGTTTGCCGTGGTCTGCGATGGAAAGCACGCCGCTGTATGCCGTCCAGCTTCCGCCGTCCAGAGAATATTCCGTGCGGGCAACGCCGCTGTGTGCGTCGCCGTTGTCCTTGATGGCCACCGTTACTGTGCTGTTCGTCCACTGTTCCGTGGAAAGCGTGACGCCGGGCACATTGGGCGGGGCCGGGTCGATGTACACCTTTGCCGTAGCCGTCTGGCCGGAGGCGTTGCCCGCGCCGTCCACCACACGGGCGGTCACCGTTGTTTCACCTCCTGCCGTGATGGTCACGGTGGGGTCGCCCACGGGACAGCCCGTCCATGCCCCGCCGTTGATTTGATACTCGTAGTGATGGATGCCGCTGCCGTAGTCGCCCGGCGCCGCGCTCCAGTCCGGCAGGCTCGTGCCTGTGTCCGTGCCGCCCGAAAAACGCACCACCGCGCTGTCCCTCTGCCAGCCCGTGGGCGCGCTGACCTGCACGCCGGCCGGCTCGGTGAGGTCATAGCCGTAATAGCAGCCCGCGTACATCGGCACGTTGACCGGGATGTATACCTTGTCGTTCGAAAGCTGCCCGTTGTTGTGCCTGTGCCGCACCAGCGCGTAGCGGATGCTCATGTCCCCGCCCGCTGCCGCAATATCGTATCCATAGCACGGCATATACAGATTCGGTGCCAGCGCCGTTCCCTGCGAATTCCCCAACGGGTCCCGCCCGCATACCGGGCAAAGCCAGATGTCATAGTTGTTGGGCGATGTGAAGATCTCCCGTGTGTTGACGGTCTGGGAGCTGCCGGAATACATGTACCCGATCACGTAGGTATATGGCGTGCCGTTTCGGTCCGCGCCCAGCGCGCCGCCCGCGGCAAACGCTGGAGATGCGCACGCAGATATCAGAAGAAAAAGTGAAAGAAAACATATACTCCAGTACTTTAATTTTTGTTTCATAGTCTGTATCCTTTCCTTGATGTTTTTTGGAATACACCGTTTTGCATCCAAAAAAGAAGGGAATGCCCGTGAAGCATTCCCGATTAGTATCATATTGAGTTGCTTGCCAAAAATACAAACCCTCAATTTCCGCAAAGCAAATTAAATCAAAAAATGATTGTTACTTGCTTGCTTTAGCGATATAATAAAAGCAGAAAGGGGGCCGTTATATGGCTATGGATATTCGCCCTGCTTCCGCGCTTCGTACAGAGTACAATGAGCTGGCCGCTCGTTCCCGTATGACTGGACAGCCAATTTACATCACGCGCAACGGCGAAGGGGACACCGTCTTGATGGATCTTGCTGCCTACACCCGACGAGAAGAAGAACTTAATCGAAAAGAAGCGGCTCTTGCGCATCGCGCTGTGGTTTTAGAAGCCGAACTAAAGCGATTAAATGGGGCGGCGACGTACACCTCCGCACAGGTACGCGATTTGGTTCGCGCAAATCTCAGCACCAGGCAGAGACGGAAAAATGGATGAACTTCAAATTGTCTATACCACCGAGGCAATGCAGGATATTTTGGGGATTTCCGATTACTATTTCGATAAAGTTGGAGAAAGCGCTGCTTTGCGCGCGGTTGACGCCCTGCAGAATCACATTGACAAACTAATGCGCTTTCCCCGCATGGGAGAAGAACATCCGGACGAATATTTGAAAGCATTGAACTTCCGCAAGCTGGTCCACGACAATCATATTGTGATTTACCGTGTTGATACGGAAACAGTAATCATTGAGCGTATCGTTTGGGCTTCAAGTAATTATCCGGAACTTTTTCAGCAGGGAGTTCCAGCTCTATAAAAACAAAACGCCAAAGCGCGGATCAGCGCTCTGGCGTTTTTATTTTTAAGGTGCCCAAATTTGGACACCTTAATTTTTTATTGTGAGATCAACCCGTATTTTTGCGCCAACATGTGGTCCTGACGCAAAAGCCCCATGACCCGGCGTGCGGGGCCATCCGGCTTATAACGACCAGCCTCCCATGACTCTACAGTTTTGGGCGAAACCCCGAGAAAATTTGCAAAGATTTTCTGTGTCATATTAGCGCTCAACCGTATGGTGCGGATCTCCTCAGCATCGAATTCTTCAGGAGGCTGTACAGTCATCCTGCAACGCTTTGCACGCAGATGGCCTTTTTCTGTGGAAATGGCTTCATTTAACCCCTGCAGGATACTCTCATATACACCTGTACTCATCGTAATCGCCCCTTTTCGTATTTCGTTTTCAAAAACTGCTCCAACTGTTCAATCAATTTCCGGATGGCATTGCGTTCAGCTGCAGACAAATTATCCTTTTCATTTTTAGGATATGCTGTGATTAAGTAGATGGTTTCGTAAGCGGGAAAATCTACGTAAACCACACGGCCACTCCCGCTTTTCCCTTGATGCTCAAAAGCAACACGAATTTTTCGCAGCCCTCCCGTACCTTTCATCACCGGTCCCTGCTGAGGATTAAGAAGCAGCTGTTCCTGCAGATACTTCAGCTCCGTATCGCTCTGTCCCATCGCTTTCTATTGCCGCTCAAATTCCGGCATAATTATATATTCTCTTGTCATACAGCTTCCTCGCTTATATTATACCCTCGTTGCTCGGAGTTTTCAAGAGGATGACTTTCAAAATAAAGCGTCAAAGCAGCTTTCAAGATCGAAGCGATTTCATCATCGTTCATAGTTGCTAAGTATGGGCTATATGACTTCAGCATCCGACGGGATATTTTATAACTTCCAGTGATTTTGTGGCGACTATCGTTTTGGGTGTTTTGGACAATATCCTTAATCCCTTTCTCGTTGCCGCCATTTTGATACAAAAATAAAATCTGTTGTGCCTGATAAGCACTTATTTTTTTATCTGGTATCCAGCGGGCTGCTTCAAGCTGCCATTCTTTAGGCAACTGTGCCAAATAGGTCGCAGCTGATATCGCCAATGTACGGCGGTCGACACATTCAAACAGAACAGGTGATAGAGTATGAAGTCCTAAAAACCGTTGCACATCGGTAGGTGTTAGCCCATACGCAGTTGCCAATGCCTCTCGCGTTTTTTCAAGGTGCCCAAATTTGAACACTTTACCGCCTAATTCGATCTCCTGTTTTTCTTCAGCATGTGTCCGACAGTATTGCCGGAACTCTTTAAGACTTTGATGTTGTTCCCATAAAGTGCGGCACTTCTCGCTGGGAAGCATATTCTGTACCCCGTATTGAAGGTTCGTATCCGTAATATAGATTCCTTCCAAACCAGGCGGCAAGCCTTTACGAATAATCGCTGGAATATATGACCTGCCACAAAGCCGGCTCCCGAGCAACCTCTTATGACCAGCCAATAAATAATAGCGGCCAGCGGCATTATCATTAGGAATAACGAGAACCGGCTGCAGTACACCAAATGCGGCAACGCTTTCGCGGAACGCCGGATCCAACATGGTTTCTGTCACATATGTAGTGTTTCGCGGATGGCTGTCAATCAGATCGACTGGAATGTTTTCTACACGTTCCCGTGAACGCGGTGCCGCCGCCGGGGAGTTTTCAAACATTCCGGATAGATTAAGCGGTGTGGATGCCATGATATTCAACCTCCTTCACAAACGAATCGCAGACCACTTGATAGGCCCGCGCTGCTTCACTTTCCGGAGCGTACTCAATGATACTTACTTGCTTATTACGAGCATCTGCCACACAAACGCGGTCAGGGATCATTTCTTGGTAAATAGGATATTGAGGCACAAATAATTGGCGAATTCTTTCCACGCCGCTCCGGCTCTTACGATATCGCATATCTACCCGACAAATCAGCACCCCACAGACAGGGATCTCTTTTCTCAACGCTCGGGCAGCTTCCTGAATAAAATCAGAAGCTAATTCAAGGCCCTCAATAGAGTCCTCTTCAGGCGTAGACACCAAAAGAACGGTATCGCATGCCATCATCACATTGACAGCCAGCATTCCCAAAGATGCCATACAATCCAAAAGGATATAGTCGTAATCCAACCTTACATCTTCCAACGCGTCAAACAGTATACATTCACGGCGGAAATCTAATGTACTGATTTGCTTTTCCACAGTAGACAGAGCCTGCTTATTGGGAATAAAATCCACTCCGTTTTCAAGATGGTGGATGCAGTTTTGAATATCCACTTCATCAACTTCTACATCAATCAACGGCTGCAGAAGTTCACAGAGAGTATAGCACTCTTCATCCGGCCGATTGAGGCCTAAACTAATAGATAGATTCCTCTGAGTATCGCAGTCTACCAGCAGTACACGGTATCCTCGTTGTACAAGAGCTACGCCTAAATTGTGCGTAGTAGTGGTTTTACAAACACCGCCTTTTCGATTTAAGACGGCAACTATTTTACATTCACTCATAAAAGTACTCCTTCGATTTCAATGTTTTAACCAAAAACAAAAAGCCGACACCTATAACAAGGCATCGGACCGTTTCGTTGATGATTTTATATTAGCCTGTGGATGTGCTGTTGCATTGGCTCTTTTTGTTGTTACTTCATCATCCACTGACACCATTTCTACACCATTTCGGCGTGAAGATATATGGAGAGGCATGGAGATTTAAATTGTTGAGCACCTTGAAAACCGCATAGCTATGCGGTTTTATGGACATTCATGGAGAATTGGAGATTTATGAAAATTAGGCTCGAAATTCCGATTCCAAGCTTCATATAAAACCTTCCTCTTCTCAAGCGGGGCGGCAGCCCCGGGTATATCTTTGATTATTCTACCATACAGGCAGCCCTGCGCGCAATGCGCCGGACGCGGAGCACCCCAAAAAACTGCGCGGGAGCTCCCGCAGGACTTTTTTTATACACAATTATATCGTATAATATTGTCAAACTGCTGTTTTTCTGCGCCCCGCAGAGCATCTGCGGTACACCGCATACGGCATGCCGCGCAAAAACGGGCGCGGTACAGGGGAATAAAGGAGTGTGACCCATGGCGAACGAGAAAATTCTGATCGCGGACGACGACAAAAATATCTGTGAGCTGCTGCGCCTGTACCTGGCCAAGGAGGGCTATGAGACGGTGATCGCCAACGATGGCGAGGCCGCCGTGGCCGCGTTTGAAAAGGAAAAGCCCAACATGGTGTTGCTGGACGTGATGATGCCCAAAATGGACGGCTGGGAGGTGTGCCGCCGCATCCGCGCGGCGGACAACACACCCGTTATCATGCTCACGGCTAAAGGCGAGACCTTCGACAAGGTGCTCGGCCTGGAGCTGGGTGCGGACGACTATGTAGTAAAGCCGTTCGACTCCAAGGAAGTGGTGGCGCGCATCAAAGCCGTGCTGCGCCGCTGCACGCCCGCCGAGGCCCAGCCGGACGGCGTCATCAGCTATGATAAGCTCTCGGTGGACTTGACGCGCTATGAGCTGAAGGTGAACGGCCAGGTAGTGGACGCGCCGCCCAAGGAACTGGAGCTTTTGTATTATCTGGCCAGCCATCCCAACCGGGTATTCACCCGCGACCAGCTGCTGGACGAGGTATGGGGTTTTGAATACTACGGCGATTCCCGCACCATCGACGTACACGTGAAGCGTCTGCGCGAAAAGCTTGAAAACACCAGCGACCAGTGGAGTTTAAAGACCGTCTGGGGCGTGGGCTATAAATTTGAAGTGAAAGAATGACGGCGGGCCGGGGTCCGCGGCATGCCGGAAGAAAGGGGGGTGCGCCCGTGCGCAAAAGCATCACCACGCGGTATTTTTATTCCACGGCAGTCCTGCTCATCTGCAGCATCGCCGTGATGGGCTTTATTCAGATGTATCTGGCCATGGGCTACTTCCGCGAAGAAAACGGCACCGCCCTGATCCAGACCATCGACAACGCCATCCTCGCCATGCAGGAAGCCGCGGATGACGGCATCGTTGAAAAAAGGGCCGAAGCCGCCGAAGCCGCCGGGCTGGATGTGGAGGATATCAAAAGGGGCATCACGCTGACGGCCCGCGCCGCCGGAAAGAGCATCCTTGTGACGGACGCCTACGGCTCCGTGGTGCTTTCCATCCCGTCGGAATATCAGGGCATGGAAGTGTCTGTAAAAACGTGCAATGCCACATACAGCCGGGGCATTTACGACGAAATGGGCACTTTGGGCGGTATCTTCAGCAGCCGATATTACATCGCGGGCAAGCCCATTCTCGACGAGAAAGGCATGCTCCAGGGCTTTGTGTTCGCGGGGGCAAACGCCGACAGCCTCACGGAATACCTGGCAAACCTGTTCTCTACGTTCATCCTCTCCGCCGGGCTGATGCTGATGGTATCCAGCGTGCTTTCCATCGTGCTGACCAACCGCATGACCACGCCGCTGCGCCGCATTTCGGACGCCGCGAAAAAGTTCGGCGGCGGAGATTTTTCCGCCCGCGTGCCCGTGGAGGGCGACGATGAGCTGGCCCAGCTGGCCGAGACCTTTAACACCATGGCCGGCAGCTTGGAAAAAATCGACCAGTCCCGCCGCAGCTTCATGGGCAATATCGCTCACGAGCTGCGCACGCCCATGACCACCATCAAGGGCTTTATCGACGGCATGCTGGACGGCACCATCCCGCCCGAAAACCAGAACCACTACCTGGGCATTGTCTCTCAGGAGGTGGGCCGCCTGACGCGTCTCATCAAGAACATGCTGGACATCACCAAGCTGGAGGCCGGGGAGTATAAAGTAAACGCCACTACCTATGATATCTGGGAGAGCATCACCAGCGTGGTGTTCGGCGCGGAACAGCGGCTGGAGGCCAACAACATCCAAATCAGCGGCTTCGCCCCAACCAAGACCTTGGTTCTGGCGGATCAGGATCTGGTGTACCAGGTCATCTACAATCTGGTGGACAACGCTATCAAGTTCTGCAATGTGGGCGGGGAGATCCGTTTTTCCGTCACACAGAGCAAGGGCGCCGTTACCGTAGGCGTGCGCAACACAGGCGCGGGTATTGCGCCCGAGGCGCTGCCTTATGTGTTCGACCGCTTTTACAAGGAAGACAAAAGCCGTGGGCTGAACACCACCGGAAGCGGCCTGGGTCTGCATATCTGCAAAGTCCTCATCAATTTGTCCGGCGGCAAGATCTGGGTGGACAGCAAGGAGGGCGAATACTGCGAATTCCTGTTCACGTTGCCCGCGCCGCCTTCTTCGCCCATTAAGGGCGGCAAGCTCAAGGATCAGTGACCACCGCGCCGCATGAGGCATGGAAGAGAAATATTCGCGGCCGCAGTGCTGCGCATTGCCGGGAGGCCCGGCAGGGAGAGAGGGAATCATGGATCAGCGCCAGTATCCGCAATATCCGCAGCAGCCCGGCGGGCCCTGCCCGCCCTATGTACAACAGCCCGGGATGGAGTATCCGCCTTATCCGCCCTATCGCGGACAGGGCTCCGCAGCCCCGCCCTACGGCGGCCCCGTTTAC
>ENA-OPSI01000499-OPSI01000499.1-human-gut-metagenome-genome-assembly--contig:-NODE-499-length-13949-cov-1.459047_pt1 | contig 13949 bp, 13 predicted proteins | sample MGYA00241806_ERZ501903 | MGnify/ENA primary metagenome ERZ501903 (study PRJEB25962, sample SAMEA2042439) | human gut metagenome | biome: human gut; feature: human-associated habitat; material: faeces...
CCGTCCGGCTCGATTGCGTACAAGGCGTTCCCGGACGCGGCGTTTGCCGCCATCCACACGCGGCCGCGGCCACGCAACCAAAAGCCCGTCCGCGGCGAATACACCCAGACGACGGTGCTGGGCGACATGCTGGACAGCCGCACGGGGCGCGCGCTGCACGCGCTGGCTTTGTGCGCGGCGCGGCTGGGCATGCCGCTCATTGAGGGCGCGGTGCATTCCAGCGACGTGTTTTACCGCGACGCCGAGCCGGATTATTGGGAAAAGCTGCGGGACGAAAAGGGCTGTCTTGCCGTAGAGATGGAGAGCTTTGCGCTGTTCCACAATGCGGCCGCCACGAAAAAAAACGCCGCGTGCCTGCTCACAATTTCCGACAGCTTTGTATCCCATGAGGAGACGACGGCCGAGCAGCGCCAGACGAGCTTCACGAATATGATGGAGATCGCGCTGGGAAGTGTATTGGAGTGACGACGATGGAACAGAACATCGACCGGAAAGCGCTCATCCGAGCCGCGTTCGCCGCGCGGGAGTATGCTTACACGCCCTATTCCAATTTCAAGGTGGGCGCCGCGCTGCTGGCCAAAAACGGCAGCGTCTATACGGGCTGCAACATCGAATGCGCCACGTTCACCCCGACCAACTGTGCCGAGCGTACAGCCCTGTTTAAGGCTGTGAGCGAGGGGGTGCATGAATTTGCAGCCGTTGCCGTGGTGGGCGCAAAAGACGGCGCGCCGGACGACGCGCTTATCACATCGCCCTGCGGCGTATGCCGGCAGATGCTGTACGAGTTTGGCGGGCCGGATTTACGGGTCATCATGGCGAAAAGCGAAAACGACTGGCAGGAAATGACGCTGGGCGAATTGCTGCCTTTGGGCTTTGGCCCGGAAAAGGTGCTGTGACGTTTTTTGATAAAAAGCGGCCGTTCTGCAGCGCCCCGGTGCAGCCGGACGGCCCGTGCCCGGCCGCGCGCTTTCAGGAGCATGCTGCGGCCCTTTTGAAGCATTTGCACAGCGGCGCTGTAAAAAATTTGTAATCTGCGCCATGCCGGGCGGGCTTGAAAAACACACGGGGATTCTGTATACTGGACAAGGGAATTCATAAGAGCGGCTTTTGGGCCGCGGCCGCCGGAGGCGGCTGTAAAAAAGGAGCTGTTGCCGTTCTATGCACGGCAATGGAATCATCTGTCCGCCCCGTCCGGGACGGACGACCGAAAAGGAGAGTTGACATGAAAAAACTGCTTGCACTTGCATTGGCTGTCGTGTTGGCGCTTTCCGTGTTCGCCGGCTGTGCCGCCGGCGGCAAAAAAGCGGAACTTGCCCTCATCACCGACATTGGTACCATCGACGACAAATCTTTCAATCAGGGCGCCTGGGAGGGCCTGGTGAAGTATGCCGAGGAAAAAGGCATCTCCCACCAGTATTATCAGCCCACGGAAAAGAGCACCACCGCGTACCTGGAATCCATCGACCAGGCTGTGAAGAACGGTGCGAAGGTCATCGTGACGCCGGGCTTCCTGTTTGAGGAGCCTGTTTACATCGCGCAGGACCAGTATCCGGATGTGACGTTCATCCTCATTGACGGCAACCCGCATGATGCGGACTACAACTATAAGACCGGCGACAACTGCGTGGGTATCACCTACGCCGAGGAGCAGGTGGGCTTCCTGGCCGGCTATGCGGCCGTCAAGGACGGCATGACGAAGCTGGGCTATATGGGCGGTATGGCCGTGCCTGCCGTTGTAAAATACGGCTACGGCTTTGTGCAGGGCGCCGAGTATGCCGCGCAGGAGCTCGGCATGGCTGACGGCAGCATTGAGCTGATGTACAACTACACCGGCGGCTTTGACGCCACGCCGGAAGCCCAGAACCAGGCCGCGTCCTGGTACAACAACGGCACCGAGGTCATTTTTGCAGCAGGCGGCGCTGTCGGAAACTCCGTGATGGCGGCTGCGGAAGCGGCCGGTACCAAGGTCATCGGTGTGGACGTGGACCAGTCCGGCGAATCCGAGACGGTTATCACCTCCGCGATGAAGGGCCTGGGCACCTCCGTTTATGATATGATTGCCGCATATTACAACGGTTCTTTCCCCGGCGGCGAAAACAAGGTCTACGACGCGGCCAACAACGGTGTTGCGTTGGCCATGGACACCGCCAAGTTCGACAGCTTTGCGAAAGCGGATTATGACACGCTGTTTGCCGCGCTGCAGAACAACACAAACAACATCGCTTCCGACATCCTCAAGAATGTGGATGCGGACAACAACGAGATCGCCCTTACGGATATCCCCGTGAAGGCTGTTGTCGTCACCGAAGTGAAATAATTGCTTTCAAGCGCAAAAGGGCGGGGCGGCTGCGGCTGTCCCGCCTTTGGTTTTCTTGCGCGCCGCAGGGAAAACGGGTACAATAAAGAAAAGCGCCCGGTGCGGGCGGAACAAATAGACACAGACGGGCCGCGCGCCCGGGAAAAGAGGAGCTGTATGACAAAACAGGAGATATTGGCAAAGGTAGACCACACGCTGCTGAAAGCGGACGCAGGCTGGGAGGACATCCGCCGTATCTGCGATGAGGCGTTGGAAAACAGCACCGCATCCATCTGCATCAACCCGTGCTGGGTGGAACGTGCCGTGGAATATCTGGGCGGCCGCGTGCCTGTGTGCACGGTCATCGGATTCCCGCTTGGAGCCACGACGACGGCGGCAAAGGTGGCTGAGGCAAAGCAGGCGTTGGCCGAGGGATGCGAGGAGTTCGATATGGTCATCAACATCGGCCGGCTGAAAATGGGGGATACCGATTACGTGCGGGATGAGATCCGCGCTCTGAAGCAGGCCGTGGGGAACAAGGTGCTGAAGGTTATCATCGAGACATGCCTGCTGACAGATGCGGAAAAGGAAACGATGTGCGGCGTGGTGTGTGAAGCGGGAGCGGATTTCATTAAAACTTCTACCGGCTTTTCCACCGGCGGGGCCACATTCGACGATATCGCGCTGTTTGCGCGGTGTGTGAAGGGCCGCTGCAGGATCAAAGCGGCAGGCGGTATCCGAAGCGTGGCGGATATGGAACGCTTCATCGCGCTTGGCGCCGACAGGCTGGGTACATCCAGTGCCATCAAAATATTCAACAACGAGGCTTCCGGCCAAGAATGTGTAATGCCGCCGTCCCGGTCGCGTATTTTCGCGGCGCCGGGACGTTTTTTATCGGGATATTTTTTACCGCGAGTGACAGATTGTTAACAATTATTTGCTGATTTTATGGTATAATGAACATGTTCACATTATTTTAGAAGAATTTTTCGCCGCAACGCGGCGGGAACAACGGGAAAAGGAGGAACCACTATGCCCATCGACAAATCCATCGATTACTCGGCCATTACGCCCGAGATCAAGGCGCTGACGAAGCTGTGCCTTGCGGACAATGTCATCGAGCCGGAAATGTATGTGAAGTACGCTGTCAACCGCGGCCTGCGCGACCTGAACGGCAACGGCGTGCTCACAGGCCTGACAGAGATCAGTGAAATACAGTCCAGCAAAATGGTAGACGGCGAAAAGGTGCCCTGCGAAGGCAAGCTGTTTTACCGCGGCGTGGATGTGGAGCAGATCGTATCGGGATTTATCCGCGAAAAGCGGTACGGCTTTGAGGAAACCGTTTATCTGCTTTTGTTTGGCGCGCTGCCGGATGAGGCACAGCTGGATGATTTTAAGAAGCTGCTGGCGGGCTACCGCTCGCTGCCCACGAATTTCGTGCGCGACGTCATCCTCAAGGCGCCCAACGCCGACATGATGAATACGTTGGCCCGCAGTGTGCTGACGCTGTACAGCTACGACGCCCGGGCCACGGACAACAGCACCGAGAATGTACTGCGCCAGTGCCTGCAGCTCATTGCGCTGTTCCCCATGCTCTCGGTATACGGTTATCAGGCGTACAGCCACTATGTGCTGGACAAAAGCCTGTTCATCCACAACCCCGTGCCCGAGCTTTCCACCGCTGAAAACCTGCTGCACATCCTGCGCGCGGATGGCAAATATACCGAGCTGGAGGCCCGAATCCTGGATCTGGCGCTGGTGCTGCACGCCGAGCACGGCGGCGGCAACAACTCGACCTTCACCATGCATGTGGTTACTTCTTCGGGCACCGACACCTATTCTGCCGTGGCGGCGTCTCTGGCCAGCCTGAAAGGGCCCAAGCACGGCGGTGCGAACATCAAGGTAGTTCAGATGTTCGAAGACATGAAACAGAATGTCAGGGATTGGACGGACGAAGAGGCCGTCGAGGCCTATTTGCGCGCGCTGCTGCACAGGGAAGCCTTCGACAGAGCGGGCCTGATCTACGGCATGGGCCATGCGGTATACTCCCTGAGCGACCCGCGCGCCAATGTGTTCAAACACTTTGTGGAGATGCTGTCTGAGGAGAAGGGCCGCCATGAGGAATATGCGCTGTATGCAGCAGTGGCGCGCCTTGCGCCCAAGGTCATCGGAGAAGAGCGTAAGATCTATAAGGGCGTTTCCGCCAACATCGACTTTTACAGCGGTTTCGTTTACAGCATGCTGGACCTGCCGCTGGAGCTGTATACCCCCATTTTCGCCATCAGCCGTATCGCGGGCTGGAGCGCCCACCGCATCGAGGAGCTCATCAATGCGGGCAAGATCATCCGTCCTGCATACAAGAGTGTCAAACCGCGGGTGGACTATGTGCCTTTGCACGACCGCAAATAATTTACAAAACAAGACCGGGAGCCTTCCAGGCTCCCGGTCTTGCATTGCTCTGCGTGGAATGCTTCAGATATAATCTGAAAAATATGCCTTGCCCGTGGGAATCAGCCGTTCCAGCAACGCCGTAGTCTTGGCGTCCGCCGTCAGGCGGTCAATGCTTTTCAGGTATGCAGGGCGCTTGTAACCCATCAGCATGCAGGTGGCCGTGCCGATGCTCATTTCCGCGGTGTAGGGCGACGGTTCCGCCGAAAGCGTATGTGTGCCGTCTGCATGGAACCGCACGGTAAACTCCTGTTCGTTCCAGTCCAGCACTTTGTCGTGGATGCGGAAGGTTATGGCATCACCCGAGGAGGCTTCGGCAAAATTATAGCTCATGATGAACGCCGCAAAATCTACGATGCGCGCCATCACATAGGGCTGCACGGTCTCGCGGATATCGCTGTCCTCCAGCGTGAAAGCCAGCGAATGGTTGGTATAGTTGCAGCCGGAGACCTCGGTGACCATGGAATAGTGGGCCGTGACATAATCCCACATGCCGCGCCGGGCCTCATCGTTCAGATATACCATTTCCTTGATCTTGAAGATCTCGCGCTTGAGCAGATAGACAAGATAACCCTGCGGCTCGTCCGCGGCGTCGTAGTACATGGCCACGACCTCGTCGTCCACATCCCACCGCCAGTATTCATCCCAGGCCAGCGCGTTGCGCACAAGACAGCCGTGTGTTTTGGCGGCAAAGCGGTCATGCACCGCGGCAAGCGAGGGATCGTCCCAGGCGATGCGCCGCACTTTTCCCGGCACAGGCTGGGGCTTGGGCAGCTGATTGTCCCGAATGCGGAACGTCATTTTGTCCGACACGATCTCCCAGCCCTTGTGACGGTAAAAGGGGATGGAGTACGGGCACAGGAACGAGATGCTCTGTCCGCGCCCGCGCATATCGGTGAGCGCCTGGCGGATGAGCGTGCTCATCAGGCCGATGCCCGCGTATTCCGGATAGGTGGCCACGCCGGTGACGAACCCGGTATCCAGCAGCGAGCCTTCCACATTTACCTGCATGGGATATACGGCGATCTGCGCGGCCAGCGTTTTGCCCTCGAAGCAGCCCAGTACATGGGCTGATTCCAGAATGGGGAATTTTGACTGCTTGATTTCATCCTCCTGCCAGCCCACCTGGACCAGCTCCTCTTCCGTTACCTGGAACGCATAGCGCAGCAGTGCGTTGAATTGCTCCAGATGGGAGGCGTCCAGCTCCTGAATGGTGAACCCGTCGGGCAGTGATGTGTATTGCATAACAAGGATCCTTTCGCTTGAGCGGCGCACTGCGCCGCCAGTGGCATTTACATTGATTCCTGACCTTATCATACCACGCCCCATGCGCCAGTGCCAACCCCCAAATGGGTTTTCCCGGCCGCCGCAGGTGTTTTTTACCGTTTGAATATTTTCCCGGCCGCCGCGCATCCTAACCGCAAGAGGTGAAAAGAATGCAGAATCTTGAGGATTACACGCCGGAAATGCTCGTATTTTATCAAAACCTGCCGGCTCCCGTACAAAATGCCGTACGCCACGCGGATGTGGAACTGGAGGATCTGGACAGCCTGGCTGTATTTGCTGAAAATCTGGCCAAGCTGTACGACGGCGGACGCAGAACGGAGGGCTGAGCATGCTTTTGGATGAATATTACCGCGCGGACCCGGAATTGCGGGATGTGTGGATCGCGCTGCCCGGAACGGTGCGCGCGCAGATCCTGCAATGGGACGCGCGTGTGACGACGAAGGGCGAGCTGCAGAAGCTGGCCGAGGGCTTTGCGCATCAGCTGTAAAGCGCCGGTACGCTCTGCGCCGTTTTCAGGCCGTTCCGCAGGGCCTTTCTGGAAAAGAGAGCCCGCGGGGCGGCCTGCTTTGTCTTTTTGTGGAGAAAAGCAGTAAAAAGCGTATCTATTTTGCCGGTTTTGACTTGCGGCCGCGCAATTCCCCGTTTATAATAAAAAGAAGAAATCTCTGCACCTTTTGCGGGGAACAAGAGGGATGCGTGTATCATGAAAATTTCTACCCGGGGGCGCTATGCGCTGCGCCTGATGCTGGATCTGGCACTGGCGGACCCTGAGGAGTACTGTTCGGTCAAAAGCATTGCTGCGCGTCAGCAGATCAGCGAAAAGTATATGGAGCAGATCATCTCACAGCTTGTAAAAGCGGGCTTTGTGCGCAGCGTGCGCGGCGCACAAGGCGGTTACCGATTGGCCTATGCCCCCGAGAAATACACAGCGGGGCAGATCCTGCGGCTGACGGAGGGCGACCTTGCTACGGTAGCGTGCCTTGCACAGGACGCGCCGGAATGCCCGCGGGCGGAGCAGTGCGCCACGCGCTGGCTGTGGGAACAGATGGATGACGCGGTGAACGATGTGTTGGACAGGGTGACACTGGCCATGCTTGCCGAGGTGAGCCGGCAGCGGGGCAACCCGGAATGTGTGCTGTGACGCGCCGGATAAAAACCGTAAGTTTTTTGTAAGGCTTTCGGCAGCAGGATCGTTCTTTTTCTGTGGTTTAATAGAACCATGGAATGAAGCCGCACCCGATGCGGTGAGGAGAAAGGGGCGTTCGCTGTGCCGGGGCAGAAAACCCATGCGCGCCGTCCGGTTCAATGGCTGTATTTGCTGGTTGGCTGCGCTGCATTGGCGGCAGCTTTCACACTGTGGATGACTCATTAATCTTTGACGGGAAATTCAAACAGACGGAACATCGCCCGCGCGGTATTTTGCCGCGCGGGCGACGCCATATTCTGCCGCGCTTGAGAAAGCGGCGCGGATGTGGTAAACTAAAACATAGTTTACAGCCTGTTTTTATTGCAAGGGCCTGGTTCAACGGGCCGCATGCCCCAAAACAGCACAGACAGGAGGGACGAGAAATGCGTTCGTTTGAATCGCGTGAAGATTATCTGGAGGCGATCCTGGTGCTCCAGAATGAAAAAGGGGCGGTACGCAGCATTGACATCGCCGCAAAGCTGGGGTTTACAAAGCCCAGTGTGAGCCGGGCCATGGGCCTTTTGCGCGGTGCGGAATACATCACGGTGGACCGGGACGGCTTCATCCGTCTGACAGAGACGGGCCGCGCGGCGGCGGAGAGCGTGTATGAGCGTCACCGCCTGTTGACGGACTGCCTGATTCGTTTGGGTGTCTCGCCCGAGACAGCGGCCGAGGACGCCTGCCGTGTGGAGCATGTCATCAGTGCGGAGAGCTTTGAAAAAATTAAGGAATATGCCGCGCGGATACCGGAAAAATAATGCAGCTCCGTAAGGTAAATCAAAAGCCGCTTTCCCTCGCGAGGGAAAGCGGCTTTTTCTGGCGGCTTTGCGCAGCAAAGCAATCCATGCGGCCACATGAGCCAGAACGGCACACCGCTTGGAGTCCAAGCGCCCGGAGATGCGTCAAAAACAGTAGTACAGCGGCTGTTTTTGCACGACTTACAGGAACAACGGCGCGAAACGGGCTGCGGGCTCAGGATGTCCCAGCAAAAACCCCTGAAGATAATCCGCGCCGAAAGGCTGCAAAGCGGCAAGCTCGGCCGTAGTTTCTACGCCCTCCACACACACACGGATGCCTACACTGTGGCAAAGCTCCACCATCAGGTGTACGAAAGAGTGGTCGAAAGCACTGCCGCACAGCCCCTGTACAAAGCTCCGGTCAATTTTCACGATGTCGACAGGGGCGTGCTTGAGGACGCTGAGGGAGGAATAACCCGTTCCGAAATCGTCCATGGCCACACGCAGCCCCAGGCCGCGCATCTGTGCCAGAAGCCCCGAAAGCCGTTCCAGATTCGGCGCGAGATAGCTTTCCGTCAGCTCCACGATGATATGCTCCGCGCTCACGCCCTCTTCGCGCAGCGTTTGGGCCAGATATTCCACTAGGGTCGGGTCCTCCAGCTGCAGGCAGGAGAGATTGACAGCCATGCTGAACGCCGGATACTCATCCAGAAAAACCGCGCACTGGCGCACCGCCTGCCGAAAGACCCAGCGGCCGAAGGGAAGGATCATGCCGTTCTTTTCCAGCAGTGCGATGAACTCACCGGGCGGCACACTGCCGAACCGCGCACACTGCCAGCGGCTTAGTGCCTCTGCGCCGCAAAGGCGCCCGTCCGGCGAAAAGACAGGCTGGTAATGCAGAGAAAAGCCATTGCAGCCGTTTTCGATGCTTTCCCGCAGAAGCTCCGTCAGCTCCATGGCTCGCTCAGCCGGGCCGAGAATGGCGGACGAAAATACCTCCATGCGGTTCTTCCCGTGGCGCTTGGCGTGGTCCAGCGCAGAGCTGGCGCACTTCAGCAGGCCCAGATAGGTGGTGCCGTCGTGCGGGGCAAAGGCACATCCGCAAGACAGCGTACAGAAAAATTTACTGCCGTCAAAGGTTTGCTGTGTGCTGAAGGCCTGCTGCACAGCACCGAAATAGCCTTGGACAGCGCGCAATGTGCCGCCGCGCAGGACGACCCCGAATTCATCGCCGTCCAGCCGAAAAACTGTGCCCCCCGGAGGAGCGAGCGTCTGCAGTTTTTGGCAGACAATACGGATGACCTCATCCCCAAACAACCGATTGTACAGGCCGTTGATGCGTTTAAGGCCGTCGATGCCGAACAACAGCACGCACACACCTTCGCGGGGCTGGGCGTCCAGCAGGCGGCGCACCTCGTGCTCAAATTCGAATTTGTTAAATACGCCCGTCAGGTGGTCCACTTTGTTCTTTTTTCCCAAGTTGGTGATGATACCCGCAAACAATACGGGTTCGCCGCCCGCGTCGCGCTCCAGGTGCCCGCGGCAGCGCATCCAAACCCATTCGCCGTGGCGGTTACAGGCGCGGTATTCGACACAATGGCTGTCGGCACGGCCGTCCGTGATTTCCTGGTTGGCTTCCAGAAACGCCTGCTTGTCGTTGGGATGCACCTTCGCACCCCAGACGGCCGCCGCGTTGGCAATGACGCGGCCGGGCAGGTCAAACTCGTCCACCATTGCCTGGGGATAACAAAAAACGCCGGTTTTCATGTTGCAGACGTAGACATAGTCGTCGGTACTCTGCACCAGAGCGTCCAGCAGATAAATCGTATCATAGGTGAAGTCCACGCCGGGGCTGCGCTGTGGGGAATGCAGCAACGCGTACTGGGCGTTGGCGATGTGGAGACGCCGCTTTTTTTCGTAGAGCTTTTCATCCACGTCGCTTAATAGCTGTGCGACGGAGCGCGCGGGACCGTTCGGCTCCGGCGTTAAAACGCCGAAGGAAAACGCGTCCGCCTGCTCGGACAGCGCCTGGACTCCATGCAGGGCTGCCAGCGCTGTATTCATACGCTGTACCGCCTGCTCTCGTGGTGCGCCGCGCATCAGCGCCAGAAATTCATCTCCGCTCAGGCGGCAGAGCACATCGCCTTCCTGCAGCACGCCGCGCACTGCCTCTGCAATGGAAACGAGCAGCTGGTCCCCGGCAGCATGCCCGAAATGGTCATTGGTCTTTTTCAGGTCGTTCACATCAAACATGCAAAGCGAGAAAGGCTCGCCTGTTCGGGCGCATGCAGCGGCCATCTCCGCCAGCGCGGCCTTTCCCGCGCGTCGGTTCAGCGCGCCCGTCAGTTCGTCGGTGGTTGCCGCAATGGAGAGCTTATGGTATTTCGTTACATCCAGCGAATGCTGAAAGTGGACGAGCCGGCCATCGTGCCATTGAATCAGGCTGTCGAAATTTTCATAGATGCAGCCGTTGCTGGTATTATGTTCCTCCCAGCGGAGCGGTGCTGCGGAAGGGCCGTCCCGCAGCAGACGCGGCACGGGGCAGAAGGGACAGCGCTCGCTCATCCCTTTTTGAAGCACCTGCCAGCAGATTTTTCCCTCCGGCTCCACAAGGCCGAACTGCTTTTTCATGCCGCTGTTCATGAACAGGATCTCGTCCGTGTCCACATCGGTGATATAAACGCCTGCGTTCATCTGGTTCATGATCCTGTCCAGAAGCCAAACACCGGAGTCGTGAGTGGAGTTCTCGCGGGGCGTATCCATCATAAGCCAGCCTCCTTTTTGGCACAGTGTGCCATAAAATTCGGTCCATGACGGCGCACGGGGGAGTGCGGCAACTGGGGAAAAGGCATGCACAGTCATAAATAAGGTACCGTTCGTGCCATTATAACATTTTTGATGCCTTCATGTCAGCACTTTCGGGGAATTTAGCAGAAAGTTATCGGAAACAGCAGGCATGCAAAACAGGCCGTCCCCGGGACGGCCTGTTTTGCGTTGTGAGAAACACCACAAAAGAAGAATAGGATGGAATGGAGTAAGCAAAAAGGAGGGGCACGCGCCGCGCGTCACACCCGGCAGAGGGAGCGGGCGCGTGCCAGCGTTATGTCATGGCCCGGTGTTTGCGGGCCGGGCCACCTTAAAGAAGGGACAGCGCCTTGCCGAGAGCGGTGCATTCCGCCAGAGCGATGTCGTCGGGCGCCTCGTTCACTGTCAGACCCTCGCCGCACAAAACCGCCCCCGCGGCCGCGCAGCGGTCCTGCCAATCGCGCATCCACTGTCCGTCGCCCCAGCCGTAAGAGCCGAAGAGGGCGACTTTTTTGCCGGAGAGCAGAGGTTCAAGCTCGGTAAAGAACGGCTCGAACACACTTTCTTCCAGCACCTCGGCGCCCATTGCAGGACAGCCCAGCGCCAGTTTATCGTATTGCGCCGCATCTGCGGCACGAACGCTGTCTGCCGAAAAGAGCGCGGCGTCCTCGCCGGCGCCGTTCAACCCGTCCAGAACGGCCTGCGCCATTGCTTCGGTATTGCCCGTCCCGGACCAATAGATCACTGCGGATTTGCTCATAAAAACACCTCTCTGTGATTAGAATTGATAAAGCGGGGCGTTCAGCCTGCGGCGAGCATTTCGCCAAGTGTCAGCCCGCTGGACGCCATAGCCAGATACCGTTTGCGGCAGGCGGCGTATCGACGAAACAGATGCTGTGCCTGTTCTACGTCGCCGTATACCTTCCAGCAGCCGGAACAGCGATACTCCGCGCCGCCTGCTGCGATGAACCCGGTGACATCTTCCAAAGGATAACCCAGGAACAAGCCGATCTCGTGGGGGAAACCGCCTGCTTTTGCACTGCGCATCCGCCGCGAAAGCTCATCCAGCAAACGTCCCGTCCCCATTGAAACGGGATAGCCTCGCGCCTGCAAAAAAGCGCGCCGTTCCGGCTGGCGCAGGCTTTCCCGCAACAATGCAGGGCGGTAGACCATGATAACAAGATGCCGACGGCAGCCACACAAAACGCGCAGACGCAGGCCGTTGCCGGAAAACAGGCTGCGGCACGAAGAAAGTTCCGTTTGCCAGCCCGGGATGTTTTGCTTATGCAGCGTAAAGATGCAGGCAGGTTTTACGCCCGAAAGCGTTGGCGCGCAATGTGTGCACAACAACGAAAGAAATGCGTCGCTCAAAATTCCACCTCCGGGAGCACAGCTCTGGTTAGTTAAAGCTAACCGAAGCCGTGAAAAGAAGCGGCCGAAGCCGCAAATTTTCAACAGCGCAAGGTTAGCGTTAACTAACTGATGCTATAATAACATATGACAGATGACCTGTCAAGCGTTTTTTGAAAAAATTGAAAGAACGGATACCGGGAAGGATGCGCCACGGATGCCGGGAAGAAATACGCATATCCGTCAGCCGCGGGCGCCGGAGGCGTGAAGTCGTTCCCGGCGCTTGAGGTCCGGCCAAACGGTGAGCAGCATCGTAACAAAGCATGCGCCGCCGCCCAGAAAATTAGAGATAGGTTCTGCAAGAAAAACACCGTTGACACCCAGACCAAACCTTCCCGGCAGCCACAGCGTCAGAGGGATGACGATGACAGCCTTGCGAAGCAGCGAGAAAAAAACAGCCTGTCTGGCACGTCCAAGCGCCGTGTTGGTGGACTGTCCGGCAAACTGCAGTGCCATCATAAAAAATCCGAAAAAATAAACGTGCATGGAGGGAACGCCGGCGGCCAGCAAGGCGGGGTCTGAAGTAAACAGGCGGATAAACGCCTGCGGGAACAAAAACAGGCACAGCCATACGGCGGCTGTGTACCCAACGCAGACCGCACTCATGAATTGAATGCCGGAACGCACGCGTTTGTATTCGCCTGCGCCAAAATTGAAGCCGATGACGGGCTGCGCGGCATTGGTAATGCCCATGACGGGCGTTGTGGTAATCTCCCGCACCGAGTTGAGTACCGTCATCACACCCACATAAACATCGCCGCCCCAGCGCTGCAGCGTGGCGTTGCACACCACCTGCACCGCGCTGTTGGTGGCGGACATGATGAAGCCCGAAAGGCCCAGGGCGCAGATCTCGCCCACCAGCTTCCAGCGCACGCGCATGGAAGACGGACGCAGGCGCAGCAGCGCTTTTTTGCCGCAGAGAAACGCCACGGCCCACAGCGCCGAGAGAAACTGTGAGATCACCGTTGCCAGCGCGGCGCCCTGTACGCCCATGCCCAGCGCAAAAATAAACACCGGGTCCAGAATGATATTCACCACAGCGCCCAGCAGTACCGTGATCATGCCCATGCTGCCGAAGCCCTGGGCGTTGATGAAATTGTTCATGCCAAGCCCCAGCATCACGAACACAGTGCCGCACAAATAAATGGTGAGGTAGCCGTCCGCATAGGGGAAAGTGGCATCACTGGCGCCGAACAGATACAGCAGCGGTTTTTTGAACGCGAGCACCAGCGCCGTGAGCACAAGGCCTGTGCCCAGCAGCATGGTAAAGGTGTTGCCCATAATATCTGCGGCGTGGGCGTCGTCGCCCCGGCCCCGTGCGATGGAGAAAAGCGGTGCGCCCCCTGTGCCGAACAGATTGGCAAACGCAATGACGATGGACAGGATGGGGAAGGTGACGCCCACGCCCGTAAGCGCCGCTGAGGACGCGCCCGGGATGTGGCCGATGTAGATGCGGTCCACTACGTTATACAAAACGTTAATGAGCTGCGCCACTGTAAGCGGCAGCGCCAGGGAAAGAATGTTGGCCGACACCGAGCCTTTCGAAAAATCGCTTTGCTGTTTGATTCCTGCAGCCGTTTCGGACACCTGCTTTCGAAAAAATTTTGTACGCGGGCGGGGATATGCCGCGCATCGGCGCATGAAATGCGCGCGGCCGCGCAAGCGGCGGGTTTGAGGTTATTATAACAGGACGCCGCGAAGCGGCTACAACAAAATTGCAGTGGCAAAGCCGCTGAAATTTTGCATGGTTCAATGTTCTCAAACCCATGCGCGACGGCGC
>ENA-OPSI01000503-OPSI01000503.1-human-gut-metagenome-genome-assembly--contig:-NODE-503-length-13906-cov-1.687748_pt1 | contig 13906 bp, 8 predicted proteins | sample MGYA00241806_ERZ501903 | MGnify/ENA primary metagenome ERZ501903 (study PRJEB25962, sample SAMEA2042439) | human gut metagenome | biome: human gut; feature: human-associated habitat; material: faeces...
TTCCCGGCCTGTTAGGTCTCATCTGCCTTATTAGTCTCATTTCTCCCATAATTCCCATCCCATGAAACAGGGGCTAAGGCGAAACGCCGTAGCCCCTTATTTTATGGGAGTAATGAGGCTGATAAGAATGATAGCCCGCATACCCACAACACCATGTGTCTTGGCTCCCTCTAACTTCTAAAATAATTACTTAACATACTCAGCAAAGTCTGTCAGATGCATGTCGCCCTTGCGCATCAGAGTGTCGTGCATGGCGAAGGCAGCTGTCAGGCAGTGGCGTGTCTGTCCCATCTTGGCAATCTTCAGATAGTCGCGCAGCAGCGGACGGTAGTCAGGATGAGCACAGTTCTCTATGATGAGGTGTGCACGCTCTATTGGGCTCTTGCCTCTCAGGTCGGCCACACCCTGCTCTGTAACGATGATGTTTACATCGTGCTCAGAGTGATCCTGATGGCTTACCATCGGGACGATAGAGCTGATAAGACCGCCCTTGGCAGTTGACGGACAGGTGAAGATGCTTATGTATGCGTTGCGCTCAAAGTCGCCGCTTCCGCCAATACCGTTCATCATCTTCGTTCCGCTGATGTGTGTAGAGTTGGCGTTGCCGTAGATGTCAACCTCGATGGCAGTGTTGATGGCAATGACGCCCAATCGTCTGATAACCTCAGGCGAGTTAGAAATCTCGCTCGGACGCAGCGTCAGGTGCTGCTTGAAGTAGTCCATGTTGTCGTAAATCTGCTTCAGACATTCGTTAGACACTGTCAGCGAGCATGTAGACGCGTCCTTGATGCGTCCCTCGAGCATCATGCCCACCACGCTGTCCTGCAGCACCTCGGTGTAGATGTTGAAGTTAGGCACGCTCTCGTCGTGTCCCAGTGCGCCCAGTATGGCGTTGGCAGTGCTGCCCACGCCGCTCTGCAGCGGCAGGAACGACTGCGGTATGATGCCCCTCTTCATGTCGCTGATGAGGAACTGTGCCACGTTGTGTCCAATCTGGTCTGTTATCGGGTCGGCATCCTTGAAGGCTCTTGCCTCGTCGGCTATGTTACATTCTACAACGCCCACAATCTTCTTGGCGTCTATCTCTACATAGGGTGTGCCTATGCGGTCGTTCACGTGTGTGATAGGTATCGGCTGGCGGCACGGCGGGTCGAGCGGCTCGTATACGTCGTGCAGATATTTTGCCTCGGGGCTGTGGAATCTGTTAAGCTCCAGCACCACGTGCTTTGCCAGGCGTGCCACTGTGGGGCTGATGCCTCCGGCAGCCGTCAGGTAAGCCTTGCATGTGTCGGCGCCTTCCTCGATGTCGCACACCTCAATTATCGCCCAGTCAACCTCTCCCATAAAGCCGTAGCGCAGCTCCTGTGCCATGTGGCTCAGGTGGATGTCGTTGTAGGCTATCTCGCCTGCGTTTACGTGCTTGCGGAAGTCAGAGTTGGTGGTGTAGGGTGCGCGGTATTTTATAGCCTGCGCGTTCGACAGGTCGCCGTCGGTGCTCTGTCCTGTAGAGGCGCCGGTGAACAGTCCTACCTTAAACTCTCTGCCGGCCTCGTGCTCAGCCTGAGCTATCTTGGCCAGCTCCTTGGTTACGGCCTTGGCGGTGCCTGCGGGCGTAAATCCGCTCAGACCTATGTTCTCTCCGTTCTTAATCATTGCCGCAGCTTCGGCAGCAGTTATGCGTGTATAAGCCATGGTGAAAAAATTAAAAATTATGTCTTTATTCAGGTTAAACTTTTGGCAAAGTTACCTAAAATCAGCGGTAAAGCAAAATAAATGGCCTTATATTTTTCAGCTCGGCAAGTTAAATTATGTCATGTCCGATGTGCCGGGGCGCAAGTATGCGCGCCCGCGTGTACTTTATATTATGCATATATGTTTTGTTTGTCCCGTTTGTTCCGGCTGTTCAGTTCCGGCTGGTTTCATCTTGCATGCCTCTTCATTCATTTAATTAAGTATCACCACTTCGGGTGATTCCTCTTATGTTGCTGAATTCGTGGGTGGCACACCCACGGTTACTGAGGTGCAGCCATTCGGGCTCGTGGTGTGTTTTTTTGTCGTTTTTGCTTCATTCGCTTTGCTGTTCCTTTTGTGTTAGAGCTGCATACTTGCCGTCATACCTCTTCATGCGTTTAGGCTTGCTTGTATGCTTTTAAACATTTCCTTTTTCATGCGCTCTTATGCTCTTTCATATTGTATATTCATATTTATGTCTTTCCTTTTCATGCGTTTTGTTCTAGATGCCGCAAGAGGATATGCAGCCCGTAGGGCTTCACTTCTGTAACCGGGTGTGGCGCAGCCTTGCTAAGCCACGCCCGGACTCCCCGATGCAGTGGCGACCTGCACCCGAAGCGGTGCTACTCTTATATTATCATGACATATTTTATAATTATAAAGATAAAAGCACAATAAAAGTCTGGCATGGGAGTTTCATAAATAATAAAGAAAAACATATTATTAAACACTCACATAAAGATTCAGGACACATGAGCTATTCAAAGATAATTATTCATTTCGTATTTGTTACCCATTTGCGGGGAAGAACTATATACATAGAACATGAGAAAGAGCTTTATGCTTATATACTGGGAATCGTGAAGAAACTCGGGGCCAGGCTGATACGTATTGGCGGTATGCCCGACCACGTACATATGATAACAGAGTTACCAACAAAGCTGTCGGTGGCAGAATTTGCACGTATAGTGAAGCAGAGTTCTAGTGTTTGGCTTAAGGGTAATGTGAATTTTCCGGAGTGGGACGGATGGGCCGACGGATATTCTGCATTTTCCTGTTCCGCAAATGAACTGAGTAGGGTTGTGGAATATGTGAGAGGACAAAAAGAACATCATAAAAAAGTGTCGCTGAGAGATGAATATATTAACTTCTTGAATTCAATGGGTATTGAATATGATGAGAAATATCTTCCTTTACATTGACAGTCATTATTAATTAAAAGTATCACCACTTCGGGTGATGCCTCTTTGGGGTGTCTGAATCCGTGGGTGTGCCACCCACGGTTACTGAGGTGCAGCCCTTCGGGCTCGTGGTGTGTGTTGTCTTGCTTTATAATTTGCTCTTTTACATGCCAAAGTGTCATTTCGTTTTTGTACGGATTTTCTGACGAAATAGAAAATGATGAGCCATGCACGGCTGTGTTTTGGTAAACAATATTTACATTTATGCCCAAACGGGCAGCTTTTTCTGAATAACTCGGCCACTTTTGCATCAAAAACAGGCCGTTTCAGACCCTGAAACCACCCTGTTTTTTTATTGAAATAATGGCTTTTTTGTCCTAATTGGGACAAAAAACATTGCACACATTGCCTTCATCCGGCGTAACGCCTTATGCCGTAGGGCGTTGCACTTGCACACGAAAACTGCCCGTTTTTGCGGCCGGATGATTTTAATTTCTGAATACTTCAGTATGAGAACGTCAGTCTGAATCACATTGTAAGTGTATGCTCTAATATTCTTTCATTATGTCATTCTGTCGCTGCATATGCTTACGCAAGCCGAAAATGTGCGTGATGATATATTTTTGTTGGCTATGCTTGATGTATGTAAGTATTTTTTTCTTGCCTGATGCCTGCATTTCCCTGTATTTAAGGCAAAAAAGTATATTTCTGACACCAAAACTTTTTATTGAGAAAAAGTGCCTGATTAATGATTTTTAACGCGAAGAGGGGTCCTTTGTAATTACTTATTGTTATTTTTGCAATTGAAAAGTTTTAAGATAAATATTCCTTAAATAAGGTGTGTTTTTTACAAACATGCTGCTTGGAATAAGAACTTTAGCACAAAAATTCGAACGAGCTTAACCTTAAATGGTGCCAGCATTCGAACTACTAATGTGAAAAACCTGTAATCGGTAAAAATAACATATACGAACCTATCAGCATGAATGGCCACGCAAGCATGGCTGTAAACTAAACTGCTAACTGAAATTGTCATAAGGCAACAACACAGTCTGAGAATGCAGTTTTACGATGTGAAATGATTGGTCAACGATGCTATAATAGCATCTGCTGAGATAATATAACTATGAATAAAAACAAGATTCCGAGAAATAGAAAAAACTAAAATATTTACAGGATTTATGATTAAACGCATATTAAGTACAGCACTATTTGTGTTGGCAACTTCAGCCACAATGCTGTCACAGAACGTGGCGTTGAAGACCAATGCATTATACTGGGCTACCACAACTCCTAACTTAGGAATTGAAGCCTCAGTAGGTAAGAAAAGCACGCTGCAGCTGTTCTATGGTCTTAATCCGTGGAAACAGTCGGGCGGCGACCAGTCGAGTCTGCGCCACTGGCTTGTTATGCCTGAATACCGCTATTGGTTCTGCGAGAGCTTCAATGGCTGGTTCATCGGTGCCCACCTCATGGGCGGACAGTTCAACGCAAGCAGCGTTGAGTTGCCTTTCGGGTTCTTCCCCGAGCTTGAGGACCACCGCTATGAAGGATGGTATGCAGGCGGAGGCGTAACGGCAGGATATCAGTGGGTGATGTCAAAGCACTGGAACTTTGAGGCATCCATAGGCCTGGGATACGACTACATAAAGTATGACAAATACAAGTGCGGAACCTGCGGCGAGAAGCTCAAGTCGTCGCACACCAACTATTTCGGCCCGACAAAGGCCGCGCTGAGTCTTATTTACATCTTCTGATACTATAAACCACCAAGGACATGAAAAGATTATCTATATATTGTGCATGCCTGCTGGCCGCGCCGCTCGCGCTGCAGGCACAGAGCGTGGAGCCTAAGCTGGCCGGACGGACGGTGACGGTAGAGAATATCAAGGTAGAGAACACTAACCAGACTATGGTGGTTGACCTCGACCTCAATATGGACTCGCTGAAGCTGCCTTCTAACATGAGGCTCGTCTTCACGCCCATCATCACTAACAACACCGAGGAGAGGCAGATGCCGCAGATAGTAGTGAACGGACGTAAGCAGGACATCTCTTACCGCCGAGGCGGACATAAGGACTTTCCGGCAAACGTGGTGGCTGTAAGACGTAAGAACAACACCGACCAGACGCTCCACTACAGCGCCGTGCTGCCCTATGAGCCCTGGATGAAGAACTCTAACGTCATCGTGGCTGAAGACCTATGCGGATGCGGCGACGTGAAAGACCAGAACACCGTTGAGCTGAAGCGCCTGCGCACGCCGTTCATGCCGTATATGCGCCCGGCAGCCGAGGCACAGAAGGTGCGCCATGAGGAAGGACGCGCGTTTATCGACTTCCCCGTTGACAAAATCACTCTCTATCCCGAATACCGCAACAACCCGCGCGAGCTGGAGAAGATTGTGAACACAATCAACCTCGTGAAGAACGACAAGAACACAACCATAACAAACATCGAAATCCACGGATATGCTTCGCCCGAGTCGCCTTATGAGCATAACGCATATCTGGCACAGAACCGTGCCAAGACGCTCAAGGACTATGTGCGCAAGCTCGTGCATATAGAAGACCGCCTCTTCACCGTATCGTCTACGCCTGAAGACTGGGAAGGCCTGCGCGAGTATGTCGTTGAGGGCAATCTCGACAACAGCGACGCCATACTTAAGCTCATCGACGACAAGACGCTCGACCCCGATGCCAAAGAGTGGAAGATTAAGTCTACTTATCCTACAGACTACCGCTTTATGCTCGACTCATGGTATCCCGCTCTGCGCCACTCTGACTATGTGGTGAGCTACAGCGTGCGCCCGTTCTCGGTAGACGAGGCAAAACAGGTGCTGAAGACCAAGCCGCAGCAGCTTTCGCTCGAGGAGATGTATATGGTGGCACAGACCTACGAGCCGGGCTCGCGCGAGTTCAACGAGGTTATGGAGACCGCCGTGCGCATGTATCCCGACGACCCTACGGCCAACATCAATGCCGCATGCACACGCATGGAGAGCGGCGACCTTGAGGGTGCTAAGCGCTATCTCAGCAAGGCAGGCAACTCGCCGCAGGCTCTGCACGCCAAGGGCGTGATGGCCATGCTCGAGGGCAACACCGGCCAGGCGCGCCAGCTGCTCAATCAGGCTAAGCAGGCCGGAGCACAGGGAGTGGACAAAAACCTGCAGATACTCGACATGTAAAAACACGAGAATTGATAAAAATATTTTTTAAACCAACTCAATTTTTTAAATTATGAAAAAAGTAAAATTATTTTCCTTCGCATTGGCAGCGCTGATGCTGGGAGCTTGTTCAAGCGAAGATGGCATTGACAATGGCGGACAGCCACAGTGGAATGATAAGGGTAAGGGTTATATCAACCTTGCCATTCAGCTCCCTACGCAGCCTGGTACACGTGCCAACGATAATTTCGACGACGGCACACCGGCAGAGTATGAGGTAAAGGATGCTACTCTTATTCTGTTTGTTAAGGGAGAGTCTGATATTGATTATAAGGTAAACAGTGCTTATAAAATGGATCTGAACTTCTCACCGGAAGGCACTACAACTGACAACATCACAACAACAGCTAAGATTACTCAGGAGATTAACAGCGTGTCTGGTGATATTAAGGCTTTGGTAGTTCTCAACAATAATGGACTCCTTTCTATTGAAGAAGGTGGTATATTGAATGTTAACGGAGCTGCTGCTACAGGTAAAAGTCTTTCAGAACTTAATGATGCTGTCAAAACAGCTATCGGTACAGACTACAGCTGGCATGATGATGGTCTGCTGATGTCAAATGCCATTATGGCTGACGCACAAGGTGGTACTGAAGATCCTACAAGTGCAAATGTTGTAGAACCTCTTGTTACTATCGACGGCAGCAAAATCTTTAAGACAAAGGCTGAGGCAGATGCTCAACCTGCAGCAACAATCTATGTTGAAAGAGCTGAGGCTAAGGTAACTGTAAATAATGATGCCAATGGTACTGTTACTGACGGATCTGGGCTTACTTATACAATTGACGGATGGGCTCTTGACAATACAAACCAGACCAACAAGCTGGTTCGTGATGTTACAGATTTTAATACATGGAAAGCTTTTAAGGCAACTCGTTCAACCGATTATCGTTTCATAGGCGGAACAGCCATTGCAAGCGGACTTTATAGAGTTTATTGGGGTGATGACTATAATTATAACACTACAGGTGTTGGTGGTCTTACTACTGTTGGCGGTGAGCATGCAACTCTGCCGGCTGTTAATCCTGCTAACGGAGAATTTGCAGCTTATTGTTTCGAGAATACAACAGACTTGGCTAACATGCTTGAGCAGAATCTTACACGTGTTATTGTTAAGGCTACATTCAATGGCGGAACAGAGTTCTATACTGTTGATGGCAACAGAAGCGATATATGGCAAGTAGCTAATGTAAAGAAAGAAGTTGCTGCACGTTTGCTGAATGATGTTACATTCAATGCTTGGGCTAAGGCCAATGTAGATCAGGGTAAAGCACTTTCATCAGATACAGACTTTGATGTTACATTCTCAACAGAAACTGCCGGAAAACGTACCGTTGCTACAATTGTTCTTAATGAATCAGGTAAAGGCAAACTGAAGGCTGATGCTGCTGAATATCCTACAAATGCTGCAACTCTTGCTAATGACCATATTACATTAGAGTATTATGCAAACGGAGTTGCTTATTGTCCTGTTTACATCAGACACTTTGATGAAACTCAGACACCTTGGGATGCAACTTATGAAACAGACAATAGCATTTATGCTGGTAAATCTGCTGATTATCTCGGCCGTTACGGTGTTCTCCGCAACAACTGGTACGAAATCAACGTTCAAAGCATTAAGAGCCTTGGTGATCCTAACGTAACAGAAGTTACTCCTGAACCTGTTGACAAGAAGGAATCTTACATCTCTGTTGAAATCAACGTCCTCTCTTGGGCTAAGCGCAGCCAGAGCGTAGATCTCTAATAAGATTGAACTTCATAAAAGTTAAAGTTAATTGACAACATCCGTGTGCGGCCGGTATGGGCCGGCCGCACATTTTCTTAAAAAGGCAGAAGCCGCAGAGGTGTGACCTGCATGTAAGTCTGCCCGCAGAGACACCATGAGATACGGCGGGGTGCAGCTCCGGCACAGAGAGAGGAGCCGTTGCGGAACAATGTTGCCGCAAACCAAAACTGACAACAACGAGGCACGACGCTCAAGGGCAAGTGCCCACAACATAAACAGCGACAGCCCAAGGCTAAACATCTGCTTAAGCAACACAGACAGATAGGCATCCGGGCTGGCCCGGCGAGGATAGACTGCAATGTCGCCGCGCAAAGACAATGCAACAATTAAATATGGATAAAGGAAATAAAAACAAAAAATATATATGCTTATGAAGTATCTTTCAATAAAGCGTCTGACTTGGCTGTGCATTGCGGCTTTGTCGACACCGGTGTTCACATCGTGCGACATGATGACCGAAGACAGAGACGACTGTCCCATGGGGCTGTATCTCAACTTCAAGTACGACTACAATCTTGAGCGCGCTGACATGTTCAACGACCATGTGGGAGCTGTAGATGTCTACGTGTTCGACGAAAACGGCAAGTATGTCACACGCCAGTCGGAGGCCAACGTGGGCAGCTCGCTGCCGCTGGCCGTGCCTACATACTCAATGAAGATGGACCTCGACCCGGGCAAGTATAAGTTCATAGTGCTTGCCGGACAAAACTCTTACTCTGAGCAGATGGAGTCGGGACGTGCACGCTTCGTCCGCTCTGACCTTACTGCCGGAGATGACATGACGGCTCTCGACGTAAGACTCGAGACAACACAGCAGGGCAGCGACATGCTCCTTGTTGACAACCACGGACTGCCGCTCGACACTCTGTGGCACGGCATGGAGGTTGAACCTGTTGAGGTGTTCGCCGGAAAGCCTACTTACCACACAATCTCGCTCATGCGCGACACCAAGAAAATCAACGTGACAATGCGCGAGCTCGACGACCCCACACAGATGGACGTGGCAAACTATGACATGACCATCACCGACCGCAACTCGCACATCCTCTGGGACAACTCGCTCGACGAGACCAGCACCGTGGTTTATACGCCGCACGCAACATGGAACACCGACGACCGCACGCCGGCCTTCGACCATAACGGCGACCCGATAGACGGAGTGGGCAAGATTGCTCATGCCGACTTTATGACATCGCGCATATTGTATCATGCCGATGCAAAGGACGACGGCATACTGTCTATAGTGAACAAAAACACTAACATGGAAGTGGTGAGCGTCAATCTGCCCGACCTGCTCAGCCGTCTGCGCACGAGCGAGGAGATATACCGCTACTCGGAACAGGAATTCCTCGACCGCGGCTACGACTATCAGCTCGACTTCTACCTCAAGGGCGACCGCCTGGCTTACGTAAACATCAGCATCAGCGTGCTGGGATGGAGCAAGCGGGTGCAGTTTGAGGAACTGTGATTTAAACAGCCAACCAACCTAAAAATCACGAATGTCTATGAACAAGAATATATTACATACAGTTAAGGGCGTTGCGGGATGCCTGCTTATGGCATCTCTCGCGGCCGGCTGTGCGCAGGAAGACATCGACACCGCTCCGACGGGCGGAGGCGGCATGTCGGCATCTTCTTATGTCTCGCTCAGCTTCGCATCGCAGCAAAGCACGCCTACGCGCTCAAATCCCACGGGAGGCGAACAGGGCGACGGACAGGAAAAAGGGCAAACTAATGAAAATGAGATAAAGTCGGCCGTGGCCTTCTTCTATCAGGGCAGCGGCACTGACGGAGTGAACAGCAGCGGTACAACTCCAATCATGGCTGTAGCAACATTTAACGTTAGAAACTATACCGAGCCGGGCAACGGCATCGACCGCACCTATACAACAACGCCGCAGCAGGTAGACCTCGACGACGGAACATACAACGTGCTCGTGGTGGCAAATCCGGGCGCAGACTGGTGGACAGGCCAGTCGCTCACGCTCGCCGACGTGCGCAATCATATACAGACCACGGCATGGACAGCCTCAGGCTCAGACTATTCTGACTTCGTAATGACATCAGCTGCCGACGCCACGCTGACGCTCAATTCTAACCCGGAGAGCGACCCCGCAAAAGCTACGGTAAACGTAGAGCGCATGGCAGCAAGGCTCGACTATAAGGCCGAAGCGTCTTATCCTTGTACCGACCCGGCATATACTGGTGCCACAGTTGAGATAACCGGCGCAGCCCTGGTGAACAATCTTACTGCAGGCAGCTATATCATAAAGCGCGTTGCTGACGATGTTAACGGCACCAATCTGTCTTATCTCGGCAATGAAACTGCTGACGAGAACGACGCAGCAACAAATTACGTGCTCGACCCGTGGACGGCAAGCAAGAATGGAAATCTTTACGGAACATGGTTTATGAACGGTTCTTCAGACCCCAACTGGTGGGCAGGTTACGTTCAGCCGGGCACTTCTGTCTCTGACGGAGCCGAAACATGGCAACGTATAGGCTATACCCTCGAAAACACTACGGCAGCCGATGCGGCAGGCAGCGACTACAGCACGGGCGTGGTGTTCAAGGCAAAGTTTAATCCGCAGGGCGTGGCAAATTATCAAGGCGGTGCAACATTCTTCGCCCTCGGCACTCACCTCTTTGCATCAATGGAAGACATGATGACATACGTGTATGGTGCCGACTTCAGTCAGTTTGACGATAAAATCGATGCCTGCGACAATTGGGCATCAGTAAAGACTTTTGCGGCATCGCTGCTCGACAACGACCCGTCAGGCTATAAGGCTTTCCTGCTGGGGCAGGACGAAGCAAAAGACCTTGCACAGGTTAAGGAAAGTCTTAAATGGAGCGCATATATGCTCAGCAATTGCGGCTATTCGGCAAGTCTGAACGAAACTTATAAAGTTGAGCTCGACCAGAACGGCATTGTTACCCGTAACGCCTTGCAGTCTTACGGAGTGCGTACATACGAAGACGCCACATGCTATTACACATGGTGGGTGCGCCACAGCAATGACAACAATGATGAAACAAAGGGCATAATGGAGTATGCCATTGTGCGCAACAACATCTATAAACTCACGGTCAACAGCATCTATTCGCTCGGAAACGACGTGCCCGGCGAGGACGAGAACATCATTCTTGATGTTTACGTAAACGACTGGCTGCTGCTCGACCCGGAGACTCTGCCTATGTGATAAAATGACTTTAACGAAAAAACACTGACGTTATGAACAAAATGAAACAACATATATATAAGGCTATGTTATGGCTGCTGCCATGGCTGTGCGCCGTGCCTCTTGCCTCATGCTCGTTTGACGACGACATCGACCAGGGTGGCGACGGCACCGCTACGCTGCAGCTGAGCATTACGGCACGTGAGGAAGGCGACCTGAACACAAGGGCAGACGAAGTTGGCACCAATGGTGAGTATATGCACAACCTCTGCGTGCTAATTGTAGGCGGCAACAATGTTGTTACCAAAAAACTGTTGCCCAACACAGATGATGAATTTGCCGGTAACACCGCAGCGCAGCAGGGCAATCTGAAGTCGTGGGTGTCAGACCCCTTCACGCTTCCAGAAGGCACTTACACCGTTTATGCCTTTGCCAACATTGATACTTATTATGATGATTTATGGGGCAGTCTTACAGGGTTGGGAGACAACGAAAATCTTAGCGACTTGAATGTAGATATAGATAATATCGTGCTTGAAGATCCAGCTGCAAAGCTTAACTTTGCTGAGGGCAAGTTTATCCCCATGAGTGCAAAGCAGACGGTTGTGGTTACGGCTGCCACCAAGAGCATCTCTATCGGTCTCGACCGCCTGGTCAGCAAGATAAGAATGAGCATATCAGGTAAGGCCAGCACAAAGGTTACGGCCCTGTCGTTTGGCGGATATGCCGACAAGATAACTCTCTTCTCAGATAAAACGTTGGAAGGAGCGACATACACAACGACAAAGACAATAACTGTTCCTGAAGGCGGTTGGTCTTTGGATAATGATGGTAAACTTACGATTCCTGACTTTTATGTAAACTCTTCACCGGATGGTCATCCGTTTAATGTCAGCGTTACTACTGACGAGATGAACGGAATTACATACGAGGCAACCACCTCAAGAGGCGAGCTTCCGCGCAACAGCATCTTCCCGCTTACGCTGCAGCTCAACGACTATGGCCTCGACCTTGCCGCGCAATGCTGGGTAAGCCCGATAGGAAGCCTGCCCGTGGAAGTTCAGATTACAGGCTTTGATAATACATATCAAATAGTAGTTCCCGAAGGATGCCAGTTTGAGTTTACCGTAAATGGCATAAATGGAGCAACAGCCGGTGTTACAGATCTTTCTTGCACATGGAACATGCCTGACGGCGTCAGCGGCATTGCCTTTGACGGCGAAACAACAGGAGTTACCACGGTTAAGGGCCATGTTATGGCATCTGCCGGCAAGACTTTTGATCTTAGCCTTTTGGTTACGTGGCAGGATAATGGCGCAACATATAACCGCACATACATCGTTAAACTTACCACGGCTGACCTTACGAACTATCCGTTATACAGCAAACAAACACGTACATCGGAGTTCGGCCTCGACTATCTGCGTCATGAGATGCTCAATATGTTCATAAAATAAATCAAGGAGGAACTAAATCATGAAATACAAACATAATTTATATACGCTTCTCATCCTTTTCTGCGCAATGCTCGTTGCACAGAATGTTGTGGCGCAGGTAGAAGGAGATAAATATCATTCATTTGGAGAGGAAAAGGTAGAAAATGTATCAGCATATGATGCTTCTTCTACCGGTACGGGTTCTGATAAGAAAAATGCCGTTGATGGTAAGGATAATACCATGTGGAAATCAAAAACGAGTTTTGGAGATGACAACTATCCTTCAATTTATCTTGATGTAGGTGAAAATTATGAAAAAATATCTAATGTACAACTTTATTTTGGTGATACTGGAAAAATTCCAGGTAGAATAGAGTTTTACTATTCTTCTGATAAATCATCGTGGAAATCTGCGGCTACAACTATAACGAATAATGAAAAAAGTTTAATAACTCAAGAGGTAGATTTAAAAGGTCGTTATGTACGTTTAAGATTTACAAGAAAGAATAATTCTAGTAGTCAACAAATTGGCCTTAGTGAGGTAACTTTTTATTCGCCCACAGTTGATTTGACACAAATATCAGTTCAGCATAAACCAGCCAAGTGGTACGATCTACGTCAAAGTCTTAACCTCAATAATGCTGCGGATAATTTTGATGAAGATGAAAGTCTTTCGATGAATATCGCTTATGATAATCAAACTGAAATTCAGGCTGCTCATACATTGATAGACACTCTCTATGTGCATGCAGGTACGAGTGTAACCCTTACGTTGCCGGATTATCTTAATGGAACAACCAACAACAAGACATATCAGCGTTGGTATAATTATCTTACAGAGGGAACATTTGCCACAGGCAATACCGGTAGTGGTGATATCGTGGATTATCTTACACCGGGAACAGCTGTAGGAAATAATGCTGCAAATGGCACCGGCTATAGATTTAAAAATGGCTATATCGGCCAACCCTTGAGTTCGGCCTGCTTGTATGTCATGGATTTCTATGTGCCTAAAACTGGTTATCAGAACTGGTATCTTGTGGCATGTGATGTTTCAGGATATACAGATTTTACGGAAGATTTTAGTAGCGACTCAAAGAATTCAAGTTTCGCCAATGGTGGTTATTGGGAGCCTACATTGTCTCACCGTTTTATTTACTTTATCCGCGTTATTGAGGATGAAACCAGTTGGGCTGCTAAGCAATTAAATGCAGGAAAGCCTATTGAAGAGAAGGACATCACCATGCCTGCCACACGTTTGCCCGACTACACAGATGAAATGGTTGCGCTGTCTATGGATGCCAGAAGCTATCTTACGCCTAATGGTGGTACAAATGAGGCAGATGGTGATATAACAGTAAGCT
>ENA-OPSI01000527-OPSI01000527.1-human-gut-metagenome-genome-assembly--contig:-NODE-527-length-13472-cov-1.491466_pt1 | contig 13472 bp, 7 predicted proteins | sample MGYA00241806_ERZ501903 | MGnify/ENA primary metagenome ERZ501903 (study PRJEB25962, sample SAMEA2042439) | human gut metagenome | biome: human gut; feature: human-associated habitat; material: faeces...
CCGCGGCGCCTGGCTGGAGTTCGAGATCGACAAGCGTGACGTGCTCGGCGTGCGCGTGGACCGCAAGCGCAAGCAGTCCGCCATCGTGTTCCTGATGGCCATCGGCATGACCAAGCCGGAGATCCGCGAGGCGTTCAAGGGCTACCCGCTGGTGCTCGACGCGCTCGACAAGGAGACCATCGAGACCCAGGACGAGGCTCTGACCGATCTGTACCGCAAGATCCGCCCGGCCGACACCGCCACCCCGGAGGCCGGCAAGAACCTGCTCGAGTCCTTCTACTTCAACACCAAGCGGTACGATCTGGCGCGCGTCGGCCGCTACAAGATCAACCGCAAGCTCGGCCTGGAGGCGGACTACAACGACCGCAGCCTGAGCCGCGAGGACATCATCGCCACCATCAAGTACCTGGTGACCCTGCACGCCGGCGACAAGACCTTCCCGGGCCGCCGCGACGGCGAGGACATCGAGCTGCGCGTGGACGTGGACGACATCGACCACTTCGGCAACCGTCGCGTGCGCACCGTGGGCGAGCTCGTTGCCAACCAGTTCCGCATCGGCATGAGCCGTATGGAGCGCGTGGTGCGCGAGCGCATGAGCTCTCAGGATATCGACGAGATCACCCCGCAGAGCCTCATCAACATCCGTCCCATCGTGGCCGCCATCAAGGAGTTCTTCGGTTCTTCGCAGCTCTCCCAGTTCATGGACCAGGCGAACCCCCTTACGGGCCTTACCCACAAGCGCCGTCTCTCGGCCCTCGGCCCCGGCGGTCTTGCGGGCCACAAGTCCGGCTCCAGCCGCCGCACCAACGTGCCCACGGCCGTCCGCGACGTTCATAACTCGCATTACAGCCGTATGTGCCCGATCGAGACCCCCGAAGGCCCCAACATCGGCCTTATCGGTTCGCTCGCGCTCTATGCCCGCGTGAACGAGTACGGCTTCATCGAGGCTCCGTACCGCCGCGTGGAGAATGGCCGCGTCACCGACCAGATCGACTGGATGACCGCCGATGAGGAAGAAAACCACATCATCGCGCCGGCGAACACCCCGGTCGATCCCAAGACCAACGAGTTCGTGACCACCGACATCGACGGCAATATCGTGCGCCCGCACACCATCGTGGCCCGTACGCGCGACTACGACGGCAAGTTCGGTGCTCCCGCAGACGTTCTGGTCGAGGAAGTCGACTACATGGATGTCTCGCCGCGCCAGATGATCTCGGTCGCCGCCACCCTCATTCCGTTCCTCGAGCACGACGACGCCAAGCGTACCCTCATGGGTGCGAACATGCAGCGCCAGGCCGTGCCGCTCATCCACCCGGCCGCCCCGTACGTGGGCACGGGCATGGAGCGTCGCGCCGCGCTCGACTCGGGCGAGGTCACGCTTGCCAAGCACGACGGCGAGGTCGTGTTCGCTGACGCCGCGAAGATCACCATCAAGACCTCCGCGGGCCTGGAGGAGTACCGCCTGCCCAAGTACCAGCGCTCCAACCAGTCGACCTGCATCAACCACCGTCCGCTCGTGCGCGTGGGCGATACGGTTGCTGCCGGCGAGCCCATCGCCGACGGCCCCTCGACCGATCACGGCGAGCTCGCGCTCGGCCAGAACCTGACCGTGGCCTACATGAGCTGGGAAGGCTACAACTACGAGGACGCCATCGTGGTGTCCGAGCGCGTGGTTGCCGAGGACCTGCTCACCACCATCAACATCTCGCGTCACGAAATCGACGCGCGCGACACCAAGCTCGGCCCCGAGGAGATCACCCGCGAGGTGCCGAACCTCTCCGAGGACATGCTCGCGAACCTCGACGATGACGGTATCATCCGCATCGGTGCCGAGGTGGGCCCGGGCGACATCCTGGTTGGTAAGGTCACCCCGAAGGGCGAGAGCACCCAGACCGCCGAGGAGCGCCTGCTCAAGGCCATCTTCGGCGCCAAGGCCCACGACGTGCGCGACACCTCGCTCAAGATGCCGCACGGCGCCTATGGCCGCGTCATCGACGTGGTGCGCTTCAGCCGCGAGAACGGCGACGACCTTGCGCCCGGCGTGAACGAGCAGGTGCGCGTCTACGTTGCCCAGCGCCGCAAGATTCAGCAGGGCGACAAGATCGCCGGTCGCCACGGCAACAAGGGCGTTATCTCCGAGATCCTGCCGGTCGAGGACATGCCCTACATGGCCGACGGCACCCCGGTCGACGTCATCCTGAACCCGCTCGGCGTGCCTTCGCGTATGAACGTGGGCCAGCTCCTCGAGTGCCACCTCGGTTGGGCTGCCGCCGCTGGCTGGGATGTGGACGACGCCGATTCCGACAAGTACGTGCCCGGCCCGTTCTTCGTCTCGACGCCCGTCTTCGACGGCGCCACGGAGGACGAGATCGCCGAGGTCATCCGCCGTGCCAACAAGAACATGCTCAACCTTGCCACCGAGCGCTATGGCGAGCACATGGACCCCAAGTTCGTGACCCAGCTCGACGAGCGCGGCAAGACCACGCTTTACGACGGTCGCTCCGGCGAGGAGTTCCGCGAGCCCATCACGGTTGGCACCTCCTACATCCTGAAGCTCGGCCACATGGTCGACGACAAGATCCATGCGCGCTCGACGGGCCCCTACAGCCTCGTGACCCAGCAGCCGCTGGGCGGCAAGGCTCAGTTCGGCGGCCAGCGCTTCGGCGAGATGGAGGTCTGGGCGCTCTACGCGTACGGCGCCTCCAACGTGCTGCAGGAGATCCTCACCGTTAAGTCCGACGATACCGTGGGCCGCGTGAAGGCCTACGAGTCCATCGTCAAGGGCGAGAACATCCCCACGGCCGGTATCCCCGAGTCGTTCAAGGTGCTCGTCAAGGAGATCCGCTCGCTCGCGCTCGACATCGAGCCGCTGCATGAGGCGGAGCCCGCTGCGAAGGCGCAGGTCGCGGATAAGACCGATGAGGCCCTGCCCGTCGATCCCCTCGCCGACGAGGCCGTGCTCGGTGACGACGATCTGATCGCCGATGCCGCCGAGGTCTCGCTTCCCGACCTCGCCGCCACGACCACAGATAAGGAGTAGTTGACTGTGGCAGATTTCGAAGCTACTGATTTTGACGCGGTAAAGATCTCGCTGGCCAGCGCCGACCAGATTCGCTCTTGGTCCAAGGGCGAGGTCAAGAAGCCCGAGACCATCAACTACCGCACCTTGAAACCGGAGAAGGACGGCCTGTTCTGCGAGAAGATCTTCGGACCTTCCAAGGACTGGGAGTGCTCCTGCGGCAAGTACAAGGGCATCCGTTTCAAGGGCATCGTCTGCGAGCGCTGCGGCGTCGAGGTGACCACCTCCAAGGTGCGCCGCGAGCGCATGGGCCACATCGAGCTTGCGGCTCCCGTGAGCCACATCTGGTTCTTCAAGAGCCCCACCAGCTTCCCCATGAGCCGTCTTCTGGATATCAAGTCCAAGGACCTCGAGAAGGTGCTCTACTTCGCGAGCTACATCATCACGCACGTGGATTATGAGGCTCGTGAAGCCGATGCCGACGACCTGCGCGAAGAGCTCGCCGCCGACCTGGAGGAGCTCGATGCCGAGTGCACCCGCCAGATCGAGAGCCTGAAGGCCCAGGGCAACCCCGAGAACTTCGATGAGTTCAGCGACGAGGAGCCCCTGACCGAGGAAGAGATCGCCGCCGGTATCATCGATATCGAGGAGGAGACGAAGGACGAGAAGCAGCTCCGCACGGACGCCTTCGAGGCCTTCATGAAGCTCTCCGAGCGCGACCTCATCTCCGATGAGCCGGGCGATGAAGCGCTACTACAGCATGTATTTCTCCGGCGACATGGGCGCCGAGGCCATTCGCGACCTGCTCTCGCAGATCGACCTCAAGCAGGAGGCCGAGACCCTGAAGGCCATCATCGCCGACGAGGACGGCCAGAAGCAGAAGCGCGAGAAGGCCGTGAAGCGCCTTGAGGTCGTGGATGCCTTCCTGAAGGGTGGCAACGACCCCGCCAACATGATCCTCGACGTGATCCCCGTGATCCCGCCCGATCTGCGCCCGATGGTCCAGCTCGACGGCGGCCGCTTTGCCGCGTCCGACCTGAACGACCTTTATCGTCGCGTGATCAACCGTAACAACCGCCTGAAGCGCCTCTTGGACCTCGACGCCCCTGCGATCATCGTGAACAACGAGAAGCGCATGCTGCAGGAGGCCGTGGACGCGCTCTTCGACAACGGTCGTCGTGGGCGCCCGGTGTCCGGCCGTGGCGGTCGCCCGCTCAAGTCGCTCGCCGAGGCCCTCAAGGGCAAGCAGGGCCGCTTCCGCCAGAACCTGCTCGGTAAGCGCGTGGACTACTCCGGCCGTTCGGTTATCGTTACCGACCCCAAGCTCAAGCTGCACCAGTGCGGCCTGCCCAAGACCATGGCCCTCGAGCTCTTCAAGCCCTTCGTCATGAAGCGCCTCGTGGAGCTTGGCAAGGTCGAGAACATCAAGGGCGCCAAGCGCGCCATCGAGCGCAACGCGAGCTTCGTCTGGGACATCCTGGAAGAGGTCATCGACGGTCGCCTGGTGCTGCTCAACCGCGCACCGACCCTGCACCGTCTCTCCATCCAGGCGTTCGAGCCCGTGCTCGTCGAGGGCAAGGCCATCCACCTTCACCCGCTCGTCTGCGAGCCCTTCAACGCGGACTTCGACGGCGACCAGATGTCGGTGCACGTGCCGCTCTCGCAGCAGGCGCAGGCCGAGGCCCGCGTGCTCATGCTCAGCTCCAACAACCTGCGCTCGCCGGCGTCCGGCAAGCCCGTGAACACCCCGCGCCAGGACATGATCATCGGCGTGTACTACCTCACCCAGGCCCGCGACGGGCTGGCGGGCGAGGGCCACGTGTTCGCGAGCTTCGATGACGCCATGAACGCTTACGACGCCCGCACCGAGATCGACCTTCAGGCCAAGATCCAGGTGCGCGTGGCCGGCGAGGACGCCAACGTCGAGAACGAGGACGGCACCCGCCTGTTCCGCGTGAACAACGGCGGCGGCGACGTGTTGGAGCTCGACGTGACGGGCAACAAGACCGCTCGCTTCGAGACCACGATCGGCCGCATCATCTACAACCGCCAGTGCCTGCCGCGCGACTACGAGTACGTCAACTACAAGATGGGCTCGGGCGACGTGAAGAAGCTCGTGGCCGAGTGCTGCGACCGCTATCCGCAGGCCGAGGTTGCCGAGATGCTCGACAACATCAAGTACACCGGCTTCCACTACGCCACCCGCTCCGGCCTCACCATCTCGCTTTGGGACGCGCTCATCCCCGATGAGAAGCCCGAGATCCTGGCTGAGACCCAGGCGAAGGCCGACCAGATCAACGAGAACTTCGAGAACGGCCTTATCACGAGCCGCGAGCGCCACAACGAGGTGGTCCAGGTGTGGACCGACGCCACCAACAAGGTCTCCGCGCTCATGCTCGACATGTTCGACGAGGAGAACCCGCTCTACATGATGGCCGACTCCGGCGCCCGTGGTTCCAAGACCCAGCTGCGTCAGCTCGGCGGCATGCGCGGCCTCATGGCCGACATGTCCGGTGAGACGATCGACCTTCCCATTAAGGCGAACTTCCGCGAGGGCCTGCTGCCGCTCGAGTACTTCATCTCGACCTACGGCGCTCGTAAGGGCCTCGTCGACACCGCTTCGCACACCTCCGACTCCGGTTACCTCACGCGCCGTCTGGTCGACGTGGGCCAGGACGTCATCGTGCGCGAGGAGGACTGCGGCACGACCGAGGGCGTGACCTACGACCTCATTCTCGAGTCCGGCGACATCAACGCCGACCTCGTGGGCCGCTGCTTCATCGAGGACGTCGTTGCAGCGGACGGCACCGTGCTCTTCCACAAGGACGAGTACATCGAGCGCGAGGCCGATCTCAAGAAGATGATCGACGCCGGCCTCACCAAGGTGAAGCTGAGGGCGCTCCTCACCTGCCGTTCCAAGCACGGCGTGTGCCAGAAGTGCTACGGTTGGGACCTTTCCACCCGTCGCCCGGTTGCCATCGGTACCGCGGTGGGTATCATCGCCGCCCAGTCGATCGGCGAGCCCGGCACGCAGCTTACGATGCGTACCATTCACTCCGGCGGCGTCGCGGGCGTTGAGGACATCACCCAGGGTCTGCCGACCGTTTCGCGTATGTTCGACATCGTCGGCAACGTGAACGAGAAGATCCTCGGTGCCGAGGCCGTGCTCGCGCCGCACTCCGGTATGGTCACCATCGGAACCGACGAGAGCGGCTACGTGGCCACCATCACCGACATGGACGACCCGACCCGCGTGCTCGACGAGATCCACATCCCGTCCTCCGCGCACCTGAGCCCCGGGTTCCGCGATGGCGAGACCTGCGAGGTGCGCGCCGGCGACCTGATTACCCGCGGCTTCGTGAACTTCCGCAACCTCCGCAAGCTCACGGACATCGAGACCACCATGCACACCTTCGTGCACTCGGTGAAGGACGTCTACAGCTCGCAGGGCGTCGACCTGAACGACAAGCACATCGAGGTGCTCGCGCGCCAGATGCTGCGCCGCGTCCAGATCACCAACCCCGGCGATTCCAAGTACCTGCTCGGTCAGTACGTCGACCGCTATGAGTTCGCCGATGAGGTCGAGCGCGTCGCCCGCCTGGGCGGCACCGCGCCCTCGGCTGAGCCGGTCATCCTCGGTACGCTGAAGGTTGCTTCCTCCATCGATTCCTGGCTCTCCAGCGCGTCGTTCATCCGCACTGCGGGCGTGCTCACCGAGGCCGCTATCGAGGGCAAGGTCGACCACCTCATGGACCTCAAGTCCAACGTCATCGTGGGTAAGAAGATCCCCGCGGGCACCGGTCTCAAGCCGTATGCCAACGCGACGCTGACCTACCGCACCCCCGAGGGCTATGTGGATGTGGACGGGCCCACCCTGCCGACCGCGCGCAGCCTTCCGGATTGGGCCCCCGCCGAGCTCAAGGAGCTCGACGAGCAGGTGCCGCAGGAGACGAGCTACGCCGGCTACGACGAGTTCGGCAGCGCCGGCGGCTCCTTCACCCGCAACGGCCGTACGATTTCGGCCGAGGATGCGCGCCTGTACCTCTTCGACGACCTCGGCGTCTCGCAGCGCTGGACCAACAAGTTCAGCGAGGTGGGCATCGAGACCGTGGGCGACCTCATGGGCAAGAGCGAGGAGGACCTGCTTCGCATCGACGGCATTGGCGCCAAGGCGATCGAGGAGCTGCGTGACGGTCTCGAGGAGCACAACCTGCTCTACATCCTCGAGAACAACGAGGACGTGGCCGACGAAGAGGACCTCTCCCAGTTGCTCCAGATGGTGTTCTCGCCGGATGGTCCGGACGACATCCTGCTCGGCACGAGCGCGCCGCGCCACTACGAGGACGATGAGGAGATGATCGGCGCTCCGGCGGAGAGCTCTTCTGCCGACACCGCAAGCTCGGGCATCATCAATGAGGATATGCCCTCGCTGGAGGCTCTGCTCAACAAGCTCGTGGATACCGATGACGGCGACTCGCCCGAGGATCCGAACGGCCACAACAGCACGGAGGACTAAACTACCCCTGCGGTATAAGCCGTAGCGAAACGTTCGCACAAGGCCCGTCTCTTCGGAGGCGGGCCTTTTGTCAAATGGGGGACGGTCCCCGGTTTGGTGCGGAACGGGCCCGATTTGACTCGGATTGGTCCCCGATATGGTCAGGGGGCAGTTCCCGACTTGGCCTGGGGCGGTCCCCGATATGGCCCCAAACCCGATATTCCATTCGTTGATTCCCCATTTGACATGCTTCGGCGAACCGTGTACCGGTGAATCGCATTCATTCTCAGGCGATGATGATTCACCCCATTTGACACGTTGCTCGTCGTAGCTGTGTTTCAGCGCATTTGGTTCGTGGATACCAGGTTCTGGTGTTTCATTCTCGTTCTCGGGCGACATTCGGATGCTCGCTGCGCTCTCGGGCGACATTCGGATGCTCGCTGTGTTTTCGGGCGATAATCTGCCGCCTCAGCGCTGTGATATGGCGATATTGCGCCCGAGAACGTCTGGAGTGTCCGAATTGCGCCCGAGAGCGCCGGGCGCGTCCAGAAGTCGCCCGCCAGTGCCGAGTGCGCAGAGTGCGTCCAGAATTTGCCCGAGAGCGCCGGGCGCGTCCGGAAGTCACCCGAGAGCGTATGGATGTGCGGGGCAAACGGGTACACTGGGACACAACATGTGCCTGAAGGCATGTGCAGGTCGCGTGCCATCGCCCGGCCAGTGAAGGCGGAAGGAGGCTCTATGCCCAAGATGGACGCGTCGCAGCGTTGGAAGAACCTGTTGCTCGCCGCGCTGGCGTTCGCGCTCATGATCGTGATGCCCACCCTTGCGAGCTATGTCGTTTCGTATGCCGTTATCTATGGTGCGGGCTTCGTTGGGGGAGAGCCTGCAATCGCGCGCGTCGTTGCGTTCATGAACGAGAACATGAACCTGTATTCTGCGCTCGTCTACCTCGTCTTCGGGATTCCCGTGTTGTTTTGGGTGCGAGGTATGCGCAACCGAGAGCGCGCTCGCCTACGCCACGCGCAGTTGGAGCAGCAGTATTTGGAAAGCCATGATACCTATGCCGAGCAGCAGCCGTTCGAGCCGGCGGCAGCTTCCGGGCAGCAGCCGCTCGTGCCCGCCGCCGCTCCCGGGCGACAGCCTCTTTCCGGGGGCGCTGATTCCTCGCAGCGCCCGATAGCATCGGCTACCGATTTCGCGTCCGCGTCTTTCCCGGAGCCGCCCCGCCCACCGGCGCGCTATATCTACTATGGTGACCGCCCGGTGGCATGGCAGCTTGCATCTCAGGGTGGGTGCGTGCCCCAAGCTCAGGATGGGGGAGCGCCCCAAGCTCAAACCTGTGCTTCTGTGCAAACCGAGCTGAGTCGGCAAGGGCATTCCAAACCCACGGTGAACGCGCGCATCCAGGGGGTTGACCGCAGACATTTCGTCGCGGCAGCGCTCATGGGGTATGGGATGCAAATCGTGACAACCCTCATCATGGTTCTGGTGAACGTACTGCTTCCTTCTGTTATGGAGGAGTACAACACGCTCGTCGACGGCTCGGGCATCACGACCTACGGGCTCATGTGGGTCATCTCAACGCTCGTTCTGCCACCTCTTGTGGAAGAGGCGGGGTTCCGCGGCCTGGGACTTACCTATCTGGAGCGCGCCGGAGTGCCCTTTGCGGTGGCAAACATTGTGCAGTCACTCGCATTCGGCATCTTCCACATGAATCTTACGCAGGGCATATACACCTTCGTGCTCGGCCTCGCACTTGGATACGTGACGCATCGGAGTGGATCGATTGCTCCCGCCATGCTTATGCATCTCGTCTACAACCTCATGGGAACCTTGGGGAGTGACCTCATCTACAGCTATCTGCCTGCGCCGTTCCTCATCCTCCTCATAACCAACGTCATTGCTCTCGTGTACGCTTTCCGCCTGCTTCGACCGAAGCAGGGGCGCGGTGCAGCGGCAATGCAAGCTTGACGCACTAAACTCTTCCGGGTTCATTTTCTTGACGAATGCACCGCACAAACCTGTCGAAATGCACGAAATCGGTAACATCAGCAAAGTTATGCTGAGCACTCGTCAAGAAAATGCGCACTGAGCCATGCGAGTGCGAAGCTAGGGGCGCCAATCAACCTGCACAGAGCGTATCCGGTCTCGAGCCGAGCGCTCGGGTGTGCCTCGCGACTCCTCCCAGCCACAAATGTGTGAAGAAATTCAGGAACTGCAGAAAAAGAAGGAAACGCCCGGAGGCGTGGTCTGTTGACATCGCTTGTCAATGCGCGTATCTTAGCGAATTGCGTGTTTCGAAGGTGGATGCTGACGCCTCGATTCAAGCCGTTGCACCTCGTACAAGCTGGAATCATCTAAAGAAGGAGTACGCTTTGCCTACAATTAACCAGCTGGTCCTCAAGGGCCGCAAGTCTAAGCCCGCGAAGTCCAAGAACGCGGCACTGCAGCACAACCCGCAGAAGCGCGGCGTGTGCACCCGCGTGTTCACCACCTCCCCCAAGAAGCCGAACTCGGCTCTTCGTAAGGTGGCTCGTGTGCGCCTGGTCAACGGCATCGAGGTTACCGCTTACATCCCCGGTGAGGGCCACAACCTCCAGGAGCACTCCATCGTGCTCGTTCGCGGCGGCCGTGTGCGCGACCTCCCTGGTGTGCGTTACAAGATCATCCGTGGTGCCTACGACTGCGCTGCGGTTCAGAACCGTATGCAGTCCCGCTCCCGCTACGGCGCGAAGCGTCCCAAGAAGTAAGCAACCACCCAGATTCGTCCTGCGGCGTCGCCTGGCGAACGTCGCATGAACACTTTCACGCTAGAGGAGATTAAACTATGCCGCGTCGTGCATCTAAGACTCATCGTCGCGAGGTTATGCCGGATGCCGTGTATAACAACCGTCTCGTGACCCAGCTCATCAACAAGGTCCTTCTCGACGGCAAGAAGTCCGTCGCGGAGCGCATCGTCTACGGTGCCTTCGATCTGGTGGCCGAGAAGTCCGGTCAGGACGCCCTCGCCGTCTTCAAGAAGGCCATGGACAACGTCAAGCCCACGCTCGAGCTTAAGCCTCGCCGCGTTGGTGGCGCCACCTATCAGGTGCCTGTCGAGGTCAACTCCCGTCGCTCCACGCAGCTCGCGATCCGCTGGATCGTGAACTTCTCGCGCGCCCGCAAGGAGAAGACCATGGCCGAGCGCCTCGCCAACGAGATCCTCGACGCCTCGAACGGCGTCGGCGCTTCCATCAAGCGTCGCGAGGACCTCTTCAAGATGGCTGAGGCCAACCGTGCCTTCGCTCATTACCGCTGGTAATCCAGGAAGGGTAGATACTCATGGCTAAGGCTAAGTACAAGCTTTCCGAAACCCGCAACATCGGCATCATGGCCCACATCGATGCCGGCAAGACCACCACGACCGAGCGCATCCTGTACTACACGGGCAAGACGCACAAGATCGGCGAGGTTCACGAGGGCGCTGCCACCATGGACTGGATGGTCCAGGAGCAGGAGCGCGGCATCACGATCACCTCGGCTGCAACGACCGCTTTCTGGAACTACATGGGCAACCAGTACCAGATCAACCTGATCGACACCCCGGGACACGTGGACTTCACCGTCGAGGTGGAGCGTTCGCTGCGCGTGCTCGACGGCGCGATCGCCACGTTCTGCGCCGTGGGCGGCGTGGAGCCGCAGTCGGAGACCGTATGGCGTCAGGCCGACAAATACAACGTTCCCCGTATCGGTTACGTCAATAAGATGGACCGCACGGGCGCCGACTTCCTGTCGGTCTGCGCGCAGATCAAGGAGCACTTCGGCGCTACGGCCCTTCCGGTCGTACTGCCTATCGGCGCCGAGGACAAGTTCGAGGGACTGGTAGACCTTATATATAATAATGCGATCTACTATTTCGACGACAAGACCGTCCGCGACAACTTCGAGCTGCGCGAGATTCCCGAGGCGATGAAGGCCGAGGCCGCCGAGTGGCGCGCCAAACTCATTGAGGAGGTCGCCGCTACGGACGACGCGCTGATGGAGAAGTTCTTCGAGGATCCCGATTCGATCACGCCCGACGAGCTGCTCGCAGCCATCCGCAAGGCCACGATCTCCATGCAGATCGTCCCGATGCTCTGCGGTTCGTCGTTCCACAACAAGGGCGTGCAGAAGCTGCTCGACTACGTGATGGCGTTCCTGCCTTCGCCGCTGGACGTTCCGGCCGTGACGGGCATGAACCCCAAGACCGAGCAGGAGGAGGTCCGCCACGCTTCGGAGGAGGATCCTTTCTGCGGCCTGGCCTTCAAGATCGCCACCGACCCCTTCGTGGGACGTCTGGCTTTCGTCCGCGTTTACTCGGGCAAGCTCGACGCCGGTTCGTACGTGCTCAACGCACGCAGCGGCAAGCGCGAGCGTATCAGCCGCATCTACCAGATGCACGCCAACAAGCAGAACCCGATGGAGACCGTCGGCGCCGGCGACATCTGCGCGGCCGTAGGTTTCAAGGAGATCCGCACGGGCGACACGCTCTGCGCCGAGAACGCTCCGATCGTGCTCGAGCAGATGACCTTCCCCGAACCGGTGATCGGTCTGGCCGTGGAGCCCAAGACCCAGAAGGACCTCGACAAGCTCGGCATCGCGCTGGCGAAGCTGGCCGAAGAGGACCCCACCTTCACGGTGCACACCGACGAGGATTCGGGTCAGACGGTGATCAGCGGCATGGGCGAGTTGCACCTCGACATCATCGTGGACCGTCTGCGCCGCGAGTTCGGCGTGGAGATCAACCAGGGCGCTCCGCAGGTGAACTACAAGGAGTCGCTCACCAAGACGGTCCAGCACCGCGAGGTCTTCAAGAAGCAGACCGGCGGCCGCGGTAAGTTCGCCGACATCATCTTCGAGATCGGTCCCGCCGAGGACGGCAAGATGGGTCTGGAGTTCGTGGATCAGGTCAAGGGCGGCAATATTCCCAAGGAGTTCATCCCGTCGGTTCAGAAAGGTTTCGAGTCGGCCATGGCCAACGGTGCGCTGGCCGGCTATCCGATGGACTCGATGAAGATCACGCTGCTCGACGGTTCGTTCCACCCCGTGGACTCCGACCAGTTGTCGTTCGAGATCGCTGCCCGCAACGGTTACCGCAATGCCGCTCCCAAGGCGGGTTCGGTGATTCTGGAGCCCGTAATGTCCGTGGAGGTCGTGACCCCCGAGGAGAACATGGGCGACATCATCGGCGACCTGAACAAGCGCCGCGGCCAGATTACCGGCATGGAGTCGAAAGGTACGGCGCGCGTCGTGAAGGCGAAGGTTCCCCTGTCGGAAATGTTCGGCTACGTGACCGTGCTGCGCACGATTTCGTCGGGCCGCGCCACCTCGTCCATGGAGTTCTCGCACTTCGAGGAGGTTCCCGCCAACCTGGCCAAGGAGATCATCGAGAAAGCGAGTGGTAAACGTAAGGATATAGAATAAGCAAACATATGAACCAGAAGATTAGAATTAAGTTAAAGTCATTCGATCACAATCTTGTGGACAAGTCGGCCGAGAAGATTGTGAAGACCGTGAAGAGCACGGGCGCTGTCGTGAGCGGTCCGGTTCCCCTCCCCACGCACAAGCAGATCTTTACGGTGAACCGTTCGACCTTCGTGAACAAGAAGGCCCGCGAGCAGTTCCAGCTCTGCACCTTCAAGCGCATTCTCGACATCTACTCGTCCACGCCCAAGACGATCGACGCGTTGATGAAACTCGAACTTCCTTCGGGTGTCGAGGTCGAGATCAAGGTCTGATCCGGCAGCATGACGAACTCCGGCCGCTGCGGCGACCGGGAGCATTCCTTACCGGCGCGGCGCGGCGGCTCGGCCGCCGTCGCCGGCGCATCGGTGGGAGAGCGATGAAGAAACATCACTTTCAGTATTTTATAACAAACAATTGACAACAAATGTCAGGACTTATTGGAAAGAAAATCGGAATGACTTCCGTTTACAG